>Ga0335077_10011982_pt1 | contig 10837 bp, 10 predicted proteins | sample Lox_Sample_31_FD_207151 | JGI IMG/M metagenome (GOLD analysis project Ga0335077, IMG submission 207151) | Soil microbial communities from Loxahatchee National Wildlife Refuge, Florida, United States - Lox_Sample_3.1 | ecosystem: Environmental > Terrestrial > Soil > Wetlands | place: USA...
AGCATCAGCAGCAAGGTCAGCGCCGTCAGCAGGAAGGCCGTCTTGAAAGTGTTGCCCATAGATTTCCTGCCACAAACATTATCACCCATTAGATGCAGGGCTTATCATTCCGAGATTCGGAAGATGGAGCACGGCCATGGCCAGCACCTGCAACTCGTACAAAGGAAATCAGTTCTGTCATTTCTTGGCCGGAAAGCCCTGTGTTCCGGGGTGATCGGTCGAAAGGAAAGGTTCTAGCGCCTGGGCTGGCTGCGGCTAACGGCGCGCTCCAGAGTCTGGTCGAGCGCGGCTTTCGCCTTCTCGTATTCCTGCTGGGTGATCTGCCCCTGTTTGTGCTCGACTTCCAGTTGAAACAATTCGTCTTTCAGCGCTTCCAGCAGCATCGCAGAGCCGCCCGATTTTTTCGGCCGGGCCGGCGCCTCCGAAGCCTCGTGGCTGGACGCCGGCGCGTGCCCGCCGCGCACCATCTGCGGCCGCCGGGCAATGTAAACGGCGCCCACAGCCAGCGCCAGGGCAAAGCCTCCCAGAATGTACCAGCGATAGTGCTCGAGGGGATCGGGCGCATCAATCGGCGGGCCCAGCCCTCCGCCGGGGCGGCTGCTGTCCTGGGGCGGCTCATTCTGCGCCTGTTGCGGGCCGGCGCTCTGCTCGGCGCTGTTCTGGTTGGTCATCACTCCCATGCCGGCAATGTTGAAGCTGAGCGGCTGGCCCGCCAGAGTGTTTGAAGCCACCTGTACCACCGCATCCGGATCGCGCGGGTCCTTCATCGCCTGAAAAGATGTTCCCAGGCCCGGCGTGAACTGCATGCTCTTGGGCAGCATGACCACAAAATGCTGGCTGCCGTACAGGTTCTTGGGATCAATACTGGCCTGCCCGCTGTAGGCCATGTGGAAGGTGACCTGGAATTGCGTTTCCCCGGGCCGCAGCGGAAAAATAAAGGCATAGCAGTTCTTCTCTTTTTGCGGGACCGGCGACATGTTGAGCGGTTCGCCCCCGGCCGTCATGGCCATGCCCTGGTCCAATTCTGCGCCCGGCGGCAGGTAGAACTCGAAGTTCTGGTCGTTCATCTGGGTGCGCGGCGGCTGCGATTTATTGTCCACCGCGAACAGACGCACGCCCTGCAGTTCGTTGCCTTGCGCCTGAAAGCGCATCACGTCGGCGGTCACGCTGATGCCGGCCAGCTTCTTCGATACGTCATAAACGTCCAGATTCACCGAAGGGGTTCCCGGCGGCGCCATCTGGTTGTAAGTCACGCCCTGGTGCTCCACCCGGATCAGGTGCGGCCCGCCGGAATCCTCCAGCTTGAAGCTGAACTTCCCATGGCTGTCAGTCTTGACGCGGGCGGCTTCTTCCATGCCCTCGCCCAGCTTGATGAGGATCACCTCATCCCCTGCGGCCGGCTTTTGCGTCGTGCCGTTGGTGATTGTGCCCGAAAGCGTGTCAGCCCCCGCCACCGCCGGGAGAGCGCAAATCAGAAGAAACAGCGCGAGGATACGAACCGGCTTCACCCCTTGCCTCCCCGTCTGTTCCGACCGCGATGAGAGTGGGTGGGCGCGGGCCCCATTTCTTCCAGATGCGCCATCTCCGCCAGAATGGCCGCCGCCTCTTCCTCCAGTGAATTCTTCATGGCCAGGTAATCGGCGTCGGGAAACTTGCCCGCGTTGTATTCAAAGTTCAAATCGCGCAGATTTTCGTACACCGCCTCTTTCCGCTCCCGCAAATAGCCCAGCCGCGTCTTTTCCGGCCCCAGGTGAAGTTCCCCGGGAAGATAGAAGACATAGAACAGCGCCGCCGCGGTGATCAGCGTGCACGCCAGCAGCGCGACGGTCATATGCCGGTCTCCTTCCTCGCTTGCTGGCGAAAACGTTCCAGCTCCGCGCCGCTGACCGGAGCCACTGCTCCTTCCGGCGGCAGCAGCGGGCGCCCCCGCCAGGAGCGGACAATCAACGCCACCGCACCCAGGCCCAGCACCAGCGTGAGATAAGGAATTATCCAGGCCACGCGATTGAACCCTTTGTCTGTAGGCGCGAGCAACACGGTCGGCCCATACTTCTGCACGAAGGCCTGCAGCACCAGGTCGTCACTGTCGGCGCGCTGCACATTCGCCGCCAGTTCGCCCCGCATGCGGTCAGAGAGAGGACAGCCCACGTGGTTGCACTCCAGCAGCACCTGGTTGCAGCCGCACTCGCACATCAGTTTGTGGCCCAGCTTATCGAAGCGCGCCTGCTGATCCCCGGCGCCCAGCAGTCCGAAGGCGGCGAGCAGAAGGGCCGTTACCTGCAGAACTTGCCGAATGTGAAAACTGCGGGCTGGCATCAATCTCCCGCTCCTACCGGCTGGGCAACCTCCGCCCGCGCCGGCGCCGCCACCCGCACCGCCACCGTGCTGGGAATCAAAGCCAATACCGTGCCCGCGATCATCACCCATACTCCGATCCATATCCACATCACCAGCGGATTCAGGTGCGCCTTCAGAATCGGCTTGCCCGTCTGATCGTTCTGCCCTTCATAGACCAGGTACAGGTCCTCCTTCAGCGTGGAGCGGTTGGCCACGATGGTCGAAGTCTGCTGGCTGGCCTTGTAGAAGCGCCGCTCCGGGTACATGGAGGCGATCTGCTGGCCGCCTTTGTACACGTCGAGAATCGCCCACTCGCTGCCGTAGTTGGGCTTATCTTCCTGGGTATAAGACCGGCAGACCAGCGTATAGGCGCCAATCTGCATCTTGTCACCGAAGCCCATCTCCTGCTCTTTATCCTGGTTGAAAGCCGATCCGGCAAAGCCGATCATCACCAGAATTACCCCGAAGTGAACGATGTAGCCGCCATAGCGGCGGGTGTTGCGATGCGCCAGCTGCGCCATGGAGGCGAACAGGTTCTGCCCGGTGTGGCGCTTGATCACCCGCCCGCCGCGCAGAAACTCCAGGGCGACGGTCAGCCCCACCATCACCGAAAGCGCGATGGTCATCAGCGAGTAGAAGTAGGAAATATCCACCCAGGGCTTCATGCCAAACGGCGAGCCCCAGCTCGCGGGCGTAAGCATTAAGAACAGCGCCACCGCCAGGGCCCCCACCGTCGGCCACAGGAAGTTGCGCTTCAGGCTTTCGAGCGAAGTGCGCCGCCAGGCCAGCAGCGGCCCCAGCGCGGTCAGCAGCAGCAGCAGCAGCGCGACCGGGACGTTCACCCGGTTGAAAAACGGCGGCCCTACGGTGATCTTGTGCCCCTGCACCCATTCGGAAAGAATCGGAAACAGCGTTCCCCACAGCACGGTGAAGCAGGCCACCAGCAGAAGCAGGTTGTTGAACAGGAAGCTCGATTCCCTTGAGACCAAAGATTCCAGGCGATGCTCGCTGCGCAGGTGGGAGCGATTCTTGACGAAGGCGGTCACGCAGACCGCCAGAATGATGGCCAGAAACACCACAAACCAGTCGCCGATCGAAGACTGGGCAAAAGCGTGCACCGAACTGACCACGCCGCTGCGGGTCAGGAAGGTGCCAAAGATGGAAAGTCCGAAGGTGGCAAAGATCAGCCACATGTTCCAGATCTTCAGCATGCCGCGCTTTTCCTGCATCATGACCGAATGCAGAAACGCCGTGCCCACCAGCCAGGGCATGAGCGAGGCGTTTTCCACCGGGTCCCAGCCCCAGTAGCCGCCCCAGCCCAGCACCGAGTAGGCCCAATGCATTCCCAGGAAAATGCCGCAGGTCAGGAAGCACCACGTCACCATGGTCCAGCGCCGGGTAATGTGGATCCATTTCTCGCCCGGGTACTTCATGATGAGAGCGCCCAGGGCGAAGGCGAAAGGAACGGTGAACCCAACATATCCCAGGTAGAGCATGGGCGGATGGATGACCATCTCGGGATACTGCAGCAGCGGGTTGAGGCCGGCGCCATCGGGAGGAAGCGAGCCTTGCATCACCGTGAACGGGCGCGCCGCAAAATTCAGCAGCAGCAGGAAGAAAACCTGCACCGCCGCGATGATGACAGAAGCATAGGCGAACAGCCGCGTATCAACTTTGTAACGCAGGCGCAGCACCAGCCCATAGGCTGCCAACAGCAGCGACCAGAACAGCAGCGAGCCTTCCTGCCCCGACCACAGCGTGGCAAACTTGTAAGGGATGGGCAGATCGCGGTTGCTGTGATGGTAAATATAGGCGAGCGAGAAATCGTTTTGAAAGGCGGCCACCACCAGGACCGCGGCGGCCAGAAAAACCGTGGCGAAGGTGGCGATGCCGGCGCGCCGCGCAGTTTCGCCCAGGCGCTCTGACCCGGGACCTCCGCGCGCCAAAGCTACAAGACCGGCGACAAAGCTATAGGCGCTCAGGGCAAGCGCCAGGAGAAGAGCAAAACTTCCAATGAGCGACATGGGGGACTCCCCGCTATTTCATCAGAAACAGGCGGTCGAGGCAACCCCCGAAACAGTCGAAAGTACCGGATTTGCAGAAGCTTACAATGCTCTCGTACCCGGAACAAGGCCTTCTCAGGGCGCAACCAGCCTTACCCGGCTCTGGCGTTATCACGATGCATTCGTTAGGCTCGATGTTTATGAGCTTGCAAGCGCCGGTCACAGGAGTTTTGCCCCCTGCGCTGGCCTCCATTCCTGCCGGCCGGTTCCAGATGGGCTCTGAGAAGGGTCAGGAGAACGAGCGCCCGGTGCATCGGGTGTGGATAGATGATTTTCAGCTGGCCGCGTGCCAGGTCACCAACGCCGATTACTCCCGCTTTCTGGCAGCCACCGGGGTCTTGCCGCCGCCATTCTGGAGCGACCCCAACTTCAGTCACCCCGAACAGCCGGTGGTCGCAGTTTCATGGTTCGAAGCCGCCAGCTACTGCGATTGGCTGAGCGCCGCGACTGGGCGCCATTTCCGCTTGCCGGCCGAAGCCGAATGGGAACGCGCCGCCCGCGGAGGCGTTGAAGGCAAGCTCTACCCCTGGGGAGATGAGCCGCCACAGTCGTTGCCCGACTACGCCCGGCGCTGGCAGAACGGCCCCGAGCCGGTGGCGCGCTACGCGCCTAATCCTTTCGGTGTTTATGACATTGCAGAAAATGTGCATGAATGGTGCAGCGACTGGTTCGATGCCGGTTACTACGCAGTTTCGCCTGAGCGCAACCCCCGAGGCCCGGAAGCTGGCGCGCGGCGTGCCTCCCGCGGAGGCTCCTGGCGGCATTTCATCAAAGTGGCGCGCTGCGCAGCCCGCTCCAGCATTCCGCCGGAATTCCAATATGCCGATTACGGATTTCGCGTGGCTTGCGATGGGTAGGGTTATTGTCTCGGTTCGCTGGTGCCCGCCAGCCAGCGCAGAATCATATTTACCAGGCTGAGAACGATCGCGCCCCAGAAGGCGGCGGTGAAGGTATCCACGTGAAAGCCCGGCACAATGGCCGAGGCCAGTTCCAGCATGGCGGCATTGATGATCAGCCAGAAAATGCCCAGGGTAATGATGGTCAGCGGGAAAGTCACGATCTTCAGAAACACGCCCAGGGTGGCGTTCACGAAGCCGATGACCAATGCGGCAATCAGGGCGGAAACTGCGCCGCTCACGTGAAAGCCATGGATCACATGGGCTACGATCCATACCGCCAGCGCGCTCAGTACCCAGTTGATCAGATGCCGCACAGTCTCCCCCGATAACCGATGCGAACAAGCCGTGCAGACTATAAGCGCCCGGCGGCTGGAATGGCAACTCGGGCCGCTTAGCTGTTTCGTATCAGGGCACAGCCTTGGCCGTGCCGCCTGCAGCGGCAAAGAGCAGGAGAGTCGCGACGCTGCGGCGCGAATTAAGAAAGCCTCAGCCATGGGCAGGTGCGCCCTGGGGCGCATTGCCCCAAACCGATGGGAAAGCGGCAGGGCCGAAGCCACTGCCCCGATACGGACACTTCCTAAACTGCAGCAGTCCCAAATTCGCTCGCGCTCTGCTTTGGGAGAAACTAATATGGCAAGCTGAAAGCTCATTACATGCATAAGCTGGTCTACCTTTCGCTGGGGTCGAACCTCGGGGACCGCAGCGCCAATCTGAAGGACGCGATCCGGGGCCTGGTGGCGCTGGGGCAGGTGCAGAGGGTGTCATCTTTCTACGAGACGGAACCGGTGGAGATGGCGGCGCAGCCCTGGTTCCTAAATTGTGCGGTCAAGCTCGATACCGAAAAGATGCCCAGGCAACTGCTTTCGGGCGTGCTGGCGCTGGAGCAGGAGATGGGCCGCCGCCGCCACCAGGCCAAAGGGCCGCGCAGCATTGATATTGATATTCTGCTGTTCGGGAGCTCGGTGGTCGAAGCTCAGGGCCTGGTGATTCCTCATCCCCGGCTGCATGAGCGGCGCTTCGTGCTGGAGCCGCTGGCGGAGATCGCGGCGGAGGCGCGCCACCCGGTGTTCAAACGGACCATACGCGAACTGCGCGACCGCCTGCCGGCGGGGCAGGCGGTCCGAAAGATCGCCCGGGAATAGCCGGCCCCTGGGACAGGGTTGAGACTCTGAGACGTTGCAAGCAACGTCTCTACGGATTGCTGAGTATCTACGGCGCGATGATGCGGCTGCCGGCTTCCTGCGGACGGGCGATGATGGATTCTTTCTCGGGGAATTGGGCAAAGAGGAAATCTACGAAGGCGCGGGATTTCGGCCGGCCGGAGGTGCGGCTGTAAGCGAGGCGGGTGAGAAACACCAGCGCGCGCAGCACCTCGGAATCGCGCAGGCGGCTGTAGCCGAGATGCTTCTGTTCGGTCTCACGGTATTCCTTCAGCATCTTTTGAACTTCCGCCGCCACCGTCTGCTGGCGCAGGCTGGCGATGGGCGCCTCATAGTGCAGGCCGGAGTTGGCCAGGGTCTCGGCCGTCCTGGCCAGGGAGGTAAGCGCAGCAATCAGGTCGGCATCGTTCAGGCTGCGGTCCCCACGGGCGCTTCTGGCCAGCGCGAAGCTGAGGCCGACGATCAAAGGCTCGTATTCATAGACGAACTGCTCGCCGGCATCCACCTGGGGAAAAAGCGCGGCAGGGTCCAAAGCCTGCATGGGACGCGGCTTTTCATGCTCCCGCGCCTGCTGCAGGTAGGGGCATTCGCTGGGGCAGTCGAGGGTGACCTCGCGCTGCTCGCCGCAGCACTGGGGGCAGATGCGGCCGTGCACGGCGGGGCAGAAGCGCTTCTCTCTCCGTTTTTCGCAGATGGCGCAGCTCACGGTCAGGACCCTAGCGGCATTATGCCATGTCGTGGTGCGGCGACGGGCAAGCGGCACTTTCACCCCGCGGGATGCACTACCGGCGCGCCATTTTGGAAATCAGGCGCGAGAAAGCGCGATTTTTGCGGCCCGCGCGCTTGCGCCCTCGCGAAAACCGCGTAAAATGAGGCTGAAACGCATCTTTTCCACAGCACGCGGGTATAAGATAACCGGCGTCGCAGAAAAATTCAGCGTTCTACGAGGAGGATTTCATGGCTGCAGGCTTGACCAAAACCCAACTGGTCCGCCACCTGGCGGAGAAAGTCGGGACTAACAACAAAACCGCCTCAGCGTTTTTGGAGAACCTGGCGGATACGGCCATCAAGGAGACCAAGAAGAACGGGATCTTCGTGGTTCCCGGTCTTGGCCGCCTGAAGAAGGTGCACCGCAAAGCCCGCACGGGACGCAACCCGCAGACCGGCGAACCCATCCAGATCAAGGCCAAGACCACCGCGAAGTTCTACCTGGCCAAGGCTGTGAAGGATGCCATCGCCCCCAAGAAGTAATCCTGGCTCTCTATGGAGACGTAGCGAGCTACGTCTCTACGCTCAAAAGGCCGGCGGATTACGCCGGCCTTTCTCCTGCTGCTGAACGGTCAAACGGCCCTACTGGGCATATTCGTTCTTCACCACTTCTCCGCCCTTCATTACGAACTTCACGTTCTGAAGCGTGGTGACATCGGCGAGCGGGTCGCCGTCAACGGCGATGATGTCGGCCCATTTGCCGGGCTCGAGGGCGCCGACTTTATCGGACCATCCCAGCAAATCAGCGTCATTGATGGTCGCGGCCTGAATGGATTGCAGCGGCGTCAGCCCCAGCTTCACCATCACCGCGAACTCGTGCGCGTTCAAGCCGTGGGGATAAACGGCCGCATCGGTGCCGAAGCCGACCTTCACGCCGCTGGCGAAGGCGTGGGCGATGTTCTTGCGCGCCGCGGGCATCACTTCTTTGGCCTTAGCCAGCATGCCCGGCGGCACATGAAGGCTGACGGCGTTTTCCAGGAACCAGTCGCCCAGATAGAGGGTGGGCACCAGGTAGGTACCGTTTTTTTTCATCTCGGCAATGCCGGCATCGTCAATGTAGGAGCCGTGCTCAATAGAATCCACACCCGCTTCCGTGGCCCACAGGATTCCCTGCGCGCCGTGGGCGTGGGCAGCAACCTTGCGGCCCAGGCGATGGGCGTCGGCCACAATGGCCTTAAGCTCCTCCAGCGTGTACTGCGAAGCTTGCGGGTTGTCGCCCAGTGAGAGCACGCCTCCGGTGGCGCAGATCTTGATCAGGTCAGCGCCGTATTTGATGTTCTCGCGAACTTTGTGCTGTACGGCGGCAATGCCATCCGCCACGCCGTCGGCGGTGGCGTGATATTCGTAAGGCAGGAAGTTATTGTCGCAGTGCCCGCCGGTGATGCCGATCAGTGGACCACTCACCAGCATGCGCGGGCCGGGCACATCGCCGGCATTGATGGCGTCGCGCAAGGCGACGTCGGTAAAGCCGCTGGCGCCCACGTTGCGCACGGTAGTGAAGCCGGCAAGCAGGGTGATGCGGGCATTCTTGGCGCCGATCAGGGCTTCCCGCGGTATGGAAATTCCCAGGCTCTCATAGCCCACGTCCTGGGGGTCCATGGTCAGGTGGGTGTGGGCGTCAATCAAGCCGGGAAGCACCGTGGCCTGCGAAAGATCAACCACTTTGTCGCTCGGGCCCGGCTTGACTTCGCTCACCGGGCCGACGCTCGCAATCTTTCCGTTCTCAATCACGATGGCCTGATGGGCGAGCATTTTGCCGCTGCGCACATCGAGCAGTTTTCCCGCCTGCACAATCACCCGGGCGGGTGCGGCCTGGGCCGCGGCCAAAGCGGCGCCCATCGAAACCACAAGCAACAGAACGAACGCACGACCGGCCTTTCGATTCATGGTCTTCCTTTTTCTCCTCGGATCTGTTGATGGTTGAGGGTAGGGTGAGGCGCCAAGGCGCAAGATCGCTCAGCCATCCTCTAGCGCGCTCAGCGCCGTGCCGCCTCGATTTCGCTCACAATGCGGTCGAGATGATACACCTTCTGCAGGCCTTCGAGCAGCGCCCGGCTGTCCACGGCGACTGAGCGGTTCTTGGCGGCATCGTAGCCGTAATCGCCGCCCAGGGAAAAAATGTTGCCGTCGAAGATCAGGCCGACGATCTCCGCCTTGCTGTTGATCAGTGGACTGCCGGAGTTGCCGCCGATAATGTCATTGGTGGTAGAGAGGTTCATCGGGGTGTCGAGGTTCAGCGACGATTTGGCATCGAGCCAACTCTTGGGCAGCGCATACGGGGGTGCGCCGGTGGCGCGATGGAACAGGCCGCCGATCGTGGTGTAAGGCTCCACGAAGTGGTCCTGGGCGTCATCGAAACCCTTAACCGTGCCGTAGCTGAGGCGCAACGTGAAGGTGGCATCGGGATCCACGCTGGTGCCGTACACGGCGAAGCGCGCCTTGGCGATCCGCTCGGCTGCATCCCGCGTCGGGGCCACTACCTGATCTTCATAGGCCTTGCGCGCCGCCCGCAGCTCAGGATCAATCGAGACTACGAAGCGGATGAGAGGATCGGTCGAAGCATCTATGGCCGATTCTCCGCCGTCATAGAGCGCCTCGCGAACCTTCGGGTCATCGAGGCGAGTGGTAGTGACCAGGCGGTGCGCCAGTTGTTCAGGCGACTCGTCGCCCAGCATCTTGTGAACGAAAGCGTCATCCGCGCCCAGGTCGCGCCGCACGACGGTGAACAGGTAAGCGAGGTTCAGCTCCTGCAGGTCTTTATAGATCGGGATGGGCGCCGCCATCTGCTGTTTCAGGGTGATCAGGGCCTGGTCGGTGTACTCGGGAAGCCGGTCGGCGTTGGGCTTGGTGCGCTCGGCCGCGGCGCGCACCAGTTGTATGGCGTCGCCCATCAGGCCGGTGCGGAATAGGTATCCATTCAAATCGGCATAGCGCAGAAACAGCTCGCTGCGTACCCGCTGAAGCTTGGCGATGTCCTCCCATGCCGGGGCGTCGGCTGCGAGCTTGGCATTCCCGGCCACGGCCTGGCGCAGCTTGTGCTCTTCCTGCTCCTTTTCACCGAAAAAATGCGGGTCAAGCAGCGATTCCTGCTCGCCGTAGTAAGCCTTGAAGGCATTGGCGATGAAGAAAAGATCTTCGTTGGCCTCGCGCGCCTGCTCCGGGCCGCGGGTAATGAACTCTTCCAGTTGGCCGCGATACTCGGCGAGATAGGGCAACTCGAAGGGGAAAACGTGGTCGCGAAGAAAATCGAGTTGCGAGATGGTGAGCTCGCGGCTGGTTCCGCCAGGATTGCCGGAGACAAACACCAGTTCGTCCGCCTTCGAGCCCTCCGCACTCCACTTCAGATAATTGGGGCTGGCCAGCGGTTTGCCATCGTCATAGGCGCGCAACAGACCGATATCGAAGTCGAAGCGGGGAAAATTGAAGTTATCGGGGTCGCCGCCGAACTGCGCCACGTCAAACTCCGGCGCGAACACCAGCCGGACATCAGTGTAGCGCTTGTAGTGGTAAAGGTTGTAAACCCCGCCGTGATACAGGTCCACCACGTCGCAGCGGGTGGTCGGGTCAGTGCCGCAGCTTTGCTGCAGCTCGGCCTCTTTGGCGTGCAGGG
>Ga0335077_10011987_pt1 | contig 10836 bp, 7 predicted proteins | sample Lox_Sample_31_FD_207151 | JGI IMG/M metagenome (GOLD analysis project Ga0335077, IMG submission 207151) | Soil microbial communities from Loxahatchee National Wildlife Refuge, Florida, United States - Lox_Sample_3.1 | ecosystem: Environmental > Terrestrial > Soil > Wetlands | place: USA: Florida...
GAAGTTCCTCACTTTTGCCGTTTCTTCCGTGCTGATGGGCGCGATCACCTATCCGCTGTTCGCCAACTGGGCGTGGGGCGGCGGATGGCTGGCGCAGCTTGGGACCAATCTCGGACTGGGCAAAGGCTACGCGGACTTCGCGGGGTCGGGAGTTGTTCACTCGGTTGGCGGCCTCACGGCTTTGGCGGTGGCGCTGATTATCGGTCCGCGGATCGGCAAGTACAATCGCGACGGATCAAGCAACGCGATCATCGGGCACGACATTTCCGCGGTGATGATCGGCTGCTTCATTCTCGCTTTCGGGTGGTTCGGATTCAATCCCGGCAGCACGCTCGGCGCGTCCGGCGCCGGCTGCCTGCGCATCGGTTCCGTCGCGGTGAACACGATGTTGGCGGGCTGCACTGGGACATTTGGGGCGATCCTCTACATGTGGTCGCTCAAGGGCAAGCCTGACGCTTCGATGAGCGGCAACGGGCTGCTCGCGGGACTGGTGGCCATCACCGCGCCTAGCGGTTTCGTGAATCCGACCGGCAGCGCGATTATCGGCTTTATCGCCGGGGTTCTTGTATGCGTAAGCGTGATGTTCGTGGAGAACACGCTCAAGGTCGATGACCCGGTGGGAGCGATCTCAGTGCACGGAACCTGCGGGTTATGGGGCGTCATTTCCGTGGGTCTGTTCGCGGATGGATCCAGCAACTACGGGGGATCGTGGAACGGAGTGACCGGCTCAGTAACCGGATTGTTCTATGGGGACGCGAGCCAGCTGGTGGCTCAGCTTGTGGGCGTGGGAACACTGGTCGGTTTCGTATTCAGCTTCAGCTACGCGTTGAACTGGGTTCTGGATATCGTGATCGGCCACCGCGTTTCGGCGGAGAGCGAGGTCGCCGGTCTCGATCTGCCGGAAATGGGACAGCTTGGTTATCCGGAGTTTGTCTTCGCGCCCGAGCCGGAGTACCTGATGGCTGCGAGAAAGGTCGCCCTGGCGTCGTAAGCGGGACGCTCTTTTGAGCATTCTCCTGGCAGCAGGGCAACTGCCATGCCCTGCTGCGCTTTTTCTACTCTGCCTGTTTCTGATGGGGAGACGACGAGCATGGTTCCAAGAGAGATCGAGGTCCAGACAGACGACCAGGCCTTGATGGTTGTCGAGCGGGATGCGGCTGCGGCAATCTTTGACGGAGTGCTGGGGGCGGATACGTCCCTGCAACTGAACAGGATGTTTCGCGATCCGCGGGTTCTCGAGCCCGGGGAACGCGCCGACCTGGTTGCGCAATTGCGAAACGCTGTGGATCTGCGGCCGGACGCATCCGAATTGCGTGTGCTGTTGGGGATGGCGCTGTGCGTTGACCTGCAAGCGCAGGAAGCCCTGGAGGAGTTGCGCAAGGCGGTTGAGCAGGCGCCGGATTCCTTCATTGCCCGTCTCAAGTTCGGTGAGTTATTGATGCGATTGCGCATTTGCCAGAGGGCGGGAGAAGAAACGCACCAAGCGGCGCAATTGGCTGCGAATGCGGTGCAGTCGGAATTGGCGCGCCGCCAGGCGGCGACGATCCGAGCGATGCTTCGCGAAGGCGTCGAACGCGGGGGATATGGGGGCCTGCTCTCGCGAGTACTCCATTTCCGCCGTCGCTCGAGGGAGCAGCACGCTCTGACTGTACTGGCGGGAACAAAGTAGAAGAGGATGCCTCCCAGCCTGCAACTGGCACTGTTGATCGCCATTCTACTTCCCGCGGGGAAGGTGGTCGCCGCGCTTTGTACCCGCTTCGGCATACCGGCAATTCTGGGGGAGTTGCTGGTGGGCGTTGCGGCCGGCCCAGGATGTTTCGACCTGCTTCACATGCGCTTGTTCAGCGGGACGCCGGCAGCGGACGCGTTTCTGCTTATCGCCCAGATCGGGGGGCTGGTGCTGATGTTCATCGCCGGCCTGGAGACCGACATCGACCGCATGCGGGAAGCCAGTGCCACGGCATTCCTGGTTGCGCTTTCGGGAGTGATTTGGCCGTTCTGCCTGGGCGCCGCCGCGGCCCACCTGCTGGGGCTCACCTGGAGCACGGCGTGCTTTCTTGGCGGAGCGCTCACAGCCACCAGCGTGTCGATATCCGCGAGAACGTTGATGGATGCGGGGAGAATGACGTCGACTGAAGCCACGGTTATCCTGGGCGCGGCCGTGATCGACGACGTGATGGGCCTGTTTGTGCTGGCATTTCTGGCCGCATCGTGCAGCACCACGGGCGCGGACGCATTCGGAGCGGCCGCATCGGTGTCCAACTGGCTCAAGCATCACCTGGAATGGGCAGGCCGGCATCCGCTCGTTGTCCAGATGACATTGATTGCCGTTTGCGTGAGCGTCTTCTTTGTGGTTGCCTATGCTGCCGCCCAACGCTGGGCCGATCCGTTCATGCGCATGGTACGCAGATTGGACGTGACCGAAGCAGTCACGAGCTGCGTTCTAGCCCTGGTTCTCCTGTACGCGATCGGCGCAGAGTGGCTGGGTAGCGTTGCCGGGATCACCGGAGCGTACCTACTGGGCTACGTGTTTGCAGGCGCCAAGCTGAAGCCGCTCATCGAGCGCACGTTTTACGCCATCGGCCACGGGATGCTGATCCCGCTGTTCTTCGTATCGATCGGGCTTTCGAGCAATTTCCGGGCTCTGGGAGGCCATTGGCTGCTGCTCGCGGTCATTTTCGTGGTAGCGGTCATGACCAAGGTGATCGGGTGCGGCAGCGCGGCCTTGGCCATGGGAATGGGGGCGGTTCGCAGTTTGCGGGTCGGGTGCGGCATGATCTCCCGGGGTGAAGTCGGGCTTATCGTGACCGCAATGGGGGCCGGTACCGGGATCTTCCGCGAGCCGGAAGTGGCAGTTATGGTGACCGTGGTTCTTCTGACCACGTTGATTACACCCTTGATCATGCGGGGAGCCTTCATGATCAAGTCACCGCACGACGAGGGCGAGCGCGCCGGGGCAGGGGATTCCAGCCGGGCATTCGCGCGGAGTGAAGCTCAAGTTGAGCTTTGAGATAGTCAGCGCTTTTCGGATCCAATCCGTTGCGCGCGGCGGATCGCCTGACCTCACCGAAGATTACCGACTATACCTTGGTATAGATTGATGGCTCTTTCACCGCTGGCTATACTCGCGACGCCTGAAGATTCGGGCAATTTCCCGAGATGCGCAGAGACGCTCGGTCAGGGTGGTTGTTTCCATGCCGTTCAGAATGATGTTCTGGGGCAAAAACGTTCTGGAGTGGATGTTCTTCACCGGCCTGATCGGCTGTACTTCAGTGGTCCTCCTCAGCTGGATCTCGATTCTGAAGAGTGCGTTCTCGGAAAAGGACGAGGACTGACCGCGACGGCGTTTCTTGCGCGCTCGCGGTCTGCCTCGCTCGTTGCATCCGGCATACAGTCGCCGCAGCACAGGAAATCAATCGGAACATCATCTCCAAGGGGCGCCAAAGCTCTGATCTCTATTGGCTGTTTTCGGCAGGCTGAAGTCGTGCCCGTACAAAGCACCTTCCCGCGCAGATACGGCTTGCGCTCGCAGGATTGCGATGTGTGCGGCGATCTACAGGGTTGCGGCCGCGGGAAGGATGTCTTGTACGTCTACCCACTGGGTGGGGTAGTTGCCGGTGTAACAGGCCACGCAAAAGCCATTGCCCTCTCCGCCGTCGCAGGCTTTCAGCAGGCCTTCGAGGGAGAGATAGGCCAGAGAATCGGCTTCGATGAATTGGCGGATTTCCTCGATGGTCTTGTTGGCGGCGATGAGGTCGCGCTTGGAGGGTGTGTCGACGCCGTAGAAGCAAGGTGAAGCGGTGGGTGGGCAACTAATGCGGAGATGGACTTCCCTCGCGCCCGCGCCGCGAACCATGCGCACGATCTTGCGCGACGTGGTTCCTCGAATGATGGAATCATCGATGAGCACCACGCGCTTGCCATCGAGCAGATTCCGCACCGGGTTAAGCTTGAGGCGAACTCCGAAGTCGCGCACGCGCTGTTCGGGTTCAATGAATGTCCGGCCGACATAGTGGTTGCGGATGAGGCCGAGACGGAACGGGAGACCAGCTTCCTCGGCATATCCGAGCGCGGCCGTTACGCCGGAATCAGGCACCGGCACAACGACGTCGGCGGGCACTCCGGATTCACGCGCAAGCTGGCGACCCATCTGGTCGCGGCTTTCCTGCACCCAGCGGCCATAGATTTTTGAATCGGGCCGGGCGAAGTAGACGTGCTCGAAGATGCAGCTCGACTGCTGCACACCGGTCGCGTATTGACGGCTGGTGACGCCGTCCTCGGTGACCATCACGAGTTCGCCGGGCAGGACGTCGCGCTCGAAGTCGGCGCGCAGAAGGTCGAAGGCGCAGGTTTCCGAAGCAAAGATGATGGTGTCAGGACCCTCGGGATTGGGGATGCGCCCCATCGAAAGCGGGCGGAAGCCGCGCGGATCGCGGGCCGCGAAGATGCGATCGCGGGTCATCATCACGATGGAAAACGCGCCTTCGACCTGCGACAGAGAATCGGCGATGGCGTCAACGAGCGTTCCCGCGCGCGAGTGTGCGATGAGCTGGACGATGATCTCCGAGTCGGACGTGGTCTGGAAGTAGGCGCCGGAGCGCTCCAGTTTTGCGCGAACCGTCCCGAGGTTCACGAGGTTGCCGTTGTGGGCGATGGCGATGAGGCCCTTCGTGGATTCGACCCGGATAGGCTGCGCATTCAGGAGAGCCGAATCGCCGGTGGTGGAGTAGCGCGTGTGGCCGATGGCCATGCGCCCGGGGAGTTTCGACAGTACCTCGTCAGTGAAAATCTCCGAGACCAGTCCCATGCCCTTGATGTTGGCGAGATGGTGGCCGTCGGCAGTGGCAATACCGGCCGATTCCTGGCCGCGATGCTGGAGAGCGTAGAGTCCGAGATACGCCTGGCGCGCCGCATCGGGATGACCATGGATGGCGACGACGCCGCATTCCTCGTGGAGTTCGTCGCCGTCAGCGACAGTGGACAGCGGGCAGTGGACAGGGAGCAGGTTCCTGGTTTCCAGCGACCCGGATAAATCAGTCATGCCAGGAACACCCTGGTAGAGCAAACGCGTCATGCGAGGACCTCGCCGTGGAGTGTTGCTTCCAGGGCGGTGGCCCAAGGCGTTCGAAGTTCTTCGACGGAAGCGGAAATGAAAGGCTGGCCGTCGACGGAGATCTCGAGGCGGTGTCCGCCGGTGGCGCCAATGCGGGCCGTGAAGAAGCCGAGTTCGTTGGCAATCTTTTCGATTTCTGTCACATTGTGCGCAGGGGCGCTGATGAGCATAGTGGATGCCGGCTCGGCAAAGAGGCCGAACAGGGGATGAATCATGAGCGAGGGTTCCTGCTCGAAGGTGGCGCCGATTCCCTTTCCGAACGTGGCCTGGGCCGCGGCCACCGCGATGCCGCCGTCGGAGATGTCCCGTGCAGAATGGATGAGCTTGCGGGTGGCAAGTGTCTCGAGAAGGCTGTGCAGATCGGATTCGGCATCGAGGTCGAGAGGAGGGGGCGTGCCCCACAGGCTGCTGAGAACGACCTTTGCGAATTCCGAGCTTCCGAAGGCCATGAGTTCTGTATCGGGAGCCTCGGCGACGTCTTCGGCAGCATCAGAGACCGGTGACGTAATTGGACCCGCGACGGGAAACGCCGGGTCGAGATCCATGCCCGGAACGATGTAAGGATTGATCGGGGCGGGCTGGAATGGAGCCTCCAGATTGGGATCGGGCTGATCCCCGCGCGGGATGGGCCAGAGCAATAGAACCGCGTCGCCGGCGCGCTGGAAGTCGGCCGGCACGGCCCTGGTCACATCGTCGATGATGCCGACAATGCCGAGAACGGGAGTGGGATAAATACCTTCGCCGCGGGTTTCGTTGTAGAGCGAGACGTTGCCGCCGGTGATGGGCGTGCCGAGCGCGGTGCAGGCCTCGGCAATGCCGTCGATGGCTGCGGAGAGCTGAGCCATGATCTCGGGCTTCTCCGGATTGCCGAAGTTCAGGCAGTTGGTGGCCGCGACGGGCGTTGCACCGGCAGCGGCAACCTTGCGAGCGCACTCGGCTACCGCGTGCATAGCGCCCAGTTTGGGGTCGAGATAGCACCAGCGTCCGTTGCCGTCCAGGGCCATTGCGAGCCCCCCCTCGTGGCCGGGTTCACCCGTGCCCTTGATGCGCATCACGCCGGCTTCGCCGCCCGGGCCGATCACGGTGTTGGTCTGCACCATGGTGTCGTACTGCTCGTGCACCCAGCGCTTGGAAGACACGTTGGCGCTGGAGAGAAGCGTTTTGAGATCGGCGACATAGTCGCGGTCCTGGCTGAGCGCGGCGAGGACTTCGTCGGGCGGGTCGGCAGGAACGGGTGCCTTCCATGTGCCGACTGGCCGATGATAGAGAGGAGCATCGTCTGTGAGCGACTGGTTGGGGATGTCAGCCACAAGAACGCCGTGATGACGGATGCGCAAACGCGGCTCAGGCTGCACAGTGCCGACGATGACCGCGTCGAGGCCCCACTTGGCGAAAACGCGCAGCACTTCGTCTTCACGGCCCTTTTCCGCGACCAGCAGCATGCGTTCCTGGCTTTCAGAAAGCATGATTTCGTAAGCCGACATTCCGGTTTCGCGCTGCGGAACGAGGTCGAGTTCGACATCGAGACCCACGCCGCCGCGCGCTCCCATTTCGCACGTGGAGCACGTGAGGCCGGCAGCGCCCATGTCCTGGATGCCGACAATCGCGCCGGTCTTCATGGCTTCGAGACAGGCCTCGAGGAGTAGCTTCTCCATGAACGGATCGCCGACCTGGACGTTGGGCCGCTTCTGTTCGGAGCCTTCCTTGAACTCCTCGCTGGCCATGGTGGCGCCGTGGATGCCGTCGCGGCCCGTCTTGGCACCGACATAGATCACCGGGTTGCCTGTGCCGGTGGCCTTGGCGTAGAAGATCTCTTCCTTGCGCACCATGCCCAGGGCGAACGCGTTTACCAGTGGATTGCCGCTGTAGCAAGGCTCGAACTTGGTTTCTCCGCCCAAGTTTGGCACGCCGAAGCAGTTGCCGTATCCGGCGATCCCGCTGACCACGCCTTCCATGATGGAGTGGTTCTTTGCGATGAGTTCGGGATCCGTGCCGGCCTCCGGCGCGATGGGGCCGAAGCGCAGCGAATCCATGACCGCCAGCGGCCGCGCGCCCATGGTGAAAATGTCACGCAAGATGCCGCCCACGCCAGTGGCCGCGCCCTGAAAGGGCTCGATGTAGCTGGGATGATTATGGCTTTCGATTTTGAAAGCGCAGGCCCAGCCATCGCCCACGTCAATGATGCCGGCGTTCTCGCCGGGCCCCTGCACGACACGGTCGCTCCTGGTGGGGAGGCGCCTGAGGTGGACGCGGCTCGACTTGTAGGAGCAGTGCTCGCTCCACATGACGCTATAGATGCCCAGTTCGGTAAGCGAAGGAACGCGCCCAAGCGCCTTCAGGATGCGGTCATACTCGTCCGAAGTAATGCTGTGCTGGGCGAGCAATTCCGGGGTTACCGCAACCGGCTCGGGGACTGCAGAGGTGGTGGTTGTCATCACACTTACGTTCATTTTCGCATGGGAGAGGACCCAATTGCGGGGCTGGTCCACCGGGATTCGCAGTGGCACCCGATGCAAAGCCTGTGAGATGCTTGGATTTGCCCACCACCCGAGGCCGGGATGGCAGAACTGGCAGACGCAGCGGACTCAGAATGGGTTTCGCCCCTTCTCCCTGAAAAGTCGAGAGTTGCCAGCGATTGCCAGCCGTACTGAATATGCGGGTTTTTCCGGCTTGCCCTTGCCTTACGATGCCCATCCCGCCATCTGTGGCGGTAATCCGCCCGAAAACCCGGTCAGGGCCGGTAGAGTTGCGAAATCTTTTTCGTGTTCGTTGCAGCCATCGTCCCACGGAAGCCGATGCAGCGGAGCCGCTCACCTCTCTACCGGCCCGTCCTTCAGCCCCTTGACCCAAATTGCCTGCACGCCGGTGCTGTCGCGCATCTCAAGTACTGGCGCCCCGGCAGGCGTCTTGATGTGAAACAGATCGGCGCCGCTCACGTCCTGAAAGATGAACGCCGGTCGCGCATCGTCGCTTATCGCGGCAATATCGATGTCGCTCAGGGTTACATTCTTCGCGTGGCGCAGATACATTCCCTGTGCCGGCATGTTGCCGAACATGTTGGGATCTGGATACTTGTTTTCGTTCTCCGCGGGGACAATGGCTGCCTGCTCTTTCGTTCCGCCGCCGCGATGCTGAATGTAGATTCCCCGCAGCGTGAGGTCCTGGATCTCGTGCCCCGGTACGCCACTGATGATGCAGCCCAGGTGCGATGCCGAATTCGAGCACACGATGTTGCTGAGCGTCACGCGCTGCAGGGTCCCGGTCTTCGTTGATTCAGCAGGGCCGCGCAAACGGCTGCCCAGGCGCAGGAAGATAGGCGCGGAGACAATATCGCGCATGGTGATGTTGGTGATCGTCACATCCTCGAGCAACCCGCCATCGACCGTCTCAAGCGCCAACCCCTGGCAGCCATCAAACACACAATTGCTGACGGTTATGTTCTTGAAGCCTCCGTTCGATTCCGTTCCAAACTTTATCCTCCCGGTGTGCGGAACACGCGAATCTGGTTCGAATCTTTTCCAGGTTCCGTCAAGCATCGTGCCCACTTCGTACGCCCCGGTCACATAGCAATTCACGATCGTAAGGTTTTCCGTTGAGCGCGCGGCACCCAGGGCAAAACTGCTCTTGGGCACGATTGCGTCGTCGTAAGGCGAATTGACCGCGCAGTTGCTCACACGCACATTGCGGCAGCAGTCGATGTCTATGCCGTCGCGGTTGGTATCGATGGTTAAGCCGTCGATCAACAGGTTGTCCACGCCCGTCGCCAGAATTCCGTACCACCCTCCGCTCAGAATCTGAAACTCCTTCAACTGCACATTCCGGCAGTTCTTGAGCGCGATACTCTTGTTGCCCACGCCCTTCACCCGGCGTTGCGCGGGGTTCTGGCTTTTGGGATCGTTGTTGCGCACGAGTCCGCGTCCCCAGATGCGTCCCGGGCCGTGGATGGAGATATTGCTCAGCCCTTCGCCCCAGATGAGGCTGTTATGCCAGTGATTATGGCCATAATCCTGGTAGGCGTCCCACGGCTGTTCTGGCTCTGGATCGTCGTATCCACCCGGGTGGCCCTCCGGCAGCGCATCTGCCGCGATCATCACGGCCCCCTGGTCGAGATAGAGGGCGACGTCGCTCCTGAGGTGAATGGAATGGCAGAGATAATGACCGGCGGGGAACCGAACCGTGCCGCCGCCGGCGTTCGCGGCGGCCTCAATTGCGCGATTGATGGCTGCCGTGTCGAGGGCATTTCCATCGCCCATGGCGCCGAATGCCCGGACGTTGAAACTCGAATACGTCTCATGCTCTGGGGTGTGTTCAGCTGTTTCTTGCCCTCTCAGCAGCCCTGAAGTGCTAACAGCGGCGGCCATGCCTGTTCCGGACATCCTGAGGAATTCTCTTCTTCCAGTCATCTCCATCCCCAAAGTAAGTTCTAAGTTTTCCGTTGGCACTCGCGCCCGGCCGCGAGATGTTCCATCTTCAATGCTCCGAATCTCCCGGATTTTCCGGCATGCCGGGATCATCGAGAAGCGGCACCGCTGATGCGGGCCCGAAGTTCGTCCAGTCTCGCAGCACCCAGACAACCTTCTTCTTTCGTGTGACTTCTATCCGTTGCGGACCCTGTGCGCTGCCGCCCCGGGAACAAAGTATCGTATTCCCGTTCGCCAACCGTGGTGAAGACCTGTCGCAAGTGGACGTTACCGATATGCAAGGGCGGAATTCGGTGATGGGGAAATCATGCCGGGATTCAACTCGATTATGGCTGCGATACCTGAGCATTGTCCCCGCTTTTTCTTTCAAGCCTGGTCGGCGGGAGAATGTGGACCGCAACCAGATCGACGCCGAGGACGTCGTAACCCTTCTCGAGTCGCACCCTCAATAACGCTTGAAAAACGGGGAATGATCCTTTGTCGCCGGTGTTTCCCTGGAATTGGAACGCCCTGCTCAATTCATCGACGCCGGACCTTGAGGTGGCATATAAGACAGCGCCTTCTGAGCCGGCCGTATCAAGCCCCCCGAGATCGGCGATGTATCGTCCGGGCACAATTCCGGGCTGGATTGTAATCAGGCTGTAATCTGCCTTCAATACTTGGGTGTTCGGATCGCGTTCTGTACGGTAGGTCGGCGCTTCGTTGGCGCGGGGATTGGCGTTTTGGATGACGCCTCTCCATTGCTCCAGGCGGGTGTCGAAATTCTTGAAACTGAAGTCGCCCAAGTCGCTGAAGTGGGCGACGGCGATGTTCTGTGAGGACGAGCCAAGCATGATGACGTTATGCTGCTTTAGGTCATCGACGGTAAGTTCACGGCTGGGCTTGATCAGCGGCTTATACCCCATCCGACCAAAAAGATTCGACAGCATACCGACGGCCTTGAGCTCGCCAAAGCCGAGGTACGAATTCTCATAATAAAGTGGACCCGCCCGAGCAACGAGAGCAGGATTCGAGGCGAACTGCTGAGCCACGTGCGGATCGACTGGGGCTCCTCGGTAATCCGTTGCGCCGCGCTTGAACCGAAAAAGATCGTTGTAATTGTCAAGAAGGAACACGGCGTCGGGGTAAGCAATTGATGCCGATCATATCGGAGCGCAAACCGTGGATCGCTTTCTCCCGGCCTGTGACTTTTACACCATCGACGTAGCCGACTTTATCGGGAAGCCCGCACCGCAAGCCGAGGTCGACAGGTTTGTCCAACGGCACGAGAATCTGACGGGGGCGATCACGCTGAAAGGCATG
>Ga0335077_10011988_pt1 | contig 10836 bp, 8 predicted proteins | sample Lox_Sample_31_FD_207151 | JGI IMG/M metagenome (GOLD analysis project Ga0335077, IMG submission 207151) | Soil microbial communities from Loxahatchee National Wildlife Refuge, Florida, United States - Lox_Sample_3.1 | ecosystem: Environmental > Terrestrial > Soil > Wetlands | place: USA: Florida...
GTGCAGCAGTTCGCCCGAGGAGAGCGGGCGCCACCCGGGGTCCTCGTCCATCGGCTCGCTGGCCACCACCACGGCGCGGCGCGTGGCCAGGTCGCCGGAGCGGACGCGCACCGAGCCGCGCGCGCTGGCGTGGTCCATGTAGCGGTGTCCGCTCGGACCACCGGCCGCGCGCTCGAGTACGAACAGCTCGTGCACGTCCGGGTACCGCAGCGCCCACAGCTCGCTGTCGCTGATCAGGATCACGTTGAGGGCGAACACCGGCAGGTTGTCCGCGATCCACTCGGCGGCGCGGACGATCGCTGCACCGATATCCCCGTCGCGGTCGATCTCGCGCGTGATCAGCGCGAAGAACCGCTCGGAGTCGGTCTCGCCCCGCACCAGGCCGCGCGCATCGCCCAGCTCCTGCTCGAGCCGGCCGAGGTCCTCGATCACGCCGTTGTGCGCGAACAGCCGCCCCTGCTGCTCGAACGGGTGCGTGTTCTCCGGGCTGACCGCCCCGGTCGAGGCGTACCTGACGTGCGCGATGAACGTGCGCGAGCTCACCTCCCTGGCCTCCCGGGCGAACTGCTGGTCCTCGTAGGCCGCGATCGGCTGCTTGGAGACGACCGGGTGGCCGTGCTCGTCGTAGCTGCCGAGGCCCGTGCCGTCCGGCTCGCGCCGGCTCTGCTGGGCCAGCGAATCGGGCGCCTCGAGCAGCCAGAACGTCGCGCGGACCGGTTCGGGTCCTCCGCTCATGCCGAACAGCCGGCACATGAGGAGCGACAGTACCGCTTGGCGCGCCCAGCGGCTCGATGGCGATCAGGCCCCGCTCGCCATCACTGTCAATCTAATTTCAAAATCCTGTCCTATCGTCCTCGCCATGAAGTTTCTTCGCACCGTCTCAACCCAGCGCCTACTGGCCATCCTGGCCGGGGTGATCGTCGCCGTGGCCGGCGGCACCGCGATCGCGGTGGCCGCGTCAGGTTCGGGCCAGACTCCGCCCCGCGAGGGTCTCGCCCAGGCGATCCATCAGGCCGCCACCGCCCCCGAGGTCAGCGGCATCACCGCGCGTATCCATTTCACGAACAACCTGATCGCGTCCTCGGACCTCCAGGGCACCGATCCGATCCTCAACGGCGCCTCCGGCCGGCTGTGGGTCTCGAACGACGGCCGCATGCGGCTCGAGCTCCAGGGCCAGAACGGCGACGCCCAGGTCACGCTCGACAACGGCAAGTACTCGATCTACGACCCGATGTCGAACACGGTCTACAAGGGCTCGCTCCCGCAGGAGGAGGGCTCGTCGAAGAACAAGGCGAGCACCGACAAGATCCCGAGCGTGGCTCAGATCCAGACCCAGCTGAACCAGCTGATGCAGAACGTCAACATCGTCGGCCCGACGCCGCGCAACGTGGCCGGCCAGCCGGCCTACAAGGTCCAGCTCTCGCCCAAGCACGACGGAGGCCTGCTCGGCGACGTCCAGCTCGCCTGGGACGCCGCGCACGGCGTGCCGCTCGGAATCGCGGTCTACGCCCAGGGCTCGGGCACCCCGGTGCTCGAGTTGAAGGCCACGCAGATCTCGTTCGGCTCGGTCTCGGGCAGCGATCTGACGATTCAGGCCCCCAGCTCGGCCAAGACCGTCCGGGTCTCGCCGGCCGCCGACCGGACCGCCTCAAAGCGGGCGCACTCCGCGACGGCGCACGGCAAGCGCGCCGCCGAGATCACCGGACCGGCCGCCGTCCAGGCCAAGCTCCCGTTCGCGCTGACGGCGCCCGACACGCTCGTGGGCCTGAACCGCCAGTCGGTGCAGCTGCTCGACTGGGGCGGAAGCCCGGCGGCGCTGGTCACCTACGGCAAGGGCCTCGGCGGGATCGCGGTGATCGAGCAGAGCGCTTCGAGCTCGGGCTCGTCGCCGAAGGGCGGGTCCGAGAACGGCGGAGGCCCGAGCGGCCTCAGCCTCCCGACCGTGTCGATCAACAACAACTCCGGGCAAGAGCTGGCCACCGCGCTTGGAACGGTGATCCGCGTGAGTAGCGGTCCGGTCTCCTACACGGTGCTCGGATCGGTGCCGCCGACCGCCGCCGAGGCTGCCGCTCGAGCGCTTGTCCCCGCAGGATGACGTGACGGATACGCCTTTGGCCGACCCGCGCCCAACCAGCCCCGGACCTCCGCCTGTGGAGGTCCGGGGCTTGGTCAAGCGCTACGGCGAGCTGGAGGCAGTCGCCGGCGTGGATCTCACCGTCCACGCCGGCGACGTGTACGGGTACCTGGGGCCGAACGGCGCCGGCAAGACCACCTCCCTGCGGATGATGCTCGGCCTGATCCGCCCCACCGAGGGCTCGGTCAGGCTGTTCGGCCGCGATCCGCTCGAGACCGTCCACGCGCTGGACGGCGTGGCCGGGTTCGTCGAGGCGCCGACCTTCTATCCGTACCTGAACGGCCGGCGCAACCTCGAGCTGCTCGCCGCGTTCGACGGGGGCGACGCGCGGGATCGTCTGGACGAGGCGCTCGAGACCGTCGAGCTGACGGGCCGGGCCAAGGACCGCGTGGGCGGCTACTCGCACGGCATGCGCCAGCGCCTCGGGATCGCCGCCGCGCTGCTTCGCGCCCCCAAGCTGCTGCTCCTCGACGAGCCGGCCACCGGGCTCGATCCCGCCGGCATGCGCGACATGCGGCTGCTGATCCGGCGCCTGGCCGATCAGGGGATCACGGTGATGCTCTCGAGCCACCTGCTGGCCGAGGTCGAGGAGCTGTGCAACCGGGTGGCGATCGTCCGCTCCGGTCGCATCGTGTACGAGGGCGCGATCGCAGAGTTGAAGCGGAGCGCCGGGGCTTCGTACCGGCTGTCCACGACCGACGACGATCGCGCTTTGGCGGTGTGCCGTGCGCAACCGGGCGTCGAGGACGTGCACGTCTTGCACGGGAAGATCGCGTTCACCGCGGATGAAGCCGCGGTGGCCGAGTTGTCCCAGGCGTTGATCGAGGCCGGCGCGCTCATCCGGATGCTGGCGCCGGAGCACGTCACGCTCGAGGACCTGTTCTTCTCGCTGACCGAGGGGGACGGCGTGGTCCCCGGTGAGTCTCCGGCGGTGGTGGCGTGAGCTCCGGCGCTCGCACCATCGAGGTTGGTCCGGTCAGTGCTCCGGCCGGCGCCCGGCGCCGATCCCGGCCCGGCGTCGCCACCGTGTACCGCTGGGAGGTGTTCAAGCTCCGCTACCAGAAGCGGACCTACCTCGGCCTCGGCGCCGCCGCGCTCGTCCCGATCCTGTTCGTCGTGGCGATCCACTTCCGCCACCACCGGGGCGACAACTCGGGCGACTTCGCGTTCGCCTCGTACCTGACCAAGAGCGGTCTGGTCGTCCCGCTCGTGCTGCTGCTGTTCGGCGCGGTGTGGCTGTTCCCGCTGATCACTGCGCTCGTGGCCGGCGACATCTTCGCCTCCGAGGACCACAACGGCACGCTCAAGACGGTGCTGACGCGCTCGCTCGAGCGCTGGCAGATCTTTGCCGGCAAGGCGCTCGCCGCGCTCACGTACGCGATCGTGGCGATCTTCCTGAGCGGGACGGTGGCGGTGATCGCCGGCTGTCTCGAGTCCGGGTTCAACTCGGTACAGACCCTGAGCGGCACGATCGTGTCCGCGCCCAAGGCGCTCGAGTTGGTCTACGCGAGCCTGCTCGTGTACCTGATCCCGATCGCCACCGTGGTGTGTATCGGCCTGCTGCTGTCCACGATCACGCGCAACAGCGCCGCTGCCGTGGTCGGCACGCTGATGATCTCGCTGCTGTTCCAGTTGATCGGCGTGCTGCCGGGCCTGAGCGCCACCCAGCCGTATCTGCTCAGCACCCAGTTCAACGCGTGGCAGGGCTTCCTGCGCCAGCCGATCGACTGGGCGCCGATCGTGCGGGCGGCGTGGGTGTGCGCGCTGTACGCGGTGCCGGCGCTCGGCGCGGCGTTCCTCGTCTTCCTGCGCCGCGACGTCGCCGGTGGGTGACCGGGTACTGGTCGTCGACGACGATCCGCCCCTGCGGCGGATGCTCGCCCGGACGCTGACCGCCGAGGGGTATTCGGTGACGGTGGCGGCCGACGGCGGCTCCGCGCTGGCCGAGGCGGAACGCGCGGCGCCCGATGTGATCGTGCTCGACGTGGCGATGGCGGGCCTCGACGGGCTCGCCGTCGCCCGGCGTCTGCGCAGCAAGGGCAACGCGACGCCGATCCTGATGCTCACCGCGCGCGACGCGGTGCCCGACCGCGTGGCCGGGCTCGAGGCCGGCGCCGACGACTACCTGGTCAAGCCATTCGCGGTGCAGGAGTTGATCGCGCGGCTGCGTGCGTTGGTTCGGCGAGGCGGCGACGGGCTGGGTGCGGGGGTGCGGTCGTACGGGGATTTGACGCTCGAGGTCGATGGCCGGCGCGCCTTGCGGGGCGGCCGGACGATCGAGCTGACCGGGCGCGAGTCCGCGCTGCTCGAGCTACTGCTGCGCGAGGTCGGGCGGGTGGTGACGCGCGAGCGCGCGATCGAGGAGATCTGGGACGGCGCCGCCGAGCCCAACGTGGTGGATCGCTACGTCACCCGGCTGCGGCGCAAGCTCGGTTCGCCGCCGTTGATCAGGACGGTCCGGGGAAGCGGGTTCACGCTGCGAGCGTGAGGGCTGTGGTGCCGGTGCCGGTGCGGATGCGCCCGTGGCTGCGGCCGCTATGCGACGGCGGCGGGGAGCAAGGCGTCGAGCTGCTCCTCGCTCACCGGATGGCTGATCGCGTACCCCTGGGCGGCGTCGCACCCGAGCTCCCGGAGGTGCTCGAGCTGAGCCTCGGTCTCCACGCCCTCGGCCACGACATCGAGGCCGAGGGCGTGCCCGAGCTCGATCAGCGAGCCCATGAACGCGGTGTCCTCGGGCGAGGCGCCGAGCCCCGCCACGAGGCTTTCGTGGATCTTGAGCGCGTCGATCGGCAGCTCGCGGAGCCGCGACAGAGTCGAGGCGCCCGAGCCGAAGTCGTCGATGGCGATCCGGACCCCGATGGCCTTCAGCTTCTCCAGCGCGTGAATCGCGGCGTCGGCGTCCCCGGCCAGGTCGGCTTCGGCGATCTCGAGGCAGATCGCGTGTGGCTGGAGCTCCGCGTCGTCGATCGCTCGCGCGAGGGTCTCGGGCAGGCACGGGTCGCGGAGCTCGGACGCTGAGATGTTGAGCGAGATGGTCATGTCGGGCTTGCGCGCGCGCCACCGCGCGAGCTGGGCCAGGGCGTGCTCCAGGACGAACCGGCCGATCGGGACCCCGAGGCCGATGTCGCCGGCCAGCGGCATGAAGTCGCGCGCGGCGATCAGCCCGCGCCCGGGCTGGTTCCAGCGCACGAGCGCCTCGACGCCGGTCACCTCGTCCAGGCCGTGCAGGACCAGGTGGGGCTGATAGTGCACGCGCAGCTCGCACTGCTCGACCGCGCGCCGAATCGCCGCCTCGAGCTCGATCCGCTGCACCGCGCGGCGCCGCGAGTCCTCGTCGAACAGCTCGTAGCGCGACCGGCCCCGTTCCTTGGCGCGGTACATCGCGGCGTCGGCTTCCCGGATAATCGTCTCGGGCGCCACGCTGGGGTCCGCGACCATCGCGATCCCGACGCTGACGGTGACCGTGGTTGCGACGCCATCGAGGTTGATCGGGTGAGTGGCGGCCTGGCAGATGCGGTCGGCGATCAGCACGACCTCGCGCTCGGAGGTGAGACCCTCGAACAGGAACGTGAACTCGTCCCCGCCGAATCGCGCCACCGTGTCCATCGGACGCAGCAGCGAGCTCAGGCGATCCCCGAGCGTGGCGAGCACCATGTCGCCCGCCGCGTGGCCGCGCGAGTCGTTGATCTGCTTGAAGTTGTCGAAGTCGAGGAACAGCACGGCGAGGGGGTCGCCCGAGCGGCGCGAGCGCTCGAGCGCGAGCCCGAGGCGGTCGAGGAACAGGGCGCGGTTGGGGAGCCCGGTCAGTTGATCGTGGAGGGCCTGGTGAACGAGTTCGGACTCGGCGCGCTTGCGCTCGATCGCGTGGGTCAGCGCGCGCCGGATTTGCGTCGGGCCAAGTTCCGAGGTGACGAGGTAGTCCTGAGCGCCCTGGCGGATGGCGTGCGTGGCGAGCGATTCGTCCTCGTGTGTGCCGAGCGCGAGGATCGGGGCCTCGGGGGCCGACATCCGCACGTACTCGAGCAGCGCGAGTCCGTTCTCGGAGGCCTCTGGAGTCACGTCGACGAGGACGCAGCAACCGGGGTAATCGAGGAGCGCCTCGGCCGCCGCCGGGTCCATGGTCGGGTGAGTGACCACGTGAACGGTGGTCCACGCGGCATGGAGCAAATCGTCGATCAGCCGCGCCGTGCGGTAATCGCCAGTCAGCAGCAGGACCCTGATCGGCCCTGCCTGGACGAGATCGTCCAGCAAAGTACCCCCTTTGCGAGCAACAGCTCTACATCCTTGTTCAAACCTGCCCACCATAATTATGGGTCTTTACCCCAGAAACTTCCGAGTCAGCCGGAAAATTTCGCCCTTCGGACCTGTTAGCGGGGCGTGGCCGTAATGAGGCTGTGGCGACCGCAGACGCTCCGAGTCCGGCTCGTGCTGGCCGCCGCCGGCGCGACGCTGGCGGCGCTCGCCCTGTTCGGCGTCGCCACCGTCGTGGTCGTCCGGCACGAGCTGCGCGGGTCGCTCGACACCGCGCTGCGCCAGCGGGCTTCGCAGGTGGCGCAGCTGGCGGTGTCCGCGCCGGCGGTGCTGAACTCCCCGGGCGCGCTCGAGAGCCCGGTGTCGGGGCGCCAGATCGTCGTCGAGGTGCTCGACGCCCACGGCCGGATCCTGGGCCGTTCGCTGACGCTGGGCGCGCGGCTGCTGCCGCAGGGCAGGTTGACGCGCGCGGCGATCGCGTCCGGCGCGACCGGGTTCGAGGATGTGGAGTTGGATGGTCGGCTGTTCCGGCTGTACGCGGCGCCGATCGCGCTGTCCGGACCGGCCGGCGGCGGCGCGGTGCTGGTCGCCTCCGACACCACCGACATCGCGCGCACGACCGACCACCTCGGGTTCGTGGTGGTGCTGATCGGGGTGGGTGTGGCGTTGTTGGCGGCGCTGCTGGCGGCGCTGCTGACCCGCCGCGGGCTGCTCCCGTTGCGGCGGCTGGCCGACGCGGCGGGGGAGATCGAGCGGACCGCGGACCCGTCACGGCGGCTGCCCGCGAGCGGCGCGCCGGATGAGATCGGGCAGCTCACCGGGGTGCTCAACCGCATGCTCGCGTCGCTTGAGGCGGCGCGCGCCGGCGAGCGGCGGTTCCTGGCCGATGCGTCGCACGAGCTGCGCACGCCGGTGACCACGCTGCTCGGCAACGTGGAGTTCGCCGCGCGCCACGGCGCCGATCCCGAAGTGCTCGAGGAGCTTCAGCGGGACGCGCGGAGGCTGGCCCGGTTGGTCGACGACCTGTTGGTGTTGGAGCGGGCCGGTGGCGCGGCCGTATCGGGTGACCGCGTCGATCTCGGCGGCGTCGTGTCCTCGGTGGTCCGTGCGCACGCACGGGAAAAGGTCGTCATTGAGGCCGGGGACCCGGTGAGCGTTCGGGGGGATGAGAGCGAGCTCACACGGGCGGTCGAGAACCTCGTCGAGAACGCGCTCGTGCACGGACCGGCGGGCGGGTCGGTGACGGTGTCGGTCGGTTTGTCTTCGGATTCGTCGTACGCGCTGCTGACCGTGTGCGACGAGGGCCCCGGTCCGGATCGGGGGGACTACGACCGGCTGTTCGAGCGGTTCTGGCGTGGCCCCGGCGCGTCGTCGCGGCCGGGCTCGGGGCTGGGGCTGTCGATCGTCGCGGCGATCGCCGCGCGGCATGGAGGGACCGTGCGTGTCGAGGGCTCGACGTTCACGATTGTGTTGCCGGCATTAGCCGGCGCGGATTCTCATACTGCTCTTACGGGACACTGATTCCCTCTCGCCACAGTGAGTTCCAAGATGGGGCATATCGGTTCATCGAAGTCGAACGCTGCGCTCGCTCGCGACGCCGCGCTGGCGCGGGTGCTCAGGGCCCGGCGCTGGCTGATCGCCGCGGCGGCAGCGCTGACCGCCGGGATCGCCGCGCTCGTGTCGGCGGTGGCGCCAGGGCACTCTCTGGCCGCGAAATCGCAGACGAGCGCGGATGGCGCGACGGCATCTGCGTCGACGAGCAGCACCGGTTCGGGGATTCCCCGAATGCCCACGCCGGCAAGTCCGGGCGACCTCGGTTTGCAGGGTCCCTCGCAGGCCCCGTCGCCGTCACCTTCGCCATCGCCGGCGCCTTCACAGGCACCGTCGCCGGCGCCCGAGCAGCCGCAGAGCGTCCCCTCGCAGCCGCCCTCCTCGGGCGGCGGCGGCCCCGTGGTGTCCGGAGGCTCGTAGGCCGACCGCCTTCTTGGCGATGACATCTCAAGTTCGGGACCGGATGCGCTTCGAGGCGTTCGGCACCGTCGCGTTGGTGGCGGTGGCCGATCCTCGCGGCGGTGCGCTCGGCGCCGCGGTGGCTTCGGTTCGGAAGGTGGTTTCGGACTTCGATTGCGCCTGCTCGCGGTTTCGCTCTGACTCGGAGCTGTCGCTGCTGAATGATTCGTCGGGGGCTCCCGTGAGGGTGGGGCCGGTGTTGATGGACGCGGTGAGCGCCGCGTTGCGTGCGGCGCGATTGACCGACGGCGATGTCGACCCGACCGTGGGTGAGGCGCTGATCGCGCTTGGCTATGACCGCGACTTCGAGTCGCTGCCGGTCCCCGTGATCTCGCGCCCGGTGGCGTCGATCCCCGGGTGGCGGACGGTCCGCGTCGATCCGTCCGGCGGGACGGTGCGCACGGCCCCGGGGGTGATCCTCGATCTCGGCGCGACGGCGAAGGCGCTGGCGGCGGATCGGGCGGCTGCGGCGGCGCGGGATTCGGTTGGGTGTGGGGTGCTCGTGTCGTTCGGCGGCGATCTGGCCGTGGTCGGGGATGCGCCCTGCGATGGATGGCGCGTACGGGTCACGGACGACCATCGGGCCGGCGTGGAGGCGCAAGGGCAGTGGATCTCGGTCCGGTCGGGCGGCCTCGCCACGTCCAGCGTGTCCGTGCGCCGGTGGCTTACGGCGTCGGGTGCGTCCGCCAATCATCTTGTCGATCCCTCTACCGGTGGGTCGGTCGACGGCGTGTGGCGAACGGTGAGCGTGGCCGCGGCCTCGTGCCTTGACGCGAACATCGCCAGCACGGCGGCGATCGTCCGTGGCGCGCGTGCCGTGGAGTGGCTGTCCGGGCTCGGGCTGCCAAGCCGGCTGGTCGGCGTCGACGGGACGGTCCGGCATCTGTGCGCGTGGCCGGCCTCCGGTGAGGACCTTCCCGTGGGCGATGATTCGGCGGTGGTTTCGTGATGCTGGGATTCGCCGCCACCGTGAGCCCCAGCGCGTACTGGTATCTCGCGCGCGGGACCGGCGCGGTGGCGCTCGTGCTGTTGACCGCGAGCGTGGTCATCGGGATCGTGGGCACGGTCCGGTTTGCGTCGCCCCGCTGGCCCAGGTTCGCGATCGACGCGGTCCATCGCGACGTCTCGCTGCTGGTGCTGGTCGTCCTCGCGATCCACATCATCACCAGCGTCCTCGACGGGTTCGCACCCATCAGCTTGCTCGACGGCGTGATCCCGTTCGTCACCCCCTACCGGCCGCTGTGGATGGGCCTCGGCACGCTCGCCTTCGACCTGCTGCTGGCGATCGCGATCACCAGCGTGGTCCGGCGCCGGCTCGGGTACCGGGCGTGGCGCGCGGTCCACTGGCTCGCCTACGCGAGCTGGCCGGTCGCGGTGCTGCACGGACTCGGCACGGGCAGCGACGTCAAGCAGTGGTGGATGCTCGGGTTGACCGCGGCATGCATCGTCGCGGTGCTGGTCGCGGTGTGGACGCGTCTGTCCCACGTTTCGGGCGACCACGTCGGGCTGCGCGCGCCGGCCACCGCGCTCGCGGTGATCACGCCGATCGGGCTGGCCATCTTCACGCTGGCGGGTCCGCTCCAGCACGGGTGGGCGCGCCGCGCCGGGACGCCGAGTTCGTTGCTGGCGCGGACGCCGGCTTCTGTTTCGTCGTCTTCGGCGGCGTCGTCTGCTTCGGGGCGGTCGTCGCGCGGGTCTTCTGTCAGCTCGCTTCCCAGCTCGTTTACCGCCAGCCTCTCCGGGACCGTGACGGAGAAGCAGGCGGCGGGCGGCGCGATCGTCGATCTCTCGATGAGCGTGCGCGGGCGGGTGACCGGCCGTCTGCGCGTGCGGATCGCCGGGGTGCCGGTCGACGCCGGCGGCGGACTGTCGATGACCGGCAGCCAGGTCGACCTGGCCTTGGCGGGCCAGCCGACGGTGCTCCAGGGACAGATCGGCTCGCTCGAGGGCGAGCGGTTCGAGGCACAGGTGAGCGGCGGGGCGGGCACGACCGTCAACCTGCGCGTCCAGCTCCAGATCGACAACCAGAGCGACACCGTGACCGGGACGATGGTCGGGTCGCCGACCGTGAGCGGCGGATGACCTTCGCTCGCGACCCGGGCCACGAGGGACTGCCGCGCCTGCTGGCCGGACTCGAGCCCGGCGGCGGTGCGATGACGCTTGCCGCCCACACCCGGGTCCACGGCCCGCTGCCCGACATCGGGCCCGAGCGGCTGATCCAGGAGGTGGAGCGCAGCGGGCTGCGGGGCCGCGGTGGCGCCGACTTCCCGACCGCGCTCAAGCTCCGCGCGGTGGCGGCACGCCGGCGCGTCGGCCCGGTGCTCGTCAACGGGTCGGAGACCGAACCGGCGAGCGCCAAGGACAGGTTGCTCCTCGCCCGGCTCCCGCACCTGGTCCTGGACGGCGCGGTGCTGGCGGCCGGCGCGGTCGGCTCCTCCGAG
>Ga0335077_10011989_pt1 | contig 10835 bp, 6 predicted proteins | sample Lox_Sample_31_FD_207151 | JGI IMG/M metagenome (GOLD analysis project Ga0335077, IMG submission 207151) | Soil microbial communities from Loxahatchee National Wildlife Refuge, Florida, United States - Lox_Sample_3.1 | ecosystem: Environmental > Terrestrial > Soil > Wetlands | place: USA: Florida...
CCATCTGGCACAACAACAAGACCGGGCAGCCGGTCACCCGGTCCCTGATCGCCTATGACCACTGAACATCCATACGGAATCACTCGTCTAGCTGCTGTGTCCAGGTGCTGCCGTCCAAGTGGATGATGAGCGAGCTGTCGGGGTGGAGGCCGACCGCCCAGGCGTTACCGGGGGAGGTGGCAGTGACGCCGTACAGCCGTCCGGTGAACACCGGGAACACCGGGCCGGGTGCGGGGGTGGGCTGGGATGCGGCGGCACTGGCAGCGGCCATGACGGTGATCACGGTTGTCGTGGTCGCGGCTAAGCTCAGTAATCGCCAGGAATGCCGTTTCATGACTCATCCTTTCGTTCCTCTGGAAAGACCGCTGCACGGCTTTCTCGGGCAGAGGAAATCAGCACTAGCGTGACTGTCCGTGCCCGGCTGATACCAGGGGCTTTAGTCCCTGAGCTCAAGACTCGGCGAATTCAGTAAAAATACTGATTAACTCACTGCACGGGGTTCTCTGGATGCGTGCGCAGGCATGTCCTGCTCAATTCTCTGCGTATTCTGGCCGGTGCCAGGCACCTGCTCTGCCGGTTTCCGCATAATCCTGATAATCATACGTTACCGCGTGCTCATGGAAGATTCCGTTCGCGTGGCCCTGACGCCAGCGACCGTGATAGGCATGAGGAGTTCGCAGCGCCCTTTCCGAATGGCTTGAGGACAAGTCATTCCAGGGTCCTGAGAAGGTATCGAACGGGCCGGTGCCTCTGACCTGCGGCGCTGGCTAAATTAGCTAGCGCGACCATGGAAACTTTACGCGACGGACCGATCACGGGCTCGCCGCCGGACAGCAGGCAGATGGTCAACTGTCGGCCCAGCCGCGCGGAAGGAAATCCATCAGCTCCTTCTGAATCCCCGGCGCTAAAGGCTCCAAAGCGACAGGCCGCAGACAGTACCGCTGAACCTCAGGGTGTCCCGGCAGGTCCGGGCACACCGCGACAGCCAGGGCACGCACAGCGCGGAGTGCATCCTCGTACTGCCTGCCCGGGGGGAGTTTCGTCACCACATCCGCGGCGGTACGGTCGACCAGGGCCGCAACCAGGCCCGGCACACCGTTCAGCAGAGCCCGTCATCCTCACCTTGGATCCCATGCCGCTGGGCAGTTCGAGCACCATGATGCCCCGCCACGAACCCACGTTGATCGCGACCGCCAGGTCCCGATGACCACAAGTTCCCCGCGCGGCACCCTCAGTCAGGCTGAACTCACGGGGGAGCGGGTGATAACCCGCTGTATCACCCGGTCAGATGTCAGTGCCCGCCGCTACCATCCCCGGCATGACCAATGAGCAGGACTCACCCGAAGCCAATCGGCGGCCGGACTGCGCCGGGGCGTGACCTGGCTCAACGCGGTCAACGACCAGGTCGCCGGGCGCCGTTGTCGTACCAGGCACCGTCCGGGACTCGCTGTACATCCTGGACACCTGCTCACCCTCGACGCCGGACCGAAGCCGGAGATCGTCCGCCACCGACACAGCCTCGTACTCCGACATCGTGTTCGGCCTGTTCCGGATGCTCGGCTACCGGTTCTCACCGCGCGTCGCCGACCTGGCCGACCAACGGGTTCTGGCGGGCCGACCCGATCTGCGGGCCTCCCGGTGACTACGGGCCGCTGAACGCGATCGCCCGCAACAAGGTCAACCTTCAGCGGATCCGCACCCACTGGCAAGACATGCTCCGCGTCGTCGGCTCCCCTACCGGCGTACCGTGCACACCCAGCTCACCATTCAAGAGTCGCGGCACCGCCTCGCCCGCAAGATCTTCCACGGTCAGCGGGGCGAGCTTCGCCATGCATACCGCGAAGGGCAGGAAGACCAGTTCGGCGCCCTCGGCCTCACCCTCAACGCCGTCGTGCTATGGAGCACCCGCTACATCGACGCCGCGGTCACCGCGCTGCGCCGATCGTCGGCCACTCCATCGCCGACAACGTGAGAAGGCATGCCGACCAATTACCCGTGTGAGTGAGCTGGGGCCCACCTCCGCGCCCCCGGTGAAAGATCACTGTGGCCGCGGCTGTCGTTCAATCGATCGATTTCCGGACAGTCACTGCTTGTGGTCAGGGGCGCGGGCGGCCCTGGTTGTCGCCAAGGACCCGGCGACCGTGGGTTAATAGGTCGTGGCCTGAAACGGATCGCGGCGGCCGGACTCGGTGGCCGCCCTGGGTTGCTGGGGAGGTCAGGCTGTGGAGCAGCTGGAGCTTGCGGAGACGGTGGAGGCGTTGCGGGCCGAGTTAGCCCGTGCAGCGGCGGCCGGGGCAGGGGCGGGGTTCCAGTTCCCAGTGGCCGGGGTGCAGTTGGAGTTCCACGTTGGGGTGACCAAGACCGGCGAGGGCAGGGCCGGGGTGAAGTTTTACGTGGTGGAGCTGGGCGGGGCGGGCGGCTACGCCCAGGAAGAGATCCAGACGGTGACGGTGACGCTGGGGGCACCGGTGGATCAGAACGGCGACACGGTCAAGATCTACCGTGGTTCCGCCCAAAAGCCCTGACCAGGGCAGGCTCCCAGGGTGACAACGTCGGCGATCGGAACTGGCCGGGCCGTGGAGGTCCTGCACGACCGGGGCCCCGCTACCCCGGTGGATGTGGATCGGTGGACCGGCGGGTCGGGGTATCTGATCGGCCGCCGGCTGGTGCTGACCGCCGCGCACACCGTCGACTACCGGCAGGACCTCGGCGATGACGAGCAGCTGCTGGTGCGCACCATCGCGGGGAGCGAGCTGACCGCCCGGGTGGTGCTGGTCTGCGATGAGCCGTCCCAGGTCGATCTGGCGCTGCTGGAAATCAGCGACCCCGGCTTCGGTGAGCATCTACCGTCCGTCACCTTCGCGCGGGTCAACCGGGACAGTCCGGCGCCGGTGCCGGGCTGCTGGGCGGTCGGATTTCCCCGGTTCGGCGAAGCCGGTCCGGTCTTGCCGGAGGGCAGCCGCAGGGAGACCTGGCACATTCACGGTGACATCTTGCCGGGCGCGAAGCGGCGAGCAGGGCTGCTGGCCCTGCAGGTGACCAGCACCCCGCAGCCGTTACCGGCAGCACTGACTGGGTCGGCGTGGGAGGGCATGTCTGGGGCAGTCGCATTCGCCACTGACCCTGACGACGGTGAGCAGGCGGTAGGGGTTGTCAGCACGCATCACCGGCCGGAGGGAGAGTCGGCGCTGACCGTTGCGCCGATCACCGCCGTCGCTGGGCTGCCGACGGCGGTGCAGTGGTGGCGCCAGTTGGGGGTGGCTGACCCAGACGCGCTGCCTGGCCTGCCGCGGCCGCCTTCGCCCGTAGCCAGCCAGCGAAGGTCCCGGCTGGCCGGTGAGCGGGCGTTGAAGGAGCATTGGGATCCCCGCGGCCGCGGGGTGGAACGGGCCGCCCGGCCCGGCTGGTTTTTCACTGGACGCCGCCAGGCGCTGTCGCAGCTGGTGGCCTGGCTGACCGCCGCACCTGCTCCGGCCGACAACGTGCGGGTTGTCACCGGCGGTCCCGGGTCGGGGAAGTCAGCGGTGCTGGCGCGGCTGGTCACCATGTCCAATCCGCGGTACCGCGCCCGCATGCCTGGGCCGCTTGCCGGCGGTGACCCGGTGGCCGGCCTGCCGCCCGGCGCGATCGACGTCGCGGTCCACGCCCGTACCGCCCCGGCCGACGAGGTCGTGAGCGCGCTTGCGGCCGCGGCCGGGGCACCGCAGGCCGATCTTGACGGTCTGATCGACAGGCTGCTGGAGCGGCGGGAGGCGTTCACGATCGCGGTGGACGCGCTCGACGAGGCCGCCGACCCACCCGCTCTCGCCTTGGCGCTGCGCCAGCTGGCGAGCGAGACGGCGGATGCTGGCGTCCGGCTGCTGGTGGGCACCCGCCCCGGCGGCCCGCACCGCCGACTGATCACCGCCTTGGGACTGTGCGCACCTGCCGACGACCCGGCCCTGATCGACCTCGATGACCCCGTCTACCTGTCCCGCGACGATCTCGCCGAGTATGTGCGTCGGCTGCTGCTGCTCACCGACGTCCCGCCCACCCCGGGCCGACCGGACACCCCGTATCGGGGCAGGGAGACCCTCGTCGGCCAGATCGCCGCCGCCGTCGCCGACGCCGCCTACCCCAGGTTCCTAATCGGCCAGCTCGTCAGCCGCGCCCTAGTGCGCGGTCAGCCGCTTAGCCCAGGCGACCCCGGCTGGCAGCAGTTCCCGACCACGGTCGCGGCGGCCATGGACGGCTATCTCGCCGGCGTCGGCGACCAGAAGGAGCAGGACCGCGTCGAAGATCTGCTCCGCCCGCTGGCCTACGCCCGCGGCGACGGCCTTCCCCTCGACGACGCCGGGCTCTGGCCGCGGCTGGCGACCGCGCTGGCCCGGCCTGGCCGCAGGTACACCGTCGGCGACGTCGCCACGCTGCTGGACACCGCCGCCGACTACCTCATCGAAACCGTCATCACCGGCCAGGCCGCCTACTACCGGCTCTACCACCAGGCCCTGTCCGACCGGGTCCGTGAACGCGACCAGCAGCATCCGCGGCCGGTGAGCGCCGCGCAGACCGTCTACCAGTGTCTGCTCGATACCGTGGCGCGCCACCCCGACGGCACCCGGAACTGGCCGACTGCCCACTCCTACCTGCGCAGCCAGCTGGCCGGACACGCCGCAGATGCGGGCCAGCTCACCAGTCTCCTTGACGATCCGGGGTTCCTCGTGGCCGCCGACCCGGCCGGTTTGTTCGCCGCGCTGCAACGCCCCGGCCAGCCTCCCACCGGCAACGCACAGATCTACCGGCATGCCTACCCCGACCTGCTCCGCGGCGCCGAGACGGCGGGTGAGCGGGCCTGCTACCTGCAGCTGGCCGCCCGACGTCACCGTGCCCGCCTCGCCGACCAGCTCGGCCAGCTGCCGCTGCACCAGCCTTGGGCAGCTCGCTGGGTTCGCGGACAACGACTTCACCCGCACTACATCGCCGGCCGCCACGACGGCGGGGTGGACGCGGTGGCGGTCGGGGTGCGGCGCGGCCGGCCGGTCATCGTCTCCGGCGGCGACGACGAGACGGTGCGGGTGTGGGATCTTGAGTCGGGTGAGCCGGTGCTGGGCCCGCTCACCGGCCACGACGGCCCAGTGGACGCGGTGGCGGTCGGGGTGCGGCGCGGCCGGCCGGTCATCGTATCCGGCAGCGCCGACCGGACGGTGCGGGTGTGGGATCTTGGGTCGGGTGAGCCGGTGCTGGGCCCGCTCACCGGCCACGACGGTGCGGTTGGCGCGGTGGCGGTCGGGGTGCGGCGCGGCCGGCCGGTCATCGTCTCCGGCAGCGCCGACCGGACGGTGCGGGTGTGGGATCTTGAGTCGGGTGAGCCGGTGCTGGGCCCGCTCACCGGCCACGACGGCCGCATGTACGCGGTGGCGGTCGGGGTGCGGCGCGGCCGGCCGGTCATCGTCTCCGGCAGCGCCGACCGGACGGTGCGGGTGTGGGATCTGGAGTCGGGTGAGCCAGTGCTCGGGCCGCTCAGCCACGACGGCCGGGTGGGCGCGGTGGCGGTCGGGGTGCGGCGCGGCCGGCCGGTCATCGTCTCCGGCAGCTGGGACGACACGGTGCGGGTGTGGGATCTTGAGTCGGGTGAGCCGGTGCTCGGGCCGCTCAGCCACGACGGCCGGGTGGGCGCGGTGGCGGTCGGGGTGCGGCGCGGCCGGCCGGTCATCGTCTCCGGCAGCGGCGGCGACCGGACGGTGCGGGTGTGGGATCTCGGGTCGGGTGAGCCGGTGCTCGGGCCGTACGCCGGCCACGACGGCCGGGTGTACGCGGTGGCGGTCGGGGTGCGGCACGGCCGGCCGGTCATCGTCTCCGGCGGCGACCAGACGGTGCGGGTGTGGGACCTTGGGTCGGGCGAGCCGGCGCTCGGGCCGCTCAGCCACGACGGCCGGGTGTACGCGGTGGCGGTCGGGGTCCGGCGCGGCCGGCCGGTCATCGTCTCCGGCAGCGGCGACCAGACGGTGCGGGCGTGGGACCTTGAGTCGGGCGAGCCGGCGCTCGGCCCGCTCACCGGCCACGACGGCCGGGTAAACGCGGTGGCGGTCGGGGTGCGGCACACTCGGCCGGTCATCGTCTCCGGCAGCGGCGACCAGACGGTGCGGGTGTGGGATCTTGAGTCGGGTGAGCAGATGCTCGGCCCGCTCACCGGCCACGACGGCTGGGTAGACGCGGTGGCGGTCGGGGTGCGGCGCGGCCGGCCGGTCATCGTCTCCGGCAGCGGCGACCAGACGGTGCGGGTGTGGGACCTTGGGTCGGGCGAGCCAGTGCTCGGCCCGCTCACCGGCCACGACGGCGCGGTGGGCGCGGTGGCGGTCGGGGTGCGGCGCGGCCGGCCGGTCATCGTCTCCGGCAGCGCCGACCAGACGGTGCGGGTGTGGGACCTTGGGTCGGGCGAGCCGGCGCTCGGCCCGCTCACCGGCCACGACGGCGCGGTGGGCGCGGTGGCGGTCGGGGTGCGGCGCGGCCGGCCGGTCATCGTCTCCGGCAGCGCCGACAAGACGGTGCGGGTGTGGGATCTTGAGTCGGGTGAGCCGGTGCTCGGGCCGCTCACCGGCCACGACGGCTGGGTAGACGCGGTGGCGGTCGGGGTGCGGCGCGGCCGGCCGGTCATCGTCTCCGGCAGCGGCGACCAGACGGTGCGGGTGTGGGGCCTCGAGACAGAGCGCCACGCCACCATGCGGATCGATCTCCAGCATCAAGCGCTGTCAGTTGCCGCCATCGCTGACCGGCTAGTGATCGGCACCACAGCCGAGCTTCTACGGGTCGATCTACTGGAGCAGCTGGAGCAAAAGTGAGAGTGACGACCCTGCGGGCCTTGGGCGCCTCGCTCGTAGCGATCTTGTCTTGAAATCGTTTCGTTTCTCCGACATGACCATCCAGTGGAGTCCAGCGGCCCGTGACGCTGCCTACCGGCTGTCGAAAAACGTGTCGGAAAACCAGAGTGTTCAACAACGGGCCACAGGCCCTTGTCCGTACGATCCGGTTGTGACCCCAGCGCCGAGAGCCGATCCCATCGGCCTTCCCGACGAGCTGGCCCCCGAGCCGGTCCAGCTGACTGGCGCCTCCATCGGCTATGCCCGCGTGTCGACCACCGGGCAGATCCTTGACCGGCAGACCCGCGCCCTCACCGACGCCGTTCTGGGAGAGGCGCGCCAGGCGCGAAGGCGATCGCCGCGCTGAATGTCGGCTCAATCGCGGCGCGGAGCCGACTGCCTAGCTCTGCCCGCGGACGGCCCTAAACTGCCCCGAGACGTGAGAACGCCCCGCCGTCCGTGTGACTCTGCCGGGGCCGCGCGTCGCTCGTGACGCTACGGAGCCGCTCAGGCGCTCTCAGCGTCCGCCATGTTACGAGATCGCTACCGCCGCCTGGCGGGGTCGCGCTCGGCCTGCCAGCGGCCCAGCGCCTCGGCGGACACCCGTGCATAGCGGGCCAGCGATCGCACCGAGGTGTGCCCGGAGTAAGCCAGTAGCGTCGAAGTGCTCGCGCCGTCCTCAGCGGCGTGAGTCAGCGCCGAGTGGCGCAGCTGGTGCAGCGTCCACGGCCCGCCCGTCACGTCAGCGGTCGCGTCCGTGAACAGCCCGGCGGCTTGGCGGTACGATAGCCGGGCCCGCCCGCTGACGGTGTCCAGGTCCGCGGCGGCCAGCTGCACCCGCGCCCGGCGATCGGTCAGGAACAGCGGGCCAGACTTGCGGCCCCTGATCAGCCGGGGCAGCAGGCGGGCCGTTCCGGTCTGCCAGGTGATGACGTCAGCAGCGCCGCCCTTGCGGACGACACGGGACCGGCGGTTGGCGAGGTCGAGGTCCTCGATGTCCATCGCGAGGACCTCATTGGCGCGTGCCGCCGATTCGTAGAGCATCCGCCACAGCGTGCGCTCTCGCAGGCTGATGTCCTCGCGGGTGAGCAGCTGCCCGACGTCGGCGCGGGGCAGGGCACGGGAACGGTCGGCCGGCACCTTGCGCCGCCGCAGCGGCTCGGTGGGATCGGCGCCGGCCCAGCCCTGCAGCAGCCAGCAGCGATACGCCGAGCGGAACGTGCTCACCGGCCACGCCGACGCGGTGTGGGGTGTGGCGGTCAGCGCGGACGGGCGGACCGCAGTCAGCGGCGGCGACCGGACGGTGCGGGTGTGGGACCTGGCCGGCTACCGGGAGCAGGCCCGCTGGATAGCCGACGAAGCCGTACTGGCCGTCGCTTTCAATGCCGCCGTCACCGTTGCCGGTGACAGTACCTGCAGCAGCATCTGCTTGAGGACGTCGTTCCGCCAGCTGCGAAAAGCAGCTCACCGTAAAGTCATGGGCTCATGGGCATTGACCGTGAGACGGTTCTGAATGCCCTGAAGGGACGGCGGACCCGGCCTGGGGACGTGATAACGGTTCGTTATCACGTTCCCGGCCGCCGCCTCGCCGGTAAGAGAGATGTTTTGCAAGATCCTTTGGGGGACCTTTGCATGCACTACGGGGTGGCCGGTCCATGTCCCCCCTGCGGGGGCCAGCCTTAGCTCGAGGCCGCCAGGTCCCGGGTCAAGACTCGGCGGCGGGTCAGCTGGTCCAGTGTCGTGAGCGCGGCCGCCTGGACGTTTGTTAGCTCGACCCCGACCGCCCGCCCGTGATGGTTTTGGTGGTTCCCAGCACGACAACACAGCACAGAAGCGCAGGCCTGTCTAGCGGCTGCTGCGCGGGCCGGGCCCCGCGTCGAGCCGGATCCTGCGCGTCCCAGGGGCGTTTCCACGCTGGTGGCACGCACGATCGGCGCCTACGGCTTCGACGGCGTCCAAGTCTCCGGCGGGCAGCGGATCTTGCCCATGGTGGCGGGCACATCACCCGGTGGCAGTTGCGTCAGCGTCATCGGCGGTGATCTTCCCGAGCCTGTGGCGGGATAGCCCGGCCGTCTGGTTGTGTGGCGGTCTCCTGGTCGGAGGTGGCGTCGCGAGCGAGGGGCACGATCTCCGGCAGCGGCCGGGGTTCCAAGCCTCCCGGCGACGTTTGCGCGCTCACCCGGCAACCAGCTCGATGACTCGAACAAGAGCGAATCTTGGTAAGGCTCAGGGAGCCAAGTAGGGGAGCCATCCGGCGAGGTGTCGGCAGAAGTCTCAAGGAGCCTGCACGCTTCACTTGCCCAGCTAGACGGCATTCCGGGACTCCTCCAGATGCCCCCAGGCGCAGCCTGGGTCTAATTTGCAAGCAAGGGGTCAGCCCGCTGGAAGTACAGCGCAGGAGTACAGCAACGTCCCCTCACAACCGCCAGCCAGCCCTACCGCCAGCACACCGAACAACCTCGAACGACGGCTAAACGCCCAGAGGCGCCGCTAGTTCGGGACGAAGAGGCCGCCGGTTCAAATCCGGCCACCCCGACCAGCTCACAAGGCGTGTAACCCCTCCCAGACCAGCTCGCGGCCGATGGTGAGTGACAGTCTGAGTGACTATGCATCCGGATTGGTCTCTCCTGGGAAGATCCGGTCCATGATGTCAGCGCCGTGGACGATCACCGGGCGGATCTGCTTGCGGTAGATCGTTTCTGTCGTGGTCGTGCTGCTGTGGCCGACCAGGCGGGAGATGTGCTCGATCGGCACGTCAGCGTCCGAGAGCAGTGAGACGAACGTTATCTGTACTGAATTTCGCAAAATGCCTGGTGAAGGGCTGTTCAGAGAGGTGAGGGACGTGAGGCACGTGCGGCCAAAAAGATGGCAGCAAGGAAGAGATACCTGGTCCAGGTCCTTTCGAACGTGTCTCGCCGAGTACCTGATTCTCAGCCGACGACCCCAGCCCTGCGGAGGCGGAGCACCAGTGCAGCACGAAAGTGCAGCAACCAGGCCGACTTACATTCGACCTTCATCGACCCGATTTGGCCTGCTGACCTGCCCCAGCGACCTTCATTGCCCCCTCTGCCGATAGCTACGGATCAGGAGGCTGGGGTTCGAGTACACGGTGAGGACCAAGCCTCTGATGGGCCTGGCATCCCGGCGGTATGCCTGCGGTGGAGGTGGGGACTGTGATCACTGTGCTTACGGTTGATGCAGCGCTGCAGCACACCTGCGCGATCTTCCGCGAGCAGGCTAACCGGGGGCGATATCACTCCTGCCGAGCTTGACCTCCTGACAGATGACGCCATTCTGCTCGCCATGCACGTCGACGACCTGGCCCAAGATGGCCGTGTCGGCTCGCACTCCGGCTGGCCAGAAGGGGCGCGACCGGAACCGGCTGGGCGGCACGAACGACACTCGGCCGCAGCAGCCGCCTGAACTGACGCAACGTCCGTGCGCTACTCAGCGTATCGCCCGAGGCGGTGGGGGCCCGGCCGGGTTGGTGTGCAACTGGTTGCTGCCGACCGGGCGGGTCGATATTCACTATGGAATTGTCAAGTTTCTAGCGCTCACGGCATGAGACGCGAACAGAACCGGTGGGTCTCTACCGACGTTGCGAGCAAGCCGGATGCTGACCACAGTCCTGACCACAACAGGACCCCACAAGCTGCCTTGTTCTCCGATGTGGCAGAGCGCGTACTGCCAGGTCAGCCACGGCATGCCACAATCTGCCTGCTTTTTGCAAGCAGGGGGTCAGGGGCTCGGGCGAGGGAACACTGAACCCCCGGTTGCTCGCGGCGCTGGCCCGCAGCCCGTGGTGGTCGGCGGGGCAGCACTGGGCGGCCTGTCGTTCGTGATCCAGGGCCTCGCGCTGGCCCTTCGGCCCGCTCACCGCTGACTCGCGGCTGGTGGCGTGCCGCCGGCCTCGGCGTTTGCGCCGCCGTCGTGGCCGGGATATGCGGCCGTAGCAGCTGCTGGGCCAGGCCCTTCAGGTGGGCTGGCTGGCCGGCGTCG
>Ga0335077_10011991_pt1 | contig 10835 bp, 10 predicted proteins | sample Lox_Sample_31_FD_207151 | JGI IMG/M metagenome (GOLD analysis project Ga0335077, IMG submission 207151) | Soil microbial communities from Loxahatchee National Wildlife Refuge, Florida, United States - Lox_Sample_3.1 | ecosystem: Environmental > Terrestrial > Soil > Wetlands | place: USA...
GGACGCCGCGCCGCCGATCATCACGCGGCGCATGCTCGAAATATCGAACTGCGTGCGGTCGGGAGCGTTGATCAGCGCGTTGGCCATGGTGGGGACCAGGCACATGTCGGTGGCCTTATGTTCCTGGATCATGCGAAAGACGAAAGTCGGCTCGAAGCGGCGCACCATCACCTGCTTGATTCCGTGCATGGTGGAGGCCTGCGGCCGTCCCCAGCCGTTGGCATGGAACATGGGGATGGTGTGGAGATCGACCATCGAATCGATGTCCTTGTAGATCGCGCCGATATCGAGCGCGTGGACGTAGAGCGAGCGGTGGGTGAGCGTCACACCCTTGGGGGTCCCGGTGCTGCCGCTGGTGTAGAACAGCTCCGCAATCGCGTTTTCGTCGTAGGAAAAAATGTCCGCGCGCTCGGGTTTCCCTTCCGCCAGGATCTCCTCGTAAGTCAAATCCGCGGCCGGAGTTTTGGCGTCAAGCGTGACCCAGCGCTCCACGCTGGGGCAGTTCTGGCGCAGCTTTTCGATCATGGGCGCGAAATCGTTTTCGAAACACAGCATCTTCGCGCCGGAATGATTCAGAATGACGCTCAGCTCCGGCTCGGAAAGGCGGACGTTGAGGGGCATCACAATGGCGCGCGCCTGCACCACGCCGTAGTAGCCTTCGATCAGCTTGTGGGTGTTGAAGCTCAGGTACGCGACGCGGTCGCCCTTGGAGATGCCGAATTTTGGAAGCGCGCCGGCCAGGGTCTGGCTGCGGCGGCCGAATTCGGCGTAGGTGAATTGGAGATCTCCGCACACAATTCCGATTTTGGAGCCGAACAGATCGACGGCGCGGTGGAGGCACCGCAGAGGGGTTAAAGGAACGAACATAAATTTAATGATGGGGCGATTCGATGGAGCGCGCCAGATTGCGATCGGCCTCGGCGCCGGCTGTGTCGCCCATGTTGTTCTTGGCCATGGCGCGGGCACGATAGATGTAGGGCGCGTCGCGCAGCAGTTCGATGGCGGAGCTGAAATCGTCGATGGCTTTCTGATGCTGGCCGAGCGATTCGTAAACTTCGCCGCGTTCGAACAGCGCGTCGACATTGGCTGAAGTCTGGATGGATTTGGTGTATTCCTCGAGCGCGCGTTGCGAGTCGCCGCGGTCGCGATAAATGCTTCCCAGGCCGCTGTAAGCGCGCGCGAGACTGGGATCAAGCTCGGCGGCTTTTTCGAGGTCGCTGGCGGCGAGATCGTTCTGCGCCAGGTAGCGATGCGCGAATCCGCGCTCGACATAGGCGTTCGCCAGGGGATAAATCCGAATGGAGCGGCCGAGTTGGGTGATGGCTTCCTGATAATGCCCCGGCTGCATGAGCTGCATCGCGGTCTGATACTGTGCTTCAGCGCGCTGCGGTGCGCCGGCCATGTAAAAATACGTCCAGACCCCCGCTCCGGCTAGAACGCAGAAGCTCACGGCGCCCAGGACGAGGCGCTTCTGTTTGCGATTCAGCGCCTGATGAACTGGTGCACCGGTGGCCGGTGGTGGAAGGATCACCTTCCACAATCGAGCGAAAGCGGACTCGGACATGCTGTCGCACCGATTATAGCTCACTGGTTACGTTACCGATCGGCAACGGAATCACAGCGCGGCGATGCGGCGATGAATCAGAAGAAAGTACAGGCCCAATGCGGCCAGCAGGGAGCCTGTTCCGGCGATGGTCGCCGACACCGTGAACAGCGGAATCAGCTTGCCCGCCACCAGGCTGCCGAGCGGCATCCCGCCTCGGAAGGCGACATTGTAGACGCTCATCACGCGGCCGCGCATCTCGTCGGCGGTGATGGCCTGCACCACCGAGTTGACCATCGAAAAGACGAAGATCAGCGCGGCGCCGCTCAGGAAAATCAGCACACCCGACAGGATGATGGACTTCGACAACGCGAAGGCCGCGATCAATCCGCCCAGGACGATCAGCACCATGAGCGCGGCCGCGCCCTGCCGCTTCAACCTTCCGAACGCGGCGACGCCGAGAGCGCCGACTATCGATCCGCACCCGGAGAAAATCAGCAGATGCGTGTACGTCGTCGCGTTGCCATTAAAAACTTCGCGCGCGAAGACCGGCAGGAACGTCATCAGCGGAATGGCGAGCGCGGTCATGCAGAATGCCAGCACGATCAGCGAATCGAGGCCGGCCTTGGTGCGGATGAATCCGATACCCTGTTTCATGCTGGTGAGAATCGGCTCGGTGGAGCGCGCCGGAACGAATCCGACGTTGATCATGTACAGCGACGCGATTACGGCGAGAAACGAGATGCCGTTCAACCCGAAGCACCACGTCGCGTTGAGCTTGGCGAGCGTGATTCCCGCGATGGTGGGGCCCAGAATGCGCGCGATATTGAACTGGATGGAATTCCACGCGATCGCGTTGGCGAATTCGCCTGGGCCGACCAGCGTCGGCAGCAGCGCCTGGTATGCGGGCCCACCGAAAGCCTGGCCGGTTCCGGAAACGAACGAAAGCAACAAAATATGCCAGACCTTCACCTTCCCGAAAAAGAACAACGCGGTGAGGATGAAGGCCGAGGTCATCTGGATGTACTGCGACATCAGCAGCATCGTGCGGCGGTCGCGTCGGTCGGCCATCACGCCGCCGACCAGCGACAGCAGAATGATAGGCGCCTGGCCGAGAAACGCGTCGAGCCCGAGATAGAACGGGTCGTTGGAGAGCGTGTAGACCAGCCACGCCTGCGCCACCGTCTGCATCCAGCTTCCGATGGTGGAAGTGCACGCGCCCATCCACATCACGCGGAAATCGCGATAGGTGAACGCTTTAAAAACCCGGTCGATCAAGACGCCCCTGCCTTTATTAGACGGTGATTGCTCTGTCTGGAGCGTCTTCAAGGCAGGGGCCGCTCTCTCTGAATCAAATGCACGAGGTTGCCGTCGCGATCGTTGAAAAACACCAGGCGGTTGCCCATGTTGGTGTATGGCTCGCCGACGAACTTCACGCCCTGCGACTTGAGTTGCGAGTAGGCCGCGTCGAAGTCCTTCACGTCGATGGCCAGATGGCGGATTCCCGGATCACGCATTTTCTGTTCGGCTCGCGGACCCTCCGAAGGAATAATTTCGAGCACGCTGCCGTTGGACGCGCGCACGAAGTAGTTGCCGTCATATTCGAAATTGATGCGGAACCCGAGATGATCGACGTACCATTGCGCCAGCGAGCGCGGGTCGGGGGAGGCGATGGCGGTGTGCTCGAGTCCTAAGAACATAAGCTCCGATTCTAGCAGTAACGCTTCAGCGCTTCAGTACACCTCAAAACAAAAGACGGTGTCAGAGCCATTCGGTGAGATGGCATATTCGCCATTATCGAGCTCCTCATCAGCTTCGACGCGGTACAGGCGGTCGCCGAGGGGTGTAACGGTCAGACGCAGCGGCCGGTTCCCGCCGCGGCTGTGGTGCGTGGCGATATTGACTTCGCGCCGCCCTCCCTTGACCTCCAGCCGGTACAGCTCGAGCTGCTGGGGCTGAAGCTTGTCGGCCTGGATCAGGAAAATCGGTTCGGCGAGCGGAGTCCGCGCGGGCGAGCTCGCGCCGTCGATGGTGTAGACGACGTCGTTGTGCTTGGATTCGGACTTCGCATCGGCCGTTTCCGTGGGAATTAAATTATCCGCGTGGACCAGGTAGAGCAGGTCCGGTTTCGGCGGCCGGGGCCCGGTGTATTTTTCCTGGCCGAAAGCAAGCGCGGCGAGAGTGATGAAAAGCAAACTACGCATTGATCCTATTCTATGCCTAACTTTCGGCAAGCCCTGGCCGCAAGAGTCTGTTTGGAAACTCGGCTCTCTCAGGCCGCGCGAAGATGCAGCGGATACACGACCAACGCCGGTACGCACAATCCGTGCGCCACGCGTACAATCGAGCTTATGGGCGTGGTGATCACCGGAGCGGGCGGAGGATTGGGAACCGCTGTGACGCGGGCGTTCGCGGATGCTGGCGCAACCGTCATCGCGGTGGATCGCGCATGGCATGAATCCAAGCCCTTCGCAACGATCTCGGCCGATCTCACCACGGCCGAAGGATGCCGCGCGATGATCGAGCATGCCAGCCAGCACGGGCCGATCGATGCCCTGGTGCACCTGGTGGGCGGATTTCGCGGAGGCTCCCCGATCGCCGAAACCACCGATGGCGACTGGGACATGATGATGAGCGTCAACGTGCGCATCGCCTTCAACGCGATTCGCGCCGCGCTCGGGCCGATGCTCAAATCGAAGCGCGGGCGGATCGTGGCCATCGGTTCGCGAGCCGCGGTCGAGCCTTCGCCCAAGTTCGCCGCCTACGCGGTCTCCAAAGCCGCGCTGGTCGCGCTGATCACGAATCTTGCGGCGGAGGTGAAGGATTCCGGAATCACGGCCAACGCGGTTCTGCCCAGCACCATCGACACACCGGCCAATCGCGCGGCGATGCCGCATGCCGATTTTTCCAAATGGGTGGCGCCGGAATCGATCGCAAAACTGCTGGTGTGGCTGTGCTCGGACGCCGCGGCGGATATCAACGGAGCGATCATTCCAATTTACGGGAGAGCGTAATGCAAAAATTGACCGATGCCGAAATCGCCGCCGCCGTCAAGGAGCTGCATGGCTGGACCGTCGCCGACGGAAAGCTGCACCGCGAATACAAGTTCGCCGATTTCCCGCACGCCTTCGGTTTCATGGCCACCGCGGCGCCGGCTATCGAAAAAATGAATCACCACCCCGAGTGGTCGAACGTCTATAACCGCGTCGCGGTCGATCTGAGCACGCACGATGCAGGAGGAATCACCCGGCGCGATATCGAGCTGGCCAAGCTTCTGGAAGGAATCGCGAAAAAGCTGGCATGAGAGCGATTCTTTTATGTTGCGCCGCCGCGCTGGCATACGCGCAGACGTATTCCGCGTCGCCGCAGCTTGACGAAGTCGTGGAGCAGGCGGTCGGCGACGGCCTGATTCCCGGCGCGGTGCTGATCGCGGGCCACGACGGAAAAATTCTGCATCGCAAAGCTTACGGGAGCCGCGCTCTGATTCCCGCCCGCGAGCCGATGACCGTGGACACAATCTTCGACGCCGCGTCGCTCACCAAAGTGATCGCGACCACGCCCGCGCTGATGAAATTGTTCGAGCAGGGCAAGCTGCGCATCTCCGATCCGGTGACCAACTACCTTCCGGAGTTTCAGGGCGGCAAGAGCGACATCACCATTCGTGACCTGATGACGCATTTTTCCGGTCTGCGGCCGGATCTGGATCTGGAACCGCCGTGGTCGGGCTATGACATCGGTATTGCCAAGGCGCTGGCCGAAAAATCGGTGAACCCGCCGGGCGTTCGGTTCGTCTATAGCGACATCAATTTTGAGCTCCTGGGCGAAATCGTGCGCAGGCTGAGCGGCGAAACGCTCGATCAATACACGCACGAAAAAATTTTCGAGCCGCTGGGGATGACCGAGACGATGTTCAACCCTCCGCGCTCGTTGCGCCCGCGGATCGCGCCCACGGAGATCGATCCGGACACGGGCAAGCCGCTTCGCGGCGTGGTCCACGATCCGACGGCGCGCTACATGGGAGGAGTCGCCGGGCACGCGGGCGTGTTCACCACCGCGGACGACATGGCAAAGTTCGCCGAGATGATGCTCAACATGGGCGAACGCAACGGCGTCCGCATTTTTTCTCCGCTCACCGTTCGCAAGTTCACGTCGCCCGCGACTCCGCCCGATCAACCGATCCTGCGCGGCCTCGGCTGGGACATCGATTCGCCCTACTCTTCCAACCGCGGCGAACTTTACCCGATCGGCTCCTACGGCCACACCGGTTTCACCGGCACGTCGATCTGGATGGACCCGTCCACCAAATCCTTCGTGATCCTGCTCACCAACGTGGTGCATCCGCATCGCGGGAAAAGCTTGTCGTCGCTGCGCAGCCGCGTGGCCACCATCGTCGCCGCGTCGCTGAATCTCGACGCGCCGGGCGTGAGCCTCAACGGTTATAACGAGGTTGCCGCGCACCGGATGGTCGCGCCGAATCACGAGGTGCTGACGGGTCTCGACGTTCTTGAACAGGAGAATTTTGCGCCGTTGAAGGGCAAGCGCATCGGGCTGATTACGAATCAGACCGGCCTCGACCGCAGCGGGAAGAGAAATGTCGATGCGATGCTCGCCTCGGGTGTGAACGTCACCGCTCTGTTTTCGCCGGAGCACGGAATCACCGGAAAAGAAGACCGGCCCGACATCGGCGATTCGAAAGACCCGGCGACCGGTCTTCCGGTGTGGAGTCTGTATCAAAACAGCCGTTTTCGAATGACACCGCAGATGCTCGCGGGCGTCGATGCGCTGGTTTTCGACATCCAGGATGCGGGGGCGCGGTTTTACACCTATTCGTGCACCATGCTCGGCGCGGAGGAACAAGCCGCAAAATCACATCGCCCGTTTTTTGTTCTGGACCGCCCCAATCCCGTGACCGGCGCACACGTGGAAGGACCGCTTCTCGATCGGGATCTCGAAAGTTTCGTCGGCTGCTACCCGATGCCCATCCGCCACGGCCTGACACTGGGCGAGCTCGCCACCATGGCGAACAAGGAGCGCGGATGGAAGGCCGATCTGCACATCGTCAAAATGAAAAACTGGCAGCGCGGCGACTGGTTCGATTCCACCGGCCTCGCCTGGACCGATCCCTCGCCAAACCTGCGCAGCCTGAACGCCGAGACGCTCTACGACGGCGTCGCCATACTCGAAGCGAATAGAGATCTGTCCGTAGGCCGCGGCACCGACGCGCCGTTCGAGCAAATCGGCGCGGACTGGATTCACGGCGAGCAACTCGCGCGCTTCCTCAACGCTCGTTCGATTCCCGGCGTGCGCGCCTACGCGACTTCGTTCGAGCCTACGTCATCGAATTTCAAAGGCAGGACCATCGAAGGCGTACGCTTCGTGATCCTCAATCGCGAGCAGTTCGATTCGGTCCGCCTGGGCCTGGAACTTGCCTACGCGTTCGAAAAGCTGTATCCCGGCAAAATCGATCTTGAGGCGTGCCGATTTCTGGTCGGCAACCGGAAGGCGATCGAGGCGATGAAATCCGGCGCCGATCCGCACGCGATCGAACAGGATTTCCAGCGGGAAATCGACGCGTTCGTGGCGCGGCGCCGCCCGTTCCTGCTGTACTGACTGAAACGTTAACCGAGCGCGAGGTATCCTATCCAGGTGAGTTCGCCTGTTACGGCTTCGCCGGCCGGCACGCTTGCAGCCACCGGAGCGCGAAAAGCTCTCGCAGGATTTTTCGTTTCCGGACTGCTGCTCGCATTTTTGGGCGCAATTTTACCTTCCTGGCGGCATCACATTTTCAGCGAATATCCGATTATCAGCCTGTATTTCATCGGGTTGATCGCGGGTATTGTTACTTCCGTGTGGGTGTCGCCGCCGCTGCTGCGGCGCAAAGGCATCGGCTGGACGCTGGCATTTGCGTGCGCGACGGCATCGGCGGGACTGCTATTTCTCGCCTTCGTTTCCCCGCCCTATTCGTATTGGTGGCGCATCGCCGGACTGGCCATCCTGGGACTCGCGGCCGGAATTCTGCACACCGGAATTTTTCACGCAATCTCGCCCATGTATCGCCACGATCCGGCGGCGACCATCAATCTCGGTGGAATCTGCTTCGGTTTGGGCTGCCTTACCGTCGCGCTGCTGGTCTCGGGAACCTTCTACGCTTACAGCGCGCCGGCGATTCAAACCTGGATCGCCGTAATCCCGGGATTATTCGGTTGGTTCTATGTGCGCGCCAAATTCACCGTTCCGGTGATCGCTCCGCAGCAGCCGTCGATGAAGACGCTGCTCACCGAGCTGCGCAGCCCTGGCGCGGTGATGTTCAGCCTGCTTCTCTTCTTTCAATTCGGAAACGAATGGGCGATCGCCGGATGGCTGCCGTTATTCCTGAGTCAGCGCCTGGGCATCAGCCCCAAGACCGCGGTGGGAATGCTGGCGATGTACTGGGCCGCGCTGCTCATCGGCCGCGTGGTAGCGCAGTCGGTGATGCCGCGCTTCAGCCACGCGAAACTGCTGGCGCTGAGCATTCTGGGCGGGATGTTCGGCTGCGTGATCATGCTGCTGACCATCAACCGCTTCGGCGCGGTGATCGGAATCCTGATGCTCGGCGGCGCATTTGCGCCGATTTATCCGCTGGTGGTCGAAAAAATCGGTTTCCGTTTTCCGTATTATCACCCGGGATTTTACAACGGAATTTTTTCCTTCGCCATTGCCGGAGGGTTGTTGGCGCCGTGCACGCTGGGCTACTTCGCGTCGATCTGGGGAGTCGGAGTAGTAATGGCGCTGCCGCTGGCCGGCTCGGCGGTAGTGTTTTTACTGCTGACGCTGATTTCGCTGGAAGCTCGGCTGAGCGCGGCGGTGCGGAAGTAGCTACCGGGCCGCCCTCACGACCTTGTCTCCGCTTTGAGGACAATGCAAGGCAGACAACCGTCCCGGCGGCCAGCTTCGTGAACTTCACGACTCTTGTCGGCACAGTGGATTGAGATCATAGCACGGAGCCGCAGAATCGAAACCCGCGCGCGCGCGTACAGCAGCCTTTGTGGCCACGTTTAAGCGCGGTGCTCGGCGCGAAAGCGGTTCACGCGAATTTGTCTTTCGCGCTTCCGCGTCTTCGCGATGTCGTAGGAAGCCTGCATTCGCATCAGGGTATCCATTTTCACGCCGAACGCTTTTTCGATTCTGAGAGCCATGTCTCCGGAAAGATCCGCCTTTCCGTTCAGGAAGGTCGATAGCGCGGGACGGGAAACTCTTAGAACCGCGGAAGCCGCGGTTACCGACAGCCCCGCCGGTTCGATAATCTCGGTCCTCACGAAAGATCCGGGATGCGGTGGGTTCTTCATCGGCATCTAGTGATAATCCTCTAAGTTCAGTTCGCGAATCTCGCGCTCGATGGTATTGATGCGGAACGTCAGCCTCCAGTTTCGCGTCACGGTCAGGCTCCACTCGCCCTTTCGACCACCGTTCAACTTATGCGCGTTCCAGAGCGGAAGCGCTCGCAATTCCTCTTCGTCTTCCATGTCGTCGAGGTATGCGAGCATTTTTCTAAGCTTGTCCACGACGGCCGACGGCACGCCCCTTGCGTTGTCATCTTCATAAAGCCGCTTCAGGCCCTTGTGGGCGAAGCTGCAAATTTTCACTGTAACCTGTAGCTTAACGCTTATCAGGTTGCAGCCGCAAGGGCTTTACTGCAACGGCAGTTCCTCCTGCCCGTTCGACCCGTTTCCTTCCGTCTCCGGTATCAAACTCGCCGCAGCCACCTGGTCCCCCGCCTCGACATTCACCAGCCGCACTCCCGAGGTGGACCGGCCCGTCTGCCGGATGGATGCCGAATCGATGCGGATGATCTGGCCCTGCTTGGTGATGATCATCAGCTCCGAATCTTCCTTCACGGGGAGAATCGCGACCACCTTGCCGACCTTCTGCGTGGTCTTCATATTGATCACGCCCTTGACGCCGCGCGCAGTCAGCCGGTAATCCTCGAGCGGCGTGCGCTTTCCGTAGCCGTTCTCGGAAATCGACAGAAGCAGCCCCTCTTTGCCGACCACTTCCATGCCGATCAGGTAGTCGCCCTCATCCAGCTTAATTCCGCGCACCCCTGCCGCCGAGCGGCCCATCGCGCGAACGTCACCCTCTTCAAAGCGGCACGCCATGCCTTCATGCGACGCCAGGAAAATGTAATCCGATCCGCCGGTCAGCCGCGCACTCAACAGCTCGTCGCCTTTATCGAGCCCGATCGCGATAATTCCGCCCGGACGCGGATTATCGAACTCCGTCACGGCGCTTTTCTTGATGGTCCCCTGCTTGGTCACCATCGCGACGAATTTGTCGGGTTGATCCAGTTTCTCCACCGGAAGGAACGCCGTCGGCTGTTCGTCGGGCTGAAGATTGATCAGCCCCGTCGCGTGCTTACCCTTCGACGTAGTCCCCGCCTCCGGGATCTCGTAAATTTTCTGCCAGTAGACGCGGCCCTTGTTGGTGAAAATCAGCAGATAGGCGTGCGTGGACGCGATGAACAGGTGTTCCACCACATCCTCGGCGCGTGTCGACATTCCGATGCGCCCCTTGCCGCCGCGCGTCTGCCGCCGGTACGTGTCCACCGCCGTTCGCTTGAGATAACCGCCGCGGGTGACCGTCACCGCGACATCTTCTTTCTGCACCAGGTCTTCCAGCTTGAGCTCGCCCGTGTCTTCGACGATCTGCGTGCGGCGCTCGTCGCCGAAATCCTTCTGGACTTCCTTCAATTCCTTGACAATGAGCGCCCGCAGAACTTTCTCCGAACCCAGAATTTCCGAATATTCCTTGATCTTTTCCTGAATTTCGGCGAGTTCTTCGAGAATCTTCTGCTGCTCCATGCCGGTGAGCCGCTGGAGTTGGAGCTCGATGATCGCCTGCGCCTGGCGCTCGGTGAATTGAAACCGCGCGATCAGCCCTTCGCGCGCGTCTCTGGGAGTTTTCGCGGCGCGGATCACCTGGATCACGGCGTCCAGATTGTCCAGCGCTTTCTTGAACCCCAGCAGGATGTGCTCCCGTTCCCGGGCCTTGCGCAACAAATAATCCGTGCGCCGCCGGACCACGTCGATGCGGTGATCGATGAAGCGCTTGAGCGCGTCCACGATCCCCAGCTCGCGCGGCTGGCCATTGACGATCGCCAGCATGATGACGCCGAAGTTCACCTGCATTTGCGTCTGCTTGTACAGGTTGTTGAGGATCACCTCAGCCTGCTCGCCGCGCTTCAGCTCGATCACCACGCGGTAGCCGTCGCGATCGCTTTCATCGCGAACGTCCCCGATGCCTTCGAGCTTTTTCT
>Ga0335077_10011992_pt1 | contig 10834 bp, 8 predicted proteins | sample Lox_Sample_31_FD_207151 | JGI IMG/M metagenome (GOLD analysis project Ga0335077, IMG submission 207151) | Soil microbial communities from Loxahatchee National Wildlife Refuge, Florida, United States - Lox_Sample_3.1 | ecosystem: Environmental > Terrestrial > Soil > Wetlands | place: USA: Florida...
CCTTGTCGAGTTCGTCGATGAGCAAAATGCAGGGTCCACGCTTGTAGCGAAGTGCCCTCATGAGGGGCCCTTCCGCAAAAAAGTCGATCGAATGGACGCGGCGCCCGATCCAGTCCCAGTCCTGCCCAAGGAGGTCACGTTGCGTGTCCAAGTAAAGCTTTTGCAGCGACTCGTCGAATCGGCCGATCGCCTTCTCTTCGGTGATTCCCTCATAGCACTGCAGACGCTCTACCGGCGCTCCAGCCGCCGCCGCGATGGCATACGCGAGTTCTGTCTTTCCGCAGCCAGGCGGGCCCTCAATGAGCAGAGGTTTTTGCAGCTTGGCCGCGAGAAACACGATTTCCAGAGTTACCGGATCGATCACGTATTGGGCATCGCGCAGGCCCTTTGAAAGTTGGTCGATTGAGGCAAACAAGACTCCTCCTACGTATGAGGGCGCGACCATAACTGAAAAAGCTTGCGACTACATGTTGGCCAGCCTCGTCTGCGGCGCAGAAAACACCGAGATTGACCGAAAGATCCTTACGTTGTTGCCTGCGGTCGCGTTGGCAATCGCTCTCAAACGTCGTGTTCCCAGACGATTGCAAGAAATGCCTCGACGGCTTCTGACAACAGAGCCTTCAATCGATGTCACTCCACGCAGCACTCGGACCAGTCACACAATTCATGGCTAGCTCGTCGAGGCAATTGAGGAGTGAAAAGTTAAGGCAGTCGATTCTTTGCTGGCTAACAGCCTGTAACTATGTCGGGGCGCAGTATGGCTATACCGCGCCGCTCTCCTGCTGAGCCTGATCGAATTTACTCCGCCACTGCATTTGTTTATGGCTAGCTCAACTGAAACGCAGGCCGTCCAACCGGGACACGCGTCGGCGCTTGCACCGACTAAAACTGCGGCCAGTGCCAACTGTTATGACTACGGTTCGTTTGCAGTGGCTTGATTGCAGTTCTGATTCTCTGTAGGCTCACCTCGTTTGGCCTCTGCAACAGAGTGGATTTCGGAATGCGCTCATCAACTGCAGCTGCACACCAACACTTCTCGACTCTCGAGCGGAACGTCCACGCCTCTGCGAGCCGCCGAGCGAAGAAGCAGCTGATGGCAATTCCATGGAACCGGTTTCGTCCGGCGTACGAGGCATATCCCGAGTGGCAAGGACTGTCGCTTTGGAGTCGGGCCGTTCTCAGTTCGGGACATCGCGCGCTTCCCGAAGTGCTCAAGACGCTTCGAAAGCGGTGCCCCCAATTCCTAACGACTGGAGCCGCAACAGCCGAACCCGAATTGCTTGGCTTTCGACTTCTTGAGTGGGTTCACAGCACGGTTTTTCGCTATGCGAAGCGCGAGGGTTGGCTTGACGCGCTTACCTTTTACGGCGTTAGACATGTCCATTCTGAGGCTTACTGGGCTCTCTGGGAGCGGTCTGAGAATGAACCGAGCAAAGCCGCGACACGAGTTGTAACAGCCTTTGAGAAATGGAAACAACGCGCCCTCGCCGCCAAGGTCGCAAACACCCTCAGCTATTCAGAGGCAGAGCGGGCTCTTCAGAAATACATAGATCTGGAAGCGACGGCACAGTGGGTTCAGCCTTTGCTCACTTCCGATGTTCGGTTGCCGAAGCATATCGTCTCCGAACTGGGGAAGAGAGTCCGGAGCAACGGCCATCTAGCAATTCTTGGGTCGGCGGAAACGCGCGAAGCGAGATTCGCGAATCCTCGCTTAGTGATTCGGGCAGCCAAGCGAAGGTGTTTACGCGGCGGAACAGAAGAGGGTTGTCAGGAAAGGCTTTTGACGTGGGCGCGCTCTCATCCTTGGCATACGCGATTACTTCTGTATGGAAGATTGTGGTCAGCACGGCAGCTCGAAAAGCGAACGAGTCCGTACCCATCGCTGCGTCAGTGGCGGGCGGCCGCGGAACTGTACGTCACTCACGACGACTGATCCCCGGGGATGCCCATTCATTGACGAAACTCGGAATTGCGGTTCCTGAATCTGAGGAGCTAGATAAAATCCACGAAGCCTTAAGGGATCGGCGTCAAGTGTTCGCATGATTTTCTCGGCAGACTCTGCTGTGTCTGAAGAAGGCGTTGCCGCGGACCGGGCGGCCGCATTTTGTGCAGCTGCGCACAACAGTGGCGTGCTTGCGCAGATGTGTAAATCGACGAGAGATGTTATCGCCGGCCGTCGGAACCCAATCCATCGAAGTCGTGAGCCATTCCCTAGTTTCTCGGCTAAGGAATCCTCGTTCGATCACAGAACCATAGCGCCGACACAAGTTTCTCAAAGACTTCTCCGTGATTGTGGCATCGTAGAATTTTAGGACACCGCGCACCAGCAGCCCCTCAAACCTACGGGCGGATAACCCGAGTGACGCCGCAACCTCCGCCCAGACCCTTTTCCCGCGTGAGACTCTTGGAGAGGCGTTGAGGGTGGAAGGGACCTCCGGGCCGGCAGCGTTCTGCGCGGGTAACGTTGTGTGGCGATCCGACCATTCTGTAAAGGCCGCCGGTTTGTTTCTGGTCGTCATTTGCAGTTCTGAAAATTGCGGGGATTCACGCAGTCGATCCAGCGACTCGCGAGTGATACGGGGATCGCGCACCTCTAACAGGCCTTCCACAATCAGCCGCTGGATCGCGTTTGTGGAGAGATGCAGCTCACGCGCCAACTCCGATCGCGCGTAGCCTTCCACATGAACGCGACTGCTCTTGCCTAACGTTGCAAGGTGGTATCGAATGGCGGCTTCCGAGCGGTGCAGAATCTTCGCGATGACAGCGGCGCTCTTGTATCCAGCTAAATCGATGAGCACTCGATGGTCTTCTTCTGTCCACCGGGCCCGTGAGCGTTCCCGACCACGCTTGGGCACTGTCTGGACGAGCCCGATTCTTCTGGCATGCTGCCAGATTACATGTGGCCGCCAGTCTGGGTGGCTTTTTAATAGTTGCCGTACCGCATACCTCTTTCCTTGCCAGCCATCCTGATACCCTCTGCGTAGGATTTGCTCATCCTCTGATGTCCAAGTCGCCGGGGAGCCACGCTGGCGCCCTCCAGGATTTTTTAGCCATCGCAGGCGGCGCCACAGTTCCGATCGTTGCAGGTCTGGTTCATGCTTCAGAATTCTTTCGATCGCCGAGTGCGAACCCTGTCGACCTCGCCGGCTTCCGTCGCGCAGTATTTCATCAACTTGTTCCGGAGAGAAAAATCGGAGCAGGTAGCCATCCGTTGCCTGTTCCCAACGGTTCGCCATGATGCGACTGCCTTACTCGGTTCGAACTTTCCTGAAAGCGTCATGCTATGCCGAGCGCGGCGCTTGGTCTCAACGAGACGCCTCTCCTGTTCGGAAAGGCAGCCGGTTTGAGAGGCGTGAATCGTGCATGCAAGCCACGCGGCGTAGTGAATTTCATCTTTTATGGTCGGAAGATCGGCCAAAACAAAAACTGATGGCGAAAACATGCCAGTCAATCACAAAAACTCTGGGGTACAGCGGGGAGCGTGTTCTCCTAGAAAGGCTGATGGCTGGCAGGAATTGCGACCAACTGGGAGAAGATCGCGGGTGATTATTCTTCTGGGGCCATCATGTCGTGCCATTTGCTTGTGTCCACAACGTACGTTAACTCCGCAGAATCCAGATCCCACGGATCATCGAGCGGCAGCCGAAACTCACATTCAAATGGGAAGGACTGACCAGCTTCGGCACCGTCACCGCGGCGAAGATCGGAGTTCGATCCCCATTGAAGCGTCACTTCCACCGAGCCAGTGACCAGGTATGTGATCGTCTCAACGCCAATCGCGGCAACGGTAACTTCGTCGACATAAATCTCGTCCACAGAATGGTGCGTGGCTATCTTATCCACCGCCAAGAGGGCCTCACTTAGAAGTGCATCCACGGCCGTCCGGTCGAGAGTCTCAGCGATCGGTTGGAGCACGGCATTGCGACATGCGCGAAGAGAATCCACGAATGCTTCCATGGCTCCCACCGTTCGTTCGATAACGTCGTGCTGCGCGCTCGGATCGCGGATGATGGTGTTCTCGCGACCGTGGACGTGTTTGCTCAATTCGTTGACGGCGTCCAGCAGTTGGTTGCGCAGAGGCGGCAGATCGACTTTGAGTTCGTCTTTCACGAAGGCATCTGCAAGGCCACCCTGGATGGCAAAAACCACGCGCTGCCATCGGCTCGCTTTGCCGTCAGGCCGCTCAACTCTAAACCACGGCGCTTTGACGACTTGGTCCTCCGGAGCGGACGTATCCATCATGTCCTCAAAGAGGATCCGCATTGCGGTCGAAAAGAAATTCAGACGCAGCGGGTTTTCCCGGTCCGACAGCGCGTGGAGAGCGCCGTCAATGGCGCATCGGGCAAACTGATCGGTTATCTTGGTTTTTAGCGCCGCGACACGTTGTTCGCACATCGCTTTTCCGCGCTTTGGGTTATAGCACGATATCTTTTTGGCTGGGCATCTCTGATTTGTCCGGCCATAGAAGCGGACTATGACTAGGACATATATATCGGTATGTGCTAGATAAGGCCAGTAGTAACAGCGGCCTACATGCTGTACAATGAGGACATGAATGCGGACATAAAAGCGGCCACCGACCGTGGTGAAGTCGTGTCGATGATGGAGCCTCTGCTCATTGCAGAAGGCTCCCGCCACCGGGCACCTCTGACAGATCTTGTTGTGGAGTTGGCCCAGAAATCGGCGGGGTTTCGTCGCAGTCTGCCGTCGACCCTGCTGACATCGCTTGCCGATCTGGTCCGTGCGATGAACTGCTATTACAGCAACCTGATCGAAGGCCACGACACCCATCCGATCGACATCGAGCGAGCGCTAAAGAACAACTACAGCAAGGATGCGCGAAAACGGGATTTGCAACTGGAGGCAAAGGCGCACATCGCGGTCCAAAAATGGATCGACGAGGGAGGTTTGACGGGACGCTCAGAAACAAGTGATGGCATCTGTGAAATCCATCGGCGATTTTGTGACCTGTTGCCCGCAGATCTATTGTGGACAACCGACCCGGATACGCATGAACGCGTACGCGTCATTCCCGGCGAGCTCAGAGAACGGGACGTGAAAGTTGGCGATCACGTGGCCATCAGTCCCGGTGCTGTGCCGCGCTTCCTGACTCGCTTCGAAGAAGTCTATAGTCACCTCAGCAAGGCAGATTCGATTCTTAGCGCGGCGGCCGCGCATCATCGCCTGGTATGGATTCACCCATTCATCGACGGAAACGGTCGCGTTGCCCGATTGATGTCGCACGCGATGCTGCTGGAGACGCTCGATACCGGCGCCGTGTGGTCTGTGGCGAGGGGACTGGCGCGCAATGTCGACAGATACAAGGCATTGCTCGCCGCGTGCGACGCACCACGTCGCAACGATCTCGACGGGCGAGGCGATCTCAGCGAGGAAGCTCTGGCCCGGTTTACCGATTTCTTTCTCCGAACCTGCATCGACCAAGTCGAGTTCATGGAGGGCCTGATGCAACCGGATCGGCTCCGTACACGCATTCTTCTGTGGGCTGAAGAAGAGATAAGGATTCGGGAGCTTCCGTCCAAGTCGGAAAGCATTCTCGAAGCGATTCTATACCGGGGAGAACTACCTCGATCCGACGTTGCCAAGATCGTGGGAGCGGGCGAGCGCCACGCACGGAGGATCGTCTCCGCCCTCACAAAGCGAGGTGTCCTTACGTCAGAAAGCTCACGCGCGCCTCTACGACTTGTCTTTCCGGCAGGACTCGCCTCGCGCTGGATGCCGGGTCTGTTTCCGGAAAAAGCGAACTAGAATATTGGGGCAATCGACACGATACAGACCATCGTGTCACGCGCGTAGGTATGTTTGTTTGTAGACATCAGCCTTGCGGGAGGGGCCGTCATGATTATCGGAGATAGATTACGGGCCTTACGTGAAGAGAAGAAACTGTCGCAGGGAGATATCGAGAAACGGACGGGTCTGCTTCGATGCTACATTTCCCGCGTTGAGAACGGGCATACGGTGCCAGCGGTCGAGACGCTTGAGAAGCTAGCCAGAGCGATGGAGACACCTTTGTACCAACTCTTCTATGAGCCGGATGGAGCATCAGAAACACCCAGCCTCGGTGGTCAACCGATTGGCAAAGACTCCGGCTGGGGAAGCACGCGGAAAGAGGCGCGTTTGCTCGGTCAATTCCGAAGGCTGTTGAGTCGTATTAGAGAGGATGATCGCGAACTCCTCTTGCTCACGGCTCCAAGAATGATCCGTACGCACAAGGGATCAGCGAGACCAGCAGTCCGCGCTTCGAGGAATACCACATAGCGTGGAGTTCTTAGCCTGCGCGAGCGAACTGTATTCGTCTCAATGATCGAATTGCGTTGCTTTGACTTCCATTCTTGGCCTGTTATAGTCGAGACGAAGGGCCAAGGAGTTCGGCCTTAACCGCTGTCCCCTCCGTACGCCGGGGCAGATGATGACTCCTGACAAGGGATCTTGTCGCGGGGTCATATCGTCCGGCGCCATGATCCAAAGGAATGAGGATGAGTATCGAGCTGATTCTAAGCTCGAAGTGACACAGCCGAGACGCTTGCCGCGCGACGACGTGAGTGTCCGCTTGAAAGCCGCGACGGACAAGGACGACGATGACCTTCCATAGCATCCTTCATGAAGGATCTGTCCCGATCGCGGAGGAGACTCTCGGCGAACCACAGTGCTTTGGTGATCTGAACCTCGACCAGGTCGTTGACCTCATCACAGCCGAGTTCAAGGAGTACGACCTGAAACCCTTCTATTTCGCGCGATTGACCGACCTCGACTCGATCACATATCGGCAGGACGTGATGGAGGATTTGCAGGACAGAAGGGCACTGCAGGCCGTCAAAATATTTTCAGAAAAGATGCGTCTGGTGCGCGCATATCTTAACCAGGCGAAGGAGTTTCACTATTACCCGCAGACGGTGAGACGCCGATTTCTGGCCGCCGTGGACACGTATTGCGATGCAGTCGAGACCTTCGCTCAGGGCTTGTCGACCCTCAACGCTCGCTCGCGAGGCCTTTGCTCCCTGCGTGAATACCTCTCCGAGTACGTAGCCTCCGCTCCGTTCCGCGCCCTCCAGGCTGAGACAACGAAGCTCAAGAGCGATCTATCGGCGATCACATACTCTCTTCTGATGGACGAAGGGAGTATTACGGTCTGGCATTACGAGGGAGAACCCGACTACAGTGCCGCCGTCGAAGAGACATTTGCAAAATTTCGCTGGGGCGAGCCGGGCAAGCATTGGGTGGACGTCCCGAGATGGTCAGGAATGAACCACATCGAGGCGCAAATCCAGGATCGCTTGGCGCTACTGTATCCAGAAGTATTCCGTTCTCTCGACGCGTTTTACACCTCTCACGCCGATTTTGCTGATGCAAAAATTCAACGGTTTGACCGCGAAGTTCAATTTTATGTCGCGTACTTGGATTACGTGGGCAGTTTCCGAAGCGCGGGAGTTCACTTTTGCCGGCCGGTTCTGTCAAAAACATCGAAGGCAGTGTTTGCCAAGGACACGTTTGATATAGCCCTCGGCGCCAAACTCGTGCGCGACAAAAGGAGCCTTGTCCCTAACGACTTCTCTGTGTCCGGTTCGGAACGCATTCTTGTGGTTTCCGGGCCGAACCAGGGAGGCAAGACAACCTTCGCGCGCACCTTCGGGCAGCTTCATTATCTCGCCAGCCTTGGTTGTCTAGTTGCGGGCAATGAGGCACGGCTGTACCTCTACGACAAGCTCTTCACGCATTTCGAGCGCGCGGAGGACCCGACGAATCTGCGGGGAAAGCTTCAGGATGATCTGATTCGGATTCGCGAGATTCTCAATCATGCGACGCCTGACAGCATCGTCATCATGAATGAAATCTTCTCCTCGACGACTCTCAAGGACGCAATTTACTTGAGCCGGAAGATTATCGGTCGGATGTCCGAGTTGGACTTACTCGGCGTCTGCGTGACCTTTATCGATGAATTGGCGGCGTTCGATCAGAAGACCGTCAGCATGGTAAGCGCCGTTGATCCAAACAATCCGGCGACGCGCACGTTCAAAATCGAGCGGCGACCGGCCGACGGACTCGCCTATGCCCTTGCAATCGCTGAGAAATACCACGTCACGTACAAGTGGATTCACGCGAGGGTGCAGCCATGAAGGCCCGGCTGATGTACCGCGATCGAGATTTCGATCCGAACCAGCCAGCGCCGTGGAATGCCTCTGACCTGATGCGGGACCTCGACCTGGAAACACTGCTTCGCGTGATGGCCGGCGAGGACAACTTTTTATTCGAAGTGTCACGAAAGGTCCTTCTTTGCGCAACCGCGAACGATATCGACACGGTGCGATACCGACAGGAAACGCTAAAAGACTGCCTGCAAAATCAGGCTGTGATCGGCGAACTTTATGGCCTGGTCGTCGAGACCATTGAAAGGACAAGAAAACAGACATGGGGCATAACAAGCCACTATCCGTCGTCGATGCTGTACAGCGCGACAGACCTACTCGAGACGCTAGTTACGCTGTTGCGCAAGCTACGAAACACGTCGTTAAGTCACGCTGCGAAATTCAAGTCGGAGGCCTTCCAGACCTTCTTCTCGATGCTGGAGAAGGAACTGAATGACGAGTACCTCGCGAGCATTCAGGACCACCTGACTATCGCGAAGTTTCGCAAGGGAATTTTGATGAGTGCACGTCTGGGAGAGTGCAACGAAAGCGCAGACCTGGTTCTGCGCAAGGCCGCCGATCGAAAACGCAAGTGGTTCGAAAGGCTGTTCCGAAAGCGTCCCCCTGGGTACATATTCCATCTCGCTGACAGGGACGAGGCGGGGGCTAGGATTTTCGGCGAAATACGGCACCGCGCTATCAGTCGTGTCGCACTCGCGCTTGCTCAATCCGCCGACCACGTCCTAAGCTTTTTCCACATGCTGCGCACGGAACTCGCCTTCTATGTGGCCTGCTCAAACCTTCACTCCAGACTTCTGTCGCAAGGCGAGCCAGTCTGTTTTCCCGATGCGGTGTCCGCCGGAAAAAGATGCCATCGTTTCCGCAACCTTTACGACGTTTCTCTGTCGTTGCGAATGGCGACCAAAATCGCAGCGAACACAATCGACGAGGACGGAAAGAACCTCGTCGTCATCACGGGTGCGAATCAAGGAGGAAAATCAAGCTTCCTACGCGGCGTGGGCCTCGCGCAGCTTATGATGCAGTGCGGCATGTTCGTGGGCGCTGAGGCTTTTGAAGGTGAACTCTGTTCGTCCTTGTTAACTCATTACAAGCGGGAAGAAGACGCGACCATGCAATGCGGAAAGTTCGATGAAGAACTTTCGCGAATCAACCAGATTGTCGAACACGTCGGCGCAAACGCTACAGTCCTGTTCAATGAATCGTTCGCAGCAACAAACGAGCGAGAGGGATCGGAGATTGCCCGCCAGATTATGACCGCGTTGCTGGAGAAGCGTGTGCGGATCTTCTATGTAACGCATTTGTACGCGTTCGCAAAAGCATTCTTCGATAGCGGGAAGAAAGATGTCTTCTTCCTACGTGCAGAGAGACAAGCCGATGGAAGTCGCACGTTTCAGCTGCGTGTGGCCGAGCCTCTCGACACCAGCTATGGGGAAGACCTGTACAGGGAATTATTTGAAGAGCGGTACGAAGCTGCAAAGTCAAAGCCGAGTGAGACAATCCCAGCCAATGCGGATTAACCTATCGGCAAGACACCCGCCTCAACCATGGCTTCTTGATGACGGCTCTCCGGTTGCCCCGGTTATTACGATATTTCGTAATTCGCTGAGCCCGCCGCCCCACGAAAAGAGGCGCCGGACAACGTTTGTGGAATATCGGGTAACCATTGACTCGTGCCGGTAGTTTGGATAGCCTCACCTGACAAAAAGGTGTTGGAGTTCCACCTCTAACTGCCCCGCCCGGGGAAGATGACTCCTACAAGAGACATGTCTCTTGCTGGGAGCGTGTGGCCGCCATTTCCTCAAGGGCTGCCAAGGCACAACACGAGAGACTCTCCACTGTACAGCGCGAGTGCGGCGACATTGCGTCCGGACGCCAGGGCACGATGTCGTCCGCACAGAACGACTTTTTATGGAGGGCGAGCGCGTGAACGTCATCGAGTTCATCGAAAATCACCGAAGTGCGTATTTGGAGGAGTTGAAGGACTTCCTGCGGATTCCGAGCGTAAGCACGAAAGATGAGCACAAGAACGACATCGCGCGCGCCGCCAGCTGGCTGGCCGAAAGATTGCGCTCTGCCGGAATCGAGAATGTCAAGATCGTGCCGACACCGAATCATCCGGTGGTCTACGGCGAATCCGTTCGATTGGTGGACCGGCCAACAATCCTTCTCTATGGCCACTATGACGTGCAGCCAGCCGAGCCACTCGATCTGTGGACTTCGCCCCCCTTCGACCCGACCGTACGAGACGGAAATTTATATGCGCGGGGCAGCGCGGACGACAAAGGTCAACTCCATCTTCATCTCAAAGCTCTTGAAGCCCTATACGAAACGGAAGGCGAGTTGCCGATCAACGTCAAAGTGATTATCGAGGGCGAGGAAGAGATCGGGAGCAAGAATCTGTGGGGTTTTGTGACCGAGAACCGCCACAAGCTCATAGCCGACGCGCTGGTTCTCTCTGATACCAGCATGCTGGCGGCCGGCGTTCCTTCAATTACCTATGGACTGCGGGGCCTAAATTACTATCAAATGGAAGTCACAGGGCCCGCACAAGACCTCCACTCCGGCGTGTTCGGCGGCGCCGTTCCGAATCCAATCACCATTCTCGCCCGCGCAATAGCCCACCTTCATGACGAGAATTTTCGCGTAACGGTCCCACATTTTTACGACGATGT
>Ga0335077_10011993_pt1 | contig 10832 bp, 13 predicted proteins | sample Lox_Sample_31_FD_207151 | JGI IMG/M metagenome (GOLD analysis project Ga0335077, IMG submission 207151) | Soil microbial communities from Loxahatchee National Wildlife Refuge, Florida, United States - Lox_Sample_3.1 | ecosystem: Environmental > Terrestrial > Soil > Wetlands | place: USA...
CAACCTGCTACACAGCACGGGCACCACGCCCAACAACTACCTCTACTCCGGCGAGCAGTTCGACCCCGACCTCGGCCTCTATTACAACCGCGCACGCTACCTCAACACCTCCACCGGCAGGTTCTGGTCGATGGACATTGACGATGGAGCCGACAATCACCCACTGTCTCTGCCAAAGTATCTGTATACGGAGGACGACGCCGTAGATGGGTCCGATCCATCGGGGCTGCAGGATAATCTCGCCGAGTTGGGTGCGGAGCTATCCGTTAGCAACACCCTCAACGCAATGGCGATACCGCAGCGGCAAGCGATCCAGCATTTCCCAACGCATGCGCGACAAGTTGGTGCCTCGTCAATTTTCGCTCACGACAAGACTCCCGGATCTCTTCCAAATGGATATGGAGGATTGATTTGCAAAAAGTGTTATGGAGCCGTGCGGTTTTACAACTACGAGGTGACTGACTCGAATGGCCAGCCGTTTAATGGCCCAATTACAGTCGACGAGTTTATCGACCCTTTGCTAAGTTCCGAACCCGTGAATGCAAGCAAAGGAACCGCGAGTGCATCCACATTCTCTGACACCATCTACCACACAAGCGAAACGCCAGTTCGCTATTACTACTTCAAAACTGAGCAGATTTTTACCGTTAATTATCAAGGTCAGCACTATCCTTTGACTACTAAAGTGAACCAATATATTGAGAGGCTCAACGGCGAATGGCTCATTTCAGCGGTCGTGGTGGTCCCATGAATCAGAAACACAGCTTAATACTTTTCAGTGTGATTGCATCGTTGCCGTTCCTCCAACTCGGCTGTAAGGACCCTACACTCCAGTTTTTGACCAATGGAAAAAAGCAGGTGCACCAGGAAATACTTCTTGAAGACGCCATATATGGGATTTTGCGAGGAGCCAATCAGCCGGGCTCTATGGTTGTTAGAGTTGACTGCGCGGTCGGAAACAAATCCGTCCAGGAGCCCTATGTGGTTCCTAGGGCCCTTTCTAAGACTACGGCTGAAGATGGGCTTGACCAGATTTCGGCTGCCAATCAGAGCATTATTTGGACGAAATCGAATGGTTTTTTCCGTGTAGCCGACAAAAACGTAAACCCTATTTTGCTTCGTGTGCGCCTGAAAGAGTTTCAGTCGGAACACATCTCACAACCTTTCGACATTGTTAACCAACTTTGGGAGACCCCCGAGGTGCAGGAAGAGGAAAAAAGGAGTGGTATCGGCCGGCTAGGGCATGGATCTTTCTTGTCTGGTCCGAAACCTGACAAAACGATTACGATCGACTTGCGGGACGTGACGGTCTCAGATGTGCTCGATGTAGCTGCCAGCAAATTCAACGGCGTATGGGTCTACAGCGAATGCCGGTCATCGGACAAGGTCCTCGTGGATTTTAACTTCCTTCGCTATCACTGATTTTCGTATGGTCAACGGCCGGGTGGCCGACACATTAAAGAGTGGAACTAAGTTGGATGCGAGCTCCGAATTTTCTTTGCACGATGCCAACTGAATGATCTCCATTTTCCGTCAGTTTCTCGTTGCCTTACTGATAGCTGCGCTTTTGTTCCCGGTCGCCAGCGAAGCAAAAGCCATCCCTGCCAATCCGCACACAGTTACCTACGACTACGACGCGCACGGCAACCTAATCCATGGCACCGGCACCACGCCCAACAATTACCTGTTTGCCGGCGAACAGTTCGATCCCGACCTCAGCCTCTACTACAACCGCGCGCGCTACCTCAACACCTCCACCGGTCGCTTTTGGACCATGGACGCATTTGAAGGTGACCTGAACGCACCTGCATCGTTACATAAATATTCCTATACTAGCGCTGACCCAGTGAACCGGATTGATCCTCTGGGCAACGAGGATGCTGACGTAAATTCAAATCTCTTGGCAGCGGGCGGGCAATCGATCCTTGCTGCGATAGCCATCGTCTCGATAGTCGCAGCAGTTTGCACGGTTGACTACGAACTGGGTCGGGATGATTGCATTGACCATGGCAAGAACAGGATAGAGCTGTATCACTACACGGCTTTTCCAAATGTTGAGAAAATATTGGACAGCGGTGAACTAAGGCCGTCGCTGATCGGTCAGGGTGACGCGTATTTTGGAGATGGCCAATATCTAACAGATATCTCACCCTCTGACGCGAGCACCAGGACCAAGGGCCAGCTAGCGTATGCTCTTTACGACGATCCGCGAAAATGGTGGAATTCACCTGTCGGATTCTTGGAATTCAATTTGTCTCAGAAGTCTGTTACAAGGGTCAGACCGGTATACGGACCCAGTTTCCCTGGCAAAAGCATATATCTGCATTCGTCGTTGCTGGGGCTCACGCTTTCCGGGAACCTGACCAGAAGCGGAATGGTCACATTCTTATCGGGACAATAAAAGAGTTCAAGGGGGCATTTCTTATGCAAGAGCTTAAGTGGCTGGAAGTACTGCCGGAGCAATCTCTTGAAGCGGGCGTCAAGCTATTAAAAGAACTCGGGTGGCACATTCAAGTAAGAGAAATCGACGGCGTTCTCTTTGTTAATTCTGGCCACACTATACTCTTGAAGACTTCTTCACGCGAATCGGTCGAAGCACTGTTATATGGAATGGCTATTTCCTTTGCGACTCTGCCGGCAGCGGCGCTGCAAGCGGTGCGTAGGTTTGTGAAAGAGAGCAGGGGGGAGGGGTAAGTAGACCACAGCTTTTGGGTGCAGCATACTTCGGTTTTGTGAGGCGTGCGGATTTTGATTTTGCTTCGCTGATTCGATTTTGATGATCTATTTCTGCCGCCAGCTTCTCGTTGCCTTACTGACAGCTGCGCTTTTGTTCCCGGCCGCCAGCGAAGCAAGGACCATCCCTGCCAATTCGGTCATAGTTACCTACGACTACGATGCCTTCGGCATCTTGCTGCACAGCACGGGCAGCACGCCAAACAACTACCTCTTCGCCGGCGAGCAGTTCGACCCCGACCTCGGCCTCTACTACAACCGGGCAAGGTATCTCAGCACCTCGACGGGTCGGTTTTTCAATATGGACGCCGATGAAGGCGACGAAGACGAGCCGCTTTCACTCCACAAATACCTCTACGCAAACGGCGATCCGGTAGGAGGAATCGATCCATCGGGTCACCAAGACACAGCAGAGGAAGTCGAAGCAGAGGGTGTCGGCGAGGAGTTGGATGCTACCGTTGGGAACGGTGCATTCCAACTGGGCAACGCCGTTAAGGCTGCCCTAGAATATGGGAAACCAGCCTTGGCGGCCTTGGGTGTTTTCTACGGCTTGCTCAATCCGCGGTCGGACTTCGCTGGAGTAACTTACGATTTCCAATTGGCTGCTCTTACCGGAGGCGATTTCCCGGACGTTTCGTTTGGCGTTGAGCGCCGCGTGCAAAATTTTTCGAAACCGCTGGGCCTCACAATCATAAGGTTGAGTTATAGATCGGGGGCATCTTCCCAAACATCGTCAGTTGTGAGAATAAAAATCGGGGATGACGGTTCTGTTTCTGGCAGCGGCGGACTGAACATAAAGTTGTATGAGAAATCATTGCTGTTCGGCAAACTCTTCGCCAACCTGGGCTTTAGGGTTGATTCCCAGCTGAATTTGGGTGCTCAATTCGAATTTGGATTTTCCGCAACCGGCTCCGATGTGACCGCCGAACCGCTCTCTCCTAGTAAAGTGGGGATCGTAGTCCGATCCAAGAAGATTCTTCTTAATTTGAAAAATGTTAGATTTCATCCCGAACTTCTCACGAACGCAATTAACATCGGTGATGATAGCCCGCTTTGAATCTCACAGGTGAATTGATGCAACGATTTCTATTGCGAAAAGCAAATGCCAGATTTCTTCACGCGGAGACAAAGTGGACCTCACAATGGCGGCAGTCAGCGTATACGCTGTGTGGAGCGTCAGTGTTCTGCATCCTCGTGGGAACCCTTTTGGTGCTGCAATACACGTCACTCTCAGGCTTAACTCGTCGATTGCGGCGTAACGGAGAGAATGCCGTAGCGATCGTAATTGCCAAAAGGACAGCCGGTCAGGACGACAACGAGTATTTCGTGACGATTCAATTCACGACCAGAGCGAATCGACTCATCACTAAAGAAGGAAGGATTTCGGATAGTAGCTTCGCGCAATTGAAAGTCGGGGATCGAACTACGGTCTGGTATGTTCCCCAGAACCCGGAGGTTTGCCTCCTTGAGAGTTCAATGAGATTTCCGGTCAAGACCCTCGTCTCTGTCATTGCTTGGTGGATCGCGTCTCTACTCCTTTTGAGCTACCTCTCAGCAAGGTTCGTTCTTCATAGAAGATTCGCAAGGAGCGGGCAGGTACTTGACGGATCTCTTTTGGACGCAAAATTGTCTTCAGGAGGTGTTGACAATGCCACCGAGGTGGAAGTCAGCTATGAGTTCGTCGCGCCCACTGGAAAATTGATCAGGGGAACGGCAAAGGGCAACTTATTTGGCTCCAATTTGTCCGAGCTAGCCAGAGCTGGTCTTTCGATTCTGCAATCTGAATACAATGAAGCGAGCGTCGCCGTCCTGTACCTCAAAGAGGATCTGTACGTTTTATTGTGAAACGAGGGCACTACGGCGGGTGGCTAATAGGTAGATGAGCGGGAAGGTCGTGGGTGCCGCATCCCTTCACGGTTTTTGTGCAGGGTGCAGGTTTTGACTTTTCTTTGCACGATGCCAGCTGCATGATTTCCATTTTCCGCCAGCTTCTCGTTGCCTTACTGATAGCTGCGCTGGGCTTCCCGGCTGTCAGCGAATGTAAGGCTATCTCTGTCAGTCCCGCCACAGTTACCTACGACTACGACGCCTTCGGCATACTGCTCCACTCAACGGGCGCCACGCCGAACAACTACCTTTTCGCCGGCGAACAATTCGACCCCGACCTCGGCCTCTACTACAACCGCGCTAGATACCTCAATGTGAGCACGGGTCGCTTCTGGTCGATGGATACCGACGAGGGGGAATCTAAGGAGCCCAGCTCTCTTCATCGCTATCTTTATGCTGGCGGAGATCCGGTCAACGCAACAGATCCCAGTGGACACGATTTCGACCTCGGCAGCTTGGCCACGGCCGCCGCATCCATTAGCACACTAGCAACGCAGGCGATTATTTCCCTGCAAGTTGTGGTAGGGACTGTATATCTGAATCTCTACCGCGCGCCAGAGATCCTGACAACTGCAGGACAAGCACTGACCGTGGCAAGCGGGGTTCTGCATGGGGCGATTCTTATAGTTCCTGGGATTGAAAATCTGATTAAGGATATGCAATACAAGCTTGCGAACTATCGAGGCACTTATTCATCATCCCCCTCCCAGATGGGGCTGCAAGTCGAAGATGTCTGTGGCGGCAACCTCCAACCGGGCACTAGAGGGGTTGATCGAATAGATGTCCTTGACGGACAGCCCGTTCTGACGCAAATACAGGGCACGACAGCTAAGGATCCGGATGCTATTTTCTCAAGAATTCAGCAGGGCGTGAACAAGCTGAATGGAGTAACGGGCAGACAAGTATTTACATACAAAGATGGCAGTACCATAAAAGTTGACGCGACCAATGCGCCCAAAGTCTTAATGCAAGCAATTCCTGAAGACACAAATTTGGAGGGATTCAACGGGCTCATCCAGAAGGTAGAGCAACTGGAACAGACTAGCGGCGTGATAATAGAGATGGAAGAAGGCGCAGGGCTGGATTGAGGACCGACCAATAGGAGCCTTGATGCTGCAGCAGATATTGATTTACCAGACAGGAAGCAATGGCGCATTCCGAGTTCAACAGTTTGCCAAGGACGGCAAAGGGTTTTCTAGGCCCTCTGGACCGTACATAGAGGTAGCCGCTAAGAACGCAGACAAACTCTATGAAACGATAGTTCGATGCCTCCAACGGAATGCGACCGGCCGATACAGAGCGCACAAAGCTTCCCCGAGTGAGGTGCAACGCAGGTTGCGGGAGGATAAGCTTGTGGGAATAGAGCGAATTCCTAACAAAACCACTGGTCAGTGGACGTATACAATCGTTGCGTATGAGAGATACGGATCTGCGTTCAGGAGCATTGCGGAGATAAACGTTTCCGAGCGCAAATTCGCCAAGGACACTGTCCAGATAGTATTGAACGCTTTTGAACGGATACCATAATTTGAAACTTGGGGACAGGAACCTGTGAAGAAAGTGGCTTTGGGTGATGGGGTGTCACGTTGCTACGCTGCCGGGCATGCCCGGCACGTTCGTCCCGAGAAAGGTATTGCACGGCCCGAAGGCATAGGTTCAGAGCTATCTGCGTACGCCGGGCAATTTGAGTACATCTGTGTTCTTCGAAACAAGCGAACGGGGAACTACATTATCGAGCCGATGGCCAAACACCCAATTGGGGCGTCTGCAGTTTTCGGAGCAGTGACCACTATTTCGGCAGAGAAGTATGAATCCGAGATGACCTCGGCGGTCTTGGCGAATCTCGCTAAATATAATAGGCAAGAATTTCAAGAAGAGTTGGCGCCAAAGAGAAGGCCACCTAAGGAAGAGCGGGAGTTCTTGGAATCGCACCTCAGCGTTTCGATCACCCGCTACCCATGGGGCGATATTTGGATTTATCCAATGCAACGCGATAAGGGTGGGTACCGGGGGATCGGGGAAAAGATCGTTGTGCCTGCTTCTGAAGTGAGTAAGCAGCTTACTGCAGCCCTGCAGGAGGCTTTCTCCAAGTCAGGTTGAAATCGCTGGTGGGCGGGTGGCCGATAGACTAATGGGATAGAGGATTTGAAGCGTGCGGATTTTGACTTTTCTTTGCACGATGCCAGTTGAATGATCTCCATTTTCCGCCAGCTTCTCGTTGCCTTACTGATAGCTGCGCTCTTGTTCCCGGCCGCCAGCGAATCTAAGGCTATCTCTGCCCGTCGAGCCACAGTTACCTACGATTACGATGCCTTCGGCATCCTGCTGCACAGCACGGGCAGTACGCCCAACAATTACCTGTTTGCCGTCGAACAGTTCGACCCCGACCTCGGCCTCTACTACAACCGCGCACGCTACCTCAACACCTCCACAGGCCGTTTTTGGACAACGGATTCATTTGATGGAACTGCCTATGAGCCATTGTCTCTTCACAAATACCTATATGCTCAGGCGGACCCAATCGGAAACATTGACCCGAGCGGCCACGTTAGTTCAGGTGAGGCCACATTCGCGGCTGGAACAGAAGCCACCATTGGCGCAGAAGAGGACCAGGTTGCGCTCAGTATTTATCAAACGGCTTTCCGAACCACGTTGTATGCCGGAGAAGAGGCAGTTTATTCGACTCCTTCGCTCTGGGTGAGAGTTGCGGCCGGATTAGTGGCGGCAGGCATAGCGGCGGCCTCGATTTTCCAAGCCTTTAGCTCACCGGGTGAGCTACCTGATGTCGGTGCAAGTCAAGATGCCATCCTACAGAATGGCTTCACACCGATAATGCTCTACCGCGACACGAGTGGCACTGCTCCCGCAGATTTTAAGTGGAGGGATCCCGATAAGGAAAAGGACGGCTTGTCATTCTACGACTACCCATTTGGGAACCCAGAGAAAAAGAAGTTCTCCGTAGGATTTAAAGCCTACTTCCGCGGCGCTGCTAAAGTTGACGGTGCGCTTGGTGGTTTTGCCGAGCCTGAGTTGTATGGTATTGGATTTATTTACACACCGCGGATCGGCGGCGATGGACACTGGTCGGTGCCGATGACTCCGGATGTAACGATCTCTTATGCTGAGAGGTTTTCGCAGGCGGCAAAGCGAATAAAGAAGGAGGGCGGGGTATTGTCAAACCCAGGCCTATAGCCGAGATGAATCAACCTCAAACTGAATATGACATTTACAAACAGAAGGCCCTTGACGTGCTCCATAGGACGAAGTCAGTGTCAGCTGTGCGGGAGTTCATCGAGAGCATCTCTGACGATGATTACCGAGACCACACATTTCTGAACATGGCAGTATATTTGGCCAAGCAGGGAGATTTCCTTGATGCGGTTGGCTTTTGTGAGTGCATACGTCGCCCTCTGGAGCGTGCTGATGCGTTCACTGACGTTGCGCGCGAGGTCAAAAATTTCAAAGGTGCAACTCTGGCAAAAGACCTTCTTAAGAAAGCGATCAAAGCCGTGAATGCAGGCAGCTGTGACCCCTGGGAAGCGACTGCTGTTTGGCTGGGAGTTGCCAACGACATGTGGTTACTCGAAGAAAGAGATGAGGCCATAGCGCTTGTGGAAAAATCAGTGGCCCTTTGCGAGAACCAATCCGACCCAATCGCCGGTTCCAAGACTCTCGCGGGCTGCGCTCGTGCCCTAACGCGTTGGGGTAAGTTGCAACGGGCGCTTGAAATTGCCCAACTGGTGGAGCCGGCCACTCTGCGTAGTCTCTTATTGGAAGAATTGCAGAGAAATTCCAAGCTTGGCTAACGCTAAATGGCGGTTAACCAATAGTCACAGGATGGATGCCCCCGGTTCGGTGTTGTGAAGCGTGCGGATTTTGAATTTTCTTTGTGACACTGCGATGCGATGGTAACTTTCTTTCGCCAACTCCTCTCCGCATCGCTGACGATCGCGCTGATTTGCACAGCCAGCAGCGTAGCCAGACTCCCGACCGACAATCCCACCACAGTTACCTACGACTACGATGCCTTCGGCATCCTGCTGCACAGCACGGGCAGTACGCCCAATAATTACCTCTACTCCGGCGAACAATTCGACCCTGACCTCGGCCTCTACTACAACCATGCGAGGTACCTGAACACTAGCACGGGCAGGTTCTGGAGCATGGATACAGAAGAGGGAGACGAGAATGATCCGTTGTCCCTGCACAAATATATCTACACGGGGGACGACCCCATCAATCAGGCTGATCCATCTGGGCACGATTTCAGTCTCGCCGAGGCGATAGCTGTTGCAGTCGTGGTTTCGATTGTAGTCGCAATTCCGACCACCCAGGAGTTAAGTAGCCACCTTAGAATTGAAGTCCACTTTGATAAGCTCGGACATCTACCAGTGTATGGCGACTACTACCATGCATTTCTGCTAGTGTTTCGACCCGGGGTCACCCCAACCGTGTTCAGAGCTGGACCTAGCAACCGTCCTGCAGATCCGGCCGGCGCCGCTGAGAAAGACCTTTCCAGATCAGTAGGGCCGAACGAAGACCTGGGTTTTGGCCCCCTAACCACTGGAGGTTGCGTAGACGTGCCTTGGACCGCTGCGACCAATTGTGATTTCCCGCATCCGGGAGATCCTAACGCTGATGCGGCGAAGTTGAATGTACCGGCGATTGGATTTGGTACCGACGACACAGTCATAGCTCAGTTAGTTGGGGCTGCCCACTATGTCGACTCGTTGAATCTGCCATATCACCCTGTAACGCAGAACAGCAACTCATTCATCCATACGCTCATCTCGAAAGCCAATTTGGGAAATCCATCGCCACCCGTACACGTCCCCGGGTGGGATCATATTCTGTACTAGAGAGGGTCGTAACAGATGCGACAGCTCCTAAAAACAACTGCACTTATCCTGTCGGCGATTACTTTGGCAGCGTGTAGTCAGGACAAAAATGGAGCCTGTTTCGAGCATCCGGATCGCTTCGCAACCGACCTCGAGACAGGCGCAAGAAATGCGAACCCTATCGGTTCTCGAACTGCAACCGTAATTCAGTATTGCAAGCAAAGACAATTAATCATTGTTCAGCAGGGCGGCCACATTTATTGCACAGCAGAGTCGCACCGAGGACTTTCACGGTGTGCAGTTACTCTGGATTTCCATTTTGCGGCAAATGGGAATTTAGAAACAATTGAAATTGGCAAACCTTACGTCAAGGAGCCGTAACCGAATGGCGTGGCGGCTAAGGGTGGTCCACCCGCCCTGGCAGGAAAATCAACAAGTTAACCTAGAGCGCCCTGGAGCGCTCCAGAGCGCCGCAGGTTTTCTAACCGGCGCGACGTGAGGAAGTTAACCACGAGCGCCACCCGGCGCTCTACAGCGCCCGTTGCGGGGTGACGTGTCCCCACCCCTCCCCATGCCGTAGGCATGGCTCTTCGGGCACTCAGACCTTGCTACCCTGAGACTGCGCGAACTGCTCGAAAAAAGGCATACCAAAACGCTTGATCCGGTCGATGGCGTCCAGAACCTGCGGTTCAACTAGAGGCAGGGCCTCTTCGATTGGCATCCCTTCATCTGTCAGTGGCCGCTTTCCCGCAACGGCACGCTCTACCGCCTTGGCGGTTACTTCCCGCGCCACTGTCGGCGGCCCTATCCACCACCAAGGAACCCTTCGGACTTTCTGGGTCCATTCCTCACGATAAAGCTCGGGGAGGCGGAATCGAACACACCCGCCCCTGATGTCATTCGGGCCAAAGGCGACAAGGTTAATCGGGAACTCCCCTTTGGAACACGAAAGCTCGACCATGAAAGAGTCATCTTTGGCGCTGACTTGCAGATAGATGAAACAACTCAGTTCAGCCGGGAACCACTGTCGGAAGAGAAGGCCTCCCATTAGCGCATCGGTCGGCTCCACGGCAGCAAAACCAGGGAACTCCGTCTGTACGTGCTTCGAAAAGCTATCTCTCAACGACTTGGCTAGTTGGGTTCTCATAAAGTCTACTGGAAATAGTTTGTTACCACCTTGTAGAGATTCTCAACTCCGCTCACGACCTGAACCTCGTTGTTTCCGATCTCTGATTCGAGAGTCTGAAGCTCCGTAAGCGTCCGGTGAGGACCGTGGTGACGGGTTGTGTTTGATTGGCGAAGATAGGCTCAAGTGGACGTGGGTGGAAGTGTCCACTTGGGGGCTAAGTGGACACTTCGGAGCAGGCGCAGATT
>Ga0335077_10011994_pt1 | contig 10832 bp, 8 predicted proteins | sample Lox_Sample_31_FD_207151 | JGI IMG/M metagenome (GOLD analysis project Ga0335077, IMG submission 207151) | Soil microbial communities from Loxahatchee National Wildlife Refuge, Florida, United States - Lox_Sample_3.1 | ecosystem: Environmental > Terrestrial > Soil > Wetlands | place: USA: Florida...
GCTTCCGCGGACTGCATGCGCTGCGCCGCTATGCCAACGGCCAGGAGCGCTGCATCGCCTGCAAGCTGTGCGAGGCGGTGTGTCCGGCGGTATGCATCACCATCGACTCGGACGTCTCGCCCGACGGCACGCGGCGCACCACCCGCTACGACATCGACCTCTTCAAGTGCATCTACTGCGGCTTCTGCGAGGAAGCCTGCCCGGTGGATGCGATCGTGCTGACGCGCATCCACGAGTACCACATGGAACGGCGCGGCGAGAACATCATGAGCAAGGACAAGCTGCTCGCCGTGGGCGAGCGCTACGAGGCCATGATCGCCGCCGACAAGGCCGCGGACGCCCCGTACCGATGAGCACTCACGGCCACAACTGCAGCGCGGGCGGTGCCGCATGCTGATCCAGGTGCTGTTTCATCTGTTCGCCGCCATCCTGATCCTGGCCGCGCTCGGGGTGATCACCGCCCGCAACCCGGTGTACTCGGCGCTGGCGCTGGTCATGTGCTTCGTCACCTCGGCGGCCATCTGGCTGCTGATCGAGGCGGAGTTCCTCGCCGTGGTGCTGGTGCTGGTGTACGTGGGCGCCGTGATGGTGCTGTTCCTGTTCGTCGTGATGATGCTCGACATCAACCTCGCGGAGTTGCGCAAGGGCTTCACCCGCTTCGCCTGGCTCGGGTGGCTGACGGCGCTGGCGGTGATCGCGGAGATCGTCGGTGTGGTCTGGGCGCGCGGGGGGCTCGGCCTCGATGCCAGCCGCGGCCCGGCGCCGGAGCCGGCCGGCTACAGCAACACGCTCGCCCTCGGGAGCGTGCTCTACACCCGCTACGCGTACCCGCTCGAGCTCGCCGCGGTGCTGCTGCTGGTGGCGATCGTGGCCGCCATCTCGCTCACCATGCGCCACCGCGCGGGGCTGAAGCACCAGGACGTCAGCCGCCAGGTGGCGGTGCGGCGCGAGGACCGGGTGCGCCTCGTCAAGATGGATGCGGAGAAGCGCCCGTGATCACGCTCGCACAGCTGCTGACGCTCTCGGGGGTGCTGTTCTCGCTGGCCGTGGCGGGCATCTTCCTCAACCGCAAGAACGTCATTCTGCTCTTGATGTGCGTCGAGCTGCTGCTGCTGGCGGCCAACTTCAACTTCATCGCCTTCTCGCGCTATCTCGACGACATCAACGGCCAGGTGTTCGTGTTCTTCATCCTCACGGTGGCGGCGGCCGAGTCGGCCATCGGGCTCGCGATCCTGGTGGTGCTGTTCCGCGAGCGGCGCAGCATCAACGTCGAAGACCTGAACACCCTGAAAGGCTGAAGGCGCACCCCGTGAATCCCAACGTGCTGCTCGCCATTCCGCTGCTGCCTCTCGGGGCCGCGCTCATCGCCGGCCTCGGCGGGCGCTGGATCGGGCGCGCCGGCGCCCACACCGTCACCTGCCTCGCGGTGGGCGCATCCTGCGTGCTGTCGTTCATGGTGCTGAAGCAGATGTGGTGGGACGGCGTGCCGGCCTACGACGCGCGCGTCTACACCTGGCTGGTGAGCGATTCGATGCACATGCAGGTCGGGTTCCTCATCGACCGGCTGACCGCGCTCATGATCACGGTGGTGACCTTCGTGTCGCTGTGCGTGCACGTCTACACCATCGGCTACATGGCGGACGATCCGGGCTACCAGCGCTTCTTCAGCTACATCTCGCTGTTCACCTTCTCGATGCTGATGCTGGTGATGGCGAACAACTTCATGCAGTTGTTCTTCGGCTGGGAGGCGGTGGGGCTGGTCTCGTACCTGCTGATCGGCTTCTGGTACACGCGCCCGAGCGCGATCTTCGCCAACTTGAAGGCCTTCATCGTCAACCGCGTGGGCGACTTCGGCTTCGTGCTGGGGATCGCCGGCGTCGCCTATTACACCTACTCGCTCGACTACCGCGACGCCTTCGCCGCGGCACCGCACATCGCCCGCGCGCTGCTGCCGCTCACGAGCGCGAGCAGCGTCAACGCACTGACGCTCATCTGCATCTGCCTGTTCGTGGGCGCGATGGGCAAATCCGCGCAGGTGCCGCTGCACGTCTGGCTGCCCGACTCGATGGAAGGCCCGACGCCGATCTCGGCGCTGATCCACGCCGCCACCATGGTGACCGCGGGCATCTTCATGGTGGCGCGCATGTCGCCGCTGTTCGAGTACTCGGACACCGCGCTCTCGGTGGTGATGGTGGTGGGCGCGATCACCGCGTTCTTCATGGGGCTGCTCGGGGTGGTGAACAACGACATCAAGCGCGTGATCGCCTACTCGACGCTCTCACAGCTCGGCTACATGACGGTGGCGCTCGGGGTCTCCGCCTACGGCGCGGGGATCTTCCATCTCATGACCCACGCCTTCTTCAAGGCGCTGCTGTTCCTCGCCGCGGGCTCGGTCATCATCGCCATGCATCACGAGCAGGACATGCGCCGCATGGGCGGGCTCGCCAGGTACATGCCGATCACCGCCGTCACCTGCTGGATCGGCGCGCTGGCGCTGATCGGCACGCCGTTCTTCTCCGGCTTCTACTCCAAGGACGCGATCATCGAGGCGGTCGGGGAGTCGCACCGGTGGGGTGCGGGCTTCGCCTACTGGTGCGTGCTGCTCGGGGTGTTCGTGACCGCGCTCTACACGTTCCGGCTGCTGTTCATGACCTTCCACGGCCCCGAGCGCTTTCGCGAGGCCGCACACGGCCACGACCCGCACGGCGGCCACGGCGGCGACCCGCAGGAAAGCCCGTGGGTGGTGACGGTGCCCCTGATCGCGCTCGCCATCCCCTCGGTGCTGATCGGCGCCCTGACCGTGGCACCGGTGCTGTTCGGCAGCTACTTCGGCCCCTCGATCTTCGTCCTGCCGGCGAACGACGTGTTGGGCAAGGTCGGCGAGGGCTTCGGCGGCGCGCTCTCCTTTGCGCTCCATGGGCTCATCTCGCCGCCCTTCTGGTTTGCGGCCGCCGGGGTCGCGACCGCGTGGCTGTTCTTCCTGAAGAAGCCCGAGTTGGCCGATGAGGCCGCGCGGCGCTTCCGTCTCGCCTACCGGATTCTGAGCGAGAAGTACTACTTCGACTGGTTCAACGAGAACGTCCTGGCGGCGCTGACGCGCGGGATCGGCGTGGGACTGTGGAAGGGCGGGGATCAGGGGCTGATCGACGGCGCCATGGTCAACGGCACCGCCGAGGGCGTCGGCTGGTTCGGCGGCGTGCTGCGCCGTGTGCAGAGCGGCTATCTCTACTCCTATGCGTTCTGGATGGTCATCGGCCTCGCGGTGCTGCTCGGCTGGTACCTGACACACCCGTAGAGAGAGAAGCGATGCCGCACCTGCTTTCCATCCTCATCTGGCTGCCGATCGCCGCGGGACTCGCCATCCTGCTGCTCGGCGAGCGCCAGATTGCCGCGGGCCGCTGGCTGGCGCTCATCGCCTCGCTCGCGACGCTCGCCCTCACGGTGCCGCTGTGGGCCCATTTCGACACCGCGACGGCGGCGCTGCAGTTTCCCGAGAAGCTGCCGTGGATTCCGCGCTTCCAGGCGTACTACGCGCTCGGCATCGACGGCATCTCGCTGCCCCTGATCGTGCTCACGGCGTTCATGACCGTGCCGGTGGTGATCGCCGGCTGGACGGTGATCGAGAGCCGCCCGGCGCAGTACTACGCCGCGTTCCTCATCATGGAAGGACTCATGATCGGGGTGTTCTCGGCGAGCGATGCGCTGCTGTTCTACTTCTTCTGGGAAGCGATGCTGATCCCGATGTTCCTCATCATCGGCATCTGGGGCGGTCCGCGCCGCGTCTACGCCACCATCAAGTTCTTCCTCTATACCTTCCTCGGCTCGGTCTTCATGCTGGCGGCGCTCATCTACATGTACGTCAAGGCGGGCGACTACGCGATCGCGAGCCTGCAGGCGCTGCCGCTCACGCTGCTCGAGCAGCGCTGGATCTTCCTCGCGCTGATGCTGGCCTTCGCGGTCAAGGTGCCGATGTTCCCGGTGCATACCTGGCTCCCGGACGCGCACGTCGAGGCGCCGACCGGCGGCTCGGTGATCCTCGCGGCCATCATGCTGAAGATGGGCGGCTACGGCTTCCTGCGCTTCTCGCTCCCGATCGCCCCCGATGCGAGCCGCGAGCTCGACCTGCTGGTGATCGCGCTGTCGCTGATCGCGGTGATCTACATCGGCTTCGTCGCGCTGGTGCAGCAGGACATGAAGAAGCTGATCGCCTATTCCTCGATCGCCCACATGGGCTTCGTGACTCTCGGCGCCTTCGTCATCTACGAGATCGTGCGCGCCACCGGCTCGAGCCGCGGCGCCGGCATGGGGCTCGACGGCGCCATGGTGCAGATGATCTCCCACGGACTCATCTCCGGGGCGCTGTTCCTGTGCGTCGGCGTGCTCTACGACCGCGTGCACAGCCGACAGATCGCCGACTACGGCGGCGTGGTCAACACCATGCCGGTGTTCGCCACTTTCATGGTGCTGTTCGCGCTCGCCAACACCGGGCTCCCCGGCACCTCCGGCTTCGTCGGCGAGTTCCTGGTGATCATCGCCAGCTTCCGGGCGAGCTTCTGGTATGCCGCGCTCGCCGCGGTCACGCTGATTCTCGGCGCCTGCTACACGCTCTGGCTGGTGAAGCGCGTGGTGTTCGGCGCGGTCGCGAGCCCCAAGGTGGCGGCGCTCGAGGATCTGAACCTGCGCGAGTTCGTGGTGCTCGGGGCGCTCGCGGTCGCGGTGCTCGTGGTCGGCATCTGGCCGGCGCCGCTCCTCAAGGTGATGCAGCCCACGATCCACCATCTCCTCACCCAGGCGATCGCCACCAAGCTGTGAGCCGTTCATGCCCGCGAACCCGATGAGCCTCGAGAGCCTGGCACCCGCGATCGCCGAGATCTGGCTGGTCGCGGCGATCTGCATCGTGCTGCTGGTCGATGTGTTCGCCGGCGAGCGGCGCCGGGGACTCACTGCGACGCTCACGCTGCTCGCGCTCGCGCTCGGCGCCGCGCTCACGGTGCAGTACGGCGAGGTCGCGCGGCGCACGCTGCTGTTCGACGGGCTGTACGTGGCGGACGAGCTCGCCTGGGCGCTGAAGCTCGCGGCCTTCCTGATCGTGGCGCTGGTGCTGCTCTATTCGCGCAGCTACCTCGAGAATCGCAGCATCCTGCGGGGCGAGTACTACGTGCTCGCGCTCACCGCGCTCCTCGGGATCTTCGTGCTGGTCTCGGCCAACAGCCTCCTGACTCTCTATATCGGGGTCGAGCTGCTCGCGCTCTCGGTGTACTCGATGGTGGCCTTCGACCGCGACTCGGGCGTGGCGGCCGAGTCCGCCATGAAGTACTTCGTGCTGGGGGCGATCGCCTCGGGGACGCTGCTCTACGGCATGTCGCTCATCTACGGTCTCACCGGCACGCTGTCCCTGAGCGAGATCGCCGCGCGGCTGCAGGGTCCGGCGAGCCCGGGCCTGATCCTCGGGCTCACGTTCATCGTGGTGGGCGTGGCCTTCAAGCTCGGCGCCGTGCCCTTTCACATGTGGCTCCCCGACGTGTACGAGGGCGCGCCGACCAGCGTGACGCTGTTCATCGGCACCGCCCCCAAGATCGCCTACTTCGCCCTGGCGCTGCGGCTGCTCGCTTACGGGCTCGGCGGGGCGGTGGGCGAGTGGACGCGGATGCTGGCCGCGCTCGCCGTGCTGACGCTCGTGGTCGGCAACGTGGTGGCGATCGTGCAGACGAACCTGAAGCGCATGCTGGCCTACTCCACCATCGCCAACGTCGGCTTCATCGTGCTCGGCTTCGTCGCCGGCACACCCGAAGGCTACAGCGCGGCGCTCTACTACACGCTGGTGTACGTGCTGGTGGCGGCCGGGTCCTTCGGCGTCATCCTGCTCGCGGCCTCCAAGGGCTTCGAGGCCGACCGCCTGGACGACTACAAGGGACTCTACCAGCGCGATCCCCTGCTGGCGCTCGCCATGATGGTGCTCATGTTCTCGACCGCCGGCGTGCCGCCGTTCGTGGGCTTCTGGGCGAAGCTGCGCATCTTCCAGGTGCTGTGGGAGAGCCACCACCTGTGGCTGGTGGTGATCGCGGCGGCGATGTCGGTGGTGGGCGCCTACTACTACCTGCGCGTGATCAAGCTCATGTACTTCGATCCCCCGGCGCAGGCTCTGCCCCCGACGTCGAGATCCGCGGGGGTACGCTTCGCACTCGGGCTGAATGCGCTCGCCGTGCTGGTGCTCGGACTCCTGCCGGGTCCGCTGCTCGACCTGTGCGCGCGGCTGATCCGCTGAAGGAGACCCAGGTCATGCGACACCTGTTTCCGCCACTCATGTGCCTGCTGGCCCTCGTGCCGCTCACCGCCGCACAGGCCGCGGGCAAGGCGCCCCACTACCACCTCACCCACCAGGTCTCCCTTCCCGGCGACGAGGGCTGGGACTACCTGCTCTACGATCAGGCCGGCCGCCGCCTGTTCGTCTCGCACGGCTCGCGGGTCCTCGTGGTCGATGGGGAGAAGCTCACCGTCACCGGGGAGATTGCCGACACGCCCGGGGTGCATGGCATTGCGCTCGCGCCTGACCTGGGTCGCGGCTATGTGAGCGCCGGACGCGCCGGCACCGTCGTGGTGTTCGACCTGAAGACGCTCGCGCGCCTCAAGGAGATCAAGGTCACGGGCGATAATCCGGACGCGATCCTCTACGATCCCGCGACCCATCGGGTCTTCACCTTCAACGGGCGCGGGCGCAACCTCACCGCGATCGATGCGAGGACCGACGAGGTCGTCGGCACGGTGGCCGTGGATGCCAAGCCCGAGTTCGCCGCCACCGACGGCAAGGGCCGGGTGTACGTCAATCTCGAGGACCGGAACAGCCTCGCGGCGCTCGATCCGCAGAAAGTCGCGCTGCTCGCCACCTGGCCGCTCCCCGGCTGTGACGAGCCCTCGGGGCTCGCGATCGATGCGGCGCACGAACGCCTGTTTCCGGTGTGCGGCAGCAAGGTGATGGCGGTCGTGGATGGCGCCTCCGGCAAGGTGCTCGGTAGCGCGCCGATCGGCGCGGGGGTGGATGCCGCCGCTTACGATCCCGGCACGCGGCTCGCGTTCGCCTCCTGCGGAGAGGGTGTTCTCACGGTGGTGCGCATCGCCCGCTCGGGCCGTCCCGAGGTGGTGCAGTCGCTCACCACGCAGCGCGGCGCGCGCACCCTGGCGCTCGACCTCGAGAAGCACCGCGTGTTCCTGGTGACGGCGGACTTCTCGCCGCCGCCGCCCGCCACCGCGGAGCAGCCTCATCCACGACCGTCCATCGTCCCGGGGTCGGTGCGGTTGCTGGTGCTCGAGAGCGGCTCGTGATGCCGATCTTGATCGCGCTGCTGCCGCTTGCGGCGCTGGCAGCCGCTGCCGCACCCCCGGTCGGCGATGCGGCCTACGACGCACTCGCCCACGACATCTTCAAACAGCTGATCGAGATCGACACCAGCGATTCCACCGGCAACGTCACGACCGCCGCGCAGGCGCTGGCGCAGCGCTTTCGCGCCGCGGGCTTCCCGCCGGCTGACGTTTTGCTCCTCGGGCCCGACGAGCGCAAGAAAAACCTGGTGGTGCGGCTGCACGGCAGCGGGGCGCACAGGCCGCTGCTGCTGCTCGGGCACCTGGACGTGGTCGAGGCGCGGCGCGAGGACTGGACCACGGACCCCTACAAGCTCATCGAGAAGGACGGCTACTACTACGGCCGCGGCACCATCGACATGAAGGACGGGGATGCGGTCATGGCCGCCACGCTCATCCGCATGAAGCAGGAGAGCTACCGCCCGAGCCGCGACATCATCGCAGCGTTCACCGCGGACGAGGAGGGCGGCTGCTGCAACGGCGTGAGCTGGCTCCTCAAGAACCATCGTGACCTCATCGATGCCGAGTTCGTGCTCAATCAGGACGACTGGTCGGTGATGGCGGAGCACGGCGTGCCGCGCGTGGCACGCCTAATCGCCACCGAGAAGCTCTACTCCGACTATCAGCTGAGCGTGACCAACCGCGGCGGCCACAGCTCGGTGCCGCGCCCCGACAACGCCATCTACCAGCTCGCACGCGGACTCACCCGGCTGGCCCGCTTCCAGTTCCCCTTCGAGCTCAACGCCGTCAATCGCGGCTACTTCGAGCAGATGGCGCAGGGCGTGGCCAGGGGCCAGGAGGCCGAAGACATGCGCGCGATCCTCAGGACTCCGCCCGACGCCCAGGCGCTGGCGCGTCTGTCGCGCGATCCGGACAGCTATTCGATGACCCGCACGACCTGCGTCGCCACCCGCCTCGCGGGCGGTCACGCCAACAACGCCCTGCCGCAGCGCGCCGAGGCGGTGGTGAACTGCCGCATCTTCCCCGGGCATTCCAAGGAGGAGATTCGCCAGACACTCATCAAGGTGCTGAACGACCCGCAGATCACGGTGCGTTACATCGCCGACGACGGCTCGATCGCAGACCGCGCCACCGACGAGCGGGCCGCGCCGGCGGCGCCACTGCGGCCGGACGTGATGAAAGCGCTCGCGGATCTGTCCCGGCAGGCGTGGCCGCAGGCCCGGGTGATCCCGATCCTCGATCCCGGCGCCACGGACGCCAAGTACACGCTCGCCGCGGGGCTGCCGACTTATACCTTCGGCGGGGTGGCGGTGGACCGGGACGACGTGCGCGCCCACGGGCGCGACGAGCGGGTGGCGGTGGCCGAGTTCTACAAGTGGAACCGCTTCTTCTACCGCTACGTCTCGCAGCTCACGGCGCAGTAGCGGCCGCCGCGCCGCGGCGCTCGCGGCTTCGCGTCGGCGCAGCGCTGATGGGTCCCCTGGACGATAGTTAGTCACTCACCTAACTATCGCCGAATGGACTATCGCGTACGCTCGCGCTTCAGGACATGCGCCGCGAGACGGCGATGACGCCGATCAGCACGATGACGATGTTGAGGATCCACCAGGACATCTGCTTGTGGATCAGCGTGCTCGCGACCCCGCGCCCCTGCGCAGGGGGCGCCGCGGCGGGGCTGCCCGGGAGCTGCGCCTCGAGCACCTCGCGCACCCCGTCGTGGGAGACCTCGATCGAGAGCCCTCCCGGCGCCCGGGGAAGCTCCTTCACCGGCACGCCGAAGGTGCCCTCCGGGCGTGCCGTCACCGGGAGGCTGCGGCCGCCGGCGGTCACCGTGAGCTGCACCCCGGCGAGCGGTTGCTGATCGGCCGTGCGCCGCACCCGCAGCACCAGCGTGTCCGCTGTCACCACGCCGTCGACGGTGACGAGGGCCGAGCGCGCGACCGGCGTGAAGGCGCTGCCCGGCGGCGAGGCGGCCCACGCCAGTGCCACGCCGGCGAGCGCGCCGGCGGTCATTGCCAGGAGTGCCTTCACGCGTTTGATGTTAACAGGTAGAGCGCCTAACAACTCGGCGGTGCGCCGGTGCAAAATACGCGCAGCAGGCGCGCGGTGCGCTTTCCCGAGCGGGGGCCTGATGGCGAGACACAGCAAGGCGGTGGAGACAGGCGCGGGCGGCGGCCGGGAAGATGCGGCGGCTGCGCCCACCGCCGCGGCGCCGCTGCGCTACCAGCCCGGGTTCGGCAATCACTTCGCGACCGAGGCACTGCCGGGAGCACTGCCGGCCGGCCGCAACTCCCCGCAGCGCTGCGCCTACGGCCTGTACGCCGAGCAATACTCCGGCACGGCCTTCACCGCCCCGCGCCACGCCAACCGGCGCAGCTGGCTCTACCGCATCCGTCCGGCGGCCGTGCACGAGCGGTTCGCGCCGCTCGACCCCGGGCGGCTCGTCGGCCGCTTCGACCAGCAGGCTCCTTCGCCCAATCAGCTGCGCTGGGATCCGCTGCCGGTGCCGCGCACGGCGACCGATTTTCTCGGCGGGCTCGTGACCATCGCCGGCAACGGCTCGCCCGAGGAGCAGTGCGGCTGCGGCATTCACTGGTATGTGGCCAACCGCTCGATGCGCGAGCGCTTCTTCTGCGACGCCGACGGCGAGCTCCTCATCGTGCCGCAGCTCGGTGCGCTGCGCATCGCGACCGAGCTCGGCCGTCTCGAGGTCGAGCCGCAGGAGATCGTCGTCATCCCGCGGGGGCTGCGCTTCTCGGTCGAGCTCCTCGGGAGCGAGGCACGCGGCTACATCTGCGAGAACTTCGGCGCGCCGTTCCGGCTGCCGGACTTAGGTCCCATCGGCTCGAACGGGCTGGCCAATCCGCGCGACTTCGAGACGCCGGTCGCCTGGTACGAGGACCGCGAGGGCGACTTCGAGCTCATCGAGAAGTTCGCCGGCGAGCTCTGGAGCGCGCGCATCGGCCACTCGCCGCTCGATGTGGTCGCCTGGCACGGCAACCTCGCCCCCTGCAAGTACGACCTGCGCCGCTTCAACACCATCGGCTCGGTGAGCTACGACCATCCCGATCCGTCGATCTTCCTGGTGCTGCAATCGCCGAGCGACACGCCGGGCGTCGACAACATCGACTTCGTGATCTTTCCGCCGCGCTGGCTGGTCTCGCAGGACACCTTCCGCCCGCCGTGGTTCCACCGCAATGTGGCGAGCGAGTTCATGGGCCTGATCACCGGCACGTACGACGCCAGGGCGGAAGGCTTCACGCCCGGCGGCGCCTCGCTCCACAACTCGATGAGCGGACACGGCCCGGACGCGGCGACCTTCGCGAAGGCCTCGCGTGCCGACACCCGGCGTCCCGCGCATATCGCCGACACCATGGCCTTCATGTTCGAGACGCGCTGCGTGATTCGCCCGACGCGCTTTGCGCTCAAGTCGCCGCAGCTGCAGGCGGACTATCCGCGCGTCTGGCGCGATCTGCCGAAGAACTTCTCCCCGGACGCGGCCCCGGTGCGCCCGG
>Ga0335077_10011995_pt1 | contig 10832 bp, 9 predicted proteins | sample Lox_Sample_31_FD_207151 | JGI IMG/M metagenome (GOLD analysis project Ga0335077, IMG submission 207151) | Soil microbial communities from Loxahatchee National Wildlife Refuge, Florida, United States - Lox_Sample_3.1 | ecosystem: Environmental > Terrestrial > Soil > Wetlands | place: USA: Florida...
GCCCCAGACGGTTCCAAACAATCCGACAAAAGGAGTGACATTGCCCGTGGTCGCCAGCCAGCCCATCCATTTTTCGAGCCGGGTGATTTCCTTCGAGCACGCGATCTGCAACGCCCGCCGGACACCTTCCAGACTGCGCAACCGCATCTTACCCGGATTCTCGCTTACCTCCATCTGGTTCTCAAGTTCACGGTAGCCACCCAAAAACACTCCCGTCAGCGGGCTGGCTTTTAGGTTGTTGCAGGAAGCACGAATCTCCGAGAACTTGCTGCTGGTGCGGAAGACCTCCAGGAACTGTTTCGAGGTACGGCCAGCTTCCCCGAAGCTTCGATATTTCTGGAGGATGATGGCCCAGGAGAGTACGGAAAATGCCAGCAGGACCGCCAGCACCACACGCGCCACCAAGCCGGTGTTAGCGAATAACGGCCAGACGTCAGTTTGAACGTAAAACAGCAGCGTTGCTTCCAACTCACCCCCTTAGGTGATCGACCAGGGAAAAAAGTTGTACCCTAGTCGGTGTCACCGTCGATTGCTTCGTCCAATTTCCTATCATCAATCGTCAAGCGCCTCATCGTCAATCCCAAGCGCATCGCATCGCCAACCGCGTGCTCGCAACCCAAGTATGGGGCGACATCACAACCGCTCCGCTCTTTGCGCAGCCTCCCTAGTGTGCTGTCACGCCTAATTCTTGACGGTGGTTCAGCGGCTCCGCCGCCCCGATGTGCGGAAAGGCTCAGCCTTTCCGTGCGCCAGGACAAAAGAAGATTTTTCTCTTAGCCTTTCCGCATGTCAGGGCGGCAGAGCCGCTGGCCGTTGTCGAGTCTTAGGTGTGACACGACACTAGGTCCGACCTGCACCAGCCCGAAGCCTTGCGCTTGACTAGCACGGACCCCAAGCTCCCCTCTTTTTCTTTTCTTGCCCTCCGGGAAAAGCACCCCGTTGACCAATGACCGATTGACACGAGCGACCGCACTTGACAAGTTTTAACAAATTTGGTTGCGAAAAACCCGCGCTTAGCGCCACTTAAGTGCCCGTTCGGTGTACGTTTTTGGTCGAAAATGGTAAAATCTGGCACGATTTTGCAGCCAAAAAACGCCTCAAAACGGGCTTTTGTCACTATAACCCTTTTGTTTGCAATACCGCCTTCGCGCGCAAGGTCAGAGTTACTGTAATTAAATTCCGAGTTAATTTTATCAGTTTTACCGTGGAAGTAACTATAGAGGATTACGACATCCATCCGAAATCCGTCGGCACATGTACTCGCTCGATCATACCCTGCTTCATATCTGCTCAAGGCAGCGAACCGCCCTTCCCTCATACGGATCGAGGCTAGCACATAATTATGTAAAAGTCAAGTCTATTGTTACCATAAAATCTAACCCGCACTTCTCACCACGTTTGAACGGCGGTGGAAGGGCGCCATCCAGGCTGGCGCAGAGCGTAAGCTCTGCGAACCGCATGGCTGCGCCATGCGCCAGCCAGAGTAGAATGTGTTGTCTTACAATCAGCAATCGGGAATAACTAACCCTTCGGCGGAAGGCAGCAGTCAGGCTGGCAGAAGTCGGCGCCCGGTCCCATGGTGCCCAGAATCCTTCGCTCGCCAGTTTCCTCGACGCGCTCGGCAATCAAATCGCGAATCATACGGATGAACTGCGGATGCGTGCCCACCGTCGCGGCGCGCACCATATGGATTCCGCGCTCGCGGCAGAGACGGCCGGCCGCGGTATCGAGGTCATACAGCACCTCCATGTGGTCGGAGATGAAGCCGACGGGCACGATCACCAGACTCGTGCCCGCCGCTGGTTCCATGGACCTCAGGTAGTCAAGGATATCCGGACCGAGCCATTCCTGGCCCGGCGGACCGCTGCGGCTCTGGTAGACCAGAGGGTCGGGCCTGCGCCCCAATTCCTCGGAGACCAACCGCACGGTTTCTTCGAGTTGTTGGACGTATTGTGACGTCTGAGCGGCCACCACGGGCACGCTGTGCGCGGTATAGACCAGGGGAACAGTCGCCCGGATTTCCGGAAGAAATTGCATCAGCGCTTCTTGCACCCGCTCCACGAGTGCCGCGATGAACCCGGGATGGTTGAAAAAAACACGGACCTTCTCCACCGCCGGGGAGCCCGGTCCCACCTCGGCGCGGGCGCGGGCGATATCCTCCAGATACTGCCGGCAACCGGAGTACGAGCTGTAGGCGGAAGTGACAAACGCGAGTGCGCTCCGCACTCCGTCCCGCTGCATCTGGCGTAGCGCGTCGCTGAGAAAGGGATGCCAGTTTCGATTGCCCCAGTAGACGGGCAGCCGCGGACCCCGCTCGGCCAATTCGGCCTCGAGTGCGCCAATCAGCGCCCTGATCTGACTGTTGATGGGACTCTTTCCCCCGAAATGATAGTAGTGCTCAGCCACCTCCAGCATTCGCTCGCGGGGCACACGCTTCCCCCGAAGCACGTTTTCCAAAAAGGGCATCACGTCCGCTTCGGACTCCGGCCCCCCGAAGGAGACAACCAAAACGGCATCGTAATTCATAGCGTGTGGTGCGCAGTCCGTAGTCCGCTCACAGCCACGGGCCACGAACAACTGAGCACGGATGAAACCTCAGCAAACACCTCATTTCCGCCGATAACATCCCCTGACACGACGGCTCCCAGGCATCGGTGTCGGTCGTTCGCAGGAGGAACCATGCTACCATCAGACCGAGAAGATATCGAGACCGCGCTCGCCCAACTGAAGAATGAAGTCCGCGAAATGGAGGGCAAACTCTCCGGCCGCCACAGCGGCCTCGGGAACCTCCGTAGCGTCGCCAGGCGCATTATGTTGTCCGCGGAACGGATCGAGCAGCTTGCGGTAGAAATCGAATCCAAGCCCAAGCAAGTGGTAACTCCCCGTACGCAAATGGTGTACTGAGTTGGTTGCCGTTATCAGTCGTCGCTGGTCGGTTGTCGGTTTCAGTGCTGGTTCTCGGCCGCCAGTTCGCTTAGTACAGGCATTCGTAATTCCGGTAACGTATTTTGCGCCTTTGTAGGGTCGGGGCGTGCCCGGTCTCCTATAATAGTTCGATTGTGGCGCGAAAAACGGAGGAGGCATGACGAGTTCTCACCTTCTCATTCTGCCTTTTGATTTCTTTCCTTTTCGCCGCTATCATTCATAGTCTTGTCAGATTGATCAGAATGTAGGTGCTTTCTTATGGCAGAGTCCATGAAGGCGGTGGTTCACTATGCGCTCCGCGACGGCGCGATCGAGCTGCGCGAAGTGCCCGCACCGGTCGCGATTGACGACAGCGAAGTTCTGCTGGCCAGCCGCGCCGTCGGCGTCTGCGGCAGCGAGGTGCACCAGTTCCATAATCAGCAGAGCTGGACGGTGGCGGTGCCGGTGATCCTCGGGCACGAGTTCTGTGGCGTGGTGGCGCGGGTCGGCAAAGCGGTGACGGGATTCCGCGAGGGCGACCGGGTGGCTTCGGAGACCGCGGCCTCGATCTGCGGCGAGTGCCTCTATTGTCGCAGTGGCGAGTACAACCTTTGCCCCAGGCGCTTGGGCTTCGGCGCCCTGCGCGACGGTGCCATGGCGGAGTTCGTCAAAGTGCCGGCGCGCTGCCTGCACCACCTGCCGGACGCGGTTCCTTTCGAAAAGGCTGCGCTCACCGAGCCGTGCTGTGTGGCCTACAACGCTACCTGCGTGCACACCAACATCCGCCCGGGCGACACCGTGCTCGTCTTCGGACCGGGACCCATCGGCCTGCTTTGCCTGGCGCTGGCGAAACTCTCTGGTGCCGGCTGGCTGGGCGTGGTGGGGCTGCCGCAGGACGCGCCGCGGCTCGCCATCGCCCGGCAGCTTGGCGCCGATTGCGTCATCGATGGCGGCCGGGAGGAAATGCTGGCCGTGGCCCATTCGGTGGGCGATGGCCTCGGCGTGGACGTGGTAATTGATGCGGCAGGTCACTCGGCGACGCTCGAATTGGGACTTGCCGCTGTACGGCCCAAGGGCCAGATCACCAAGGTGGGTTGGGGACCGCAACCGCTCAACTTCTCTCTCGACCCACTCGTCCAGAAGGCCGTGCGACTGCAAGGGAGCTTCAGCCACAATTTCCCCATCTGGGAACGAGTGATCGCGCTGATGGCGGCCGGTCAGCTCGACCCTTCGCCCCTGGTCGGCCGCACCGAGCCGCTCTCCGGCTGGCGCGCCTGCTTCGACGACATGGGCGCGGGCCGGATTGTGAAGGGGGTTTTGTTGCCTGGAGAGTCGAAGGTCGAAGGTTGAAGGTCGAAGAGTTGGAGCATGCATTGAACGAGATTGGCGACATAGCACGAATGCTGCATGCATTGCGCATGAAGGTGGAGGGGAGAATCAGTCGAGAAGAAGGCCCGTCGAGAAGTTGAAGGTTGAACGTCGAAGGCGAGGTCTTGTTTTCACTTTTCGACCTTCAACCTTAGACTGTCGACTATTTTATGAAACTGGCAGCGTTCCCCAAATGCTACATGGACCAGCTCGTCATCGAGCGCAGTATGAGTGTGTTCGATTGGATCGAGATGGCCTCAGATCTGCCTGTGGACGGCCTCGAGCTCTATGACGGCTTTCTCGAGAGCAGTGACCCACATTACGTCGCTAGAGTCCGCTCGGCGCTGGACCGGGGGCGCATGACGATGCCGATGCTGTGCTATTCGTCCGACTTCACCAACCCCGATCCCGCAGATCGCCGCCGGGAAATCGAGCGCGAGAAGCAAGCGATCGACTTGACGGTGGCGCTCGGCGGCCGCTTCTGCCGCGTCCTTTCCGGCCAGCGCCGGCCGGAGGTTTCGCGGGCCCAGGGAATTGCCTGGGTGGTGGAGTCCATCCGCGAACTGCTGCCCTACGCGGCTAGCCGTGGCGTGACGCTGGCCATGGAGAATCACTACAAGGATAACTTCTGGAAGCATCCGGAGTTCGCGCAGAAGCGCGATGTCTACCTCGCCATCATCAGCCAGATCGAGTCGCCGTGGTTCGGCGTCCAGTACGACCCGTCGAATGCCATCCTGGCGGGGGAGGACCCCATCGAACTGCTCGAACTGGTAAAGCATCGCGTGGTCACCATGCACGCCAGCGACCGGTATCTCAAGCCCGGTCACACCCTGGAGGAATTGCGGACGGTGGAGGACGCGGTCGGCTACGCGGCTATACTCTCGCACGGCGTGGTGGGCCGCGGCCTCAACGATTATCCCCGTATCTTCAGCATCCTGCGCGAGGCCGGGTACGACGGGTGGATCTCGATTGAAGATGGCGTCAATGGACTGGAGGAGATTCGCCAGTCGGCGGAGTTTTTGCATGGCTTGATGTAAGCTGTAGGCTGGATAAAGCGGGAAGACGAAGAGAAATCAAAAGGCAAGGGGCAAATGGCAAAGGTGAAGACGACCGATTGGCCGATTTTCGCACCGAAACCGATAGCCACCGGTCTTCACTTTTACCTTTTGCCCTTTGATGTGCTCCTAAACTTCAGGCTGCCTCGGCTCGGATGGGGCCAAAGGTGTTGTCAATCATGCGGCTGAATTCCTTCACCTTGAAGGGAAGATCGCGGTCGGCAGCCAGCGCGGCAGCTTTGATCTCGTCGATTGCGACCAGAAGCTCGGCAACGGAATCCAGTATCGCTTCCAGCGGGTACTCGACGCCAACCAGGGAATTGGGATTGTAACGGATAGCGCCCTTGAGTGCGCGCTCCAGTTTCTCCGCCGTGCGCAGGATTTCGTGGGATTTATCTACCGTAAGGTCGATATCGGACCCGGCAGCGGCGCTCGCGTAGTAGGGCGCCTCGCGGCCCAGCCACTCGAGGTCTTGCGCGAGTTGGTTGATCGTGTCCGCCATGGTCCGTTCCGTCCGTCATAGCCCGTTCCACTACCTTAGATGTATCGTGTTGAGAAAAGAGATGCACTCTTGCCACAATCATTTGTTGCGAGGATGTCATTTTTTCGTCGCGGACAGATACCTTGGGAGCGCGGGCGTCCCGCCCGCTCTTGCGTGCCCGTTCACGCACCGCCGAGGCGCGGGAACCCTCACCCCCGAGGGGGTTCCGTGTGCCTCCAGATGCTCCACGGGCTGAGCACCCGGACTGCTGCCTTCTGACTGAAAACTGAAGAACTGAGACTGGTGAACGGAGGAAACATGGCTGCCAAGTGGCTGTTGAAGTCGGATCCAGAGACCTATTCTTACGCTGACCTCGAGCGCGACCAACGAACGGTGTGGGACGGCGTCTCCAACAACCTCGCACTGAAGCACATTCGCAGCATGCGTAAGGGTGATAAGGCCCTGGTGTACCACACAGGTGGAGAAAAGGCGGTGGTGGGCCTCGCCCAGATTGTGAGTGATCCTTACCCCGATCCCAAGCACAAAGATGGCCGCCTGGTGGTGATGGACCTGGCGGCGGAGAAGCGGCTGGCGCGCCCGGTAAGCCTCGAAGAGATCAAGAAGAATGCCGCCTTCAAGGACTTCGCGCTGGTGCGGCTGCCTCGCCTTTCCGTGATGCCTGTGTCCGAGGAGCAGTGGGAGGCCCTGCTGGCACTGGGGAAATGAAGCCGTCAGAGGAAGTCCGAAAGCTTACGATGATCGAGCGCGTCCACGAACTCGAACTGCTCCAGCGGAATGTCGTCGCCTGCACACGCTGCCCGCGGCTGGTGCGCTATCGCGAGAAAGTAGCGCGCGAGAAGCGGCGCATGTATCGCGAAGAGACTTACTGGGGCAAGCCGCTGGAGAGCTTTGGCGACCCGAATGCAGCCCTATTGATCCTTGGACTGGCGCCCGCCGCACACGGTGGCAACCGCACCGGCCGCATGTTCACCGGCGACCGCTCCGGCGATTTTCTGTACTGCGCCCTCTACGAGGCTGGTTTCGCCAATCAGCCTGAATCGCGACGGCGCGACGACGGACTCCGTCTCAACGGCTGCTACATCACGGCGGCGTTACGTTGCGCGCCACCCGCCAACAAGCCGCTGCCCCTGGAACGGCGCAACTGCCAGCCCTATCTCGAAGAAGAACTGCGCCTGCTGCCGAAAGTCCGCGCCGTTCTCGCGCTGGGACGGATCGCCTTTGATGCTTACTTGCGCCTCGTGTACAGGGGACGAACCAGTCACCCCTCGGAGCCAGAAGCGCTGCCGCCGCGCTCGTCTTTGGCGTTCGGCCACGGCGTTAGCTACAAACTGCCGGGCGGCCTGCCGCGCCTCTTCGCCTCCTACCATCCTAGCCAGCAAAATACGCAGACCGGAAAGCTGACGCCGGCCATGATGCGCAGCGTCTTCTTGGACATCCACCGTTTTCTCGGATGATGTATACGATACTGTACACCATGGCAACGCACCTCGTGCATTGGGCGTGAGAGAAAATTGGGAGCGCAGGCATCTTGCCCACCCCTGATCCTCAAATGGTCGACACGGAAGCGAAGAGCGGGCAAGATGCCCGCGCTCCCAGCTACTCTGCCCTCAACGTCGTTGCGGGATCCACCTTTGCCGCGCGCCACGCCGGGACCCAGCAAGCGATCCCGGACACGGCCACCAGCAGCGCGACGACGCCGAGATACGTGGTCGGGTCGAGGCGCGAAATCCCGAACAGCAGGGTGATCAGCGCCTGGCTTGCGGCCGCCGCCCCCGCCAGGCCGATTGCAACGCCAAGCCAGGTCAGGGTCATGCCTTGGCGAACCACGAGCGCGAGAATGTTCCCCCGTGTCGCGCCCAGCGCGCACCGCATCCCAATCTCGTGCGTTCGCTCGTTGACGCTGCCGGAGAGAACGCCGTAGATGCCAACGGCCGCGAGCACCAGCGCGGCGACGCCGAACGCCTCGAACAGAATCAGCGCAAAGCGGCGCTCGGCCCCGGACGCGGCGAGCAGATCGTCCATGGTGACCACCTGCACGATCGGCTGGTCCTTATCCACCTGCCAGATCGCTTTTCGCACGGCAGGCGTTAGCGCGGCCGCGTCACCGCGGGCGCGGACCACCAAGGCGAGCGCATCGTCCGCGAACCACGACTGGGCGGAGGTGATGTACACAGCGTCCGGCTGGTTCTCCGCCAGGGATCCTTGCTTCACATCGCCGACGATGCCGACGACGTTGTACCACGGCCTGTCAACCGGGCCGATGTGGACGCGCTTGCCGATCGCGTCCTGCCCGGGGAACTGGCGCTTCGCCAAGGATTCGCTGATTAGTGTGGCCTGCGGTGCGCCCTCCACATCGCGCTGGTCAAGCAACCGGCCGCGCCGGAGCGGGATGCCCATGGTTTCGCAGTACCCCGGGCTCACCGCGTATCGAAACACATTGGTACCGGTGCCGGGTGGATCGTTTTCGAACTGCGCTCCGTAGCTGCCAAATTGACCGTCGGTCAGCGGCAACAGGCTGGTAAATGCCGCCGCCTCAACCCCTGGAACGCGGCGCACCGCCTCCAGAGCCTGCGCGAAGAACAGGCGCCTGCGGCTGGCCCCGGCGCCCGGAGCCGCCTCGAAATCGTCGAATTGGTGACCGGACGTTTGCACCTGCATCGTGACCAGGTGTGAGGCGTCAAAGCCCGGATCCACCGCGAACAGGCTCTGGAGACTGTGCAACAGCAACCCCGCACTCACCAGCAGGACGAGGGCGAGCGCCACCTCCACGACCACGAGGGCACCGCGCGTCATTTGGTGACCACCCGCAGTGCGCCGTGAGATTCGCTGCAGTCCGGCGTACAGGTCAGCGCGGGACGCCTGTAGCGCTGGAATCAGCCCCACCGCGAGGCCGATCGAGGTTGTAATGACGATAGCGAAGGCGAGCACGACGGCGTCGACGCCGATGGCATTCACCCGCGGCAATCCGGGCGGACTGAGCGCCACTAACGCCCGTACACCGTTTGCCGCCACCAGCATCCCCAGAGCGCCGCCGATGGCTGCGAGCAATAAACTCTCCGTGAGCAGTTGCCGGATCAGCCGCGGTCGTGCCGCACCCAGCGCCATGCGCAGGCCGAGTTCGCCACGCCGCTCAGCTCCGCGCGCGAGCAAGAGATTGGTGACATTCACGCATGCGATCAGAAGCAGCAACATCACCGCGCCGAGGACGGCGAGCAGGGCGGGCTTGACGCCACGCGTGACAGCCGCCTGAAGCGGGTCGACGATCAACCCGTGCTTGAGCGAGGCCCAGGGAACTCGGGGAAACTGCGGCACCGGCGTACGTGCGATCAGGTTGAGGTCGCGGCTGGCTTCATCCCTGCTGACGCCTGACCGCACCCGCCCCACCAGACGGAGGTGATGACCCCACTCTGTCGTGTTGATATCGGTGATGTGCCACGGGTCGAGCTGCAAGGGCGACCAAATCTCGGCCGAAGGAGCGAGAACATTCTCGAATCCGCGCGGCATCACTCCAATCACGGTGTAGCGGTCGCCGTCGAGCGTAATCTCGCGCCCGACGATCGCGCGGTCGGCGCTGAAGCGGCGCCGCCACAGCCCGTCGGCGAGGATCGCCACCTTAGGCCCCTTGAACTGATTGTCGGACGGCTGGAAGCCGCGACCCAGAGCCGGCTCGACGCCCAGCGCACGGAAATAGCTCGCGCTCACGCTCTGGCCGTCGAAGCGTTCAGGCTCGGCTGCTCCGGTCATCGTGGGCTGCCAGTAATCCATCGCCGCCAATGCGTCGAAGAAATGGCTGCGCTCCGCCAGCTCACGAAAGCTGTGAAACGTTACGTCCGAACGCGAGCCCTGGAAGACGTCCCAGATCATCATGATTCGGCCGGCATGCGGATACGGCAACGGCTCGAACAGGATGGGGTCTACCGCGCTGAAGATCGCGGTGCTGGCCCCGATGCCCAGCGCGAGCGTGAGGACGGCCACGGCCGCAAATCCCGCATTGCTGCGCAGCCCGCGCACGGCATAGCGGAAGTCCTGCCAGAGGTCCTCCAGCCCGCGCGTGCCTCGCGCGTCACGGCACTCCTCCTTCACCTGTTCGGGACCGCCCAGCGCCAGCCTGGCCAATCGTCGCGCCTCCGCCGGATGGTGCCCGCGCACGATCAGGTCGCTCGCGTGTTGCTCGAGGTGAAAGCTCAGTTCCTTCTCCAGTTGCTCTTCCATTTGCTTTCGCCGCCACAGACGCTGCCACCACGTCATTTCGCACCTCCTTCCGACATCTTGAGAATCAGGCCGACGGCTTCGGTCAGCCGCCCCCAACTTGCGGCTTCCGTTTCAAGCTTTGCCCGGCCCTTCCGCGTCAGGCGATAGAACTTGGCGTCGCGCCCGGTTTCAGACTCCTGCCAGTCCGCAGTCAGAAACCCCCGGTTTTCCAGCCGGTGCAAGGCCGGGTAGAGGGATCCTTGTGGGACTTGGACCACATGCCGCGAGACCTGTTCCAGCCGCTGCGCGATGGCGTACCCGTGTACCGGCCCGAGCGCGACAACTTTCAAGATCAAGAGGTCCAACGTGCCTTGGGGAAGATCGGATTTTGACGCCATAAGTGGACACCTCGTACTTCTGCATATTACTTCAGGATGTGTAGAAGGTCAAGGTGTGGCCCAATTTGACCCATTCACCCGGGGAGGTGGACGGCACGCCTGCGCCTCAAGGAATTCGTTCACGCCTTGGTTGGGTTAGGCTGGGATCGGTTGTCCCTTCGGGCTGGGGCAAGGCAAGCGGGCTCAGTAGGAGTGTCCGGACGGAATCGCTACACTTCCAGGACCACTGGCAGCACCATCGGACGCTTGCCTGTTTCCTGGTCAAAGTGCTTGCGCAGCGCGGTGCGAATCTTTTCCTTGATCACGCCCCAGTCGCCCACCTCTTCGACATTCGATTTCTCGATGGTCCGGAGAATCACCGCGCGCGCGCTTTCCACCAAGTCCCTCGCTTCCTCCAGGGGCACGAAGCCGCGC
>Ga0335077_10012004_pt1 | contig 10828 bp, 8 predicted proteins | sample Lox_Sample_31_FD_207151 | JGI IMG/M metagenome (GOLD analysis project Ga0335077, IMG submission 207151) | Soil microbial communities from Loxahatchee National Wildlife Refuge, Florida, United States - Lox_Sample_3.1 | ecosystem: Environmental > Terrestrial > Soil > Wetlands | place: USA: Florida...
TTTCACTCCTCACCTGCTTGATGAGGTCGATGCCGCTGCGTCCCGGCATGGACATGTCCATCAGCAGCAGGTCCCAGTCGCGCTCGCGCACCAGCCGCATCACCTCCTGAGCGTTCCTGGCCTCACCACCGACAACCAGATCCGCAGTGCGCGCCAGAATCTGCTTGAGCCCATCTCGCACGATGGCGTGGTCGTCGGCCACCAGGACGGTGATCATCGCGGCGCTCGCGCTGCGCCGGCCCGCCGCGGGACGGTCATTACAATCGACGTGCCGGCACCCGCGTTGCTGTGCACGTCGAGCTCGCCGCCCAGCATGCCGGCGCGTTCCCGCATGCCCAGCAGCCCGAAGGTCTTGCGGCCACTGCCGGCTGGGGCGCTGATCCCTTTGCCGTCGTCGTGCACCCCCAACTCGACGTCGGAGTCCGAACTCGTCAGCACGACGCGGACGCGCTTAGCGCCCGCGTGCCGAGCGACGTTGGTCAGCGACTCTTGGAGGACCCTGAACAGCGCCGTCGAGAGCTCAGCGTCCACCTCGAACTCGGGCCCGGGCAGGCTCAAGTCGACCGCGATGCCGGTGCGTCGGGAGAAATCATTGGCCAGCCACTCGATGGTCGCAAGCAGGCCCAGATCGTCCAGCATGAGCGGACGCAGCTCGGTGGCGATCCTGCGCACCGAGGCCACCGTGCTCTCGATCAGCGCCTTCATGGCGTTGGCCCGGCCCACGACCTCGGGCCGGCTTGGATCCAGCTCGGCCGTCATCTGCGCCAGGTCCATCTTGAGTCCCGTCAAAGCCTGGCCCAGCTCGTCGTGTAGCTCGCGGGCGATGCGCATCTTCTCTTCCTCGCGCACGGCTAGTAGCGAGGCCGAGAGCTGGCGCAAGTGCTCGCGCGATTCGCGCAATTCGCGCTCGGTGCGCTTGCGCTCGGTGATATCGCGCAGGACGGCTACGATCGCGATGCTGCCCTCGTCGTGAAACGCTGACTCCGCAATCTCGACATCCCGTATTTCTCCGTCCAGCCGGATGATCTTCTTTTCCATCAACGGATTTGTGGTTTCGGTTCCCCGTACGAGCGCGTCCCTGCGTGCGCCGGCGGCGGCATGAAAATCCGATTGGATGAATTCCAGCGGCGATCTTCCGACAAGTTGGCCCGCCGAACCGGCCCCCATGAGCTGCAGACAGGCGCGGTTCAGAAACGCAAGCCGGTTGTCGCGCTCGATCCAAATGGCGTCGGGCACCAGCTCCACGAGCCGCTCGTAGCGTTCCGCGCTTTCGCGCAGTGCCGCTTCCGCGAGCTTGCGTGCCGTGATATCGCGCAGGATCACCGTAAACAGCTTCTTCCCGCCGACCGACACCTGAGAGATCGACGCTTCGAGCGGAAACTCCTCGCCGTTGGCACGCTGCCCGACGATCTCCGACTGCCCGCCCATGCGGCGCGTCGTGACCCCGGTCGCGCCAAACTTGCCGACGCGGCCGTGGTGCGTCGCGCGGAAGCGCGGCGGGATGAATTGCTCGAGCGGCGTCCCCAGTACATCGGCTGCCGCACAGCCGAACATGTGCTCGGCCGCCGGATTGAAGATCACGATGTCCTGCCGCTCGTCCACCGTGATGATCGCGTCCATGGTCGACTGGATGATGCCGTTGAGACGCCCGGCCATCTCCCGCATCGCGGTCACCATGCGCTCGGTGCTCGCATCGTTGCGGCTGTCTGGTTCCTGTCCCGCTTGCATATGGACCCGGTCCGGGGAACTGGCAATCACTCCAGGTAAACGACCCTTGGCCGGATTATTATCCTGCGATCGTGAGCGAATTACCATTGCAGACATCCACCCCCGTCCGTATCCAGTTCCTCGGTGCGACCGCCACGGTGACCGGCTCTAAGTATCTCGTCTCGGCCGGAAACCGGCGCGTGCTGGTCGACTGCGGCTTGTTCCAGGGCCTCAAGCCGCTGCGGCTGCGCAACTGGGAACCGCCTCCCGTCGACCCCCGGCAAGTAGAAGCCATCGTGCTCACTCACGCCCACATCGACCACAGCGGATACCTTCCGCTCTTCGTCAAGCGAGGCTTCGCTGGCCGCGTCTACTGCACGCCCGCAACCCGGGACTTGTGCGAAATCCTGCTGCCCGACAGCGGGCACTTGCAGGAGGAAGAAGCGGAGTACGCCAACCGCAAGGGCTTTTCGAAGCACTCCCCCGCGTTGCCGCTCTACACACGGCGCGACGCCGATGCATGTCTGCCTTCACTGTCGCCCGTCGACTATGACCGCGAGGTCAGTCTCGGCAACGGGCTTCGCTTCCGCTTCTTGCCCGCCGGTCACATTCTCGGCGCCGCGATGATATCGGTGCGGTGTGACGCAACCTCGCTGCTGTTTTCGGGGGACCTGGGGCGCCCGTCGGATCTCGTGATCAAGGCCCCGGCGCTGGTGGACCATGCGGATTACCTGGTGGTGGAGTCGACCTATGGCGACCGGCTGCATGACGCCGCGGATCCCAAGCTCAAACTCGCCGAGATCATCAATCGGACCAGCGGCCGCGGAGGCACGGTCGTCATCCCGGCTTTCGCGGTCGGCCGTGCGCAGGAATTGATGTACTGCATCCATTTGCTCAAGCAGGAACGGGCCATTCCCGATATCCCCGTCTTTCTGAACAGCCCGATGGCGGCCGACACGACGCAACTGTTCGATCGGTATCAGGGTGAACACCGGCTGACGCCCGAGCAATGCAGCGCCATGTCCAAGGCGGCGCACGTCGTCAACAGCGTGGAGGAGTCGAAGTGGCTGAACACGCGCTCCTTCCCGATGGTGATCATCTCGGCCAGCGGCATGGCCACCGGCGGACGGGTGCTGCATCATCTGCGCGCCTTCGCCCCCGAGCCGCGCAACACGATTCTGTTCACCGGGTTCCAGGCCGCCGGGACGCGCGGCGCGGACATGCTCGCCGGCGCTCGAATGGTCAAGATTCACGGACAGTCCGTTCCGGTGCGGGCGGAGGTAGGGGTGATTTCGAACCTTTCCGCTCACGCGGACTATGCGGAGATTCTCGCCTGGCTGAGTCACTTTGCCCAGCCACCGCGCCGGACCTTCATCACGCATGGGGAACCGGTCGCGGCTGAGGCCCTGCGTCACCGCATCGAAGAGCACATGCGATGGAACTGCCGCGTTCCCGAGTACCTCGAGGCTGTCGAGCTCACCTGACCGGGAACGCACCGCTGGACGAGAAAGCAAGCACGGTCTCAGTTGATGATCGTCGGGTAGAGCCTCGTTGCGATGGCTGTGAGCACGGCGAGAGCCAGCAACTGCACTGCGTAGTCGACCCCCAGACCGAAAGCGCTGCTGCCGCCCTGGATCATCAGCGCGCGCAAGGCGTCCACCTGATAGCTGAGCGGGTTGATCGTCGCGACGAAGCGCAGCCAGGCGGGCATCATGCTCAACGGGTAGATCGCGTTGCTCGCGAAGAACAGCGGCATGGTCAACACCTGGCCGATGCCCATGAAGCGCTCTCGCGTCTTGACCAGACACGCGGCGATCAACGAAAAGGTCGAGAAGATCGCAGAGCCCAGCATCACGGTGACAATCACCAAGGCAACCGCATCGATTCCCAGCCGCACGCGGACGCCCAGCAGCAGAGCGAGCACATAGATCACGAACGCCTGGGACAGGCCGCGCACGCCCGAGGACAGCGCTCTGCCCAGAACCAGCCCGGCCCGCGGCACGGGGCTCACCAGATATTTGTGCAAAATGCCCAGATCGCGCTCCCAGATCACGGAGACTCCGTAGAAGATCGCGACGAAGAGAACGCTCTGGGCCAGGATACCCGGCGCGATGAACTCGAGGTAACCGAGGCTGCCGGTGGGAATCGCGTGCGATTGAGCGAAGACCTCGCCAAATATCAGCAGCCACAGCATGGGCTGGACCATGCGCGTCACCAGCTCAAAGGGATCGTGGCGCAGCTTTCTGACGTCGGCCTCCGCCACCGCCTCGATCTGCCGCAAGAAATCGACGACATGCACCGCGCTACTCCAGCCGGTGCGCGGTTCGGCGCGCTCTGGCGGCATCTCTGTAGTCTCCCCGTTCGGACACGGAGCCGCCCGTGTAATGAATAAAGACGTCATCCAGCGTTGTTTCGGGGCCGAGCGCCGCCTTGAGCTCCGCCGGGTGACCCAACGCGACGAGCTTCCCCAGCGTCATCAGCGCCACCGTCTCACAAAGCTGGTCGGCCTCCTCCATGTCGTGGGTCGTCATCAGGATGGTCGTTCCGAAATCCCGGCGAAGGTCGCGGATGCGCTGCCAGACAGCGTGGCGGGCCAAGGGATCGAGCCCGACGGTCGGCTCATCGAGGAACAGCACGCGCGGCCGATGCAGCATGGACTGCGCGATCTCGAGGCGTCTGATCATGCCACCAGAGTAGCGGCCGACGAGGCGATCGGCCGCGTCGCCCAGCTCCATGAACTCGAGCGCCTGGGCAATGCGCCGACGTCGATCCGAAAGCGGGATGCCGTAGAGTTTTGCCGAGATGAGCAGGTTCTCGTATCCAGTCAGCTCGCCGTCGGCGGACAGCATCTGCGAAACGTATCCGATCTTGCGGCGCACGCCGCCGGGATCCCGGACGATGTCGCAACCGGCTACCGAGGCCGTGCCGGAAGTCGGCGCCAGCAACGTGGTCAGCATCTTGATGACGGTGGTCTTGCCCGCGCCGTTGGTTCCCAGGAGCCCGAAGATGGCGCCGTTGGCGACGTCCATGCTCACGGAATCCACCGCGGTCAGGGAAGCGAAGCGGCGGGTGAGCGCTGTCGTCTGGACGGCAGGAGCGCGGGCGAGGTTCTGCTCAGCAGCCACGGGCATGGTCAGATTCTTCGGAGCGAAGGACGCGAAACCGGAGCCGAAGGAGATCTACCGCGTTGCCAGCCGCGCAACTGTGCGCCCGCGGGATCGTGCGCCCGGACCTGCGTTGAGACAGAAGGACCCTTCTGCTCTCAGGCCTCGAGACCGGCCTCGTGGGCGCTGCCGCGCACGATGTAGCCCCCTGACTTCTCGTCCCGCGTGAGATGCAGCAGGCCGCGGATCGCGGCTTCCTCTAGCAGGTCGTTGAAGCTCTTGAAGCCATAGTAGGACTCGTTGAAGCCGGGATGGCGGCGCTTGAGCGTCTGCTTGATCATCGAGCCCCAGATCTTCTCGTCCTCGCCGCGCTCCGCCACCAACGCATCCAGCGTGCTCGTCAGCAGATCGAAGGCCTGAGCGGTCTTGTCCTCCTGCTCGGGCTTGTCTTCCGGCTCGACGGCCGGGGCTTTCGCGGCGGCCGCGACCTTGGAGGGCGCCTTCTTCCGCGTGTGCTTGGCCTTGGCCTTCTCCTCGCGCACCAGGTCGTCGTAGTAGATGAACTCATCGCAGTTGGAAATGAGCAGGTCGGAAGCCGACTTCTTGACACCCACTCCGATCACCGCCTTGTTGTTCTCGCGCAGCTTGGACACCAGCGGAGAGAAGTCGGAGTCCCCGCTGATGATCACGAAGGTGTCCACGTGCGACTTGGTGTAGCACAGGTCGAGCGCGTCCACGACCATTCGGATGTCGGCCGAGTTCTTGCCGGACTGGCGCACATGCGGGATTTCGATCAGCTCGAACGCAGCCTCGTGCATGGCCGCCTTGAACTCTTTGTAGCGCTCCCAGTCGCAATAGGCCTTCTTGACCACGATGCTGCCCTTCACCAGCAGCCGTTCGAGCACTTTTCCGATATCGAACTTGTCGTACTTGGCGTCGCGTACGCCGAGCGCCACGTTCTCGAAATCACAGAACAGCGCCATGTTGTGCGTGTCGTCTGGGGCGGCCATGAGCGCGGGGGGCTAGACGTGAGAACCATCGGGGATGTGGGCTGAGGCTTGCGATTTGCCCCCTACCACTTCGACCTCGACGCGGCGATCGGGAGCGTAGCAGACGATCTTGTCCATCCGCGGCAGCGTGTCACAGCTCTGCGTCTTGGGCAGCGGCTCGCTGCCGCCCTTGCCCTCCGTCTGAATGCGCTTGCCGTCCACGCCCTTGGACACGAGATACGCACGGACCGCCTGGGCGCGGCGCTTGGACAGCTTGTCGTTCATCGCCTTCGATCCGGTCGGGTCGGTGTGCCCGACGATGATGACTTTGTCATAGTGCATGCCCTTCAGCTGCTCCACCATCTCGTCGAGCTTGTCCTGTCCCGAGGACTTGATCTTGTTGCTGCCCAGCGCAAACAGTGCGCCGGCTGAAAACGTGAGCTTGTCGGGCTCGGACATGAGCGGGGTCTCGGCCAGCGCCGCGATGGTCTCGTCATGGCTCATGCTTCGCGGCTCCACCGGTTCCAACGCGCGCTCCTCCTTGGCCGCGGGAGGGGCCGGCGACAGCGGCACGACGTAGACCGGTTCGGGTTTGGGCTGGGACATCGCGATCGAGGCGGGAGCAGACCCTGCCGGTCCCTGTTTCGTGGGCTGGGCCACGGCAACGACGATGGGCGCCGGCGTTGCCGGCGCCGTCTTGGGTGGAGGGGTCATGGCAACAGTGGGGCCGGCGGGGCCTGGCTTGCTCTCCACTGCCGCCGGACGACAATCGGCGCTGGCCGCCTCGGGGCTCCACACGCCCATCTTCACGCACTCGCCGGTCGTTCCGGCGCGGATGCTGCGGCTGGACGCGTCGTACGCGTACTGGCCCCGGCTGCCGGAGTCCGTCCCCGGGCCCGCGACATCCTGCTGGACCACGACAACCGGCTGCGGGGCCGGTGCGCCTTGTGCCGCGGACTTCTTGGAAGAATTCCACGGCAGCCAGGAGAACCAGTGGCGATACCACGGTTCGGACGGCTGGCCCGCTGCCTGTGGCGTTGCGGCGGGCGCAGGCCGGGTCGCAACCGAAGGTGTCGGCGGCGCCGGTTCGGCCGCCTTTGCAACGGGCGGCTGCGCCGCCGGCGCTTCCACCGCCGGTGTCGGCGCGGGCGTGAGCAACGTCGGCGGGCCGGGACGCGCCGCGTCATACAGGCTGGCCGGCGGTAGCATCAGGCCGGGCTGGTCCGGCTCGGCGCTCATGGCCGCGGGTAACGAGGCCAGCAGGACAGGAAAGGCCAGCATGATCTGCCGTGCGGGTGGCTGGAGAGTGAAGCGCATGAGGGCCTCCTTAGGATGCGGGCGGGCTCCGCGCGAACGCGGCTTGCTCCGCCACTCGAAGCGAAATTTTTCCAACAAGGAAATTATAGCCGACTCCGGATTTCCGGGCCTCGCGCCGCGCGATCTGCACGCGGACTTTGGTCAGGGCTTCCCTACGCGGCGGGACGCGCTGCCCGACCTCGGGCGAAGAAGTCCTTCACCGCATCGGCCGCCGCGCGCACGTCCTGGCGCTCGAGGTCCAGATGGGTCACGAGCCGGACGGTATGACCGGCCCCGATCAGAATGCCACGCTGCTTCAGGAACTGCCGCAGCGGTTCGCTCAGCGTCGGCTCAACGCTCATGTAGACCATGTTGGTCTGCGCCGCGCCGTACTCGACCTTGACCGCTGCGATGGCACCGAGGGCCTGGGCCAGCGCGCGTGCGTTCTCGTGATCTTGCTCGAGGCGCGCCACGTTGTTCTGCAACGCGTAGATTCCCGCAGCGGCGAGCACACCGGCCTGGCGCATGCCCCCGCCGAGCACCTTGCGCCACCGGCGAGCTTTCGCGATGAGATCGCGGCTGCCGCACAGGACCGAGCCGACCGGAGCGCCCAGCCCCTTCGAGAGACATACCGATACGGTGTCGCACGAGCGGCTGATCTCGCGCACGTCCACCCGATGCTTCACCGCGGCGTTGAACACGCGCGCGCCGTCCAGGTGCACCGAGAGCCCGTGCGCGCGGGCGAAGTCATGCGCGCGCGACAGGTACTCCAGCGGCAGCGCCTTGCCCGCCTGAGTGTTCTCCAAGCACAGCAGGCGGGTCCGCGCGAAGTGCGAATCGTCCGGCTTGATGGCAGCGGCCACACGCGCAAGATCCAACGAGCCGTCGGGCTCGAAGTCCAGCGGCTGCGGCTGGATACTGCCCAGCACCGCGGCGCCGCCGCCCTCGTACTTGTAAGTGTGCCCCTGCTGCCCGACCACGTATTCATCGCCGCGCTCGCAATGCGACATCACCCCGAGCAGGTTGCCTTGCGTGCCGCTCACCACGAACAGCGCCGCCTCCTTGCCCAACATCTGGGCGGCGAGCGCTTCGAGACGGTTGACGGTAGGGTCTTCGCCGTAGACATCGTCTCCCACCTCGGCCGCCGCCATGGCGGCGCGCATTTCCGCAGAAGGACGGGTGACCGTGTCGCTGCGCAGGTCGATCTGTTTCATGTCGTGCTCCGCTTCCCGCAATTTGCCCGCTTCCGACGCTCAGGCAGGTTGATCCAGCGTGGGTGCGCTGTCCTGCAAGGTGAGACGCCGCAGGTCGCGCTTGAACTGCCGATCGTCGAAGGCGCGCGCGCGATGCATCGTGCAGCGGTTGTCCCAGATCACCAGGTCGTGCGCACGCCACGTGTGGCGGTACACGAACTCGCGCTGGGTTGCATGCTCCGTGAGATCCCGGATAAGCACCATCGCTTCGGGGCGCGGCCAGCCGTGAATCGATCCGATGTGCGCGGACAGGTAGATGCTACGGCGGCCCGACCCCGGATGCCTCCGGACCAGACGCTGCGGTACGGGCGCGAACGCCCGCCGCTCCTCTTCGGTGAAGGCGTCGAATCCGAGCAGGGCGCGCGAGTAGATCAGAGAATGGTCGCACACCAGGGGTTCGATCAGTGCCTTCGTCGCGTCGGGCAAGGCGTCCCACGCCGCGCGCATGTCGGCAAACTCGGTCTCTCCACCTGCGGGCGGAATCATGCGGGCGTGGAGCATGGAGTACTTGGCGGGCGTGCTCTTGAAGCTGCTGTCGCTGTGCCAGAGACGATTGCCCAAATTGAACATGCGCCGACGGTCCTCGGGGCCGAGGATGGACCCGTCGATCTCGAGGTTGGAGATGTCCACCATCTCCCGGTGTTTCAGGCGTTGGAGATGAGCATCGACCACGGCGGGCGACGGCTCGAGCGGTCCCAACGCCCTGGCGAAGGCGAGCTGCTGGTCATCGTCGATGCGCTGATCGCGCAGCACCACGACCGCGTAGCGATCCATAGCTTGGTCGATCCGCGTAACCAGGGTTGCGTTCGGCACGTCTCGCAGATCGACATCGATCACCTCGGCGGCGAACAACGGGTGCAATGGCCGGATGTCGAGATCCATAAACCCTTCACGTCCGCTTGTCCCTCGGATTGTACCGCAGGCAGCCGCGTGGGTCGGAACAGGACGCGGCGGTTAGGCGAGATCGACCAGCGGCGCCAGAATGAAAAGCCGGTCCGGCGATGCGCCAGGCCCTGGCCGGATGCCGTCACCGAGAGCAGCCTTTTCTCTCTTGCACCTCATTCACTTCGACTTGAACGGATTGTTCGCGGCGAACCAGCGCTGCGCCCGCTTGCGCTGCGCCGCGCTGAATCCCGCGAGATGCTCCGACTGCGCGTCGAGGAACAGGGCGACGCCCAGGGCAGCCTCGCGCTCCTGCGGATCGGCTGCGTACTTGGCCTCGAAGGCATAGGCCCAGGACCAGGGCCACAACACGCGCTGGCGCCGAGCCAGATCGAGCAGCGCGTTTTTGAAGCGTGCGTCGCCGGTCAACTCGTAGAGCCTCTCACAAGTCTCGAGCACCTGGAATGAGGGCGGCGCGACGACGCTCGCCAGGTCTGGCCAGTTGATCTGCGCCTCCCATAGACTGTCCAGAGAAGCGCGTGCGTCGCCGCCGAGCCCCTGCAAGTAGGCCGATGCCAGGAGATAGTAGAAGTCGCGTCCCGCGCGCTTCTGAAATTGCGCGAGCAGGGCCTGCGCTTCTGCATCCCGTCCCGCCTCGACCAGGCTAGCGGTGAGATAAGGCAGCGCAAATGCCATCTGTCGTTGCGCGTTCTGGGACTGGCTGATATCGACCTCGGTGAGCCGGGTCAAATGGTCGATGGCGCCGGCATAGTCGCCTCGCTTGAACGCGCGATAGCCCTGCGCGAGCCACGCGTAAGTGGGATCGGCCGCGCTCCCCGCTGGTGACACCAAAGATGCGAACGCTCTCTCACTCGGGGTGCGGTCCAGCATCAGCGCGCTGAACACGAAGTGCTGTCGCAGAATCGCCTCCGCGCGAGCGTCGCCGGACAAGCTCTTCCAGCGTTTCGCGAAACCGACCAGCTCGTCGTCGCTGGTGGCCGCTATCCGGTGACCGGCAACGGCAGCGGCCCAGGGCCGTTCGTCCTCAAACTGCTTGGACGCTTCGTAGAACGTGCGCCAGCCCTCCTCCACGTCTCCCATCAGGAACGACGCGTACGCGGCATCGGAGAGGCCGGCGGCGTCCTTGTGCTGCTGGTGCAGCTGACGTCCCCAGCTGCGGATCTCGGGCCAGTTGTGGTCCAGTCGAGCCAACCACAGTCCGCTCCACAGCTGCCCGCCTGATCCAGAGCGGGATTGCGCACCGAGCTGGAACAGCGGGCGCGCCAGTTCCGCCTCGCCGGCCCGCAGCAGCAGCATCCCGCTTTCTTGCGCCTGATTCGACAGCGCATCGCCGTCGGCCTTCCCGCCGCGCCAGCGCGGATAGTCCAGCAACGCGCGCTGCGCTCGCTCCGGTTGGTGGGCCTGCAAGTGCGCCTGCGCCAGCCGATAGTAGAGCGACCATTCCTCGGGTTGTTCTTGGATCTTCTGTTCGATTAATGCCGCGTAGCCGGCCGTGTCACGCTTGCGCTCTGCGAGCTTCAGCAGGAAATCATCGCGCGCGGGATTGCCGACAAACCGGTCCCGCGCCTGGGTGGCG
>Ga0335077_10012006_pt1 | contig 10827 bp, 8 predicted proteins | sample Lox_Sample_31_FD_207151 | JGI IMG/M metagenome (GOLD analysis project Ga0335077, IMG submission 207151) | Soil microbial communities from Loxahatchee National Wildlife Refuge, Florida, United States - Lox_Sample_3.1 | ecosystem: Environmental > Terrestrial > Soil > Wetlands | place: USA: Florida...
CACGCCACCAGGGCAACGTGTGGGCGGCCATCGCCCAGCTCGCCAAGAGCGGCACCCGCGCCCACCGCGAACGGGAAGGCACCCCGCTGTGAGCAGCACCGACCCGCCCGCACCAAATGAGCACCACTCGCGGACCAGCCACGAGCGGCCACGCGCCACCGCCATCAGCGTCATCCCCTGCCAGCCGCCCGACCCCGCCCGATCCTCCAACGGTGCGACGACGACGCTCTCCTCAACGGCCTCCGCGCGCCGCGGTCCGCTTCTGGCGGTGTGCGGGCTGTGCGGCGGCGCCGGCGCGAGCACCCTCGCCTACCTCACGGCAGTCGCGGCAGCCCGGCGCGGCAACGGCGCGGTGCTGGTCGCCGACACCGGCGGGCCGACCGCCGGGATCTCCCACTACGCCGGCGCCGAGACGCCACGGTCGCTGAGCGAGGTCTCCGAGCTCCTCGCCGCCAGCCTCCCGATCGGACAGCTGCTCGCCACCACCAGCGACGGGCTGCGGGTGCTCGCGACCGGACCGCGACTCGCCGCCGACTGCGCGCACGACGGCATCGATCTGCTGCTCGATCATGCCCGCCGGCGCTACGCGCTAACCGTGATCGACTGCGGCACGCTCGCACGCGAGGCAGACCAGATCGCGCTCGCCAACGCGACACACGTCGCGTGGGTCCTGCGCGCCACCGCCGGCGCCGCGATTCGCGGCCGCCAGCTCCTCGACGCGATCGGACCGCACCAGTCGGGCAGAGAGATCCTCGTCGCGCGCCACGAGCCGCGCGACCGCAGAAAGGCGCTGCGCGAGCTGCGAGATCTGGCCAGACACCGTCGCGCCCTGTTGATCCTCCTCCCGAGCGTCCCTGAGCTCGCCACGGACGACACCGGCGCGGCGCTTGAGACCGCGCAGGTTCCGCTGCAGGCGGTCCTCGGAGCCCTGGGTCGATGAGCGCGAGCGCGATTGCGCCACCACCGGCTGGACCCTCCGCCGTCGCGGGCAGAGACTCGCGATCGGATCCGAGCCCGAACACCGCCTACGTCGCGGGGATCGTCGCCGCCGCGCTGACCGCGGCCGCGCTGCTCGCCGCTGTGGTGGTGCGCCTCGCGCTCGCCGGTCAAGCGCGCCGCTGGCTCGGCTACCGGTTCCCCGGCGTCCCCGCCCACCTCTCGACCGCCCTCTGGATCCTCGCCCACAACGCACAAGGCCTCGCGGGCGTGCTCGGACTCCTCACGGTCGCCCAGCTCGCCGCGCGCTCCCCCGGCCACGCCCGCGCGCAGCTGGCGCTCCGGTCGGCGGGCGAGGTGGTAATCGCGGGCGCAATCGCCGCCAACGTGCTCGTCATCGGCGCGGCGATCGGCGGCTACGGGACGCGGATGCTCGTCGCAATGCTGCCGCACGGGCCGGTCGAGCTCGCCGCCTACTCGCTCGCCCTCGCGCTGTACCTGATCGGACGTCGCCGAGCGCTCCCCGCAGCCCGCGTGGCCATGGTTGCCTGCGCGAGCGTGGCGCTGCTCGCGCTCGCCGCCGCGCTCGAGACCTGGGTGAGCCTATGAGCGCAGGACGCATGTTTGCCACCCTGGCCGTGATCGCCGCCGGAATGCTCGCCGCTGGCCTGCTGATCTCCAGAGCCGCCAGGACGCTGCACAACGACGGGCTATTCAACAGCACAGCACCAAGCCTCCTCCAGCCCGGCCCCGCGACAGCGCCAACTCACCAGGTGCGGCACGGCGCGACACCACGCCATGCGCCGGCGACGCGCCTACGCCGGGCGCCTCGCCAAGCGCGCCCGACGCGCCCCCACGCAGCGGCGCCCGAGAAGCCGGTCCGTCAGCGCCCTGGCGCGAAGCGCCCGGGTGGGCTGCTCGGGCTCGGGGAGCTGAAGGTCGTCCTCGTCGCCGCGCTCGAGATCGCGACCGGGCTCGTCGGGCTGGCCCTCCTGTCTGCCGCGCTCGTGCTGCGGCGCTTCCGGCGACGGACCCGTCGTCCGTACGGGCTGTATGAGCTTCACCTCTCGACCCACGATCAGGCAAAGGGTCAGGACCTCGAGGACATGGTCGAGTCGATCGCGAACATCGTGCGCGCCTGGCCGGCCGACCGGGTCCGCCACGGCCAGCCGCACCTGGCGCTAGAGCTGATCTGCGGCGGATCGTCTCGAAGGGGCGGCGGCCAGGAGCTTGAGTGGTCGATCAACGTCCGCTGCGAGGCCAAGACGGTTGCCGCGCTCGACGGCGCGATCAGCGCCGCCTACCCGGACGTGCGGCTCGGTCGCGTCCACGGCGAGCAGCCCCGACCACGCGCCGGCGGGCTGCGCGAGCCAGGGCACCTGATGCGGTTTCGCAAGGAGCGCAGCTTCGTGTACTCGCTGATCGCGGACGGGGAAGAGCAGGCGTCCTCGCCGCTTGAGCAGCTCGCCCGGTCGCAGATCGCGGCCGGGGCCCCGTCGATTGTCCGCTTCCAGCTGACCCCGACCCCGTCGTTCTTCGAGGAGCTCGCGCGGCGCCTATACCGCCGTCACGAGAACAAGCTGGTGCGCCAGGAACGCTGGGGGTTGCCAGAGGGCGGGCTGTGGTCGACGTTCAACCGGGCGGAGATGCGCGCCGCCGAGCGCACCCAGAACCGCAGCCTGTTCTGGCTCGAGACCGTCGTCGCCGCTGACAGCCGCGAGGTGTGCAAGACGGTCGCCGCCGCGGTCCAATCCCGGCGCGGGGAGAACCGCCTTCACCGCCGCTGGATGATCGTCCGTCAGCGGCTCTACCGCCGCCGGTTCCCACGGGCGCTCGGACCGCTCATCCCATCGTTCCGGTCGCTGGTGTCGGCTGCCGAGGTCGCGCACCTGCTCGAGCTCCCCTCAGCGCGGATGAAGGGCGTCCCCGTCCGCCGGGTCACGATCCCGCGGATCCCCGCCCCACCCGAGGTCGGTCGCGGCCGCCGCCCGCGCACCGAGCGCCACACGCCCATCGACCGCAGCACAATCGGGCTCGCGCTCGGTCCAGCACCTCGCCTCGCCCGGGAAGGAGAGCGCCACGCATGAGCAAGGTTCACTCGACCGATCGCGACCTAACGCCGGAGATCCCCCGGCTATCAGCACCGCCAGTCGTCATGCGAGGCCTCCGCCGGCGACGCATCTCCCCAACCGACACATCGCCGTCGGCGGCACCCGTTCAGGGCCCGCTCGCCGCCGCCTCGACCAGCCCGGGCGACCGGATGGCCGAGGACCCGTCGAGGAGAGCTCGGTGAAGGCCACGCCGGACATCGAGGATCGCCTGTATCCGATGCTCCGGGCCGACAACGCCGAGGTCGTGATCTTTCCGTGGGACCGCAAGTACGGGGCGTTGCTGGTCGGCGGCCAGGGCACGGGGAAGACGAGCGCCCTGCTCTCCTTCTATCTGAACGACCTCGACGATGCCGCTGCCGCACCGATCGTGATCGACCCCAAATCGGAGCTCTCGCGCATCTGCCTGCGCGTCACCCCGCGCGACTGCGGCAAGCGCGTGTGGTTCCTCGACCTCGGCCACCCCGCATTCGGGATGTCGCCGCTTCGGCTGATCGGCGACCGGCCCCTGGCGATCGAGGCCGCGCAGATCGCCGAGAACATCGTCGCCGCGCTCCTGGACATCAACGAGAACCAGATCTACCAGTCCTCGCGCCGCTACCTCTACCACGCGGTGATCGGCGCGATCGCGATCGCCCACCGAGAGAGACGCCGCGCCAAGCTCGAGGACGTCTACACACTGCTGCGCCCCGCCAAGGACGAGTTCCGCGCGGAAGTCGCCGAGGCGTGCGCGGACCAGGCCGACCTCGACCAGACCGCCGAGTTCTTCCGCTCCGAGCTACCCGACGACCTGCGCATGGCCACCAGCCGCGTCGCCGAACGGCTCGACGCGCCGCGCAACAAGATCTCCGGCCTCACCGGCGTCCCACCGCTACGTAGATTCTTCAACCACCCCACCGACATTCCCCTCCGGGAGATCATCGAGGCGCGCGACGTCCTGATCGTCGACGCGAACATGGGCGCGATCGGCACCGAGAACAGCAAGGCCTGCATGCTGTTCATCCTGCGCATGCTGCACGCCCAGCTCCAGCGCCAGGTCCACCTTCCGGAGTCAGAACGCCCGCGCGTGCCGCTACTGGTCGACGAGGCGCACTACGTCGCCGGCGGCGAGAACGTCGTCGACCAGATCGCCACACACCGCGCCGCCGGCCTCGAGCCCGCGTTCGGCCTTCAGTACTTCGCGCAGCTCGGCTCGGCCTCAGAACACCAGCAGAAGATCCTCAAGGGCGTGCTCAACCTCCTCCAAAGCCGGTTCCTATTTCGGATGGGCGACGCCCAGGACGCCGAGGAAGCGACCCGAATCGCGATGGCCGTGTACTCAACGATGATCCGGGATGATCCCGACTCGCGGGCACGGCTGCGGGTGACCCCCGAACAGCTTCTGAACTTTCCGAACTACTTCTGCCTCGCGTCGTGGATCGCGAACGGCAGCCGCGCCCCCGCCTTCACCGGCCAGACCTACCCGCTACCCGACAGCGACGACCGGTGCGCCGACCACCACCTCGCCGCACAAGCCGAACGCGTCGGCCCCTACCCCGAAGAGCTCGACTCAACCCTCGACGCCCACGCACCTGACGTCGAGCACGACAGCGACAACGGATCGGCTCGCAAGCCGCCAGCCGAGCGGGAGCACATCGCGGTGCCATACGAACAGAAAGACGACGCCCGGCGCCTCGGAGCGCGCTGGGACGCCTCGGCCCGGAGCTGGTACATCCCCGAAGGCGTGGCGAGTGAGCCGTTCGCGCGCTGGCGAGACACAAGCCGAACGACACCCGAGACCCGCGCTGCCCCGAATGAAGGCGCGAACCACGATGAAGCCGGCTCCCCCGATACAGCGCACGGGCATACACACAGATCGGACGGCCACAGGGACCGCGAGCCCCGGCGGGAAGTGCGCGTGGACTACGAGGCGCCGCCGCCAGCACCGAACCTCGCCGACAGCCCGGTCCGCCGGATCGTGGGACATCGGGTACCCGGGCCCCCGCCCGGGCAGCACGACGCGCCCGCGCCGGACAGCCTGCGCGAGCTTGCGTTCCTCGACCGCATCAACGAGATCGGCCCCGCCGACCAGTTCGACGGCGCTGCCCGCCTCCCCCGCCTCTACAACGAGGACTACACCATCCTCGCGCTGCTCGACCGCGCCGGACTCGTGCCGCGGACGCTGATCGGAAGAGCCGCTCTCCCCGAACGCGCCCCACAGAGAGTGATCGACCGGCTCACCAAGCTCTACCGCCACGGGCTTGTCGCCCAACACCAAGTGGGCATCCGCCAGCACACCCGCAGCGACGGCAAACCGCCCCTGCTGTACTCGCTCACCCGGCGCGGTCTCGAGGTCGCGCAGACCCGCGAGCCGCCGGCGATCTCCCAAAAACGCGAATGGCGGCCGATCGAACAGGGCCGGGCGCTACGGCTCGCACACGACCTGCACGCACTCGCGTGGGCGATCGAGCTCCATCGCCTCCTCGGGGACATTGCGACCGACCACTGGCGCACCCCCCGCTACGCCACCGGCCGCTACCCCGTCCCCCAGACAGGCTCGGGCCGCGACCGTCACCCGATCACCAACAACGAGATTCCCGTCCCCGACGGCCAGGCGATCATCGACGTCGAGCTCAAGACCTTCACCGAGGTCAAGCCAGACCTGTCGCTCGAGCTCCGAATCGACACGCTCAAGCTCACCTTCGACCTGCTCGTCGAGCTCGACCTCACCAGCCGCCCCTCCTACAACAGCGACAAGCTCCTCGCCTACGACGCGTTCCTATGCGGCTGGAGCCTCGCGCACCCACGCTACCGCGCCCAGGGCACCAGACCCGCGGTCGTGTTCGTGTGCCCCAACCCGCACGCCGCGATCGCGCTCGCCCGCGAAGCCGACCCGGCACTCACTGGCCGGATCGGCGTCATGGGCACCCAGGCCGAGCACTGGTACTACCCCGCGCGCGACCACACCTTCTTCGCCATCGAAACCGACATCCACCACGGCGACCTCACAGCACTCGCGCTCCCTGCCCGCCCGCCCGGACTACGCGGACGCCTCACCGGAAGCCGCGACCTGTCGCTCGAGCGCGTCGCCCTGCTGCCCGAGGCGCTAATCAACGCGAGCAAGACGTGATCACCGATCGTCGGCGTCGCACCACGTACTTGCGCCACGGCGACAGCCGAGGCGTGGACGCCGCGAGACGCGGATGCGATCGATTTCGTCCGCGTCACCGCAAACGTGGCGAAGCAGTGACGCCGTCACGAGAGCCCGCGCGATCGCATTCACGCGGCAGACTCCAGGGCGATGGCGGGTGCGGGAAGGGTCCGCTTGCTCGCTACCGGTTAGCACCGCGACGTCGCGAGATTACGTTTGGTCGCGAAGCGATCACGGGCTGCCGCCACCGTCGGATGTCAAAGCAGTCGCCCGCGCGCCCGGTCGCGGGCGCCTGCTTCACGCCTGAACGGGCACGGCTCCCTCGAGGCCGTTTCGCTAACTGGCAGGAGTGCCAATGGTCGCCTAACGGTTTTGAACGTCTGTAGGCTGCTCCCGCTATCGTCGGCGAACCAGCCGACCGGGCGAGGAGGATGCACGTGGCGAAGCGCTGGCAACAGACGTGGCCACGGGGGGAGATGGTCGACCATCCCGCCGTGCTCGCGGAGACGCGGCGTGATAACGCTCGCCCGAGGCCTCAACTCCGCCAAAGCGAGGGGCTTCCCATCGTCGTTTATCAGCGTCCTCGGGTCTACGTCGACCGTGACGCATGGGAGATGCTCCCAGCCGACGGCGTGCTGCTGATGCGCGTGTGCCCAGCTCTCGAGACCGCGTTCGACCTCGTGTTTACACCTGCGGAGTTGGAGAACGTCTTCGGCGAGGTTCGCGCCACGCGCTCATGGGACGACGTGCGCTGCTACCACTTCCCTAGCAACCCCCGCGCCGTCGACTCCTTCCGCGTGACCGGCGGCAGCGACAGGCGGCCTCAACCTGCGCCGCCAGCCGCCCGGCGTCGGTCAGTGCTGTCGGCCTCGACTCCGCGCACCGGAGCGGAACCCCGCGCGCCACAACCGTCGGGGCCGAGAACGCCGGCGCCCTCCGGTTCACGGTTGGAATGGGCGCATGGCTGGTTCGACCGCCTGCACGTGCCGGGCGAGTCAGACGCCTACCTCACCGCTGTCGAGGCGTGGCGAGGCGCGTGGCGCCCAGCCAGGGTTAAGGTCCTGCTCCTCGCCGAGAGCCACGTCGCCGAAGCCCCTGGCGACTCCCGCGTCCGTGTTCACGCGCCGGTGTCTGTGCCGGTGGAACGCACGCTCCCTACTACCTACGTGCGACTGGTGTACTGCCTCGGCTACGGCGACGACCGCCTCTGCTCTCCCAGGCCACGGACCAGGAACACTGGGACCAGAGACTTCTGGGAGCTGTTCGAGCGGATCGCGAGCACCGGACCACGCTACGCCGCGGAGCCCCTCCCCGCACTGGAGCTCGCGCGCAAGGTCGTCGTGCTGAAACGACTCGCCGACCGCGGCATCTGGCTGGAGGACGCGTCGCTCGTGGGCATCTACCAGCCCGGCGGCGGAAGCCTCACGACGGACCGACAAACGCTCAACGCCATCGAACGCCAGGGCTACGAGGACTACGTCTGGCCAGGCGTCGCCGACGACGCTCCAGAGCAGGTTTGGGTCATCGGCAGAACCGTAGCCCGGGCCCTCCACGGGCTGCCCGGCATCCGCGCGGACCGGGTCATCATGCAGCCCAGCTACGTGAAACGAGCCGGCGCCTGGGACGAGTACGAGGCCGAGCTCGACGGTCTCTGCCGGGCGCTCGCTGTCTCCGCACCTTGAGCACAGCTTGCTCTCAGAACCTGTGCTGCTTGGTGGCGCTGGGCGCGCTCGGTGTCCGCAGCCAGATGGGCGCGGCCGTTTGCAGTGGCCCCACCGCGGACGTTTGAAGTGGCCCCACTTCGCGTCGGTTGTTGTTGTTGGTGTTGATGTTGCCTGATCGCCCGGGGAGAGGACACCGCGGCTGTCGACGCGAAGGCCTGAGCGCGTAGCGCGAAGGGCTTCGTGGCGATAGCCGCGGGCGCGTCCGCCGGACGGGGGTCATGCTCGTTTGCGTCCTTGTCGTTGGAGTCCGTGGCGGAATCGCCAGCTCTCGGTGCCGGTGTCGATGATGTGTGCCTTGTGGGTGATCCGGTCGACGACGGCCTTCGCGAGCCTCGGGTCGGGGAACACCTTGGTCCAGTCACCGAACGCCAGGTTCGTGGTCACGATCAGTGACCCGCGTTCGTTGCGCTCGCTGATGACCTGGAAGACGAGCTCGGCCGCTCCCGCGGGCAGATTCAGATAGCCAAGCTCGTCAAGGCACACCAGCTCGGTGCGGGCGTAGCGGCCGACGACCCGGCCGAGCTCGCGGCGGGACTCGGCCTCTTGGAGCTCGTTCGCGAGCGCGGCGAGCGTGGTGAACCGGACGCGGCGGCCCTGCTGGCAGGCACACACCGCGAGCGCGGTCGCGAGGTGTGTCTTGCCGCTTCCCGATTCACCGACGAACACGATCGACTCACGGTCATCGATCCACGAGCCGTCGGCGAGCGCGGCGATCGTCGCTTGGGGCACCTTGGGGTTATCAGCGAACCGGAACTCCTCCAGCCGCTTGATGATCGGGAACCGGGCGTCGATCACCCGTCGCTTCTCGCGGCGCTCGGCGCGTTCGGCCATCTCGGCTTCGAGCAGCGCGGCGAGGTACGCGATCGGGGTCTGCTGCTCGCGTGTCGCTTCGGCGGCCATCTGTCGGAACCGGCGTTTGACGGTCGGGAGCTTGAGCTCGGTCGCGTGCGCCTCGATCAGTGCCTCGAGCGCCTGGGTCTTCGCTGACGGTGTCATCGTCCCGTCTCGTTCTGCTGGAGCTGGTCGTAGCCAGCGAGATCGGGAGTGGGCCGATCGGTCGCCGTGAGCCGGTCGTCGAGACCGGTCAGCGGGCCGGGCTGGTGGCGTTCGGCGCGGCGAGCGAGGACCTGGACTGCGCGGCCGTCGTGTGCGCCGGCCGCCAGCGCGCCGCGGACTGCGAGCTCGACCTGGGCGGCCGGTAGCTCGCGACAGAGCAGCAGCACGTCGACCATCTGCCTCGCCGCTTCCGAGGCTCCCACTCGTTCCTGGATCCCGCGCCACAGCTCATCGAAGCAGTCCGGCCACTTCCCGCGCTCGCGTTCCTGGCGCAGCGCGAGCGACCGGCCGAGCGCTCCCGGCTTGAGCTGGAGCAGCTCGAGGTAGTGGTCCAGCTGCGCCGAGGTGCCGAACTTGCCGTGCAGCCGCTCATGACGGGCGACCTCCCGACCGTCGTGGCAGAACACGATCTCCCGGGCGCCGATCCGAGCGGCGACTCGCAGCCCGGCGAGCCGGACCGGCAGCGAGTACTGGTTCTGGCGCACGGTCGCCAGCGACTTCGAGTCCACGCGCGGCGTCGCGTGCTCACACGTATCGAACGGCTCGGCCGGCAGCGACCGCAGCCGGTCGAGCTCCTGGCCGAGCGCTTCGCCGACGGTCTGCTGCCGGCCGCGGATCGTGCGGTGCAGGTCGGCGATGCACGCCCCGGCTATCAGGTCGTTGAGCTCAGCCAACGAGTCGACCTCCGGCACGGGCACCAGATAGCTGCGGCGGAACCGGCCGACATCGCCCTCGATGCCGCCCTTCTCGTGAGCACCTTCCTTGCCCACGCGCGTGAAGCTCGATTCGAAGAGGTAGTGCGAGCGCAGCGCGACAAACCGGTCGGTCTCCACGCGACGGCGGCCGCGCAGCACCCGCTTGACCGCCGAGCCGAGGTTGTCGTATCGGACCAGACCGAACACGCCACCGAAGAACCCCAACGCCGCGACGTGCCCCTCCAGGAACGCCTGCTGGGTCTCGCGCGTGTGCGCCTGCACGAAGCACGCGCCAGAGAAACAGGCGCGCATCTGGAACAAGTGAACCTTCGTCTCAACGCCGGCGATCACCGCCCTCGCCTCGCCCCAGTCGACCTCCGCCTCCGCACCGGGCTCCGAGCAGAGCGGCACGAACACCTCATCGACCAACTCGCCAAGCCGCTGGCGGCGCTCACGGACATAACGGCGGACCTGTCGCTCCGAGACCTCGACGCCATGCTCGTCGCGCAGCCGCTCGTGGATCCGCTTCGCCGTATGCCGCTGCTTGCGCGGCGCGGACTGATCAGCGATCAGCCACGAATCGATCAACGACCGCCACTCACCCAGCCTCGGCGCCGGCCGCCCCTCAGGCCGCTTGCGCGCCCGCGGCACCGCCGACTCCAACGCCTGGCGCACCGTCCGCCGATGCACCCCGTACTTGCGCGCCAACGCGTGCGTCGACAGCCCCTCGAACTCCCTGTCCCTGCGGATCTGCTCGAACAGCTCCACTCTCGATCGCATCCCTTCCGCGAACTCCCTTCGACGCTCGATAGAGCACCGAAGGTCGACTCGCCATCGGACGGAAGTGGGGCCAAATCAAGCGTCCGCACTGGGGCCAACTCAGGCGTCCGCTCCGGATGCTTCGTCGCGCTAAGACAGCGACGCGTTGCGGCCGCTGCGGGTAACGGCGGTGGTGAGTTCGGACAATCGCGACCGCGACGTCGGCTCTGACGCCATGGCGGCTCTCATCGATAACGGATCGCTCCGGCACCGGGAGGCGGGACATACTGACGTCGCCCATATGGAGGGGCGGGTGTCAAGGGGTAGGGGTTGATTGCCATGGTTTGGTTGGTGTTGGGGTGGTTGGTGTGGTTGCGGCTGGCGGGGCGGTCCGGGCGTCCGCGGGTTCGCGACGTTCG
>Ga0335077_10012007_pt1 | contig 10827 bp, 5 predicted proteins | sample Lox_Sample_31_FD_207151 | JGI IMG/M metagenome (GOLD analysis project Ga0335077, IMG submission 207151) | Soil microbial communities from Loxahatchee National Wildlife Refuge, Florida, United States - Lox_Sample_3.1 | ecosystem: Environmental > Terrestrial > Soil > Wetlands | place: USA: Florida...
CGAACGCGACGAACCACTGGTGCACGATCGATGATCAGACCGAAAACGCGCTCGACGTCGAGTGGTCCGGAGCAGTCGCCAAGAATGCGCAGATCGTTCTGGTAGTCTCCGGGGCGACCTCGGCCACGACAGACACGGTATTCACGTCCGCGAACTATATCGTGCAAAACAGCGTCGCGAAGATTGTGAACGTGAGCTATGGCGAGTGCGAGCTAGGCCTCGGAGCCGCCGGCAACACGACGTACAACAATCTGTGGCAGACGGCGGCCGCGGCGGGCATCGCGGTCTTCGTGGCCTCAGGCGACTCGGGATCGCCTGCCTGCGACCAGGGGCAGGCAACGACTACGCCGTACGGCGCGCAGTTTGGACTCGCGGTGAGCGGCCTGGCGTCGTCGCAGTACGTGACCGCCGTTGGCGGCACCGATCTGAACTGGGGCAGCACGGCGTCTCCGTACTGGAACTCGACCAACGACTCCACGACACACGCCAGCGCCATAGGCTACATGCCCGAGATGGCATGGAACAGCGCATGCACCAATCCGCTGGTTGTGCCCTACTTCGCGGGTTGGGCGCAGGCTATCAGGAAGGCGGGACTGGGAAATCCAGCTGACCCGACCGACGCGGAAACCGCCTGCAACTTTGCCGTGAACTGGTGGCAGACGATTTACGCCGGGACGAATGGTCAAGCAGACATTTCAGCGTTTGTGAATACGGTGGGCGCGGGTGGCGGCAAGAGCAATTGCGTCAACGGCGACCAGCAAAACGTCTCGAGCTGCACGCAGGGCTATCCGAAGCCATCCTGGCAGTCGACCAGCCTGACCGGGATGCCGAGCGACTCCGCGCGCGATATCCCGGACGTGTCGTTCTTTGCGTCGAACGGATTTCTGGGCAGTGCGTATCTGATCTGCGTGACGGACAACGGCGCGTGCTGGACATCGTCTACCGTCGGTGAACCGACTGCTCAGGAGATTGGCGGGACATCGGCGGCTTCTCCGGCGATGGCCGGAGTAATGGCGTTGATCAATCAGAAGGCAGGAGCGACCCAGGGCAGCCCGAATGCCGAGTTGTATGACCTGGCATCGAAGCAGACCTATTCAAGCTGCAAGTCGGAGGGTCCGCCGACGAGCAGTTGTTATTTTAACGACGTCGTCACCGGCACAATCACCATGGCGTGCCAGCAGGGAGCGGCGAATTGCACGATCGCGCATAGCGGCGACACGTGGGGACTGCTGTCTGGTTTCGATGCGACGGTGGGCTTCGATCTGGCCACGGGGTTGGGCACGTTGAACGTCGCCAACGTGGTGAATGGATGGGCAGCGACAACTGGCTCAGAAACAGCGATTGTGACGGTAACCCCGACGCCAGGCAGTATCGTTGCGAACCAGACCATGAGCGTGAAGGTAACTGTGAGCGGCGCGATCGGAACCCCAACTGGAACAGTCGTTATCAATGGCGGCGGATTCAATTCTGCAACGCAGCCTCTCACCTCGGGAAGCTACACATTCACCGTTCCGGCAAACAGCCTGACCGTTGGGTCGGATACCCTGACGGCGAAGTACAGCGGCGACGCGACGTATGCGTCTGCGACCGGGTCCGCGACGGTGACGGTGACTGCGCCACCAACACCGACTGTCACAGTTACGCCGGCTTCGAGCAGCATTAATTCGGGGCAGAGCCTCAACGTGACCGTGGCGGTGGCAGGTGGAAGCGGGACGCCTACCGGAACGGTGAAGCTGACGAGCGGGACTTATAGCAGTTCGACCACGACGCTTGCGTCGGGATCTGCCTCGATCAGCATCCCGGCAAACAGCCTGAGTGCGGGAACCGCTACGCTCACGGCAAGCTACAGTGGCGATTCGACGTACGGGACAGCTACAGGTACAGGCAGTGTGACCGTGACGCAGTCGACGTTCTCGCTGGCCGCATCTGCTCCGGCGGCGATCACGGCCGGTGGCGGCGCGTCCTCAACCATTACAGGAACGTCCTCCAATAATTACAGCGGATCGGTGTCACTTGCCTGCACCCTGACAAGTTCGCCGAGTGGAGCGACGAATCTGCCGACCTGTGCGATCAGCGCCGGTTCGCCCATGGCTTTCGCCAACGGTACGCCGGGTGGAACCGCCACTGCGGCGGTGTCCACAACCGCAAAGACGGCATCGCTGGTGAAGCCGAAAGTGGGCGGCTGGCTCGGTGCGGGAGAGGGCTTTGCCCTTGCGTTGCTGTTGATGATCGGCATTCCGGCTAAACGCCGCAGCTGGCGAGCGATGCTGGGTGTGCTGTTGCTGATGATCGCGCTGGGAGGCATCGCTGCCTGCGGCGGAGGCAGCGGTGGCGGCGGTGGTGGTGGAGGCGGGAATCCGGGAACGACATCCGGTATGTACACCTTCACGGTAACGGGTACCGGGACTCCCGCGCAGAGTTCGGGGAATACCGCGACGTTCACCGTGACCGTCAACTAAAACTCAATGTAATCGATGCAACGGCCCTTCCTTCAGGAGGGGCCGTCGTACGTCTGGGGATTTCCGGCGGCGCCGCTGAGGCACCATCGATTTGCAGAATGGTGCATATAGAATCAGAATCGAATTGCGGGCAGCTTATTGCGGGCGGTTCGAAGCCCAAAGCCGATGGGGGTTTGAATGAAATCGCTTCTGCTTAAGGAATACAGCAAACTCAGCATCGAGGACATGCCTCGCCCGGAACCGGGTGCGCGCGAGGTGCTGATCCGCGTTGCGGCGTGCGGCATCTGCGGCAGCGATGTGCATGGCTACGACGGGTCGTCGGGAAGGCGTATTCCGCCGCTGGTGATGGGGCATGAAGCCGCCGGCGTGATTACCGCGACGGGAAGCGGAGTGACAAAGTTCAAAGCCAGCGATCGCGTCACGTTCGACTCGACCGTCTACTGCGGCGAGTGCACCTATTGCCGGCGCGGCGAAGTGAATCTATGCGACCGGAGAGAGGTGATCGGGGTCTCATGCGGGGACTACCGCAGGCATGGTGCCTTTGCCGAATACATCGTCGTTCCCGAGCGGATCGTGTACAAGATGCCGGACTGCATGTCCTTTCCTGAGGCAGCGATGCTGGAAGCGCTGGCCGTGGCGCTGCACGCCGTAAACGTGAGCGGCGTGAAACAAGGGGATACTGCGCTGGTCGTCGGCGCAGGAATGATCGGTCTGCTGACCATGCAGGCCGCACGCGTGGCGGGCGTAGCACGTGTCATGATTGCCGACATCGACGAGACGCGATTAACGCTTGGCGAATTGCTGGGTGCGGATGAGGCTCTTCGCGGAACGGGCGGATTGATTGCAGATGAGACGCTGAAGCGCACTGGCGGCGTCGGAGCGGATGTGGTGTTCGATGCCGTGGGCCGCACCAAGACCGTAGCGGAATCAATTGACAGCGTTCGCAAAGGCGGAACGGTGACCTTGATCGGCAATATCGCTCCCGAAGTTATACTTCCGCTGCAAAAGGTGGTCTCAAGGCAGATTCGCCTGCAGGGAAGCGCGTCGTCGTCGGGCGAGTATCCCCGTGCCATGGAACTGCTGGCGAGTGGACGAATCCAGGTGAGGCCTCTCATCACGGCCGTGGCTCCGCTGGAAGACGGTCCGCGATGGTTTGAAAGGCTTCATGCACAGGAGCCAAACCTGATGAAAGTTGTGCTATCTCCCGAGATGGAGGCTGGAGCGAGCAACGCGACCGGCGAGGCCGCGTGATGAGCGAGACTCTGTTCGATCTGCGCGGACAGGTTGCGATCGTTACGGGAACGAGCCGGGGACTTGGCCAGTACCTGGCGCGCGCGCTGGCGAGGGCTGGAGCTGACCTGGTGATCACGAGCCGCACGAGGGATTCGCTCGAGAAGTTCGCGTCTGAGATTCGCGATTTAGGAAGAAAAGTCGTCGCGCTCGAGTTGGACGTGCGCGACGAAGCGAGCATTCGCAGGATGGCCAGCGAGGCTGAGGCGGCATTCGGGCAGATTCACATTCTTGTGAACAATGCGGGCTGCAACGTGCGCAAGCCTGCGCTCGATGTCACGTGGGACGACTGGAATCTCGTGCTGGACACGAATCTGCGCGGCAGCTTCTTTACTGCTCAGGCCGTTGCGCGAGGGATGATAGCGCACGGCTATGGCAGGGTCGTCAATATCGGCTCGGTGACCAGCGTTTTCGGGTTTGCCGGGCTTGCGCCGTACGGTGCGAGCCGGGGCGGAATCCGGCAACTCACAATGAGCCTCGCGGATGACTGGGGGCGGCACGGTGTGACTGTGAACTGCCTTGCGCCGGGGTGGTTCCGCACGGAGCAGAACAAGGTGCTCTATGAGGATCCAGAGTGGGTCGCCTATATTACGGATCGCATTCCCGTGAAGAGGCCTGGGCTGCCGAATGATCTGGACGGAGCCGTGGTTTTTTTGGCTTCGGAGGCAAGCCGCTACATTACCGGACAGATTCTGCTTGTGGACGGCGGTATTTCGACCGGCGCAACGCGAGCGACCGTTGCTCGAAAAAATAGCTAGACGGCACGCTGGTGCAAGAGGGTCCAAAGCGCTTCTCGATCTGAACGCATGGGAGGATGGCGTTCTTCAGCAAGCTCAATATTCGTGCTTGATTCAGCGGGGAGGCTCATATGAAATCCATAAGAATACCCTTGATCGTGTTTGCGGCAATTCTCGCGCTCGCAGCCACCCGCGGCTCGGGCCAAATCGGCGGAGGTGGAGAACTCGGCGGCACATCCTGGCAGCTTGTGAAGTTCGAGGGCGGCGATGGCAAGACACTGGCGCCTGATGAGAAAAGCAAGTACGCGATTGCCTTCGACAGCGACGGCGGCGTCAGCGTACGGATCGACTGCAATCGCGGACACGGGACGTGGAAGTCCTCCGGGCCAAACCAGATCGAGTTTGGCCCACTTGCGCTTACGCGGGCGATGTGTCCTCCAGCGCCTCTGAATGACCGGATGGCGCGCGACTGGGCGAATGTCCGCTCGTACATCCTTCGAGACGGACATCTCTTCCTTTCGCTGATGGCGGACGGAGGAATATACGAATTTGAGCCGCTCATGGCCGAGGGACAACTGTCAGGCAAGATAAGCGGCACAGCAACCTATCGCGAACGGATGACTTTGACGCCGAGTGCAGTTTTTGAGGCAACGTTGGAGGACACGTCGAGAGCCGATGCACCGTCAGAGGTCATTGGGCGCGCAGAGGTTGAACGTCTTTTCAACGCCCCCATTCCATTTGAAATCAGCTACGACCCGACGAAGATTCAGGAGAGCCATTCGTACGCCGTACGCGCCCGGATCACAAGTGGCAAAAAACTCCTGTTCACGACCACGCAGAACTACCCTGTGCTGACGCGCGGAAATGGCAACCAGGTCTCACTGATGCTGCAGAGGACGTCGGGATCTGACCAGAAGGGCGATGCGGCCGCTGATCCCGGTCTCGCGGGACTGCCTGCGACGTTTGTGGGCACGATTCCATGCGCCGATTGTCCGGGAATCCGATACCAGGTGAATCTGCTCCCGGATCGGACATATGTTTCGCGGCTGACTTACCTCGAGCGCAATACGGAGTTCGTCGATGATGGGAGCTGGCTCACCACAGAAGATGGAAAGATCCTTGTTCTGGAGGGCCAGCGAGGTTCGCGCGAGCAGTTTTCGCTGCGCCTTGCGGATACCCTGCGCAAACTGGATGCTGACGGTCACGAGATCAATTCGCAGTTCAACTATGATCTGAAGCGCTCCCCGACGTTTGCGCCCCTCGAGTCCCAGACAGACAAGGGCACTGCTGTGACCCTGGAAAACACCGACTGGAAGCTCGTGAGCGTGGGCGACGCGCCTCTTCATGCTGCTTCAGAGCAGCAGGAGCCGCATCTTCTTCTGAGCTCTGAGTCGCACCGTGTGAGCGGATCGGGCGGGTGCAACCGATTGGCGGGCAGCTACGAGGTAAGTGGGATTCAGATCACCTTCAGCAAAATGGCGGGAACCATGATGGCCTGTGTGAGCGGCATGGATACGGAGAAGGCGATGCAGGACGCACTTGCTCGAACCAAAACCTGGAAGATCGAAGGCCAGTCGCTCGTCCTGCTTGATGAGAATGGCCGAACGCTAGCTCGTTTCGAAGCTCGTTGAGAACGGACTGACTCCGATGGCCATGTCGCGCGCTGAACAGGAGTGATCACCCGAAATGGCCGCCCAGGCTGCGCAGTCAATGCATCTCCTGATGTCTGTGATTAACTTGCTTCGGCGGCTAGATTTGTTGGTACGGTACCCACACCTGCATCGCGGCCGGACCGCGGTTTGCCCACGCGTAGTAGGGAATGAGCCGCAGAGTAGTCGGGCCTTGTTGCGCGGTTTGGCTTTCGGAGCCGATGAAATAGAGGCTTGTGTTTCTCGCGCTTTGAGCAACCGATCCTGGATGCTCGAGGAGCATGACCCCATCCAACAGCTTGGGGTCGAAACGAGATGTCGTTTCGCCGTTGAGTTGAGCGATGTATCCGACCATATCCCGCGCGCGCTGGGGGTCAAGCTGGTCCGGCTGCTCCATGCAGAAGACGATCGGCCCGCGCTGAAAAGCCACGCGCCCGCGATCTTCGGTGACTGCCGGGTTTGCCTTGAGGAGGTGAGTCGTCATATCAAAACTCAACTCGATTGTGTTGCTGGTTGACCAGTGGCGGCGAATCGGGAGATAGGAACCCGGCTGGGCTCCGCCGATCTGCTCGCCATTGACCTTGACCGTGTTCGCTGCTGACCAGCCGGGGATGCGGACATAGACAACAAACTCTCCCGGCGCAGAGGGCTTGACTTCGATCTTGACATCGCCATTCCAGGGGTAGTTCGTGGTTTGCCGCACTTCGATTGCGGCGCCATTTTGGAGACGCCACTTCATCTGCGAGTTGTCGTAGAGGTGAATGTACAGACCGTCGTCGGAAGCGCTGTAGAAATACCCGGGCAGAGACGCGAATGTCCGTTCGAGGTTCGGTGGGCAGCAGGTCGTGTAGTACCACGGGTTGCGAATCTTGCCTTCCGGATCCTCTGTATAGCGGGCGTCGCCCGAGGGGTCGAAGGCCAGCGGGTTGCGGTAGCAGTACGTCTTGCCATCGAGCGACATGCCCGAGTTGATGCCGTTGTAGAGGGCGCGCTCAATCACGTCGGTGAATTTGGCGTCTCCTGACGCAGCAAGCATGCGCCAGTTCCACATCATATTGCCGATTGCGGCGCAGCTCTCGCCATAAGCGCGGGCGTTTGGCAACTCGTACGGGTCACCAAAGGCTTCGCCTTCCTGCCGTGCTCCAACGCCGCCGGTCACATAGAGCTGGTGCTCGCTGAGATCGTTCCACAGCGCATTGAGCGTCTTCCAGTAGCTCTGGTCTCCTGTCTCGAGATAGTAATCAGTCGCCCCGCAACATGCGTACATCGCGCGCACAGCGTGGCCCTCGAGCTTGGTGCGGGAAGTGAAAGGGATTCCGCAGAACATGTACTTGATCTGGTCGGGCCGCAGAGGAATTCTCTCGTCGCCGTGAAGAATGTAGCCGGCGAGGTCAACGTACGCGTGCTTGCCGGTAGTGCGATAAAGCTCAATCAGCGCCATCTCGATTTCGGGATGCCCTGCAACGATCCCTTTCTGATTCTGGCCGGGCCCAAAGTTGGGAATAAGGAAGTCATCGACGAAACGGGCGCCTGCGTCGAGAAGCGTGCGATCGCCCGTCGCCCGATAGTAAGCAATTGCGCCCTGCAGCATGTGGCCGATATTGTAGAGTTCGTGCCCGGTCGTCTGCGTCGGATAGGTCATGCGCAACGGCTTGCGATCTCCCTGATAATAGGTGTTCAGGTATCCATTCGGTTCCTGGATTGCCACCACGTCGCGAATCATCGCATCCGTGATCTTCCGAAGATCGGGTTGATCGCCCGATTGCAGGGCGAAACCCACCGCTTCTGTCCACTTGTAGATATCGGAGTCGGAGTATACCGGGCCCTTTTGCGGCTCCGACGATTTTCCCGTGAGCCGTTCGAAGTTCGTCATCCGCCCGTGGGCGACGAGTTCGTCATGCATGCTCGGAATGCTGGCATCGAGATTGGTCGCTCTTCTTTTTGACCAGAACCCATCTTCGATCACGACGGCCTTTACCGGAACGCTCCTTAGCCTGGCATACGGAGACCGGGATAAGTCGATGACACCGGCGTCACTCCAGGAGGCCGCGCCAGTCGCGGCCTGAGGCGTGTCAGCAGAGAGCATGGATAAGAGCGAGCCTGCCTTCGGTTCGGCATGACCGATTGCGGCGGGGACTACAGATGCTGCGGCGGTGGCGAGAAAGCGGCGGCGAGAAAGCTTGCGATTCATCTCTTGCTCCAGTTGAGACATCATGTACGATACGAATCTGCGAGCCCCATTCTAGTGCAGATGAACAGGCTTTGAATGGTCAAATGCGATCACAGTCAATCGCAATGCGCGCGAGGGCCAATGGCAGCGCAAGAGCTTGAAAGCGATTGACACTATGTGACTTACGGAATTAGTTTCATTCCCGTAGGGCTCCGAGACAACAGAGTGCTCATGATCGGCGATCCCCAAACCGAGATCACACAACTACTCCGGCAGTGGCAGCAGGGCGACAGCGAAGCACTGGAAACGCTGATGCCCAGGGTGTACAGCGAGTTGAAACGGCTGGCAGGAAGCTATCTGCGGCGTGAGCGCGCTGATCATACTCTGCAAAGTGCGGCGCTGGTGAACGAAGCCTACCTGCGCCTGGTTGATCAGAACCAGACGCAGTGGCAAAACAAGGCGCACTTCTTCGGGATCGCTGCACAGATGATGCGGCGTATTCTCGCAGATTACGCGCGCAGCCATAATGCGGAAAAGCGCGGCTCGGGCGTGCCCTCGCTGGAGCTTGACGAAGCGCTGGCAGAAGCACAGACACGAAACATCGACATGATGGATCTTGATGAGGCGCTTCGCAAGCTGGAGAAGCTTGACCCTCAACAGGGCAAGATTGTCGAGTTGCGCTTTTTCGGCGGCCTATCGATCGAGGACACAGCCAACGTACTTAACATCTCCCCCGCGACAGTGAAGCGAGATTGGGCTGCTGCACGCGCGTGGCTTTTCAGAGAGGTCGGCGCAAGGCGGGAAGTTTGAACCCTGAACGCTGGAAACAGGTGCGGGAGGTTTTCGGTGCTGCACTGGAACTTGCACCGGAGAAGCGTCCCGGCTTTCTTGACTCCGCTTGCGGGGCAGACGCGGAGTTGCGCAGGGAAGTGGAGTCGCTGCTGCATTCGGACCAGGCAGCGGGGTCCTTTCTTGGTTCGAGCGTAGACAGTTCCCATCGCGAACACGAACGCCCGAACGGCGATGATCAGTGGATCGGCAGACAGATTGGACAGTACAGGATTCTAGAGCGGATCGGGACCGGCGGAATGGGAGTGGTCTATCGTGGCGAGGATGTTCGTCTGGGCCGATCCGCGGCGATCAAGTTTCTCTCAACGGAGATCGACCGAGATTTTCGGGCGCGCGAGCGATTCGAGCGCGAAGCTCGAGCTGCTTCAGCCTTGAACCACCCAAACATCTGCACGGTGTACGGTGTCGACGAGTACGAGGGGCATCCCTATCTCGCTATGGAGATGCTCAGAGGCAGAACCTTGAATGAGTTGATTCAAGGGAAGCCGCTCGAGGTGGATCGACTTCTGGAACTTGCCATCCCGATGGTCTCGGCGCTGGAGGCAGCGCACGCAGAAGGGATTGTGCACCGCGATCTGAAGCCAGCGAACATCTTTGTGACCGACAAGGGGCAAGTGAAGATCCTGGATTTCGGGCTGGCAAAGCAGACCGGGCTGGAGGCCATGAATGTAGATGACACCCAATCACCCGAGACCTCCGGCGGGACCACTGCGGGATTGATTATCGGCACCGTCTCATATATGTCGCCGGAACAGGTGCGAGCCGAGAAACTCGACGCGCGCTCAGACCTGTTTTCGTTTGGCGCGGTGCTCTACGAGATGGCTACGGGTCAGCAGGCGTTTCCGGGCAGAATGCCGGTGCTCGTGCTCGATGCAATCCTCAATCGCGCCCCGGCGCCTGTGACGAAATCGAACCCGCAGATTCCGGATGGCATTGCAGGAATCATTGGCAAGGCCCTGGAGAAGGATCGCAATCAGCGCTATCAGAGCGCGAGCGAGCTGATGCATGACCTGCGCGAAGTGCAGAGAGGCGAGACGCCCATCGCGCTTCTGCGAAAGCCCGATGATTCTGTTTCGCGACGCATGCGCCTATGGGCAATTGCGGTGCTGGTGGTCGTGGCGGTTCTTGGTGCGGCCGGAGCTTATTGGTGGAAGCATCGAGGAGGGAATCTGATGTCTTCGAGAGGCGCGGAACAAGGGGTTCCTGCGTTCAGTCGCCCGGCGATCGCCGTCCTCGGTTTTGAGAACCTGACGGGAAAGCCGGAGCACGCATGGCTCTCGACGGCCTTCTCAGAGATGCTTTCAACGGAACTTGCAGCGGGCGGCCGGATGCGGGTTGTCTCCGGCGAGGACGTAGCACGCGTGAGGAAGGATTTAAGCCTCGCGCGGGGGCAGACATATTCGACGCAGACTTTGTCGAAGCTCCGCAATAACCTGGATGTGGACTACATCATCACAGGGTCCTACCTCGATGCCGGAGAGGAGGGCGGAGGCCAGTTGCGCCTAGATGCTCGGCTGCAGGATGCACGCTCGGGCGAGGTGGTGGCCTCGCTGCCCGAGACCGGGACCGAGGCGAAGCTGATCGAACTGCTGGAGCAGACAGGCGCCGATCTTCGCATGAAGCTTGGCATTGGCGGAGTTGCGAGCTCCGAGATCACGAAGGTTGCTGCGACG
>Ga0335077_10012008_pt1 | contig 10826 bp, 8 predicted proteins | sample Lox_Sample_31_FD_207151 | JGI IMG/M metagenome (GOLD analysis project Ga0335077, IMG submission 207151) | Soil microbial communities from Loxahatchee National Wildlife Refuge, Florida, United States - Lox_Sample_3.1 | ecosystem: Environmental > Terrestrial > Soil > Wetlands | place: USA: Florida...
GGGCGAGCCCGATGCTCTTCACCTGGCCCACGCGCACGCCGCCGATCACGACCGGCGAGCGCTTCGCGAGCCCGCCGACCTCGTCGAAGTTCGCATAGAGCGTGAGACCGCCGGGCCCCGAATAGGTGGCGGCGCCGAGCTGGATCGACAGATACGCGAGCGCCGCGAGCCCGGACAGCACGAACACGCCGACGAGCAGATCGCGGATCGGCGAGCGACTCATACTCCCACTCCCCACAGCGCGGTGATCGCGTAGTCGAACATGAGCGTCGCGACGGAGGCCTGCACCACCGCGCCCGTCGTCGCGCGCGAGACGCCCGCGCTGTTCGGCGCCGCCGTGTAGCCGCGCCACGTCGCGATCAGCCCGACGAGCGCGCCGAACACCGCCGACTTCAAGATGCTGCCGAGCACGTCGTTGCGGAAGTCGATGTTGTTCTCGAGGCTCGACACGTACGTGCCGCCGTCGATGCCGAGCAGCCCGACGCCGACCAGGTAGCCCCCGAACAGCCCGGACACGATGAAGAGCGCCGAGAGCAGCGGCATCGACGCGAACAGCGCGAACGCCTTGGGCTGCGTGACGAAATCGATCGGGTCGACGGCCATCATGCGCAGGCCGTCGAGCTGCTCCGTCGCGACCTTGGCGCCGATCTCCGCCGCGACCGCCGAGCCCGCGCGGCCCGTGACGAGCAGCGCGGTGAGCACGGGGCCGAGCTCGCGCACGAGCGAGAGCCCGACGACCGCGCCCATGCTCCGCTCCGCGCCGAACCGCACCAGCGTGTTGTAGCCCTGCAGGCCGAGCACCAGCCCCACGGCCGTGCCCGAGGCGCACACGATCGCGAGCGACAACACGCCCGTGTTGTAGATCTCGTCGATCACCCGGCGCAGCCGGTACGGCGGTGCGAGCGTCTCGAACACGAGTCGCGAGCCGAAGCTCGCGATGCCTCCGAGCCCGTACACGTTGTCGACCGAGCGCCAGCCGACGGTGCGCACGAAATCCAGCATCAGCTGGCCTCCTCGAGCGTCGGCCCGGTACCCGCGGCTTCGAGGAAGCGCTGGATGCGCGGGTCGATCGACTCCCGGATCTCCTTCACCGTGCCGTGGATCGACGCACCGTCGACCAGGAACACCACCTCGTCGGCCATGCGGATGGTCGAGCCGATGTGGTGGTTCGTGAGGATCATGGTCAGGCCCTTCGTGCGGTTCACGCCGACGAGCAGTGCTTCGATGAGCCGCACCGCGAGCGGGTCGAGCCCCGAGAACGGCTCATCGATCAACAGGATCTCTGGGTCGGTGATCATCGCGCGCGCGAGCGCCGCGCGTTTCTTCATGCCGCCCGAGAGCTGGCCGGGGAGGAGCGCGTCGACGCGCTTCAAGCCGACGGCTTCGAACTGCGCGTGCACACGGTCCGCGATCTCGCGCTCGCGGAGCTTCGTGTGCTCGCGCAGCGGCAGCGCCACGTTGTCGAACACGGTCATCGAGTCGAGCAGCGCGCCGCCCTGGAACATCATGCCCAGGCGCCGGCGCGCGCGCTGCAGCTGCCGCTCGGGCAGGCGCGAGATCTCCTGCTCGCCGATCCACACGTCGCCGTAGTCGGGCCGCAGCAGCCCGCCGATGAGCCGCAAGAGCGTGCTCTTGCCGACGCCGCTCGCGCCGAGGATCACGGAGACCTTCGCCGGCGAGAAGCGGCACGACAGGCCGTCGAACACGCGGCGTTCGCCGAACGCGAGGCGGACGCTCACGACTTCGACGTGGGCGTGCCCGAGCGGCGGGCCCTCGGCCCGCGACTCACCCGCTGGCGTCATTTTGCCCGGCGTCGACACGTGGCGCGTATATCGCGGTTGGCCGCCATGCCGTCAAACCGGCTCACTCATGGAACCAGGACCACCTTGCCGACGTTCTTGCGGTCCTGCAGATAGTGGTGCGCTTCGGCGGCGCGCTCGAGCGGGAACGTCGCGCTGATGAGCGGTGCGATCTCGCGCCGCTGCCAGCAGCCGAGCAGTGCATCGAGCCAGCCGTTCACGCGGTCGATCTCGTCCCACAGGTGCGCGAGGTTCACGCCGAACACGCCCTTGTTCTCGTGGATGAGCCGCGCGGGGTTGAAGTGGAACCAGGGCGTGCGCGCCGCGGTCGCGAGCACGCGGAACGGATTGCGCCGCTTGCCGGACGCGGCGGCCGAGAGCCCGAACATCGCGAGCCGACCGGTCGGCGCGAGGCAGCGGTAGCTCTTGCGGAACGACGCGCCGCCCACGGCGTCGAGCACCAGGTCGACGCCGCGCCCGCGCGTGTATTCGCGCACGCGCGCTTCGAAGTCGTCGCGGGCCGGGTCGATCGCGAAGTCGAGCCCGAGCCGCGCGAGCGATTCGTGCTTCGCGCTGCTCGCGGTGCCGATCACGCGCGCACCGATCCGCTTGGCGAGCTGCAGGGTCGCGATGCCGACGCCGCCGCCGGCGGAGTGCACGAGCACGGTCTGGCCCGCGCGCAGACCGCCCATCACTTCCACGATCTGCCACGCCGTCAGGTAGTTCACGGGCAGCGCGGCGCCCGCGGGCGCGCTCATGTCCGCGGGGCGCGTGGCGAGCTGCACCTCGGGCACGCAGGCGGTGTCCGTGTAGCCGCCAAAGCGCGTGAGCGCGAGGACGTCGCGCCCGATCCAGTCGGGCTCGACCTCGGCGCCCACCGCGTCGACCTTCCCCGCGACCTCGTAGCCGGGCACCACGGGGCGCTTGGGCAGGTCGGGGTAGAGGCCGAGCCTGCCCATCACGTCGGCGAAGTTCACGCCGATGGCCTCGACGCGGATGCGCACGTGGCGCGGCCCGGGCAGGGGATCGGGGGCCTCGCGCAAGCGCAGCGCCTCCGGCTTGCCGAAGCGCTCGATCCAGACCTGTCTCACCCGCCAACCCCCCGGGCGATTCTAGACGGGGAACCCGGTGCGCGCCGCGCTACTCGGCCGACGAGGCGGAGGCCGCTTCGGCCTCTTCCGGACCGTACTCGCTCGAGAACGTCTGGAAGCGCTCGAGCACGGCGTCGAGGTACCTCGACTTCGGCACGCGCCCGCGCGAGACGAGCTTCTGCACCCGGTACGGCCCCAGGTTGTACGCGGTGATCGCGAGGTCCGGGTCCGGGTACATGTCGAACATCTCGCCCAGGTAGCAGGCGCCGATCGACACGTTCGCGGCCGGGTCGAACAGCGTCTTCGGCCCCGAGTAGGGGATGCTGTGGCGCTTGGCGATGTCGCGCGCCACGAAGGGCTTGATCTGCATCAGGCCGACGGAGCCATGCGGCCCGCTGGCGCGCGGGTCGAACTTGCTCTCCTGCTCGATCACGGCCAGCAGGAGCAGCGGGTCGACGTGGTGCTCTTCGCGCGCAGCTTCGACAGCGGCGGCCACGCGCGCGCGGTCCACGCCGCGCATGTCGGGCGCGTGCTTCACGAGCAGCTCGGCGATGCGCTCCGTGCGGGTCGGCGGAGCCGGCGCCTCGAGCTGGGCGTGGTCATCCGGCGCGGGCGTGCGCCAGATGCCGTTGTGGAACGGCGTCTGGCACGCGGAGAGCGCGAACCCGAGGCCGACGCCCAGAAGCAGGCGTCGCGACGACGCACGCGCTCGAAGCCAAGCGACTCTCAAACACGCTCCTTCGGGCTCCCCCCCGCCAGGCTCGGTCGCCGGGCGGACCAGAGTCGACCAAACGGCCTTCATGCCAGCCGTGATCGGCGTCACCCGCGGCGCGGCGTGTGATCGGGCTCACGCAAGTAGCCCGAGCAAGTCCTCGCGGGTGATCGCATTGGCGCGGTCGGCGCCTGCCAGGGCCGCTCTCGCCAGAGCGCGCTTCTGCTCCTGCAGGGCGAGAATCCGCTCCTCCACGGTGTCCCGCGCCACCAGGCGATACACGAGGACAGGCCGGTCCTGGCCGATGCGGTGTGCGCGGTCCGCGGCCTGGTCCTCGACGGCGGGATTCCACCACGGGTCGAGCAGGAAGACATGGTCGGCGGCGGTCAGGTTGAGGCCGGTGCCGCCAGCGCGCAGCGAGATCAACAGCACCGGCGGGCCGTCGGGCGACTGGAAGCGCGCGACCACGCCGGCGCGGTCGACCGTGCTGCCGTCGAGCCGGCCGAACGCGAGGCCGGCGCCGCGCAGCTCGGGCTCGACCTTGTCGAGGAGCGAGGTCCACTGCGAGAACACCAGCGCCTTGTGCCCCTCGCTCACCGCCTCGTCGAGGGACTCGAGCAGCACGTCGAGCTTCGTCGAGCCGTGCGCCTCCTGGCCGGGCACGAGGCCGCGGTGGCAGGCGGCCTGGCGCAGGCGCAACAGCAGCTCGAGCGCCTCGAGCACGCTGCCACCCGCCGCGAGGCGCGCGACGACCTCCTGCTGCGACGCTGCGCGCACGGCGTCGTACACGGCGCGCTCGTCGGCGTCGAGCTCGACGTGCAGCACGGCCTCGGTGCGCGGCGGCAGCTCGCGTGCGACGTCGCGCTTCAGCCGGCGCAAGAGGAACGGCGCGATGCGCGCGCGCAGATGCGCGGCGGCGCCGGGCTCGCCCGCCGCGATGGGCCGCGCGTAGCGCTCGCGGAAGTCGGGCAGGCCGCCCAGCAGGCCCGGGTTCGCGAAGTGGAGCTGGCTCCACAGCTCGTCGAGGCGGTTCTCGACGGGCGTGCCCGTGAGCGTGAGCCGGAACTCGCCGGGCAGCGCGAAGGCGGCGCGCGCCACCTGGCTGTCGGGGTTCTTGATCGCCTGCGCCTCGTCGAGCACGACCGTGTCCCAGGGGACCGCGGAGAGCGCCTCGGCGTCGAGCCGCAGCAGCGCGTAGCTCGTCAGCGTGAGGTCGGCCGTGGGATCGAGCGCGCGCTTCGGGCCGTGGTACACAGAAACGTGTAGAGCGGGTCGGAAGCGGCGGGCCTGCTCGGCCCAGCCGAACAGCACGCTCGTGGGAGCCACCACCAGGGTACGGCCCGACACCGCGCACAGCGCCTGCAGCGTCTTGCCCAGGCCCATGTCGTCGGCGAGCAGCCCGCCCAGGCCGGCCGAGCGCAGGAACTGCAGCCAGCGCACCCCGTCGCGCTGGTAGCCGCGCAGCTCGGCGGTGAGGTCCGCCGGGAGCTTCGCCTCCGGCAGGCCGGCGAAGCCGTCGACGAGCGCGCGCAGCCTCTCGAAGCCGGGCGGTGGCGGCTCGCCGAGCTCGTGGCACAGCTTCGCGAGGTCGGGCAGGGCGCTCGCGGGCAGGCGGCCGTCGGCGGCGCGCGCGGCGAGCAGATCGGCGACGCGCCGGCCGTGGCGCGCGAGCCACTCGGCGGGGAGCGGCGCGAAGCCGCCACCCAGCAGCGGCACGAGCGCTTCGCCGTCGCGCCACGCCGCGAGCACGCGAGCCGCGTCGGTCCGGCCGCCGCCGCTCGCGGGCGAGAAGTCGAGCTCGAAGCGCTCGCCGGCTGCGCGCAGGTGCGGCTCGAGCGCGCCCGCCAGGCGGAACTGCTGGTGCGCGTCGCCCACGACGTCACCCGAGAAGCGCTCGAGGCGCTCGCGCATGGCGATGGCGTCGGGCGGCGCGAGGTCGAGCTCGGCGCCCGGCGCGACGCCGAGCTCGCGCTCGAGACGCGCTGCGAGCGCGGCTTCGGCCGACTCGTTGCGGCGCGGCACGGCGTCGCCCAGGGCGACGAGCCTGCCGTTCTCCACGCGCGCGACCGGCGGATCGCCGTACACGAGCTCGCCCGCGACGTGCAGGCGGTCGCCGGCGCGGCGCACGCGGGCGCGCACGCGCGGCCGCGCCTGCTCCTCGCGCGGCAGGCGCGACGTCGCGATCTCGACCGGCAGGCGCCCGCGCAGCTCGGGAATGACTTCCGCGACGAGCCGGCTCGCGGCGTCGGCCGGGTATACACGCCCGCGTGTCAGCTCCTCGCGGTCGCGCTGGCCGAGCCGCAGCTCGCCGAGCGGCCGCACGGCGCCGCCGCACAGCGCGACGCCGTTGGCGAAGCTCTCGGTGTGCTGCGGCGCGGGCGCGAGCTGCACCGCGAAGCCGTCGCCGCGGTCCTCCACGCGCACGACCGGCAGCACCGGATCGAGCGACACCGCCACGGGCACGCCGTCGAGCCGTACGTCGTCGACGCCCGCGAGCGCGGCGAGCAGCCGCAGCATGATCGGCGCGGGCGGCGGGCCGGAGCGCCGCGCGTCGAAGAGACGCTCGATGGCCAGGTCCTCCGCGCTGACGAGCGGCGCCGGCCCGGGCGCACGCCCCGAGGCGAACGCGGCGAGCGACTGCGGCAGCGGCTCGTCCTTGCCGTCGCGGACGAGCACGCGCGCGAGCGCGAGTCCGCCCGGCTTGCGCGCGAGGCGGTAGCCGAGCTTCGGCGCGGTCGCCGCTGCGGAGGGCAGCGTCTGGCCCGACTCGCTCGCGCGGCGCAGCGCGATCGCGGCCGCAGCGGCGTGCTCGCACGGGTCGTCGGCGGAGTCGCAGTCGCACTCCCAATGCCCGCCCCGCGGCGACAGGCGCACGACCGGCGCCACGCGGCCCGCGCGCACGAGCACGCGCAGCACGATCTCGTCGTCGGCGCGCGACTCGACGCTCACCGCGCCGCGCCGCGCGAGCTCTACGCCGCGCGACCACACGCCGGGCTCGGACTCCCCGCGCAGCGCCTCGAAGAGCTCGTCCACGGCGGCGAGGCTACGCGAGGCCCCCGGGGGCCGCCACGCGCTGGGCTGCGGCGCCGGCCTCGGGCATCCTCCCCGCCTTGGCTGCGGAGACGAAGAGGGAGCGCCGGATTCCCGCGCTCGTGGTGTCGGGCTATCTCGGCTCGGGCAAGACCACGCTCGTGCGCCGGCTGCTCGAGGCTGCGCGCGAGGAAGGCGTGCGGCTCGCGATCGTATCGAACGAGTTCGGCGAGCTCGGCATCGACCGCGCGCTGCTCGGCGGCGGCGACGAGACGTTCGTCGAGCTCGGCGGCGGCTGCGTGTGCTGCCGATTGTCGGACGACCTGGTGCGCGCGCTCGAGAACCTGCACGAGAAGGTCGACCTGGACCGCGTGGTGATCGAGACCTCGGGCGTCGCCCTGCCGTACGACGTGCAGCTCCACTTCTACCGGGAGCCGCTCGCGCGCTGGATCGGCGAGGACCTCTGCGCGGTGCTGGTGAACGCGGAGCAGCTCGCGACAGGCGACCTGGACGAGACGTTCGAAGACCAGGTCTCGTCGGCCGACCTGCTCCTGCTGAACAAGCTCGACCTGGTGCCTGCCGGCGCCGTGCCCGCGCTCGAGGCGAAGCTGCGCGAGCTCGAGCCGGATGCCCCGATCGTGCACACCCGACACTCCGAAGTGTCCCCCGACCTGCTCTTTCCGCCGGACGCCGCCCAGCTGCGCCGCCGCGGCGAGCGCGCGCACCCGCCGCACGCGCACGCGGCCTTCGTGTCTTCGCTGCGCGAGTTCCCGCGCGGCGTGCCGAGCGCCGCGGTCGCCGACGCGCTGCGCGCCGAAGGCGCGCTGCGCGCGAAAGGCTTCGTCGACACGGCCGAGGGTCTGCGGCTCGTGCAGGGCGTGGGCGTGCGCATCGAGCTCGCGCCGCCGGCGAGCCCGCCGCCGCCCGAGCTCGTGGGCCGCGTGGTGCTGATCCGCCGTGGCTGAGCCCGCGCGGCTCGACGCGCGCGCCCAGCGGGGCCTGCCGCCGGCCGAGATCCTGGCGCGCTTCGTCGCCTGGTGCGAAGCGCGCGGGCTGCGCCCCTATCCGGCACAGGAGGAGGCGTTCCTCGAGATCCTCGAGGACAAGCACGTGGTGCTCGCGACGCCCACGGGCTCGGGCAAGTCGCTCGTCGCGCAGCTCGTCCACTTCAAGGCGCTGTGCGAGGGCGCGCGTTCGTTCTACACCTCGCCGGTCAAGGCGCTCGTGTCGGAGAAGTTCTTCGCGCTGTGCGCGGACTTCGGCGCCGAGAACGTGGGCATGCTGACGGGCGACGCGAGCATCAACCCCGGCGCACCCATCGTATGCTGCACGGCCGAGGTGCTCGCGAACATGGCGCTGCGCCGCGGCGCTGCGCTCGACGTGCCGTACGCCGTGCTCGACGAGTTCCACTTCTACTCGGACCCGAGCCGCGGCTGGGCGTGGCAGGTCCCGCTGCTCGTGCTGCCGCGCACGGTGTTCCTGTTGATGTCGGCGACGCTCGGCGACACCTCGGCGATCCGGCGCGACCTGGCCGCGCGCAGCGGCCGCGCGGTGGCGCTCGTCGCGTCGGACGACCGGCCCGTGCCGCTCGACTACGCGTGGCGCGAGACGCCCCTACACGAAACGGTGTCGGATCTGCTCGAAGCGGGCAAGGCGCCGGTCTACGTGGTGAGCTTCACGCAGCGCGAGGCCGCGGAGCTGGCGCAGGGCCTCGCGAGCCTGCAAATCGCCACGCGCGAGCTCCGCGACCGCATCGCGCGGGCGCTCGGCGACTTCCAGTTCGACAGCCCGTACGGCAAGGAGCTGGCGCGCCTCGTGCGCGCGGGCATCGGCATCCACCACGCGGGGCTCCTGCCGAAGTACCGGCTGCTGGTCGAGCAGCTGTCGCAGCAGGGGCTCTTGCAGGTGATCTCGGGGACCGACACGCTCGGCGTCGGCGTGAACATCCCGATCCGTACGGTCCTGTTCACGAAGCTCGCGAAGTACGACGGCCGCAAGGTCGGCCCGCTGTCGGTGCGCGAATTCAAGCAGATCGCCGGGCGCGCGGGCCGCAAGGGCTTCGACGAGCGCGGCAGCGTGGTGTGCCAGGCGCCCGAGCACGTGATCGAGAACCGACGCATGCGCGCACGCGCGGCGGGGCCGGGCAGGAAGAAGCGCGAGGTGTCGAAGAAGCCGCCGCCCGGCTTCGTCGGCTGGACCGAAGACACGTTCAAGAAGCTGATCGAGCGCACCCCCGAGCCCCTCGTGTCGCGCTTCCGCATGACGCACGGCATGCTCGTGCTGCTGCTGCGCCAGGGCGAAGAGGCTCCGGATCCGCGCCGCGCGTGGCGCGTCGTTGCGGAGCTCGTGGTCACGAGTCACGAAGACGAGCGCCACAAGCGGCGGCTGCTGCGCAGCGCCGCCCAGCTGTTTCGCGGCCTCCGCGCGGCGGACATCGTGCGCCTCGAGAGGGACGCCGCGACGGGCCTGCGGCGCGTGCGCGTCGCGCAGGACCTGCAGTGGGACTTCTCGTTGCACCACGCGCTATCGCTGTATCTCGTCGAGGCGATCTCTTACGTCGAAGCACGCGACGAAGCGTTCGCGCTCGAGGTGTTGTCGCTCGTCGAGGCGGTGCTCGACGATCCGCGCGCGCTCCTGCTGCGCCAGATGGACCGCATCAAGAGCGACCTGTTCACCCGGCTGAAGGCCGAGGGCGTGCCGTACGAGGAGCGCATGCGGCGGCTCGACGAGGTCGAGCCGCCCGCGCCGAGCAAGGCGTTCATCGAGCAGACCTTCGCGTACTTCGCGCTGCGCCATCCGTGGGTGCAGCGCGAAGACGTGCGGCCGAAGTCGATCGCGCGCGAGCTGGTGGAGGGCTACTGGGACTTCGACCACTACGTGCGCTTCTACGGCCTGCAGCGCATGGAGGGGCTGCTCTTGCGCTACCTGGGCGAGGTCTACGGCTCGCTCGTGCAGACCGTCCCGGCGGGCGCGAAGACCGACGCCGTGCAGGACGTGATCGCGTATCTGCGCGCGCTGCTCGAGCGCGTCGACACGAGCCTCGTCGCCGAGTGGGAGCGCCTTCTGCATCCCGAGCTGCGGACGCCGTCCGGCGCAACGCCGGCGCAGGCGCCGGCGGTGCGCGCGTACGACCTGGCCGCCGACCCGCGCGAGCTTCGCGCGCGCGTGCGCGCCGAGCTGCACCGGCTGGTGCGCGCGCTCGCCGCGGGCGACTGGGAGGAGGCCGCCCGCTGCGTGCACCGCGACCCGGACGAGCCATGGACGCCGGCGCGTTTCGAGCGCGCGCTCGCGCCGTTCCGCGAGGAGTACGGCGAGATCGTGTTCACCCCGCGCGCGCGCGCGAACGAGTGGACGCGCCTCGAGCCCGACGGCCCGCGCCGCTGGCGCGCAACGCAGGTGCTGGTCGACCGCGCCGACGACAACCTGTGGAGCGTCTTCGCCGAGGTCGACCTCAGCGGCGAGCACGACCCCGTCGGGCCTTTGCTGCGGCTCGACCGGATCGGGGTCTAGCGGCCTGCTTCGCCTTGCCGCGCTGCTTCTCCCGGTTCGCGCGCGCGCGGCTGGCGGCCCAGCTGCAGATGGGGCACGCGGCGAAGTCGTGCGCGCGCGCGGGGCAGTACTGCCGGCCGAAATAGATGATCTGCAGGTGGCGGCGGATCCACTCGTCCTCGGGGAAGAGCGCCTTCAGGTCGCGCTCCGTCTCGACGACGTTGCGGCCGCTCGACAGGCCCCAGCGCGCCGCGAGCCGGTGGATGTGCGTGTCGACGGGGAACGCCGGCACGCCGAACGCGTGCGACATGACGACGCTCGCGGTCTTGTGGCCCACGCCGGGCAGCGCCTCGAGCTCCTCGAAGCTCTTCGGCACGCGCCCGCCGTGCTTCTCCACGATGAGCTTCGAGAGCGCGTGGATGTTCTTCGACTTCGCGGGCGACAGCCCGCAGGGCAGGATGATCGAGCGGATCTGGGGCACGGTGAGCTGCGTCATCGCGGCGGGGGTGTCGGCGCGCGCGAAGAGCGCGGGCGTCGTGCGGTTCACGCGCTCGTCGGTGCACTGCGCCGACAGCACCACCGCGATGAGCAGGGTGTACGGGTCGGCGTGGTCCAGCGGAATGGGCGGCAGCGGGAACTTCTCGTCGAGGATGCGCCCGATCTTCTCGGCCTTCTCCTTGCGCGTCATCGCACCTGCTCCGCGAG
>Ga0335077_10012009_pt1 | contig 10826 bp, 4 predicted proteins | sample Lox_Sample_31_FD_207151 | JGI IMG/M metagenome (GOLD analysis project Ga0335077, IMG submission 207151) | Soil microbial communities from Loxahatchee National Wildlife Refuge, Florida, United States - Lox_Sample_3.1 | ecosystem: Environmental > Terrestrial > Soil > Wetlands | place: USA: Florida...
GAAGGGCTGAGGCGGAGGTCAGTGAGTTGGCGGTCGCGCTGGCAACGCTCCAGGAGTTGCCACCGGCCCCGTCTGTATCGACGTCGTAGAAATCGCCGAAGATGACGTAGTGAAAGGCCAACTCCCTGCCGTCCTTGTCGGCGTGTCCGAAGAAAGCGTCCTTGGCGTCTTGAAAGGCACGCGTGGTCACGCCGGGCACCACCAACGAGTTCGGCAGCCCGAAGTAAACGACCTCCGCGATTGCGCCACCCGCGGTGATCGTGTCGCCACCCTCGAGGGGTCCGGCTCCCATGCCGACGGAAAATGGCGCTCCGGCTTGGTCAGCGCCCGGACCGCCATCAATGTGCACTGTGATTCCGGCGGGAATGCTCGCGGCCGTCCGGCCATCCGACCGGACGCCGTACAGATTTCCAGCCAGGGCAGGCGCTTTGGCGAACATGTTGGCGAAAGGAGCCGTCATCTGGCCCGGCGCAGGGCTGACGACTCCCGGCGAAGGTTGAAACTTGCTGGAGCCCGTCAGATCGGAGAGCCAATCGATCTCTATGAACAGATCGCGCTTGTTGGGATTGGCGCCCATGGCAGCCAGGTTGAGGTCGACCACTCCGTCCTGATCCATGTCGATGCCGGTGGTCTCCCAGTGGTCAAGAAGGCCGTCCTGGTCGGAATCGAGATGGCTGCCGCGCACGAGCAGTTGCTGGCCCGCGGAGGTGGCGGCCTGGAACACGACGCGGTGATCGCCGCGCCGCATAGTCCGCACAGCGCCGGTGTCGTCTTGCGCCGCGTTGGCTAACTGGTTAAATACGCTGATGGATGAAATCACGTTGCCGCCGATAGTGTCGCCGATCTGGACTGCGGGAATGGCCGTTCTCGGGTGAAACACCAGATTGTTCGGCGGAGAGAGTTGCTTTTCCGCATCGACCCGAATGGTCCATAACCCCTGCTGGTTGGAGAACAGCAGCGGGACTCCGGCTCCAATCACCGGGTTGGTGCGGCTGGCTCCGCTCGGCGTCCCGATAAACGAGACGACGAAGCTGTCGTCGGCGATCCCGGCCGCACCCAACCCCAGGTTGACGACGGCCACGCGGCTGTCATTGGCGTACGAAGAGAACGACAACGCCTTTCCGGCATCGTTGTATCCCAGTTCCGCGTTGATGCCTGTCACGCGCACGTAGTTCCATCCGGCGCCGTTGTTGACCGCGGCGAAAATCCCAGGGCTCGCGCCGAGGGTCATGGCTCCCGCGGCGCTGGGCTGGCCGTAAAACGCCACCACGTTGCCGTCCGAACTGAGGCCCGGCTGGTTGCCGATAACGTCAAAATTGGTGGAGTCCGCTATGACCACCTGCACCGTGGTGAGGCTCTGATCGTAGAGCTTAACTGGCGAATTCGCCTGCTGGCCGAGCCGCACCAGGATACTGCCGTTGTCCGCAATCTGGGGGAATGGGAAGCTGTTTACCGGCAGAGTCAACTGACCGGCGACGGTACCGGCGTGGTTGTACGAGACGACGAGGAGGTTACCCTCGTGGTCGAGCGCCGGCATCACGGCATCGCCGCTGCTATTGACACATCCATTGGTCAGGACCGAAGAATAAGGCTGTCCGGAGCCACTGCGAATCAGAACCTTGAATGTGCCCGGCGAGGTGACGTTCCAGAGCCGGTCGAAATATGAGCCGGAGAGGAAATCGCTGGCCAGCACCTTTCCCGCGCTGTTGATTTGTACCGACACGCCATAGCCTCGTCCACTGGTCGGATTGGCGAAGCTCACTACGGCGGGCGCGAGAGTCGGGCTGGCGGCCACCACACCCTGGCCGCCGCCGTTGAATTCCGCGGAGTAGGCGACTACGCCGTTAGCGTTGATGGACGGACCGAATATCCCTGTCAGAGGCTGGTTCGCATTGAGCGGTGTCTGACCTGTCGTCGACAGGATACGGTATTCATAGAACTTTCCTGGAATCGTCTGCGCCAGTGACGAGTCAGCCGGCTGTAGTAAGACCAGTACGGCGGCAAAAGTGGAAACGGAAATCGGGAAACATGAGCGACGTCTCGCTGGTAACGTCATCTGACTTACGGCCAGGCGTCCAGTTATCCTGGCCTCCCTCCTTAATTGGAACTTAGCCCGGGCTGAGTGAGCATCATAAGATTATACATGCAAGGACTATAGATGCAAGCGCCATCCCGCCAGTTTTCGCCAGCTTCTTGTGTGGGCACAGTCCAGGGAATCTCCTGTGACGCTTATAGAGTGGGCACGCGGCCGGGCGACTGGTGTAGACTGTCAACTGTGACGCTTCGACGGCGTCACGGGAGGAGGATTTCCAGACATGGCCTATCTTGCGGGGAACCCGGGCAGCTACGCCGGTCAAGCAGTGGGCACCGGGCAATGCGTCGCCTATGTGCAGGCTGCGAGTGGGGCACCTCTGACTTCCTTGTGGAGCCAAGGCATCCAAGTGAAGGGTAATACGATTCAAACGGGTACCGCGATCGCAACCTTCGACCCGGACGGGAAATACGGCAATCATACGGACGGAAGGTCGCATGCGGCAATTTATATCAGCCAGAGCGCTGCCGGGATACTGGTCTGGGATCAATGGTCAGGTCAGCCCGTCCACCAAAGGACCATTCATTTTCGAGGCGGCGCACCTGGTACTAAGCCGGTGAACGACGGTGACGCTTTTTATGTCATCTCTTGAGAACGTGCTGAATGCCGTTCCCGCTGGTGTCCTGGCGATGCTGTTATTTGCGTACGCCGGCGGTCAACAGGCACGAGGCGAGGAACCCATCAGTTGTCCCGCGGCGATCACCACCACTGAATCTGCGCAGGCGCCGCGCGGCTGGAGCGCCACACCCTCCACGGCGAAGCATTCCTTTGAACGCATCTCCGTCTATAACGGCAATCCGGGGGGGCAGGAGTTCGAACTGGCGCCGGACGATGAGGCAAAGCGGGGAAATCGCGTCATCCAGACCTGGCGTTTGCGCGGATATCGGACAATGAACATCTTCCTTCGCTGCCGGTATCACGACAGCTCCGTCGTGCTGACGAAAGACCTGCCCCCGCATATTCAGACCTGCACGCTTCGGTTTGCCTTGGAACAAGGCAAGATCGCAGGGGAATCGGCGATGGAGTGCCGTTGACTTGGCCGGCTTGACCAGGGACTAGCGCGAGTCCAACTCCCGCAGAGCGCGCAAGGCGACCGGATCGTCTGGTTTACGCTCTAAAAGTTGGCGCATGACATCGCGCGCCTTCTGCCTTTCGCCGATCGATATATACAAGCGGCCCAGGTTCAGATAGAGCATCTCATCGCCGGGCGCGCGTTCGATGCCGAAGCGAAAGGCGGCAATCGCGTCGTTGGTTTGACCGAGCTTCGTGAATAGGACCGCCAGATTATTGATGGCTCCCGTGTGCGCCGGATCGATCGAGATGGCGCGCTCAAACCACTGTTTGGCTTCCGCCGCGCGATCCTGACGGGCGAACAACAAACCAAGCTGGTTCGCGGTGTCGGCGTTCTTGGGGTCGGCTTCGAGCGCGCGGCGGAGCAACTCTTCGGCCTCCTTCGGCTCGTTCAGGCGGCCGCACGCTTCGCCCGCGCCGGCCAGCGCGGCAGCGTCATCCGGCTTGAGGGCCAGCACGCGCCGGTAATTGTCGAGCGCCGACTGCCAACGCTGCGCGTCGCCGTGAATCTGAGCCAGCGCGAAGAGCGCCTTCCAGTCAGCCGGATCGCGCCGGACGACTTCGTCGAGATAGGGAATCGCCTGATCGGGATAGCCGGCCCAGTAGAACGCCGCCCCCAGCTTGAAGTAATTCCGGCGCGGCGTCAGGTAATAACGGCCCGCAAAGGGCAGCGCCAATTCAGGGGGGGCTCCGCGCCGCAACGTTTCGAGGTCAGCCTGGAGCGCTGCGGACGGCGGCATTCCGGCGTAAATCTTGCGTGCGCGGCTGTGCTCGTCGATCAACAGGAGCAGGGGCAATTCCAGATCGGTCCGCAACTCGAACAAGTAACGGCGAAAGATTGCGTACTGCGCCGCGAGATCCGGCGCCGCACGCGTCAGATCGAGAATCTCGAAAGGCACCCCGGCAGGCGCTGTGGCGCTCTCTGCGGCGAGCAGAAGAAAGCCCGGACCTTTGCGCTTCTCCGGCAGTGGGACCGGCTCGAACAGCCAGGCATCTCCGCATGCGGCTTCGTTGACGCCCTCCACGGAAGCCGCCGGCATGGCTCTGCGCGCCGCGAAGGGAAGTGCCCCAATCTCATCCGCGCCCTCGGTGATCTGATAGCGGAAACCGGAGCGCAGGTGGGCGAAGTGCTGCGTCTCGCCGGAGGGCCAGGTGATCGCGACGTTCGCTTCGGCGGCATCGCCCAAGCCGATGTGCAGTTGCTTGGAATGCTGGGACAAGTACCCGCTGCCCGCCGCGAGGTGATACATGCGGCCGTTCACTTCGATGCGGGCGCCTATCGCGTCGCGATTCGATTTCACGCCGCGCAGCCGCAGCGCGATGACGCGCCGCCCGGCGCCGCAGTGATTGCGCAAGATGCGCAGTTGCGGTCCCAGGCGGCTCTTGAGAATGATATCCAGGTTGCCGTCGTTATCGATATCCGTCACGGCAAAGGCCCGCGAGTCATCGGCGAAATCCAGTCCGCTGACGCCCGAGAAATCGTAGTATCGCGGCGCGCCCCCATCGGCCGGCCGCACACGCCTGTAAAACACATTAGGCTCATGGCCGCTCCAACTGTAATCTTCGCGGATGAGTTGATTGATGGCGTTCCAGCCATTCTCGTACTGTGGTGCGGGAGCCGCGGTCACCGGCGATTTTGCCACCACCTGCCGCCAGAAGAAGCTATCCAGATCGCGTTGGGAAGCGTTGGTCAGCATGCCCGCGGCAATATAGATTTCCGGCACACCGTCGTTGTCGAAATCGATTCCATCAGAGCACCATGCCCAGCGGCCCATGGCCACGCCTTCCGAACCGGCCTCCCGGAAGCGCGCATCGCCGCCGTTTTGGTAAAGGGCGTTGCCCATGGTGTGACTGTGATACGCCGCAGCGCATTCGCGTCCCGGCGCGAAAGCCGAATCGGCAACCACGCGCTGGCCCGCCGCAGTCCACATGTTGGAAACATACAGGTCCGGCCGGCCGTCTCCATCGTAGTCGAACCACGCGGCGCTCATGCCCGGCGCCATGTTCTCCACGCCGGCTTCCGCGGCTTCATCGCGGAAGCGGCCCTGGCGGTTGCGATACAGGTTGCTGCGGCCGAAATCATTGGCTACATACAGGTCCGGCCAGCCATCGCCGTCGAAATCGCACCATGCCGGCGCGAAGCTGAACCGGTTATTGTTGTGATTCATGCCGCTTTCTTCAGTGACATCCTCGAAGAATCCCGATGCGGAAAGCCGGTTGCGGAACAGGTAGTTCGGCGGACCGTTCTGTGCGTCGTGATAGGGTACGGCATACCGATACTTGTCTTCGCTCTGGAAAAAATGATAGGTACAAAGGTACAGATCGACATGCCCGTCGCGGTCATAGTCCGCGGCCGCCATGCCGGTAAAGGCGCCCTGGGGCGCCGTGCGGAAACGGAACGCGTCCGGCCGTACGTTGAATGTGCCATCTCCCCGGTTGATAAACAACAGCGGGCCTGCGCCTCCGAGCACGACCAGGTCTTGATGGCCGGAGTTGCGGAAATCCACAAACAGCGCGCAAGTGCATTCATCGAGAATAGCCAGGCCGGCATGCGCCGTGATATCGGCGAAAGTCCCGTCGCCCCGATTCTTATATAGACGGTTGGGAAGTCCGGCCTGCTGGCAGATATAGATTTCATCCCAGCCATCATTGTCGATGTCAGCAACTGCCACACCGTTGTTCCCGTATATATCGATCCCCGTAGCCGCATCCAGCCTTGATCGCCAGAAGACGTTGCCCTTGCGTAACTGTTCGCGAAACGAATCCGTGTGCGCCAGCGAATATCCGGTGACATCCTGAAAAAGAGGCTCTCGCGCAGTGGTCATGGTCTCACTGACCGGGTGCGATGACTGGAGGCGGCCATCCTTCCATATCTGCCGCCACAGGCCGACTCGATAACCACCCTCGCTTGCGATTTCATAACGCACCAGGTGGTTGGGCAACACGAAGAAGCGTGCCCGGCGGATCCGGCCCAGGGATTCTCTCCACTGGGAGAAGGTTTCGTCAAATCCGGCGGCGGCGGCGGCGAACTCCGCCTCCCAGACACCTTCGCCAATGGCATGGTAACTGTTTGGCAGGAGGGAGGCGCCCTTGAACGTTTCTGCCAGTGGAAGCGCCTGGCCCGTGAGCGCGGCTGAAAGGCGCTGCTCGATCTCCGCGGCCTCCCTCTCGAAGCGAAATTCATCGGTCCCGGGTTCCACCTGCGCCAGGACTGCTTCATAAGGGCTGGACTTGCGGAAATGGACGGGATATCGATGCGCGCCGGATGCCCTGCGAGATAGAAGCCCTAAACCGGCGAGCGCCGCGAGAAACTCGCGGCGCTCGATGGGGAAAACTGCCACAGGTCCTATTGTATCCGGAGGCCGGCCCGTGCCGGCGCCGGAGGGGCTCTCAGAACAGGAACTTCAGCGAGAATTGAATGTGCCGTTCGGTTCCTGCCAATGTGCTGGTCACCTGGCCGAACGTGGAGTCGCCATAGCCGCTGTCCGGGAAATTAAACTGCGGCGTATTGGAGATGTTGAAGAACTCGCCCCGGAATTGCAACTTGTAGCGCTCCGTAAAGTCGAAGTTCTTGAATATAGAGGCGTCCAGGGTCTTTAGAGCTGGCCCATAGTTCGTGTTGTCGCCGAGATTGCCTTCGGTCAGCGCCGCGGGTGGCGCGAAGTTTGCCGTATTGAACCATTGCGACGGCGTGCGTCCGCCAGACGGCGCGGCGTTTGCGCCGCCGCTCCCGACATAATCGGGGAAACAGCCCGCCCATACCCCAACGCAATAAGAGCCACTGTTCATGGCTACGGTGTACGGCTGGCCGGTGTGCAAGGTCAGAATGCCGTTGATCTGCCAACCGCCCAGCGCGATGTCCGCGGCCCTGTTGAGGTCAGAGCCATACTTCCGGCCCCGGCCGAACGGGATATCGTAGGTAAAACCGGTGGTAAAGTTCAACCGGATGTCCCATGCCGCGCTCGAATAGTCCTCACCGTAGTTAAGGTTGTCCTTGGTCTGGAACCAGTTCGAACCGCTGAGCGTGGTGCCGGTGTCCGCCAGCGCATGGCCCCACGTGAAAGAGCTGATGAACTGCAAGCCGTTGGAGTAGCGTTTCTCCAGTTTTGCAGTCATGGCATTGTAATTGCCCTGCCCGAAGCTCGCCGTTCCCGAAACACCGCCAATATCCGGGTACGGACGCAGCGACGTACAGGTGATGTTCGTATTGGCCGTCGGATAATTGGGACACGCGTTAGGGTCGGGCTGGAAGAGCTGGTGCGAGGAGTGGTTGCCCTGGTAACCCAACTCGAAGGCCATGTCGTGGCCCAAATCGCGCTGAACCGAAATATTCCACTTCTGCACCATCGGATTCAAGAAGTCGGGGTAGACTTCACGCATCTGGAGCGAAGTTACGGGGTAAGTGGTGAACACCGTGGTCGGGAACCCGACGGTGAGGCCGCCAATGGCATTTCCATTGGCCCAGAGCGGATTGGGCAGGAAAGGGTTGCCGGTTAGGTTAAGCGCCGGGGATTCATTGAATGGCGCCGATTCGCCGCGGTTGGGATTGCCGCCCTGCTGCTCCTCACCGCCGTAGAAAATGCCATACGCCGCGCGCACCACCATCTTCGGGGCGAAGCTGTAGGCAAAACCCAGACGCGGGCCAAAATCGTGCTTGTCCCAGGGAATCAGGTACTGCGAAACACAGCCTCGGCATACTTTGATTTCCGGGAAAAGCGCCGGATAAGTGACGCCTCCGAACGTGTATGGCGCGTTGAAGTTCGGGGGCAGCGCCGCGTCCTGGTTTGGCCCCTTCGGAATTTGCAGGGTAACTGTGTCGAAGTCGAAGTTGGACTGGCGTGCAAACTGCTCGCCAATAGGCGACCACAATTCATATCGCAACCCGTAATTGACGGTCAACTTCGGTGTGACCTTCCAATCGTCCTGGAAATAGCCGTCGTAGGACTTTCGGGTCGATGAAATGAAGTTGGTGGTCGATATCTGCCCCCCGTTTATTGCGCCCAGCAAGAAGGAGGCAAACGAGTCGCCCGTATTGTTGCAGGCCGTACCTTGTATCGGCTCGCAGGTCTGTTGGCGGTTGAAGTAGATCTCGCCATGCGGAAAAGGCACCTGGAAAAATGGGAACCCGATGGGCTTCACTTCCACGCCGAACTTAAACGCATGCGTGCCTTTGGTAATGGACACGTTTTGAATGAAGTCCCAGACGTTGCTATACTCCTTGGTCGGCAGCCAGTCGTTGGCGCCGATCTGGCTGTATTGCCCCATGTCGAACTGCGGAAGTCCGCCGTTCAGTGTGGTGGTGGGGTCGTAACCGCCCATGCCCACCGCCTTGAACTCATCGGTGTTGGCGTTGGCTTGGGTGCGCGCCGTTACCAGACGGCTGTAGGCGAGTCGCGTTTCCGAAATAATCGACGGAGTCCAGATGCGGGTATAGCCGATCTGCGCATTGCGGCCCAGATCTATTTCGCTGGCGCCGTTGAACCATCCCCCATCGAGCGCGCCTTGGAATGGCGGAACAGTGTATTTGCTGGTGTCGGACCAACTGATGCTTCCGAACAGGCTGTCCTTATCGTCGATGCGATAATCGACGCGGCCGTCTCCCTGGTCCGTGCGCAGCCCGCCGGGAGTCACTACGTAGAGGTCGTTGCCCGGATAGTTGCCGGGCACGATCTTCTGATTGGGTGATGGATACAGCGCCGCGATCTTCGCCGCCGCCGGATCAATCTGATTTTGTGGGATCTGGTCACTGGGATATGGCGTGCGCGTGCACACCCCCGAAGTGTTGCACGACGACGTGGTCGGATCGTAGATGGTGGCCACATTATTGAAATTCCCTGCGATCTCCGCCGCGGTGGGAATCGTATAAAACCCGCCATCGCCGAGGCTTTGGACCACACCGCCCGCGGTCGCGATCTTGGTGCCCTGGTAGTCGCCGAAAACGAACAGCCTGTTCTTGATGATCGGTCCGCCGGCCGTAGCGCCGAACTGGTTCTGCTGCAGCGGCGGGCGCGCCGCACCCGCTAAATTGTTCTCCCAGCGGTTGGCATTCAAGTCGGTGTTCTGCAGATATTCGAACAGGTCGCCGTGCAATTCGTTGGTGCCCGATTTGAGTTGCACATCGATCACCCCGCCCGCCGCCCGGCCATACTCGGCGTTATAGCCATTGGTCAGCATCCGCATCTCGCCGATGGCATCGATCGACGGCCCGATTACATAGGAAGTCTGATTGATGAAATCGATGTCATTGACGTTATTGTCGACACCGTTCAGCAGGAAGTTGTTTTCCCCGGTGGAGCGGACGCCATTCGCCGAGAATCCACCGTTCTGCGCGTCGCGCGCCCCTGGTTCCGCCACCAAAACACCGGGCGACAGGCGGGCGAGAAAAGCAAACACGCGCTGCCCGCCTAAAGGCACGTTTTCCAGCGTCTGGGTGTTCAGATCGGCGCCCTGGGAGGTATTTTCGGTCTGCAACAAGGGTGCTGCCGCACTCACCTCTACAGACTGTGTGATCTGCCCCACTGGCAGCGTCAGGTTGACGCCGATGCGGTCGCCGGCAGTGACAACAACATTGTCCTGCTCGACCCGCCGGAAACCTTGCGCTTCGGCGGTGACCGTATAAGTGCCGGCCTTCAACGCAGGACGGACGTACTCTCCGGCGGTGTTGGTCGACACCGTATAAATCAGGTTCGTGGCTACTTCTGTGATCGTAACCTTGGCATTCGGTATGGCTGCTCCGCTGGGGTCGCGAACAATACCCGTGATCGTACCCAGATCTCTTTGAGCAAAAAGAGCACTTACCAGGAACAACCCAACAAGGGCTGCCCGCATACCGGCAACATGGCGCATAACTGCCCCCTCCCGCGCACGGCCACCCTCGACCGGCCATTTGGACTTGACGTACTTATACCCTGAGACCAACGCTACCCCAGTCCTCGCGTGGACTGAATGCAAACGTTTTCATTGATGTTAAGCGACCCGGCATTTTCTGTCAAGAGGTTCGACGGATTTTTACCTTCTTTTTTGCATCAGCACTTGTTTTGCGGTGCCGTAACGCGGTATAGCTACGCATGGAGGAAGCCGTGCCAGCCATGAAGATACAGGAGGTCGCCCGGCGCGCTGAAGTCTCGACGGCAACCGTATCTCGAACAATCAACAATCCTTCCATGGTGGATCCCGAGACCGCCAAGCGCGTCTGGAAGGCCATTGAGGAACTGCGATACTATCCAAACTCCCTGGCCCGCTCGCTGGTCTCCGGGCGGAGCCGCATTTTCGGCTTAATTGTGTCTGATATCACAAATCCATTCTTCCCGGAGGTAATCAAGGGCCTCGAAGACGTGGCGATTCAGAACAATTACGAGATCCTGGTCAGTTCTACAAATTACGATTCGGCGCGTATGGCGCTCTGTGTGCGGCGGATGCTGGAGCGCAAAGTCGAAGGCGTGGCCATCATGACGTCGGAAATGGACAAGCAGCTGGTGGAGCAGCTGGCACACCGCAAGGTGCCAATGGTTTTCCTCGACGTGGGGCCGAGTGGCGAAGGCATTACGCATATAGTGGTCGATTATGCGATGGGCGTCAACGAAGCGGTTGAGCATTTGCTGTCATTGGGTCACCGCCGGATCGATTTTATCAGCGGGCCCTTGAATCTGAAGTCCGCACGCAT
>Ga0335077_10012010_pt1 | contig 10825 bp, 7 predicted proteins | sample Lox_Sample_31_FD_207151 | JGI IMG/M metagenome (GOLD analysis project Ga0335077, IMG submission 207151) | Soil microbial communities from Loxahatchee National Wildlife Refuge, Florida, United States - Lox_Sample_3.1 | ecosystem: Environmental > Terrestrial > Soil > Wetlands | place: USA: Florida...
GGTCCACCGGCAGATGGAAAAGATTACGTTTGCGCCGCCGCTACACGGCATCGCGGACGTCACCCTGGATTTCATCGAAAAAATCGGCTCGGTTACTCCCGGCACTTTGAAGTATGTGAAAAGCTTCAGCGGCGGCTCGGAGGCGGTTGAGGCGTCGCTTAAATTTATCCGGCAATATTTCAAGCAGACGGGCCGGCCGGGCAAGTACAAATTCATCAGCCGTTATTTCGGTTATCACGGCGGCACGTTCGGCGGCATGGCAGCCAGCGGCACCGGCGCGCGCAAGAGCAAGTTCGAACCGCAGATGCCAGGCTTCGTCAAGGTGTTCCCGCCTAGTTATTACCGGGACCGCTTCGCCACGTGGGAAGAGGCCAACCGTTTTGCCGCCGAGAGTTTCGAAGACGCCATCATCGGCGAGGATCCGGACACGGTGGCGGGCGTGATTCTGGAGCCGGTCGGCAACACCGGCGGCATCATCACGCCCACGCCGGAATACTTTCAAATCATCCGGAAGGCCTGCGACCGGCACAACGTGATTCTGGTTTTCGACGAAGTGATTACCGGGTTCGCCAAAACGGGAAAAATGTTCGCCGCGCAAACGTTCGGGGTGACGCCGGACATCATCTGCACGGGCAAGGGGATTTCCAACGGAGTGATCCCGCTAGGCGCCATGATCGCGCGCGAAGACATGGCCGATGCGTTTTTCGGGCCGCCGGAGGCGGGCGTGCAATTCGCCCACGGACATACGTTCGCCGGGAATCCTCTGGCATGCGCGGTGGGCATCGCCGTGATCGACGAAATGCTGGAGCACCGGCTGGACGAGAAAGCCGTCCGCCTTGGCGACTATCTCACCGCGCGGCTGGAGTGCCTCAAGAAATACGGCGTCGTGCGCGAAGTCCGCGGCAAGGGCGTACTGCGCGGAGTCGAGCTGGTGAAAGACACGCGCGCCATGCAGCCGTTCCCCGAGTTGGGCAAAGCCATGAAAAAAACCGCCCTGGCCAACGGGGTCATCATGCGGGTGGATCCCAGCTGGTTTGCCGTCTGCCCGCCGCTCATCGCCGACGAACCCGCCATCGACGAGATGTGCGGACTCATCGAAAAGAGCTTGACGGACGCTCTGGCGCTGGTGGGCCGGTAACCTTCTTCGGTGCCCGCCCGGTGGTTCACTTGGTGGCATCTACTGAACAGCCAGGGTAACGCCAGCCTGGCTGGTGGTGTTTCCAATCCTCATCAGGACAGGGACTTTGCTTCCCGGTTTGATCCCATCCGGCACCTTTACATTCACCTGAATTACGGCCGCCAGTCCCGGAGCTGCTCCGGCATAGAGAATCTGCGACCACTGCCCACCGATATTGACGTTCACCTTGTTCTTCGGTTGCGGCAGCGGACTTGAGGCCAGAACGTCTTCCGCCCAATCCGGATCGCTCACTCCCTGGCCTGTGGCCCAGAGCGAGATAAATGAACCCCGTGGCGCGGGGTTCGCCGCGTTGTTGATGCTGTTATCTTGATTCAGAACCGCCGCCTGCCCCTGGCCGGATTGATCCAAGGTGAAAAGGCCGGGCGCGGTGTCTGCTACCGTTGTAGAAAAAGTAGGACTGCTCTGGCCCTGATATTTCACCTGTACCTGGACGCTCTCCTGACCCGCAACCGCGTTGGGCACGATAGCGGCAACCTGATCGGCTCGCGTGTAGAGCAGCGGGGCAGCAACCCCATTGAAGAGAACCTGCGTACCAGCCACGTTGTTGCTAATGTGCCCTGAGGAGTCGATTTGCGGTCCAGCTAGTTTGGCAGGCCCCAGGCCGGAACCGTAAATCACCACCGCTTCCCCCGGAGACACGGGGCCGCTCAGACTGCTGGCGGAATTGACCACATCTCCGATGAGTTTCTTCTGCGTCAGCAGGCCATAGACCACCAGCTGGTTGGAAAACGTAGGCACGTAGACCTTGCCATTGGCGATGGTGGGCGCTGTGAATTTGGCCAAGTTTCCCACAGCATCACGGCTCGCATTCATATTGCTGTCCCAGAGCTCTTTGGAGACGTCGCTCGCCGAGAGTGCATACAGAACTGCGGGCCCGCCGGTGTGCGCAGCCTTCGTTGAAGTTACCCACAGGATGGCGGAAAATTGAGCCGCGCCGTTAGCAGAAACAGACATTCCATCGAAGGGCAGACCCGATGTGAATGTGCTCTGTGAAAACGGCTTGGTTTCGAACTGGCCGTTGGTCATGCGGAATGCCTTGACGGCATCGTTGTATGCGCGGACATAGACGATTGGGCTATCTGCCCGCTCCCAATAAGCCATATTGAAAATGCCGAAGCCGATGGCCTGGAATCTCTGCAGCACCTGGCCATTTCCCGCTTGTGAGTGGCCCATGTTTTGGGTATCCAACAGGTGGAGGATGCCCTCCTTGCCACCGGCAATTATGGTTCCGGCGCTCGTCAGCACCGGCCCGCAAGAGCCGAAGTCACTATCCAGGTCGTCGAGCGTTTGCCAGTTGTCCGGCGTGAACCAGTCCGTGACCGCGGTCGTTCCGGAGGACGTACCCACTTTCATCACGCTCATCCCCCAGTTCACCGCGCCGTCGTATGAGCCATTTCCGGTTACCACGTAAATGTTGCCCTGTGCGTCGGCTGCCGGCCCGCGGCCCCCCTGCCAGATAGAAGCTCCCCAGCCATGTGCTGAGGTTAGAAGAACGGAGGTTTGCTGTTGAATATTCGCCGCGTTGTAGCCCATCAGCCAGCCATGAAAGTCTCCCGAATCGCTGTGCGATCCGAATGCAATGTGAACGACGTTGTTCAGCAGCAGCAGACCGGGGCGCTGCAAATGATTGCTGGCAACAAAACTGAACTGGCCGTTTTGAGCGTTCCCGTTCTGGCTCGGCGCACTTGCAACGATGATAGTGGGCCCGCCGAATTTTTCGTCACCCGTCGCAATGTCCAGCGCGTGCAGACGATAGAGGTAGTCTCCGTTCTCCTTGGTGTGGGCGACCGCGTAAATGGTTCTTGTATTGTCGTCGATAACCGGCGTGCCGAGGATGCCGACTTCGGGCAGGTCGTCGAGCTGGTAGTCCGCGCCGGGGACCGAGGGGCCTAGGTTCACATGCCAAAGAGGGCTTTGTTGCGTATCGGCGTCAAAAGCATAAACGTCGTTGTGGTGGGTCACTACATAGACCACGTTATGCGTCCCCTTGCCCGGAATGGCTACGTTTTCGAGGTAAAGCGGTTGCGCGTTGATGTATCCGCCGACTGGAAGCGAAAATAGCTTCCCAAACTGCGTCGCGTTCACATTGAGCGGGTTCAGAACCGTTTCGTTCAGGTTGGCGTTGGTGCGCGCGTTGTTGTAGTTATCCGTGAGGACGTTGACTTGCGCTCCCGCGGGAGAGCCGGCAAAACTGGCCAAAAGCATCGAAAGGACGGCGACTGGCTTCGAGAAAAACTGAGATACTGCCTTCTTATGGTAGTTCCGCATGACCTTGCTGGACAAAAACCGTGCAGAGACGCCCGGTGTCAGACAATTCACCGAACGCCGCCGTCGGGCGATATTCCTTACTGAAACCAGATTGTAACTCATGGAACCGCGCGGTCCAAGTACGGGAGCGAAAAGCGTAGGGTCATGAATCCAGTGCGAGTGGAACTTGCCAGCCGGCGGAAATTGCGCGATCGAAATAAGGTCAGTTACCGTCTCGCCCACTGGCCCATCTGGATCTGGGTGTTCTTCATCGCCCCCGGCCCGTTGACTTTCGACTTGTTCGAGCACGGATTCGACTGGCGTATGGGCGCCTGGCTGGCGTTGGTGCTCATCGGAACCGGCATCGCCGGCCTGCGCGGCAAGCTTCCCGGTGTCGAGCCTGAGCCTTACATCCTGCGCTTCACCGAGGACAAACCCAATCCGCTCTACCGTCGTGTCTGCTACACCTTCGCCTGGAGCGCCGTGGCTGTGTTTGCCGTACTGAATCTGGCAGGACTGGCTGTCGCGATTGCATTGGACAAATGGTATCTGCGGCAGATTTATGTTTACGGCTATTTTCCGCTCGCGTTGGCCATCTGGATTGCTGGAGCCCTCGGCCGGCTGCCGCGCGTCATGGCCTCGACCAAAGGTGAAGGCCACGAGCGCCGGTATTTCTACGGTTCGGTGTGGGCCGTATGCCTGGCGCAGCCAGTGCTCGGCATGATGTGGAAACTGCTGCCGCGCAACCGACCCGCGGACGCTTTGAAACTCGCGGTCTTCGTTGGGATTCTGGCGTTTGTGGGCAACCTGGCGAGACGCGGCGTGCTTCCCCGGACCCGGCCTATCGTGCCGGGTGAAAGCGCTATCTCGGATTGAATCTGCGCAGCCTCGGTGACGAATCTTTGACAGTTCTGTAAGGCGAACGCGCACTAAGGCAGGTTACAAGATCAGCGGATGCGTCGCGACGATGTGCTCCGCCACCGGGCGGCCTCCGATGAGGTGCTCCTGAATGATCCGTTCCACCACCGCCGGCGTGACCGAGTGATACCACGTGCCATCGGGATAGACGACGGCGATGGGCCCATGCTCGCAGATGCGCAGGCAGTTCGCTTTGGTACGGTACACGCAATGTTCGCCTTCCAGCAAGCCGAGTTCGGCCAGCCGTTTCTTGAGATACTCCCACGACGCCAGGCTGTCTTCGCGTGTGGAACATTTTGGGTTCGTCTGGTCGGCGCAAAGAAAGATATGCCGGCGGACATTTGCGATTTGCAGCTTTTCGGCAATCTGAAAGAGGCGCTCGGGCGTCACAGGATCAGCCTTTCATCGCCCTCGCGCCGCGTAATTCGCTCACGGTCCAGATACTCAAGCAGCGGAATCGCGTATTTGCGGGAAATGCCGGTCCAGTCTTTAAAAACTCCGACGTTGAAGCGCGTAGCTCTGCGCGCCGCCAGCAGATGACGAAGACTCTCGACGGCCGAATGGTGGAACACGAGGTCCTCGCTGATTCGAATCAGGCGCTTTTCGCGAAGCAGGATCTGCAGTAACGATCGGGCCCGGCCGGCCTCCACACCGGACTTGGCCAGCACGTCGGGCAGCGCGGGTACGGCAAGCCCAGCCTGCTCGAAAGCGCGCTCAATGGCGGCACGCGCCTGTTCTTCGTCTTGCTTGAGAACCACCTTGTGTGTGCGGAGGCGTACAGTCTCACCCTCTGCCGAAAGGTCCTTCGCCGCAGCCAGAAGCGCGTCAAAAACGAACGGAGGCGCTTCACCCAGTTCACGGCCCCGCAGGTCTTCCTTGGCGATGCCAGGCAGCAACGGGTGCGACCGATGGAAATCGCGCACCGTCTCGACCAGATGCTGGCGCGTCCTATCAAACCAGCCGTGGTCCATGAGCCACAATTGCGGCTGGCGGACGAGCACAAACTCGGAGCGCATTGCGGTTTCGATGTCGCTCTGGAGCAGGCCTGTGCGCGCCACCAGGTCGCCCGCACTCATTCCATATTTCGACTCTCGTACAAGCAGCGCGATCTTGGCGGCGGCATCGTTTCCGGCTAGCGCGCTGAGCCGTTCGGCGACGTCGTCCTTTCTGCGGTAACGCATACCGCCGGTATCCAGCACCACGCCGCCGCCAATGGTTACCACGGGCGAAAACTTGCGAATGATGAAGCGGTCGCCGGGCAGAATGAGAGCGGACTCACGCAACACGATCCGGGCAAAGGCGCGCCCGCCAGGCTTCAACAGCGTTGCGCCGCCGAGCAGCCGCACCTCGGCTTCGATCTCCGCCGTCCCCGCGTGAAGATGCACCGGCGCGCGGTGTTTCAACGGCTTCGCGGAAGGCAGCAGGTCGAGGCTGCAATCGAGCTGGCAGGTGGCGCGGAACCGTCCGGGCACGGAAAGCACCATGCCTCGCGTGATTTCCGCCGGTTCGATATCTGCGAGATTTACCGCCGTTCGCTGGCCCGCGGTGGCTCGATCGGCAGACTTCCCGTGCACTTGCACGCCGCGCACCCGGAGTTTGCGCCCGGCCGGATAAAGCTCCACTTCCTGGTCGCGGCTGACCGCGCCTGAGATCAGCGTGCCGGTGATTACGGTGCCGAAGCCCTTGGCGGTGAAGGCACGGTCTATAGGCAGACGGAAGTGGCCGGTCACGCTCTTCTCCACCACCGTTTGAGACACGCGTTGCAGCTCCCGGCGCAAATCACCGATGCCCGTACCCGTAGTCGCGCTGACTGCGACAACAGGCGCGCCCTCCAGAAAGGATCCGGCCACGAACTCCTCCACTTCCAGCCGGACCAGGTCGAGAATGTCCTTGTCCACCAGGTCAGCCTTGGTCAGCACAACAATTCCGCGCGGAATGCCCAGCAGGCGGCAGATGTCGAAGTGCTCGCGGGTCTGCGGCTTAATGGATTCATCGGCCGCCACGACGAACAGAACCAGGTCGATGCCGCCCACGCCGGCCAGCATGTTTTTTATGAACCGTTCGTGCCCCGGCACGTCCACGAAACCCAGGCGTAGCTCAGGAGCCAATTGCAGGTGAGCAAAACCGATATCGATGGTAATGCCGCGCCGCTTTTCCTCTTCCAGCCGGTCGGTATCGATGCCCGTGAGAGCCTTCACCAGAGCGGTCTTGCCGTGGTCGATGTGGCCCGCGGTGCCGACAATGATATTTTTCATGGCGCTCGCTTTCATCCTACTACCGGCCGCCGTGCTCGCCGCGCGGAAGACCACACAGACGGCCCGGCTGCGCTACAGTAAGGGCGATGAACAGGCTGGAAGAACTTCAGCGCCGGCGCGCGGCGGCGGATCAAGGCGGAGGAGAAGCGCGCACGCAGCGGCAACACCAGGAGGGCAAGCTCTCTGCCCGCGAGCGCGTGGAACTGCTGCTGGACGAGAATTCCTTCGAAGAACTCGACAAGCTGGTCACACATCGCTGCCGCGATTTCGGGATGGAAGAACAGGTCGTGCCGGGTGACGGATTCATCACCGGCTGGGGCCGCGTGGATGGCCGGCTGGTCTACGTCTTCGCGCAGGACTTCACGGTTTTTGGCGGCTCGCTTTCCGAGGCCAACGCGCAGAAGATCTGCAAAATTATGGACCTGGCGCTGAAGAATGGCGCTCCCATCATCGGTCTCAACGATTCGGGCGGCGCGCGCATACAGGAAGGCGTGCTTTCGCTCGGCGGTTACGCGGATATCTTCTTGCGCAACACGATCGCCAGCGGCGTGATCCCCCAGATCTCCGCCATCATGGGCCCGTGCGCGGGCGGAGCCGTCTACTCTCCCGCCATCACCGACTTCGTCTTCATGGTGGATAAGACCAGTTACATGTTCGTCACGGGTCCGGACGTGATCAAGACCGTGACCCACGAGGACGTCAGCAAAGAACGCCTGGGCGGCTCGATGACCCACAACTCAGTGAGTGGTGTGGGCCACTTCGTAGCGCACAGCGACGCCGAATGCCTGCGCATGATTCGTGAGCTATTGAGCTATCTGCCCCCGAACAATCGCGACGATCCGCCGCGGGTGGAGTCGAGTGATCCGGTGGAGCGCGCCGACCCGGAGCTGGACAGGATTGTGCCCGAGGAATCCAACCAGCCGTATGACATCAAGGATGTCATCCGCCGCGTGGTTGACGATGGTAATTTCTTCGAGGTTCATGAGCACTTCGCGCAGAACCTGGTGATCGGGTTTGCGCGTATGGATGGCAGGCCCCTGGGGATCGTGGCGAACCAGCCGGCGCACCTGGCAGGCTGCCTGGACATCAACTCCTCCGTCAAGGGCGCGCGGTTCGTGCGTTTCTGCGATGCGTTCAACATCCCCATCCTGACGTTTGAAGACGTGCCTGGATTTCTGCCCGGCACCGAGCAGGAGTTTGGCGGCATCATCCGGCACGGAGCCAAGCTCCTTTTTGCGTACGCTGAAGCCACCGTTCCCAAGATCACCGTGATCACCCGGAAGGCTTACGGCGGCGCGTATTGCGTGATGGGTTCGAAACACATCCGCACGGACATCAACTTCGCCTGGCCGACCGCCGAGATTGCGGTGATGGGTCCCGAGGGCGCGGTCAACATTGTTTACCGGCGCGAGCTTGCCGCCGGGGATGGTGACGCCCTGCGCCTGGAAAAAATCGCCGAGTTCCGCGAGCGCTTCGCCAGCCCGTTCATCGCCGCGGAGCGTGGCTTCATCGACGCGGTGATCGAACCGCGCGAGACCCGCCCCCGGGTGATCCGCGCACTACGCATGCTGGAGAACAAAGTGGACACCATGCCGAGGAAAAAGCATGGGAATATACCGCTGTAGGATTGGGTCTCCGGTGCGTGTTGGTTGACTGGCTGGGGTCAGAATCGTTGTTGATATTTGCTACTAATCTGAGTGAGCGCGGCAGCGTAATCTAACCGAGTGTCGTGGTAGTTTACCCACGAGAACGGGAATGGTGGTGAATTGGTCGCGGTGTAGCGTAGCACCAGGAACTGGTCGAAAGCCGGTTTCGCCTCTTTCACCAGCCGGGCCTCGGCGGCGGCTGCTTCCTGAATAGGGTGCAAGTAGCCGTCTTTTCCAGTAGTGTGGAACGCGCGATCGCCCTCGAAGCTAGTGTAGTCCGATGCGTGATTAATTCCGACGATCGCGACGCAGATCGGATTTGCTCCACCCTTTCTGAACTGATCGGCTTGGTTTCGAAGATCTGTCATCACCCGATCAATCTGTTTGATCATCGCCTTGGCAAGGATTTTGATTTCGGTTCCAATTTCCACAGTGGCGATTGGACCTCTCGCGACCAGGTATTCGGGATCAGTAAGAGGTGCCTCCCCCTGAATGATCGCCCCAAGGGTTCCATCGCCCCGGCGAGCTTCCACACCGCGCGCACGATTCTGAACATTCAGAACACTCTGCTGGGCATTGATCGCGGCTAAGAGTTTTGAGGATCGGGTCGTGGCGGCCAGGTCTTCGTACAAATGCATGGCAACATAGTTGCCGAGGCTGGCATCACGATGACGGTACTTGTTACCCTCGAAGAGGCTTTTGAAAGCAGACAGAAGGCGATATTCAGCCAACCGTTACCTCTGCACGGACTGCACCCACCATCTCCATTTGTCCGAAGACCCCAAGAAGACGGCGATGGGCCATTTCGAAATACATTGGATCAATCTCGTTGCCAATGGAGTTTCTGCCCGCGGCTGCGGCTGCCAGGGCCGTGGATGCCGTACCTGCGAACGGATCCAAAATCGTGTCACCGGCAAATGAGAACAAACGGATAAGCCGTTCAGCCAGTTCCACTGGAAACGGAGCTGGATGACCGTCGCGAGTTGAAGCTCCTCGAATATCGGTCCAGAACGATCGAAGCCAATTCTTCATTTCCGGCCTCGTCAACATTGAGAGAGCCTTTTGAAGCGGATCGACAGAGCGATACTCACCGCCCTTTCTCATGAAGAGGATGTACTCGATGTCGTTCTTGACAATTGCTCCGGGCTGATAGGGCTTGCCATAGAAACCGGCTCCATTTCCCTCAACCTCTGTTGCCCCGTTTGCGATCTTGTGCCAAAGAATTGGAGTCAGGCAATCCAGGCCCAGACGGCGGGCCCTTACCTGGATATCTGCGTGGAGCGGCATTATGTAGTGTCGACCTCCGCTCTTTCTTGGAACACAAACGTCACCCACCACACAACAGAGTCGGCCCCCGCCTACAAGCGTCCGCGCGCACTCTCGCCACACCTTATCTAGCTCGTGGAGGAATTGTTCGTAATCGCGGACGTCACCAAGCTGCCCGTCCGTCCCTCTCCGGTATTCCTTCAGAGTCCAGTAAGGCGGCGATGTGACCACTAGATGAACGGAACCGTCCTCGATCCACGAGAGATCTCTCGCGTCGCCAAGGTGCAAACGATGCCTGGTTCTGTCATAAGGCTCAGGCCAGGGACGGCGGCGAAATTCTTCGTTGGCCTTCAGAAGAATAGCCAGTCCCTCAGACGTGTTGTCCTCTGGGGTCGTATCCCATTGAGGTAGAAGATGTGAAGTCTCTATACCCACATCACTCGTCACCAGCGTTGATTTCCGCTTACGAGCTCTTAAGGCATGTAGGCGTGCAACTTTGGTCCCCATTTTCATTTCATCGACAGACTATTACTCCAGCTTGAGTCACACCCATTTTCAGCAATCATATCAACTCCCATCTCTCGAAGAGAATCCGGCGCGAGGAAAAAGCGAGGAAACATACCGCTGTAGCCGTCTGCGCCCGGCCCCCTCTATTCGATTCTGAAATTCATGGACACGCTGGCGGTGACGCTGATCTTGCCGAGGGCAATGGTTCCCTCCGCCGACCCGCGTTCGCCGGCTTGATAGACATTTTGAGACACGTTCGCTCCCATATTGTGCAGCCGTCCGTACCAGGAGCCCCCGCCGTAGGAATAACTGGAAACGTTCATGGGCTTGCCCACTACTTTCAGTCCGGCAGCCGCGGCCAGGTCGCTGGCTTTCTCGATGGCCGCTTTGGCGGCCAGGGCCCGCGCCTGGTCGCGGTATTTGCGCAATTCGGTGGTCATGAATTCCACGTTGTAAATGTGGTTCGCGCCGGCTTCAAGGACGGCCGTCAGGAGTGGCTCGAACTTGGAGACATCCTTGAGAGTGACCACGATGGATTTCTCCACCACGTAATGATCGACAACGGTTTCAGCCGAGCTTTGGTACCGGATGTTGACCTGAATGAAATCCGTCTGCACATCAGTGGCGTCAATTTGAAACCTGCCGATGGCATCCAGGACGCTTCTTACCGCGTTATCGTTTTGCACTCGGGCCACGGCGAGGTTTCGGTCGCGGGTCTCCACCCCGAGGGAGATCAACACCTGGTTGGGAATGACCTTGATTTCCGCGTCGCCTGTCACGGACACGAT
>Ga0335077_10012011_pt1 | contig 10825 bp, 4 predicted proteins | sample Lox_Sample_31_FD_207151 | JGI IMG/M metagenome (GOLD analysis project Ga0335077, IMG submission 207151) | Soil microbial communities from Loxahatchee National Wildlife Refuge, Florida, United States - Lox_Sample_3.1 | ecosystem: Environmental > Terrestrial > Soil > Wetlands | place: USA: Florida...
CAGATCGTGCGTGCTGCGTCTGGGTCGGGACGGTCGGACAGAGTCGTTATCGGCCTAGTCTGCAGCACAAAAACAGCCCCGTTTTCAATCGCCCATTCGACATCCTGTGCCTGTCCGAGCCTGCGAGTGATCTGACGCACGAGGACTGCAATACTTCGTACTTCGTCGTCGGTGAGCACACGGGCACCCTGGTCGGAAGGCGGGACGTTGCGGGCCGACACTCCGCTCGTCGTTCCTCCATTCGGGCAATGGCTGACTTGCTTGGTCCCGACTACGACACGAACGATGATCCCTCCGCGATCGATTTCGTAGATGTCCGCATCGACCTCCCCCGATACCAGAGCTGTTCCAAGACCCCAAACGGCAGAAATAACGGCTATACCCGACCGACCACTGACCGGATCCGTGCTGAAGGCAACTCCGGCACGGTCGGCGTTGATCATTCGCTGGATAATGACGGCTGGAGCTCTTTTCGGCACGACCGGTGTTCCATTCCGGCGCCGGTATGCCATAACGCGTTCAGCAAAGCCGGAAAGCCAGACTGCCGCGATCCTCTCCATCACCGCGTCGGTGGTGACCGAAAGGTAGCTTTCCATTTGTCCGGCGAATGAACGGTCAAGCGAATCTTCGTCCTCGGCTGAGGAACGAACGGCTAGTGGCCCGCGCGTCCATGAGAACTCTTCGAGTACAGCATTGATTTCTGCACGAACCCTTGGACCGACGATTAGACCTTCGAGTGCCGAGCGGATGTCCTCAATGTCTCCCCGCTCAAGTGCCAGCTTTTGCCGGTTGTCTAAGCTATCGTCGAACGCCTGCGGTGACAGGGCAAACCAATCAGGCACACGTATTCCTTCTGCTTGCAAACGGGCTAGCCCGTGTGCCTTGCCACCCAATTCGCGTACGCCGCCGGATTGGACGATATATTTCACCTCTCGACTCCGCAGATCCGCAACAACGCCGGCAAGGCGCCCAAGCTCAAGTACATGGTCAGAGCCCAACTACGGGACGTCGCTTCTATCCAACTGCCCCGCCCCGGTCTCATGTGCCGCAAGAACATGACTCCCGCTGCACCAGAAATCAGGAGCATGACTCCCAGCACTACTGCTACGAAGCGCGTATAAGGACCGTTACGAGCTGCAATGCAGGCACAGGCAGCCGCAGCCAGCATCGTAGCTAGCCATATGACAACCGCCTTCCGCCGGCCAAAGACTGCACTGTAGGTTTCTACGCCGAGCTCCTCGTCCTCGGGAGCGCGGACTTTGCGGCCAATTTCGATAACCATAGCCGTGAGGTAGTTCGCCGCAACTATTGAGGCCAACGATGATGGCGCGATATAACCGGCAGCAAACCAATCGCAGGCACCGGCATACATGAAGATGAGCGGAACGATCACCGGCCCCGTCGCTCTGTACAGGGCAGGATGCCGTTTGACCCAGTTTTCAAGGCCAAGGACGCGCAACACGTGTTTATTGCTCATCACTAGCATGTAAGCGGATGTGATGGCTAACAAAGGAAGCAGCCGCCATGACAGCCATAATGCCAGCACTGTTTGCAAAAGGAGACATCCGAGCCATGCGATGAGCAGGTCACGAACCGTTACCAACCCGCGCGGTAGTGGACGATATGGTCGATAGTGGGTGTCATCTTCAGCGTCCTTGAGATCATCGGCCAATCGCAGCTGAAGGAAGAACAACAACGAGGCTACGAATGCCGTAAGAATCGGTCGGATTTCTGGCAAACCGTTGGTATCCCTTGAGGACTCCGAATAAGCTACGGCTGCAAAGCTAAACGCAGCGATGAGTGGAACGTAAGCAAGGAGAGGAAATCTCTCCTTTTGGTAAATCCACCAGCGCTCTCCGGGCGTTGCCTGCTTCTGAACGCCTGTTCCGCTCGGGCTACACGATGCCGACATTCGATTGCGCCTCCATTTAAGCCATCAGCGCGCGATCTGATACAGTGCAGAGCATGGTTTCTTGGCGCGGCCGCCACTGGGAGACGACTGAGTGGTCGCGTCGAGGATCTCCACGGTGCCGTTACATCCGTCTATTTTCAGGATTTGTCCGGTCTTGATGATCTCGGTTGCTTTGGCTACGTTGAGTACAGCTGGCACTCCATACTCCCTGGCGATCACAGCGCCATGAGAGAGAACTCCTCCTACCTCGGTGACCACTCCGGCAACCAGTCCCATGATCGGAGTCCATGCGGGATCGGTGAATCGGGTGACCATGATTTCGCCGTCACGTAGGCTGCTGCTATCGGCGAGGCCGCTCAAGACTCGGGCTTTCGCAATCACTCTTCCGGCGCTGCACCCGATGCCGCGTTCGAGCGCTGCTGAGGACGTCTCGAGAAGGTCACTAAATGAGGAGTCGTGCGAGACATCTTTTCCCAGTTCGCCCGGGGGTTCCACTGCCCGGTAGCCGCGATACATCAATCGACGGAATTCGGTTACGGCAAGTATGTGCTCCCTGCCGACCTGGTCGTGAGCGAGGGCCTTCAATTCGTCAGTGTGCAGCATGAATACGTCTTCTTCACGCCTGAGCGATCCTCGGCGGTATAGCCGGCGGCCGGCTTCGAGCACAAATCGCCGCACGAGGTCATCGGCGCGCATCGAATACTCGCGCATCTGTTCTCGGCGACCGGCGTATATGCGCGCAATGCGCAGTCGATTAGAGAATGCTTTCTGGAATCTGAGTCGCAGCCATGGGATGCGCTGTAACCGGGCAAAAACTCGTTGCACCTCTGCGGAATACAACTCGAATTGCCTTCGTGCACTGACTTCCGGATCCTTCGGTTCGATGCTCGATTGCAGAATGCCTTCGACCATCTGTCGAAGTCGATCTGGGCACTCTCGCCATCGTGGCGCACTGACATCAAGTTCTGCATCGCCCTGAAAGTGATGAACAGAAAGAAATTCGCTGCGTGCTTCATTCCATGCGCTTGAGTCCAGGCCATCGCTGGTGGCCTTACGCACAAGTTGAAGAAAGCCTTGTTGCAGCTTCATGTGACTGATGTTCTGCAAACCCGACATCAGGATCAGCGACGAAATAGCCTCGCCGGTAGCGGCCTCGATGCGGCGAAGGAGTTTCTTGAATTCTGTCTGGTAATTTACGTGGTTGTAGACTGTTTTTAAGTAATTGGTGTGTGTCTCTGTGTGGAAGGTGAGCACCTCGACGACAAGAGAGAAGAAGACGTAATCCTCAATCGCACGAGATGAGTCCACCAAATGCAGGTAATGCGCTTCTTGAGTTTGGAATGCCTCCCCGTAGTTCTCAGTTGCTCGTAGTTGTTTGCGAAACTCCTGCTCCAGTGCGATGGCTAAGGGTATAGCCCGCAGCACAGTTCGCACGGTCACGGGTGTTCTGGCTGGTCCGGCAATGCCGTATCTTTTCTGGATGCCCAGATCTTGATCGAAGCGTTCTTCGTCATAGCCGGGCACTTTCGACAAGAGTTTCTTGACTGCGGACGCGCTCCAATAGGGCCGCCCATAGAACATGCTGATCCACTGCTGCTCTGGAGCGTTCTTCGACAGGAGCTTCAGGGCTTTGAAATATTGCAGCATCGAACGTTGAAACCCGTCTCGATAAAGCGAGTACATGAAGGGCGTGCAAATACGAGCGGAAACTCCACCGTCCCGGAAGTTGGCATTGGTAAATTCCTCTACATCATTTCGCCAGCGAATCCGGGTGATGGGCCGCGATTGGAGGATCCAGACCTCGCCCTCGCTATCCAAAGCCCATTCCACATCTTGCGGTACGCCGAAATGGGCTTGGATCTCTAGGGTGTAGCGGCAGACCTTGCCGAGGGTCTCTTGGTCTAGGTGTAGGTCCTCAGTACCGGGGTTCCGTTCGAGGACTCTGCCATCTTCCAGGTACAGCACATAGCGCGTTGGCGAAGTCTGGCCAGAAACCAGGCGCTCCCCAAGACCTCGACAACATTCCAGTAGCGCATGTTCCTCGTGGCCGGTCTGGGGGTGAATCGAAAACGTTACGCCTGCGACCGACGCTTGTACTTGCTTCTGGACTAGAACACTGACGCGCGCATGGGATTTGCCCAACCCGTTCTTGTCAAGGTAGCTGACAGCCTGCTGGCTCACCGCTGACGTGCGGCACGAAACGATAGCCTCCAACAGTTCTGCCAAACGACTTACCTCGAGACGCGTCGCGTATTGTCCAGCAAAACTCGCGTCGTTGAGGTCCTCAAGCTGAGCACTCGAACGCACCGCCACCGGATAACCGCCCAATGCTGCGATGGCAGGTTCCAATGCGTTTTCGATGTGGTTGAGATCGGTATCCGGAGCTATGACGAAACCCGGGGGGACCGGGAAACCAGCGGTAACGAGTTCGTGAAGCAGGGCGGCCTTGCGCCCTCCCGATTGCACGTTCAACTCGGGAGCGCACAATGGAATCAGTGCCGTCGCTCTATCTTCTATGCCTTTCACAGCTGCACCGTGTACGACGCGGCGGTTGTTGACGAGTGAAACGGAACCCCGTCGCAACTTTCGCTATTGTTTCTGCCACTGCTCGGGCGCTGTGTCCATCGTCCGCCTCTCTCCTCTTCCTGTCTTCTTCCTCTCACGCCAAGTGTTTGAATGGTCGAGTGTTATTCGGGCGTCTATTCCACGATTCGTACGACTGGCACGGGCAGCGGAATAGCCAGCGGAGGGGCTCATCTTCGAATCGCACTTGGGGAAGGGGTTCACCTGCCGGCCCTGCAGGATCATTGTCAGGCGGAGCAATAAATTGGCCGAAGGCTTTCGGTCAGCGCAGTAAGCAGGCTTTCGATTTCCCTTCGGGGTTCCACAAGAGTCATCCTGAAAGAAAGCCTTTTGGACGGAGAAAGCGCCCAGGAACTTGCCGCCCCGCCTCTGGTCTGGTCCGCACTGCGCTCTTGCCTTTCGATTTGGAAGCGGGACTCCGAGAGGCACAAGCCGGGGACATCGGGCTCACCGGCCGAACCCACAGGATCCGCGCCAGGTGGACCAAGAAATTGTCTCGGGAGGGTCTATTCAAGTCGAAGTGACCGATGAGCCGCCCGTCGTAGAAATCGATACTGGCCGCTCCCATTGGTCAGGCTGGCGAGCTGCAACCCGATCTGCCTGTCAACCGCATGGATGGTGACCTTGGCCAACACCGGTCCGGATGAATTGCGCCTCTTCCTCGTATGTCGATAGATACTGACACTTTACGGTCCTCTGATAAGTCCGAGTAACCCGAAGACTCATTTCAAGAGGGATTTTATGAAGTCGCCAAGCCTTGTCGGCCTTGCTTCTTCGTTTTATCCCTCTATGGTTTTGTTTACAGCATCAGCAACTCAAACGTTCTTGGCGACAACAGGACCTAGCGATCGATCTTTCCCCAAACAGCAATTCTTAAGATGGGCCTCTCCAGTCGATGTTCCGCCGAGCGCGCCACTCATTGAATCAGGGATTAGACGCGCTAATAACACTCGTCCATTCAAACACTTGGCGCGTGAGGAACAAGGTAGGAATAGGGGAGAGGTAGACGATTGACGCAGCGCCCGAGCGGTGACAGAACAATGGCGAATATTCTGACGGTAGTACGGTTCACCGTTAACAATCACCGCGTGGTACACGTCCGCTGTGAGAGGCGCGTATGTCACCAATCTTTCTAAATTAATGATCCTGTTTCTGATCCAATTGCGCGTATCTGGCTGAAGGCCAAAAAAGCCTCGGTGACGAAGTCCGAGTCTGGTCCTCTGATAAGTCCGAGTAATCCGCAGACTCGCTTCAAGGAGGATTTATGAAGTCGCGAAGCCTCGCCGGGTCCGTTGCATGCTTTTTCGTTTTCTCCTCTATGGTTTGTGCACAGAGCGTCAGTATCTCCGGCGATATCCGAGGAACGGTCAGAGATTCATCCGGGGCGGCGTTGGTCAAGGTCACCATCAATGCGGTTGACAACCAGACCGGGTTGCAGCGCACCACCCTAACCGATGGCAGCGGCCAGTATCGACTCACCGGACTGCCGCCGGCTACCTACCGACTTGCCGCGCAATCGTCGGGCTTTAGGACCGAAATCCGAAGGGCGGTGGCAGTCGGTCTGGGTCAAACGGTTAACGTCGATTTTCAGTTAAGTGTCTCGGCAGGGCCCATTCAAGTCGAAGTGACCGATGCGCCGCCCGTCGTAGAAACCGAGCAGGGAAGTCAAACCAACAGTCTGACGGAGCAGTACATTCAGGACCTGCCGATCGACCGGCGGGACTACCTTACCTTTACGTTACTGATGCCGGGCATCAGCAACTCGAACGTTCTTACCGACAACGCCGATTTCCGCGTGAAGCAGACGCCTCAAAGCGGAGTGTCGACCTATGGAAGCAACGGTAGAGGCAACAGCATCACGGTGGATGGCGGAGAGGCTAATGATGACGCGGGCGGTGTGCGCTTAAACGTGAGCCAAGACACGGTGCGGGAATTTCAGATTAACCGTAGCAACTATTCCGCGGAGCTGGGGAGCGCCAGTGGCGCCAACGTCAACATCGTCACGAAAACAGGCACGAACGCGCTGCACGGTGGCCTGTATGGCTTCTTCCGCAACGATGCTTTGGATGCCCGCGACCGGTTTGCCTTCAACCCAGCATTAGCGTTCGACCCAACCTTTTCCAATTTCAGCCTTACCGCTACGGGTGCGCCTGTCAAGAATTCTTTGAACCGCCAACAATTCGGTGGGTCGGTGGGATTCCCCTTGCGGAAAGACAAGACCTTCCTGTTCGCTTCCTACGATGGACTTCACTCGGACGCCCAAGACTCTGTTCCTTTGTTGACCCACAGCAGCATCTTCGCCCCAAGCTCTGCTCAGGAACAGATCCTGGCCGGGCTGGCGTCTGCACCTGGTCATCCGGTAGTTCCGTGTCTGAATCCACCGGGCGAGCCGACCATCTCACTACCCTCGAACATCTGCGCCTTCGCTCTCCAAAGTCTTCTGACCATCGATCCGACGCAACTGCACAACCCGTTCATCAGTCCGGTTCGTCTGGCGAACTACCAGTTCATCGTGACGCAATTTGAGAAAGAAGGTGGGTTATTCCCCTTTCCCATCCGCGAGCACACCGGCACGGTGCGTCTGGATCATCGATTTAACAACAGCAACCAGGCTTTCGTCCGCTACACATTTGCTCACCTCCAGGAGTCTGACCCGGACGTGCAGGCCCTGATCGGCTTTTCTCGCGGCACCTCGCTGCTGAATTGGGACAGTACCCTGCAGGGATCGTGGTTCCATCAATTTAGCTCGAGCGCAGTGAACGAAGTCCGGTTGCAGTGGAACTGGTATCAGTTCAATGTCGACCCGAATGATCCTGGTGGACCGGGGCTAGACGTGCAAGGATATGGATTCTTCGGACGTAATATCTTCCTGCCCAGCCATACCACCGCGCGTCGCTATGAGTTCGCCGACAATTTCACCCTGATTCGTGGTCATCACACGATGAGGATGGGCTTCTACGAGTTGATCCGTGGCAACAACACTACGTCCGAAACTTTCTTTGCGGGACGGTTTGAGTTCCTGGATCTGCCCGGCATCGCGCTAAGTAATTGTTTGCAGGTCCCCTCGGTGCCGATCGCACACGGGGGATGCGGGTTATCGTCGGCACTCGCCTCGGCTCCCATCAGTACCCTGCAATCGTGGGGTTTGGGAGCACCCGCGTTCTATGAACAGGGTTTCGGCAATCCGCAGTACGTCCAGACTCGGCCATTCACCGCTGCCTATTGGCAAGACACGTGGCAACTTCGTCGCAATCTCACGCTGAACTACGGCTTGCGCTACGAGCTTGATTCCCAGTACGGCCCCCTGAGCACGTACAAGAAGAACTTCGCCCCTCGGGTGACGTTCGCCTGGGACCCGTTCCGTGATCAAAAGACTGTAGTGCGAGGCGGATACGGGATTTTTTATTCCCCGATTTATGCCCAGATTCCAGACGTGGTGAAGACCCTGGGCAACATCAATGGGGTGCGGCAAATCGCCAATGGCCTAGCCTCGATTTTGGGTGCTCCTCCGGCCAACTCCGAATTGATCTACGGGGCTTTGTTTCCAAAGATTCTGTGCGGCCAGCCCCCGGCGGGTGCAAATTCCTGCATCACGAAGGATGACCTGGCACCATTCATGCCCATTAGCAATACGGGCCCATTACCTCGGGGAACAGTCCTCTTTTTTGGTCAACCGAATTACCGAAACCCACAAGCGCAACAGGCTTCGCTGGGCATCGAGCGTCAGATTGGAAGTGGTTGGACTATGTCCGCCAACTACGTCTACGTGCACACCACGCACTTGCCTTGGGCCATTGACAGGAACCTGCTGTCGGGAGCGCCGGTCGTAACCGGTACCGGAGCTAATGGCCTTCCTACTAACGGTCTTCCTTTTCAGGACTGGGGTGCGCGGCCGTGCGTCGCCACTCCAGCACTGTGTTTCGCAGACGCGACGCGCACGATTATCCAGAACAACGAATACGCGTCGCTGGCAAATGCGGTTTACAATGGCGGCATTCTGGAAGTGCAGAAGCGCTTTGCGGATCATTTCGCTTTGATGGCCAACTACACATACAGCAAGGCCATCGACGACTCCACCGATTTCAACAGTGATTACGCAGCGTTTAACGAAGTGAACCTGGCTGGAGAACGAGCGCTTTCGGACTTCGATCAGCGCCATAAGGTCGTGGTTGCCGCAGTCCTGCAGAGCCCCTGGCAGCGGTCTCGCATTTTGTCAGGTTTTGAGCTGTCTCCAATGGTTACCTACAATAGTGGACACCCTTTTAATCTCCTGGCCGGGGCAGACATCAATGGCGACAATCACTTCACTAACGACCGTCCTCCCGGTGCGCCACGCAACAGTGGGCTCGGTCCCGACTACACGGCTTTCGACATGCGACTGTCGTGGACCTACGGGCTTGGCGAACAACGGGCTCTGCAATTTATGGCGGAGGGGTTCAACATCACGAACCGGACAAACTTTTCCCGAGTCAACAACATTGTGGGGGCAGCGCTTGCACCTCCCTTTGATGTGCATGGGACGGCCAGCCAGTCCCCCAGTCAGCCTTTGGGTTTCACCGCGGCTATGCGAGCACGTGAGATCCAACTCGGAATCCGATTCACCTTCTGAGAAGGCGTGAAGCAAGCACGAGACACCATGATGACTCGATAACCGAGCTACGACTTGGGTCCAGTCATTCTTCACTTACTGGTGTCCGTTCCTGAAGGGTCTTGCGCCCCCTTGGTCTACTGGGATAATTCGCGCATTGGCGCGGCGGGATTAGTGCGAGTTGGTGCGCCATCACGGTTTGTGTTTTCTCCACGCAGATTATGGGAATCCAAAAGCGGCTAGGATCTCCTGATAGCGGGGGTCTCTCTGCAACCGAGAGAACGCCGAGAAACGCTTCACAGCAATCATATTGGGATCGTGCTGTTTGTAGGCTTCTCGGATAAGTTCAATCGCGCCGTCTTGATCATCTGCCGCGGAGGCCGCCCAAGCTAATACAAGCAGCTGCACGTATTCCCGCTTTGCCCGCCACCGCAGCTCCATGTAAAGGGCATTTGCTTCCAAGGGCCTCCCCCAATCGGCATAGGCAAGCGCCAGACAGCCAATACAGTAGGGGTGCCTGCCGCTAACAGCGAGAGCTGCTTCGCCCGCTGCAACTGATTCTGTAAATCGTCCCTTGTGGTGGAGCGCAACCTGGAGAAACCAGCGTGCAACGAAAGAGTCCGGATCCAGATCTACCGCCGCCTGAGCCATCTGAAGTGCTTCGTCGCTCTTGCCCACGTCGGCATAGCAAATCGCGAGCATGGCTTTGGCATATGCCGACAGGGGATCGGACTTGATTGCCTGCTTCAGTTGATCAATGGCCTGTTCCGTTCGGCCTGCGACCCAGTGGAGGTAAAACACGCCGTACCAGGCTCTTGCCTGCACGTCACGAGGATTCAACTCCAGGGCACGAAGAAACTCAAGTTCTGCGTTAACGAGATCCCAGGCAAATAAATGGGAGAGCGCCATGGCGGTATGCCCTTCCGCAAGGGACGGAGCAAGTCGCACTGCACGCAGCGAAGCCTCCTTGGCCTGCTCTACACATTGCTCATGCTGAAGCAAGCCGTAAAAGTAACCCATGTTGCGAGTGTTCGCGAGCCCTGCCCAGGCCGATGCGTAGTTAGAATCCAAGGCGACGGCTCGCTCAAAACACTGCAAGGCTTGAAGAAGACGCGGTCCTCTTTGAAAGGACAACGCGTGTCCTTTGAGATACGTCTGGTAGGCTTCCAGATTGTCAGTGCCCGCTTTGACGAGTGGTTGCTTACTTTCGAGGCTCACCTTGAGTCGTTCTGCGATGGAGCGCGAGATCTCGTCCTGAATTTCAAAGACGTCTTTCATCTCGCGATCGTACTTCTCCGACCAGAGATGGTACCCATCAGCCACATTCACAAGCTGCGCTGTTACCCTTAGATGGTTTCCGGACCGCCGAATGCTGCCCTCAAGAACAGTTCGGACATTGAGTCGCTCGCCAATAATGTGCAAGTCCACGTGTCTTCCCTTAAAAGACAAAGACGAAGTGCGGGCGGCTACATGAAGCTTTTTGATCTGAGCTAGGGCATTGATGATGTCTTCCGTCATGCCGTGGGCAAAGAACTCGTTTTCCGGATCAGCACTTAGATTGAGAAAAGGCAAGACAGCTACGGAAGCCTCTTCCGTGCTGGTGGTCGCGGCTGAGCGCTGGCCGGAGACGAACTCTTGCCGCAGCTGCTGCGGGGCCTCGCACAGTTCGCCGGCCGCATAACGTTCCCCCACCTCTTTCGCCAAACAGCGTTCCAGGATCTTCTGCAACGATGCCGGCAGAT
>Ga0335077_10012012_pt1 | contig 10824 bp, 8 predicted proteins | sample Lox_Sample_31_FD_207151 | JGI IMG/M metagenome (GOLD analysis project Ga0335077, IMG submission 207151) | Soil microbial communities from Loxahatchee National Wildlife Refuge, Florida, United States - Lox_Sample_3.1 | ecosystem: Environmental > Terrestrial > Soil > Wetlands | place: USA: Florida...
GACGATTCGAAGGATCTGCTCCCCCTCTTTGAAGCCATCGTCAGCAAAATTCCCGCGCCCGTTGGCGACCCTGCGGGCGTATTGCAGCTCCAGGTCACCAACCTCGACTACTCCGAGTTTCTTGGACGGCTGGCGATCTGCCGTGTCTTCAACGGCACGCTAAAGCGCGGCGACGAAGTCGGCATCAGTAAGCTCGATGGCAAGCTGCAAAGCACGAAAATCACCAAACTCTTCACCTTCCGAGGCCTGGAACGCGACGAAGCCGACACCGTAATCGCGGGCGACATCGTCGCCATCGCCGGCGTCGAAGGCATTCAGATCGGCGAAAGCATCACTTCGCTCGAAAATCCCCAGCCGCTCGAGCCCCTGACGGTGGACGAACCCACGCTCGCGATGATCTTCTCGGTGAACTCCGGCCCGCTTTCCGGCCGCGAAGGCAACTATCTTACTTCGCGAGACCTGCGCGATCGCCTCGCCAAGGAACTCCTCACCAACGTTTCCATCCGCGTGGAAGACACGGACACGCCCGAATCTTTCCGCGTTCTTGGCCGCGGCGAATTGCAGCTGGCCATTCTGATCGAAACCATGCGCCGCGAAGGCTTCGAACTGATGGTCGGCAAGCCGGAAATCGTCGTACGCACCGAAAACGGCAAAAAGCTCGAGCCGATTGAGCGCCTCGTTATCGATATTCCCGAAAATTTCATCGGCATCATCATGGAGACCATCGGCAGCCGCCGCGGCGAAATGATCAAGATGAGCAATCACGGCTCCGGCCGCGTGCGCCTCGACTTCAAAATCCCTTCGCGCGGCTTGATCGGCCTGCGCAGCCAGTTGCTGACCGATACGCGCGGCACCGCGCTTATCCACTCGATCTTCGAAGGCTGGGTGGAATACGGCGGCGACATGGCGCTGCGTCCAACCGGCGCATTGGTGGCCGATCGCGCCGGAGTTTCCACGGCGTACGCGCTTTGGGGATTGCAGGAACGCGGCGAACTGTTCATCGGCCCCACCATAGAGGTTTATGAAGGCATGGTGGTCGGCGAAAATTCCCGCGAGCAGGACATGGAAGTGAATGTCACCAAGGAAAAGAAGTTGACGAACATGCGCTCGTCCTCGGCTGACGAAGCCATTCGCCTGATCCCGCACCGCCAGCTAAGCCTGGAACAAGCCATTGAATTCATCGCGGACGACGAATTCGTGGAAGTGACGCCAAAATCCATCCGCCTGCGCAAGAAGGTCCTGCAGGCCGGAAAACGCCCGCGCCGCTGGCAGGAAATTCGCGCCAGCCAGGAAGAAGCCGCTCGATAGCTACGGCACGCTCGAATGGCCAGATGCAAAATCTCCCTCGGGTTCATCGCATTGCTGTGCGTGTTTGCGGGCCAAGGCCTACGAGCTTCCGAAAACTCGCCAGCCCAGGATTGCAAAAAAAGGCGATAAATGCGATCGATGAGGCCATCGCCGAGGTAAGATCTCATCTTCCCGTCAACTCACGGTAGGAGCGCTTTTCCATCCGCGCTTGGCAGCGACAATCCCGCTTCCTTGGCGAGCGTCGGCGCAATACTCCTCATGTCAATCAGGCCCAGGTCTTTGCCTGCTGGCACTCCCGGGCCGACCAGGAAGAACGCGGCGCGCAGCTCCGGCACGTCGGGGAGTTCTCCATGCGTGCCGCCGGGCTTCACTTTGGATATTACCGGACCGCTGAGCGATGAGCCGGTTCGCCAACCGGGCTTCAAGCTCACAAAAAAAGAGGCATTGGGGTACCCGCCTCGTTTGTGCAACTCTTCGGCCTCCAGCACGCGATCGATGCCATTCGCCGGATCACCGGCCAGCTTGGCCAGCAGCGCGCGCACCTCCGCAAGCGTCGCTTCGTCCTTCGGATCCTTCAACACAATCGCCGCCGAACCTCCCGTCACCCACGGGATAGCCCGCCAATCCGTGACGTTGCCCTTCTCATCGGCGGAAATCAGCTTGGCGTCGCGAAACGCCGGGAACAGATTCAGCTGTTGGTCGTAGCTGACAAATCCGTGATCGGAAACGACGGCCACAATGGCGTGCCCCGGCGCCAGCTGTTCGGCCGCAGCGCGCACGTTCCCAATCACCGCATCCAACCGCTCCAGCACGGCGATCGACTCCCCACTGAACGGCTGCGTTTCGTGCTCCGTGTGGTCCAGCGCCGTCAGGTGCAGCGTCAGCAGACCCGGATGCTTGCTCTGCAGAATCCACACCGCGTATTTTCCGCGAACCTCATCGCCCTCCGCGCTAGTGTCAATGCCGCCGCGATAGTCCCCGATGGCCGCTTTCCCTTCCGCCAGCAATCCCGGAGTCGCCACGGCGCGCAACAGCTTGGCGTCGTCCGCAGTTCCCGCTCGCCAATATTCGGGAATGTTCCACGTGATCTTTGCGCCCACGGTCACGGGCCACTGAATGCTGGCGGTGGTTCTTCCGGCAGCTGCGGCCGCATCCCAAAGTGTCGGCACGCGAATATCCTCGGCATACCAGTACCACCCCTGGTAGTTCTTCCCCAGCGGGTCAAACACCGTGTTCGCCCAAATTCCGTGTTTCGCCGGCCACACTCCGGTCATCAGCGTAGTGTGACTCGGATAAGTGACCGTGGGAACCACGCCGGTCACGCCATCCGCGTAAGTCCCTTCCTTCAGCAATTTTCGGAGTTCCGGCACTTTCGCCCCGTGCTGGTCGGCGGCGGTAATGTAGTCCGGACGCAGCCCATCCACCGAAATCACCACCAGTAGGGGAGCCGCGACGCCTTGCCCCCAGGCCAGCGAGCCGACCGTAAGGAACCACGCCAGCCCCAGAACGCCCCGAACGAGCCCAGGTATCCGCCTTAGTTTCATCATGGTTACGTGGAGTTTCCCCTTCGGCTCAATTTGATGTAAAGTATGCCCCAAGTCGCATTCGCCCAAGCATTGCATGGACTTTGTTGCGCCTATGTTAAATCGAGGCGCGGTTGTTAACTCTCTCGTTTGCCAGGACGGTGCCTGTGAACATCCCGGATCGCAGTTCCCCCAACGGCCACGCGCCGCACGCTACGATTGCCGCGACGGCCACGGCGCTCCCACCCTATCGCATCACCCGGGATGACGTGAAATATTACTTTGGCCGCGTCTTTGAAGTGCCCGAACGCCGCGTGGAAGCCATGATGGCCATCGTGGATAACGCCCAGGTTCACAACCGCCATTCCATCTTCCCGATCGATTACACCATTGAGCCGCGTCCGCTCCAACAGACGAACAACGAATACATTGAGCATGCGATCAAACTCGGAAAAGAAGCCACGGAAAAGTGCCTGGAGCGCGCCGGCCTGCGCCCCCAGGACATCGACCTCATCATCACCGTTTCCTGCACGGGTTTCATGATCCCGTCGCTTGACGCGCACTTGATTCAAATGATGGGTTTCCGTTCCAACGTGCGCCGCATGCCGTTCACGGAATTGGGATGCGCCGCGGGCGCGATGGGGCTCTCCCGCGCCGCGGATTTCATCGCCTCGAATCCCGGCAGCAACGTCCTCGTCCTGGCCGTGGAACTTCCCTCGCTCACCTTTCAACGCAAGGACATCACCCAGGCCAATCTGATCTCTTCGATTCTGTTTGGTGATGGCGCAGCGGCCGTGATTGTGAGCGGGCAGGAGCGGCCCGGCCCGCGAATCCTCAAGACGGAGACCTATACGTTTCCCGACTCGCTCGGCGCCATGGGTTTCGATCTGCGCGATTCCGGCTTCCACATCATTCTCCGCAAAGACGTGCCCGAGATGATTGGCAGTCAAATCAAGGAACTCGTCCAGGGCTTTTTGTGCCGTAGCGGCAAGAAGCGCGAGGACATCAAGGGCTGGATCCTGCACCCCGGCGGCGCGCGCCTGCTCGGCACCGTCGAAGAAGAATTGGGGCTTTGCAAGTGCGACACGCAGCCCTCCTGGGACATCCTCGGCAACGTCGGCAACCTTTCCAGTGCCACGATCCTCTTTATTCTTCAGGAGTGGCTGGAAAAGCGTCCGCTGAAGATGGGGGAGCACGCCATCGCCGCCGCCTTCGGACCAGGCTTCAGCGCCGAATTCTTGCTACTGCAATGGAACTAAGCGTTATCGCGTTTCTCATCCTGCTGGGTCTCGTCGCCATCCTTCGGTTGTACGAGCTGCGCCTCTCCAAGCTTCATCAAAAGGAGATGGTCGCCCACGGCGCGTGCAAAGTGGACGAGCCGCGTTTCCGCTGGATGGTGATTCTCCACACCGGCGTTTTGATCGGCGCAGCCTGCGAAGTCGTGTTTCTCCACCGGCCTTTCATTCCGATCCTCGCCGCCGTCTGCTTCGCGGTTTTTCTCGCGGCCAATGTGATTCGCTGGTGGGTGATCCGCACCTTGGGGGAACATTGGAACGTGCAGGTGATGAATTCCACGGGCATGGGCGTGATTACCTCCGGCCCGTTCCGCTATGTGCGCCACCCGAACTATGCCGCGGTGTTTGCGGAAATGCTGGCATTGCCCCTGATTCACACCGCGTGGATTACCGCGCTCGCAGGTTCCGCCGCCCATATTCTGGTGCTTTCTCAAAGACTCGCCACGGAGGAAAAAGTCCTCTTTTCGGATGCCCACTACCGCGAAGCCATGTCCGGCAAGCCGCGGTTTTTGCCGGGACTGTTCTGAGGCTCAATCCTATGCGCTCTTTTCCAGCTCTTCTGGCTCTCGCCGCGATAGGCACCGTTCTTTCGCCCATGCCGTCTCTCTGCCAATCGGCGGCAAAAATAAATTCTCCCTCGTTCAGCTCGGTTCCCGAGCTCAAAGAGGGATTTGACCTGTTGTACGAACAGAAATTCCCCGAAGCTCGCAACGTGTTCGGGGACTGGGCGGAGAAAAATCCGGCGGAGCCCCTCGGCCAGGTGGCCATCGCTGCCAGCTATCTGTTCGAGGAGTTTTACAGGCAGCAGGTGCTCACCAGCGATTACTTTTTGAATGACAAGCGGTTCCTCGGCGGGATTACCGGCACTCCCGACCCGGATCGCATGAAGGGATTCGATGAGGCCATCGTCAAGGCACGCGTGCTCGCCGAGCAGAAGCTGAAGCAAAATAAGCGCGATCCGGAAGGCCTCTTTGCACTGACGCTCTCGGCGGGCATGCAGTCCGACGCCGACAGCATGCTATTGAAGAAGCATTACGACGCCTTGAAGCATCTCAAGGAAGCCAACAGCAACGCGGCCATTCTCCTGGCGGATTATCCCGACGCTTACGACGTTTACGTCGCTCCCGGAGTTGCGTATTACGTGATCGGCTCCTTGTCCGGCTCGGCTCGCTTCATCCTTTGGTTCGGTGGTATTCACGGGGACAAGGAACTGGGGATGCGAGAGGTGGAGAAAACGGCGGACAACGGCAACTACCTCAAGCCCTTCGCAAAAATCCTCCTGGCGCTCTCGGCCCGGCGCGAGAAAAAGGACGCCCTGGCCATTAAAAACCTGAAAGAACTCACCGAACAATTCCCCGACAATACGGTTTACCAGACCGAATACGCCAAGGCACTCGGCAGGCCCATTCCGGCCACCGTCGGACCCGCTCAATAAGTCATTCGCATACGCCTTTTGCTGCCCCTGGTCTTGTGTTCTGCGCACCGGGGAAGCCAATTGGCGTCACACTGATTGCTGAAGGAAACTCCCTGAAATCTCACTATTGGCTGGGTTTTTCTACCCCAATGGCCTGACTCAATGCGCGTTACCGCGCACTGTACATTGGCTTGTCGTCAACAGTTATCTCTAACTGGTTTATTTACAATCGTTTCAGAGCCTGGGAGTTTGGCCAGGTACCTGCATTTTTCCCCATGCGGCGGATTCGCTCCCGATCGCGGTAAACCATGGATTCGGAACTGAGGGACGTTATGCAAGCCAGGGAAGCCTATTTGGATCGGGTCACCACCGAAGTGGAGGAAGTCGCCTCCAGGGTTGCCCAGTTGAAGGGACGTTTCGCCAAGCAGAAGGTCAGCGTGAAGCTCGACCACTACTGGGAACTCGATTATGTCCGCACCCGCTTTGCGGATTTCAAGCAGCGCATCCAGCAGTTGGAAGATGCCGATGATCCGGAGCTTGCCAGGCTCCAGGAAAACGTGGATATCGCTTGGAAGGAACTGCTGCAGGCGGTGGACAGCTTGATGACCGCGCTTCACTAGACTGGACAGCAAGTGTTCCCCGAGCCCGGATCCGGGGAGGCGGTTATGAAAAAGACGGGTAAAGCTGGCCTGGGCCATCACACAAAGATGGAAAAGATCAGCAGGCAACTTGCGGCCGGCCGCGCGGCCTTGGCGGCCAAAGAAGAAGCCGGAAAGAAGGCGGGCAGATTTCAGAAAGTTTGCGGCTAGCACACTTTGCAGTCGCAACTGAGGCGGGAAGGGACCAGGTCCCCTTCTCGCCTCTTTCTTTTGCGGAATGTTTCCGCGCGCGCCGCTGTTACAATGCTGGTTCTGCCCGAAAGGTGGTCACCCATGTTTCAACCCGGTCTGTTGAACGATCGCGCCATTTTCTTGAGTGGCGGCGGCAGCGGCCTTGGCCGATCCATGGCCATTCACTTTGCCAAACTGGGCGCCCGGATGTTTGTCGTTGGCCGCCGCGAAGAACCCCTGAAATCCACCTGTGAGGAAATTCATCGGGATGGCGGCGCGGCTGCGTTCGCCACTTGCGATGTGCGCGATTACGCCGCTGTGGAAGCGGCCTTTTCCGCGGCTGAATTGCAGTTCGGGGAGATCAACACGCTGGTAAACAATGCGGCCGGAAATTTCATGGCGCGCACGGAAAAACTTTCCCCCAACGCGTTTAATTCCGTCGTCGGCATCGTCCTGAACGGCACGTTTCATTGCACCGAGGCTTTTGCCAGGCGCCGGATCGAGAAAAAGCTGGGCGGCAACATCCTGAATATCACCACGACCTACGCCGCGGCCAATTGCGGCAGCGGCTACGTGGTTCCCTCCGCGTGCGCGAAAGCCGGCGTCCTGGCGATGACCACGTCCCTTGCCGTCGAGTGGGCGAAATATCACATCCGTGTCAATGCCATTGCACCGGGTCCATTTCCCACCGAAGGCGCGTGGTCGCGTTTGATTCCCTCCAAACAGTTCGAGGAGCACGCCATCAGCAAGCATCCGATGAAGCGCTTCGGCAAACACGAAGAGCTGACGAACCTCGCCGCATTCTTGCTGAGCGACATGGCCGAATACATCAACGGAGAATGTGTGGTGATTGATGGCGCGCAGTGGCTGCGCGGCGCTGGCGAATTCAACGATCTCGGCCTGTTGCCGGACGCCGTGTGGGAACAACTCGAATCCGCGCGCCCGAAGAAATGAGTTATTGCGGCAGCGCGCTCTGCCGCAGTTGCACGCGCAGCTTCACTTCTCCCAGCGGCTTTCCCTTTGATTCCGCGCGCACCGTAATCGCTTCGGGCTCGGCCTTCTTCCATTCCTCGGCGGTTAGCGCGGGCGTATCAATCTGCACGCGCAGTTCGGTGACATCTTCCGCGGGCAGCTCGAATTCTCCCGCTCCGCTCGTTACCTTCCAGCCTGCGGGCACTTCCGCTTGTATCTTGATCGGCATCGCTTCGCCTGCCACGTGGCGGATCACCAGCGGCACGTAAACCTGGCTGCCCGCCTTGACTCCAATTTCCGGCACCTTGGCTTCCGGCAGATTCGAAAGTCCATGCTCCGGCAAAAACGATGCATAAAAACCCCACGGCCCGCCGATCACCATCCGGGCTGGGCCTGGCTCCCATCGCAGTTCCGTCCCGCCCAGGTTGGCTCCGAGGGGATTCCGCGTGGTTACGTTCGCAAACACGTCGTCGGTGGACTTGCCGCCAACCACGGATTTGCCGAAGATCAACGTTTCCGGATCCGTCCACCAGCCCTGCTCCGGATCTTGCATCATCTTTTCAATTTCCGCGTCGCTGAGCCTGGAGATGTGTTCAATTTCTCCCGGATACTGCGTCAGATGGGTCAACCCCGCGTCGAGAGCCAGACGCCAGTAGGGCTTCTTTTGCGATGGCGAAACTTCGAGGCTCGAATACGCCGGTCCGCTGCCCGCGAATTGTTTCTCATTGTTGGCGTCCGGATAAAAATAGAGTTTGCTCGCCTGCCACAATCCCAGATTTTCCAGGTACACCTCGCGCTGCGGCGAAGCTCCGGCTACCTGCTCGGGAAACGCCGCGGGATTCCCGGCAAGATCGAACGCCTCGGTGGCCAGCACCCCGGTGGTCTGGTGATCCCCATGATTTTCGCCGATGAAAATGCCCGGCATAGAGGCGATTACGATCTCCGGGCGCGTCAGGCGAATCAGCTGCACCATTCTCTCCAGATTCGCTCCGTGTCCCCAGCTCGCCAGTGAATTCAAAACATTCTGCGAAGCGGTGTCTTTTCCGTCGAGAAACCATACATTCTTGATTCCCAGCCTGGCACATGCATCGCGTGCCTCGATCTCACGAATGTCCGCCAGTGCGCCGGCGCGCTCCTTGCCATAGCTGTTTCCGCCGCTTCCCCCGTGCGTTCCATAAACCACCGCTACGCGCTTGTGCAGGTCGTAAATCGCGCGTGCCAGATAGGGCGTCACTGCTCCCTCGTCATCCGGATGCGCCACCACCACCAGGATGTCCACCTTGAACCGGTCGTCCGCTCCGCGGAAGGACTTCCCATTCTGCGCAAGCAATAGCGGTGGAAGCACCAACAGAATCATCGAGACGATTGCCGTAGATAGCCTGTTCATGAAACGCCCTAGCCGCTCCTTCTTCAAAAACTTGGAATAAAGAATGATTGTATCGTCCTTCCCGTTACAACCCACGATGGTTTTGAATCCGCCTGCTTGACCCATCCCGCACCCGCCGATACTCTACTTGGTTACAACCTCTGCAGTTTTGCTTGCAGGTCAGGACGACTCTCATGGAACAGATTCACGTAACCTTACCCGACGGCAGCGTCAAAGAGTATCCAAAGGGCGTCACGCCCGTCGAAATCGCCAAGTCCATCTCGCCGCGCCTGGCCGATGCCGCGCTGGTTGCCAAGGTGTACGCAACCGATGGCAATGGGGCCAGCTCCAAGACCGGCATCTATTCCAACTCCGTCGATCCCGAACCGGATGGCGGCCTTCTGTATGACCTGCGCCGCCCGCTGGAGCAGGACGTCAAGCTGCGCATCCTGACCGACAAGGATCCCGACGCCCTGTACGTGTTCCGCCATTCCGCGGCGCATTTGCTCGCGGCGGCGGTCACGGAACTTTTTCCGAATGTAAAGCTCGGGATTGGCCCGCCGGTTGAAAATGGCTTCTTTTACGAATTCCTGCGTGAGCAGCCGTTCACGCAGGAAGACCTGGAAAAAATCGAAAAGAAGATGCATGAACTGGCGGCCAAAGATTTGCCGAACGAGCGCAAACTCCTGCCGAAGGACGAAGCGCTGAAGCTGTATAAGGACTCCAACCAGTTGTTCAAGTGCGAACTCGTTGAGGAAAAGGCCGATGAGCCGATGGTGTCGTTCTACACCACGGGAAAATTCATCGATTTCTGCCGCGGCCCCCACATTCCTTCCACCAAGCGCATTCAGGCGTTCAAACTTACCAACGTCGCCGGCGCTTATTGGAAAGGTCAGGAAGGCAACGCGCAGCTCCAGCGGATTTACGCGCTGGCCTTTTATACGCAAAAGGAACTCGACGAGTATCTCCATCGCATCGAAGAGGCCAAGCGCCGCGACCATCGCAAACTCGGCACGGAGCTCGATCTCTTCAGTATTCAGGAAGAGGCTGGCCCGGGCCTGATCTTCTGGCATCCCAAGGGCGGTTTGATCCGCACCATCATCGAAAACTGGCTGCGCGAAGAGTTGCTCAAGCGCGGCTACGATCTGGTGTTCACACCGCACATCATGCTTTTTGATTTGTGGAAGACCTCCGGCCACGCCAATTTCTATAAGGAAAGCATGTTTGGCCAGATGGAAGTGGAAAAAGCCGACTATCAGTTGAAGCCCATGAACTGCCCCGGCCACATCCTGATTTACAAATCGAAACTGCGGAGCTATCGCGATCTGCCCATTCGCCTCGGTGAACTCGGCACTGTCTATCGCTACGAACGCAGTGGCGTGCTTCACGGCCTGTTGCGCGTCCGCGGCTTCACGCAGGATGACGCGCACATCTTCTGCATGCCTTCGCAGATCGAGTCTGAAGTGGAAGCTTGCATGGATTTCGCGTACGCGGTGATGAAGAATTTCGGGTTCGACAAGTTCGAAGTCGAGCTCTCCGACTGGGATCCCGTGCATCCGGAAAATTATCCCGGGAAGGCCGAAGACTGGGCGCATGCCAGCAACTCGCTTGCCACCGTGATGAACCGCATGAAAATCCCCTATAAGCGCATCGTCGGGGAAGGCGCGTTCTACGGCCCCAAGATTGACGTCAAGCTCATTGACGCCATCGGCCGCCCGTGGCAACTCACCACCGTGCAATTCGACTTTAATCTCCCCGCGCGCTTCAAACTCGAATTCGTCGGTGAAGACGGCGCGCGCCACCAGCCTCTAATGGTTCACCGTGCGTTACTTGGCTCGGTCGAGCGATTTTTCGGGATTCTGATCGAGCACTATGCCGGTGCATTTCCGCTTTGGCTGGCTCCGGTGCAAGTGGAAATCTGCCCGGTCAGCGAAAAGGTGATGGACTACGCGAAACACTTGCACGAAACGCTGAAGAACCACGGCATCCGCGTCCACCTGGACGACCGCAACGAAAAGCTGCCCGCGAAAATCCGCGACGCGCAGCTCCAGAAAATTCCTTACATGCTTGTCGTCGGCCCCAAGGAAGCCGAAGCCGGCACGGTCAGCGTCCGCCA
>Ga0335077_10012016_pt1 | contig 10822 bp, 9 predicted proteins | sample Lox_Sample_31_FD_207151 | JGI IMG/M metagenome (GOLD analysis project Ga0335077, IMG submission 207151) | Soil microbial communities from Loxahatchee National Wildlife Refuge, Florida, United States - Lox_Sample_3.1 | ecosystem: Environmental > Terrestrial > Soil > Wetlands | place: USA: Florida...
GTACAAATCGTCCGCGCGCGAGCAGCCATACTCAGGAGCCACGCGCCCCACGGCCTCCTCGTTGATGCGCTTCAGGCTCACACCGAAGTTTCGCGCCTCTTTCTCCAGCAGGCGCCGGCCCAGGTCCACGGCCTGATCCCGCTCGTGCAGATTGATCCAGTGCCGGATTTTGCTCCGCGCCCGCGAGCTGCGCACGAAGCTCAGCCAGTCCCGCGAGGGCGTGTGGCCCTTCTGCGCGATGATCTCCACCACGTCCCCGTTCGACAGCGCGTGCCGCAGCGACACGATCTGCCCGTTCACCCTCGCCCCCACGCACGTGTTGCCTACTTCCGTGTGTACCGCGTAGGCGAAGTCCACCGGCGTGGCGCCACGCGGCAGCGGGATCACCTTTCCCTTCGGCGTGAACGCGTACACCTCTTCCGGGTACAGGTCCACGCGTAGGGTGGAGAGGAACTCCGCGGGCTCCTGCATTTCCTGCACCCACTCGATCAGTTGCCGCATCCACACGATGCGCTGGTCGTCACCCGCCGTGGCCGCTTTTCCGTCCTTGTATTTCCAGTGCGCGGCCACTCCCTGTTCCGCGATGCGGTGCATTTCCTGCGTGCGGATCTGCACTTCGAAGGCCTGCCCGGAGTGGATCACCGTGGTGTGCAGCGATTGGTACAGGTTCGGCCGCGGCATCGCGATGTAGTCCTTGAACCGCCCGGGCACCGGCCGCCAGATCTGGTGGATCACTCCCAGCGCCGCGTAGCAGTTCCGCACCGTATCGGTGATCACCCGCACGGCCAGCAGATCGTAGATCTGGTCCAGCGGCCGCTGCTGGCTTTCGATCTTGTGGTGCAGCGAGTACAGGCCCTTCACCCGTCCCTGCACTTCCGCGGGGATGCCGTTTTCCAGCATCGTGTCGCGGATCATCTGCTGCACTTCCGCCAGGAATTTTTCGTGCGTCTTGCTCTTCACCGCCACGCGCTTTTCGAGGTCCAGCGAATTCTCCGGTTCCAGGATGCGGAAGGCGCGGTCCTCCAGCTCGTGGCGGATCAGCCCCATGCCCAGGCGGTGCGCGATCGGTGCGTAGATTTCCAGCGTCTCCCGCGAGATGCGCTGCTGCTTTTCCTCCGGCAGATATTCCAGCGTGCGCATGTTGTGCAGCCGGTCCGCCAGTTTCACCAGCACCACCCGCACGTCGTCCACCATGGCCAGCAGCACTTTCCGCACGTTTTCCGCCTGGCGCGTTTCCGGCGCGCGCAGGTCCAGCCGGCTGATTTTCGTCACCCCGGCCACCAGCCGGGCCACTTCTTCGCCAAAGCGCTCGCGAATCTGTTCGATCGGAATTTTCGTGTCTTCCACCACGTCGTGCAGCAGCGCCGCGCACAGCGCGGTCACGTCCAGCCGCATGTCCGCCAGCAGGTGGGCCACTTCCAGCGGATGGGTCAGGTAGGGTTCGCCCGACTGGCGGAGCTGGCCGCGATGCTGCTCCGCCGCGAATTCGAACGCGCGCCGCAGCAGCTCCGGGTCTGCGCCGGGGCGCTGCTGCAGCACGCGCCCCACCAGCTCCTCAAAGCGCGTCTGGAGCTTCTGCTCCTGCGAGCGGGAGACGAGATACGGTTTGCCCTGCGAGGCCATGGGGATTCTGCCATTCTACCGCGCGCGGGCCGCAAACACACCGCGGCGCGCGCCCGTGTGCCGCAAACAACTCGGGCGCCGCGGGCATACCCTTGCCGCCCTGTCGGTTCGGGTATCGAATCTCCGGGAGGTTTGACGGGCTCAGGAAGTCGGCGGGGGATGCGATTCCCGCCGCTGCTTGATTTCCTTCACCTTGTCGATCAGCGTGTCGGCCTCGTCCTCGAGCTTCTTGCGCTCGTCGGGCGACTCCATCATGTCGGCCTTCTGCCGGTCCAGCAGGTTCAGGTAGGCCATCGCGTCGTCGTAATCGGGCCGCAGGTCGATGCCCTTCTTCAGTGCCGCGATCCCCTCGTCCACGTCCGCGGAGTATTTGGCCGCAAAATCTGCGCGCAGTTTTTCGGGCAGCGGGTCGATGTCCTTGATCCGCTTTTTCTCCGGCACGTCCTTGTTGTAGTCCTGCCGCAACTGCTGGTTGGCCTTGAACGCCAGCGTCCAATCGATCACCCCCACCCAGTAATACGGCGTGGGATCGTTCGGGCTGTACTTGATGTGCATCTGGTGGTATTTCCGCGATTCCTTCATCATCTCGAAGTTCGGCGGCGGTCCCGCGGCCATGTTGAACAGCAGCGAGCCGATCCCGTCGATCGCCGCCAGGTTGCTCGGATCCTGGTCCAGCACTTCTTTGAATTCCTGCACCGCCTGGTTGGCATGTTCCACGTTCGCCGCATCCGGTGAGCCCGGAACGTACTGATTGGCGTACGCCGTGGCCAGGTACAGCCGCGCGGTCTTCAGGCTGGGATCGAGCCGCTTGGCCTCCTTGAATTTCTCCACCGCCTTGTCGTACTGGTTGGCCTTGTAGTCCTGCACGCCCTTGTTCAGCAGGTCGCGCGCCTCCAGTTTGTTGCAGCCGGTCGTGGCCAGCGACACCGCGACGGCCAGCGCCAGCAGTGTCCACAGGAGACGCGATGGCGTCGCGACGCTACGGTTCTGCATGGTCCTGTTTGCCCCCAAAAGTTTCCTGCCCGGATGCGCCGTCCCCGCCTTCGCTACCCCCGGCGGGCCGCGGCCCCGGTTACTGCCCCGCCTCGACTTTGGTGGTCATCAGCCCCACGTGGTCGATGTTCGCGCTGTGCATGATGTCGATGGCGCGCGCGATCTGCTCGAACTTTACGTTGTCGTCTCCCTTGATAAATGCCACGCGCTCCGCCCGGATCTTGAATATGTCGGTCAGCCGCGACTCCAGCGTGTCCCACGACGAGTTCTCCTGGTTGATCTTGATGCTGCCGTCGTTCAGCACCTGCACCACAACCAGTTTCTCGTTCACCAGCTCATTCTGCTTCTGGTCCGGAGGCGCGGGCTGCGGCACCAGCGCGTCCAGGCCGCGCGGATGGCTCGGATTGATGACCATGAAGATGATCAGGAGAACCAGCAGGATGTCGATCAGCGGCACCACGTTCATCTCCGCCAGCGCTCCCTTGCTCTTGCCGACTGCCATTCCCATCGTAGTATTCCTTTCCCTGCTGCACCTGCCGGAAAACGAATCCGGCGGGGGCGCTTACTGCCCGCCGGAGGTTCCGGGTGGACTCGGAGTCTTCTTCTGCGTCTTTTCCGTCAGCAGGCCCAGCTGGTCCACCCCGGCGGCGCGAATTTCATCCACCACCGCGACCACCTTGCCGTATAGCGCGTTGCGGTCGCTGTTCAGGTACACGGTTTTGTCGCCCTTCTTCGCCGCCAGCTTCTCTTTCAGCACGCTGGTCAGGTTCGAGAGCTCCACTTTTTGCGCGCCCATGAACACGGAGCCGTCATGCGTGATGGCCACCACCAGGGCGTCTTCCTTGTCCGCCCCTTCCATGTCCCGCGGATTTTCCACCGTGGCTCGGTCCACCGACGCCCCCTTCTGGATCATCGGCGTCACCACCATGAAGATGATCAGCAGCACGAGCATGATGTCCGCCATGGGAATAATGTTCGGCGCGGCCATCACCTCCGGTGCTTTGGGTTTGTATGCCATGGCCCGCTACTTCTTCGTGGCGGAGCGCCGCGTCACGAAATAGTTCACCAGCTCCATCGAGGAGTTGTCCATCTCCACGTCGAACGCTTCCACCTTGTTCGTGAAATAGTTGAACGCCCACACCGCCGGGATGGCCACGAACAGGCCCAGCGCCGTGGTGATCAGGGCTTCTGCGATGCCGCCGGCCACCGCGGAGAGGCCCGTGGCTTTCGCCGTCGCGATGCCCTTGAACGCGTTGATGATCCCCACCACCGTCCCGAACAGCCCCACGAACGGCGCCGTCGATCCGATCGTCGCCAGGCCGTTCAGCATCCGCTTCATCTCCGCGTGCACGATGGCCACCGACCGCTCCAAGCCGCGCTTGGCCGCTTCTATCAGCTCCGCGTCGCTCACCTGGCTGGACGCCGCCTGGAACTCGGATAGCCCGGTCGCCACCACCTTGGCGATGTGGCTCTTCTTGTTCCGCTCGGCAATCGAGATGGCCTCGTCCAGTTTGCCGTCGCGCAGCGCCCCGGCCACCTGCTGCACAAAGATTCGCGATTGCTTCCGCGCGGCGCTGTACGCGAGGGCCCGGTCGATCATGATGCCGATGGACCAGATGGACATCAGCAGCAGGATGATCACCACCGTCAGGGCCACCGGGCTCATTTGCTTGTAAATTAGCCGCGGGTCCCACCCGATGTACGTCTGGCCGCCCTCTTCTTGTAAGAGCAGAAGACCGGATAGCGCGAGATGGACTAGCATTGAGTTTATTCCTCCTTAGGGGAATCCTTGTGTTTAACCGCCCAATGTGAATATGACGTCGATATACGTTTCCACTTCCACCGGCTCGTCGCTCAGCAGCGTAGGCCGGTAGCGCCACTGCTTCACCGCATCCAGCGCCGCCTGGATCAGCAGCGGGGGGCCGGAAACCACTTCCAACTGCTGAATCGATCCTTCTTTCGAAATGATGGCGTGGAGCTTCACCACTCCCTGGATCCGCGCCTGCCGCGCCAGCGCCGGATACACCGGCAGAACCCGGTTGATCAGCTTGGCTTCCTGCACCCCCGTGCTCACGCGGATGCGCTTCGGTCCTTCCGGTTTGGGCGGCGGCGGAGCATTCCCCACCCCTCCCAGGATTCCGTTCATCACCCCGCCCGGCATCCCTCCGGGGACTCCTCCGGGCACCCCTCCGGAGCTGGCGTACACCGGCACGTCCGGCGGAAGCGCCTCTTCCTTGATCATCTTCACTTCTTTGGGGATCACCGTCGGCGCCATCATCTTTCCCTGCTGAATGATGCGCTGTACCGGCCTGGGGATCACCTTCGGTGCGGGCGGCGGCGGCGGCGCGGGCGGCGGCGGGGGAGCCGGTGCCACCAGCGTGGTGATCAGAAGGCTTTTCGGCAGCGCTTCCGTGTAAATCAGCGGGAACAGAACCAGCAGCCCGAGGATGGCAACCTGCAGCACCGCGGAGACGGCCAGCGACATCCGGCTCCGCGTTCTCTTTTGCCGGCCTCCGGAGACCACCAATTCGTCGAACATAACTGCCTCCCCAATGCCCCCGGGCGGACCCTACCGCCCGCGTGAACCGGCCACCGCCCCGACGGGCCCCTTCTGGTCTCTCCAGCGGTACCAGGCCACCACCATGGGGGCGGCGATGCCGAAGCTGGAGTAGGTACCTACCACAATTCCCACCACCATCGCAAAGGAGAATGCACGCAGCGAAGACCCTCCCAGCAGGAACAGCACCAGCACCGTCAGGAACGTCAGTCCGCTGGTCAGGATCGTCCGCGAAAGCGTCTGGTTGATCGCTTTGTTCACGATGTCCGAGAGTTTCTCCCGCCTCATGATCCGCAGGTTCTCTCTCACCCGGTCAAAGATCACGATGGTGTCGTTCATCGAATAGCCCACCAGTGTCAGCAGTGCGGCGATCACCGTCAGCGATATCTCGAACCGGAAAATAGAGAACAACCCCAGTGTAATCAGTACGTCGTGAAAGACCGCCAGGACCGCCGCGGCTCCGTATATCCATTCGAAGCGGAACGCAATATATACCAGCATGCCGCCCAATGCATAGAGGGTGGCCAGCAGCGCCTGCTGCCTCAGCTCCGCCCCCACCTTGGGCCCCACGATCTCTACGTTGCGGATGGCAAAGCTCCCCACCGTGTACGCGTCGCGCAGCGCGCCAATCACCGCCGCAGCTCCTCCGCGGCCCTGCCGCACCTCCGCGGAAGCCCCCAGCGGTCCGCTCAGGTCCTCCACGCTGGCCAGCAACCCGCCGTGCTGGCTGTCCCGGAACGTGGTGATCGCCGTGGCAATGGCTTTGTACCGGTCCCCCGCCGCCGGCCCGAACCCCAGCGGGTCCCGGCGCACCAGCGTTTCCGCGATGCCGGAGGCGTTCGCCGCGTTCAGATCCGGCTTGGAAGCATCCGGCACCGGGAACGAGCGGTGCAGCGCGTCTTCAATCGCGATCCGTCCGGCATCCAGGTGCTGCTCGTTCAGTTCCCGCTCGTCCAGCCCCACCACCACCTCGTGGATATCCGGCCGGCTGATATTCCCGATCCGCTGGATATTCGCCTGCGGAAATCCCCCCTTCGCCAGGCTCGCCCGGATTTCGCTGATCGACGGCTCCTTCACAAACCGCACGTACACCAGCGTGCCCCCGCGGAAATCGATCCCGTACAGCGGCCCCCCGTGCAGGTACAGCGAAATGCTTCCCACCGCCAATAGGAGGATGGACAGGGACACGAAAAACTTCGCCTTCCCCATCCAGTCGATGCTTACCGGTCCGAAGAATTCCAGCACGTCGTCATTTCTCCGTGAATCGTTAGACACCACCCGCCGCCGGAAGTTCCCCGCTCCGGCGCGGGCATTTCCCCTAGATGCTCAGCGGCGCCTCTCGCCGCATCCGCCCCAGGTGCCACGCAAAAATCGTGCGCGATACGTACACGGCCGTGAAGATGTTCGCGATCAGGCCGATCACCAGGGTCACCGCAAATCCCCGCACCGGTCCCGTCCCGAACGCGAACAGAAACGCCGCGGACACCACCGTGGTCACGTGCGTGTCGATAATCGTCAGGAACGCGCGGTTGAATCCTACCTCCACCGCAGACGGATTCGGCTTTCCGTTTCGCAGCTCTTCCCGGATCCGTTCGAATATCAGCACGTTCGAGTCCACCCCCATGCCGATCGTCAGTATCACTCCCGCGATTCCAGGCAGCGTCAGTACCGCCTGGAAATACGCCAGCGCCGCCAGCAGGATCACCAGGTTCAGCAGCAGCGCCACCACCGCGTTCAGTCCCGCCAGCCGGTAATACACCAGCATGAACAGCATCACCACCGCCAGGCTTACGATCGACGCCTGCACGCCCTCCCGAATCGAATCCGCTCCCAGCGACGGCCCGATCGTCCGCTCCTCCAGGTACCGGATCGATGCCGGCAGCGACCCCGAACGCAGCACCAGGGCCAGGTCCTTCGCCTCCTCCAGCCCGAACCGGCCCGTGATTCGGCCCTGGTCTTCGATCTTCGACTGGATCACCGGAGCGGTGTACACCCTGTGGTCCAGTACGATGGCCATCTGCCGCTGCAGGTTGGCTTCCGTAAACTCCCCGAACCGCTTCGCCGCCGCGTTCGATAGCGAAAAGCTCACTTCGTAGAACCCCGGATAATCGCTGCTCGGAACCGACTTCGCGCTCCGCAGGTCCCGCCCGGTCACCGGCGCGTACCGGTCCACCAGGTAGTACACATCCGAGGAGCCGCCGGACTGCCCGGGCCCGCGTTCCTCACGCCCGGGAAGCAATTCCGTGTTGGGTGGCAGGATGCCGTTGGGCTGCGCCGCGTACGCCTCCGCCGGCGAGGAGTACGTCCGGCTGCCCACCACGAGCCGCAGTTCCAACTGCCCCCCCGCCTGGATAATGCTCTTCGCCCGCGTCGGATCGCCTTCCCCCGGAAGCTGCACCAGGATTTCATCCTGCCCGCGCGTGTACTCGCTCACCACCGGCTCGGTCAGGCCCAGCTGGTCAATCCGCCGCCGAATCGTCTCCACCGATTGCCGCAGCGTGTCCGTCCGGATGGTGGCAATGGACGTCGCCCGCAGGCTCAGCGTGTACCCCGAACTCTGTCCCGGCGTCGCCGCCAGTTCCCATTCCGGATAATTGTTGCGGATCAGGTCCTGGAATCGTCCGCTCTGGTCCACCACCAGGTTCACCACGTTGATGTGCTGGTCGTCCGGCTCACGGATGTCCTCAAACCGGATCCCGTCGTCATTCAGTTCCTTGCGCAGCCGGTCCAGCGTCTGGTCCGTGTACTGCTTCACCGCTTCCTCGGTCTGCACCTGCAGGATCAGGTGCGTCCCCCCCTTCAGGTCCAGCCCCAGCCGGATGCGGTCCGAGAAATTGTCGCGCGCTTTCGCTAACGAGGTGGGAAATGCCGGCAGGCCGAACAGTCCGTAAATGCACAGTAGAATCACCAGCGCAATCAGGATGCCGCGGATTCGCACGTTCATCTGCATGGCGCTCGGTCAGCTCTCTTTCGGCTCTTCCTGCAGCGCGGCCACGGATTGCTTTGAGACTTTGATCTTCATCTGCTCGGCGATGCGCAGCTGCACCGTGTCGTTCTCCACTCCCACCACCGTCCCGTAGATCCCGCAGGTCATGATGATTTTGTCCCCCGCCTTCAGGGCCCCCTGCATCTGCTGCACCTTCTTCTGCCGCCGCTGCTGCGGCACAAACAGCAGCAGATAAAAGATGATGACGATGATGAACAGCGGAGCCAGCGCGGTGAACGCACTTCCCCCCGACTGCTGGCCCGTCTGCGCCAGCGCGAGAGTCTCCGCAGGAATGGAGAAGGTGGCCATCACCTGCACTCACGTACCGTCTGGAAGAACGGAAAGGACTCCCTCTGCGGAAAGAACCTTTCGCGAATGTCTCCCCTTACCTGTCGACACGCCCTCCGGCCCTGCTGCTCCCCGCCCCCCGGGGAAAGGCCGGCCGAAATCGAGTCCCCGCGCATCCCTGCGCGGAATCACGGCATCTTCCCAAAACCAGTAGCCTGACGAATTTTCCCGGTGATGTCAAGGCGAGACTCTCCGGCATCCGCGCGCCCTTCGCCCGCGTGATGGAAGCGCTCTTCCCCCTCCTGCTCCACGCGCCTTACGCCCCCTCCGCTTCCTCCCTCGGGTCCGCAGGCTGCTCCTCCGCCCCCGCCTGCTGTCTCCATTGTGCCGCGCGCACCGCCAGCGTGCCCTCGGCAATTGCCGCCCGGATCCCGCGCATCCGTTCCAGGTAGAAGTGGACATTGTGGATGGAGTTCAGGATCGGACCGAGCATTTCCCCGCACACGAACAGATGCCGCAGGTACGCCCGCGTGTAGCGGCGGCACACCGGACACTGGCATGCCCCGTCCGGCGGCCTCAGGTCCTCCGCATAACGCGCGCTGCGGATCACCACCCGCCCGTGGCTGGTGTAGAGCCACCCGTTCCGTGCGTTCCGCGTCGGCAGCACGCAGTCCATGAAGTCCACTCCCCGCATCACGTAGTCCGCGATGTCTTCCGCCTTTCCCACTCCCATCAGGTAGCGCGGCTTTTCCCCCGGCAGGATTTTCGTCACCTCTTCCGTCATCCCGCACGTCGTCTCGTGCGCCTCCCCCACCGCCAGCCCCCCGATCGCGTACCCGGGAAAATCCAGCGCCGCCAGCTCCTCCGCGTTTTCCCGCCGGATCGCGGCACACGCGCCCCCCTGCACGATCGCAAACAGCATTTGCCGCCGCGGGTCTCCGTGCGCCCCGAAATATTCCCGCGAGCGCCGCGCCCACTCGAGTGTGCGCCGCGCGGCCGCCCGCGTCGCCGCTTCCTCGGCCGGCAGCGCGATGCATTCGTCCAGCACCATGATCAGGTCCGCCCCCAGCGCCAGTTCCACCTCCAGCGCGCGCTCGGGCGGAAAGAAATGTTCCGTGCCATCCAGATGCGATCGGAAGGTCACTCCCTCGTCTGTCACTTTGCGCAGCTCCGCCAGGCTGAACACCTGGTAGCCGCCCGAATCGGTCAGGATGGGGTGCGGCCAGGACATGAAGGCGTGCAGTCCCCCGAGCGACCGGATGCGCTCGTGTCCCGGGCGCAAATACAAATGATACGTGTTGGCCAGAACGATCTGCGCCCCCAGCGCCTCCAGCTGGTCCTGGCTGATCCCTTTCACCGTGCCCGCCGTTCCGATGGGCAGGAAGGCCGGCGTGTCGAACACGCCGTGCGGCGTCTCCAGGCGCCCCAGCCGCGCACCCGTCGGATCCGTTTTCAGCACTTCAAACCGGAACGCCATCGAGTCCGCTACGGTAGCGCGCCGCATTGGGCGGGAGCAAGCACGCCGGACGCGAAACGAAGCATGAGCTGTCCTAAGATAGGTAGCCCAACGGGGGGAACGGCATGCGGCGGCTGCGGCGATGGCTCATCGGTTTTGCTCTGGCCGGGGCCGTGGTCTATTTCCTTTTCTTCTGGCCGATGCGCGATCCCCATCCGCAGCCCCCGCAGGTGCACGGCACGCTGGCCATCCGCGATGCCCGCATCTACACCTCCCCGGACGCGCCGCCGCTCGAACACGCCACCCTCGTCGCGCGCGACGGTCGCATCATCGCCCTGGCGCCGGATGCCACGATTCCGCCCGGCGCCCTGGTGCTGCGCTGCCATCAGTGCGTGGTCACCGCCGGCTTCTGGAACGTCCACGTGCACTTCACCCAGCCGAAGTGGGATTTTTCGGCTTGGAAGAGCCGCCAGACCCTCGATGCCCAGCTCGCCGACATGCTCACCAGCCGCGGATTCACCACTGTGGCGGACCTGGGCTCCGACCTCCGCATCACCCTTTCCCTGCGCCGTCGCATCGAGAGCGGCGATTTGCTCGGTCCGGCAATCTACACGGCGGGCTCGCCTCTCTACCCGCCCCACGCCATTCCTTTCTACCTGCGCGACGAACTCCCCTTCTACGTGCTCTGGTTTTTCCATCAGCCGGAAAGCCCGCAAGCAGCCGCGATCGATGCCGATAAAGACATCGCACGGGGCGCCGATCTCATAAAACTGTTCACCGGCTCCTATGTCGCCCGCGGCCACGTCGTCCCCATGCCCCAGCCCATCGCGCGCGCCGCCGTGCAGGTCGCGCATCGCCATGGCCAACTCGTCTTCAGCCATCCCTCCGACCTCGCGGGGACTCAGGTCGCCATCGCCGC
>Ga0335077_10012019_pt1 | contig 10821 bp, 8 predicted proteins | sample Lox_Sample_31_FD_207151 | JGI IMG/M metagenome (GOLD analysis project Ga0335077, IMG submission 207151) | Soil microbial communities from Loxahatchee National Wildlife Refuge, Florida, United States - Lox_Sample_3.1 | ecosystem: Environmental > Terrestrial > Soil > Wetlands | place: USA: Florida...
CTTCATCTGGTTGGCGAGTTCGTCGTCGACGCGGCGGGAAGCTTCGTTGACGGCGGCGCGAATGAGGTCCTGCAACATTTCCTGATCTTTGCTGGCAAAAACTTCAGGCTCGATTCTTACGTCGAGGACCTGCTTCTGGCCGTTCATCTTCACGGTGACCATGCCGCCGCCAGAAGAAGCTTCGACCGCAACGGAATTCACCTGGCGCTGCAGGTCTTCCTGAACCTGGCGCAGGCGCGAGAGCATCTGTTGGAGAGCGCTGACTTCCATATCTTTCCAATGCCTCTCTTTCCGCTTAGTCCCCGGTGCGCCGCCGCACTTCGGAAATTCTTCCACCGAAGCGCTGCAGCATGGACTTCACCATGGGGTCGTTCTCAAACTGCGCACGCATTTCCTGTGTGCTGGCGGCGCGAGACGATGCATTCGCATCATTTACCGCACCTGAATCGAGTTTAGCACAGACACGAACAGCGCGCCCTAGTACCTTGTTCGAAGAGACACGGATTTTCTCGAGCGTGTCGCGCCCTTCGATCAAACCAGCAAAAGTACTTTTCTCCGGCGGGAAATAAATCCGCAATTCGGCGCCTTCGAGTTCCCAGCGCGAGGCATGTTCAAGCAGTTCGCCGATAAATTTCTGCGTGGCTTGGATAGCGGATTTGATTTCCGCCACCTGATCGGAAGTGATTCCAGTGGCGATCGCGGCAGATTCTGTTTTTGGCGAAGCTAGAACTTCGACAGGCTTCAGTGCGGGAGCGGTCGCGGCGGCTGCGCCGGAGCTGGAAGAGGCAAAAGCAGAAGCGACGGCTGTTGGGCGCGCTTCCGGAATCTCCGGCTTGAACGCGGGAGTGGAAGGAACGGCGCGCGGCGATTCGCTGGGAGCGCTCCAGAGAGGTGATGGCGCAGTTGCAACTCCCGCCGCAGCTGTGCGTGAAGTGGGGGAGGAAATTTTGGGAGCAGAACCACCGCCTGGAGGACGGCCGCTGGCGCCGTTGCCAAGTTCGGCGAGCAATTCTTCGAGTGGCGCAAGGCGCGCGGCATTGACGAGACGAAGCAGGCCCATCTCGAGATGAACCCGCGGATCCATTTTGCGGCGGACATCGTCGTCGGTCTGGAGAAGAATCTGGAAAAAGCGCGTGAGGTCTTCTTCGGTGAAGAGCGCTGAGGCTTTGGCGATGCCGGGGCGCTGATCGGGCGTGGCGGCGATGAGATCGGAGTCTGCGCCGCAGACGCGGGCGATTAAGAGGTTGCGCATATGGCGAATCGCTTCGCGGCAAAAGTGCTGGAGATTGCGGCCTTCGCGCTGGAAACGGTGGACCAGGCCAAGAGCACGATCGGCGGATTGCGTATGGATGGCCTCAACGAGTTCCTGGAGTGCATCTTCGGGAACGACGCCGAGGAGTTCGCGGACCGCTTTGTCCTCGATATTGTCGCCGCAATAGGCGCGCGCCTGTTCGAGAAGAGAAAGGGCATCGCGCATGCTGCCTTCAGCCATGCGGGCGATGACGCTGAGGGCGCCATCATCGATTTGGAGATCTTCTTTTTCGGCGATGAGTTTCAGGCGGTTGGTGATTTCGAGGAAAGTGAGCGCGCGGAAATGAAAATGCTGCGAGCGCGAACGAATGGTGTCTTCCAGATTTTCGGGCTCGGTGGTAGCCATGACGAAGATGACGCGGTCGGGCGGCTCCTCGAGAGTCTTGAGGAGAGCGTTGGACGCTTCGCCAGTGAGCATGTGCGCTTCGTCGAGGATGACGACTTTGTGGCGTGCAGCAGCGGGGGCATAGCGAACCATCTCGCGGAGTTCGCGGATCTGATCGATGCCGCGGTTGGAGGCGGCGTCGATCTCGATGACGTCGAGAGAAGTGCCGGAAGCAATTTCCTTGCAGGAGTCGCAGACGCCGCAGGGTTCGGGTGTAGGGCCGTGAACGCAATTGAGGGCTTTGGCGAGGATGCGGGCGGAGGTGGTTTTGCCGACACCGCGCGCGCCGGAAAAGATGTAGGCGTGAGCGACACGATTATTCTTGATGGCGTTCTGGAGCGTTTCTGTGACGTGAGTCTGTCCGACGAGGTCCGCGAAAGTTTGCGGACGCCACTTGCGGGCGATGACTTGGTATGTCATGTGTGTAATGCATTTTCGGCGCGCGCAAGGGAAAAGTCAAAAGCTCTGTTGTTGCACGAGCATCTGATTTTGACTCCAAAACTCATGCTCGGCTATGCTCGACAAAAATGAGTGATCAGAGCCCACAGTCATGGCACCGATTCAGAGATGCGATCGTGCTCAGCACTGAACTTTCGCGCCGCGAAGAGTACCAGCAAGCGTTGAAGATGCTGGACGAATCGATTGAGGAGGCAGTCAGAGAGAATCAGACTCGCTGGATCACCACTTTGAGCCACCACGCGGCCGTGATTGCTGACTTTTCAGGAAACCAGGAACTCGTCAAACACTATTATGAACAATCCCTGGCTCACGACTGCAACAATCCGCGAGCGTTATATGGCTTGGCGACAATCGCACGCGAACAGGGCGAACTCAAAACCGCGAGAGAGTACGCGGCCAGATGCCAAAAAGCGATCGTTGCGGCCGATGATGAAGTTGTGAAGAAGGGGCTTATCGAACTGATCGCTAAACACTGGCCGGACATCGCTGAGCGATAACGACCGATTCTGGATACGGGCTTGAAATTTGGCGACAAAACGAGGAACTTCGGAGACTCCGCGGCACACTTGGCTTACCCGGTACCGTTGCTCCCTTCCGGGCCTGGCGGGGTTCGCGGGACCTCGTTGCACGGAGCCCGAAGTTCCACGTAGCAGCAGTCGGATGACTGCATAGAAAGTTTAGCACAGGGAAGTTGGGCGACCAATTCGGGTCCGGTTGCCGGGCGGCCCACATCCAAGAGCGATCCCTCGCTGCGCTCGGAATGACGAGTTTGTGGGGTCGCGCAAACTTCGAGCAAAAAGGCCTCACCCCTGGAAGGGGTGAGCTACAGGTGCCAAACCGGGGAAGGGCGACGGAGAGGATGCCTAATCAACTAGGCACACGGCAAGAGCAGAAGAGCGTTGGCCTGGCGGAGCTGAAATAGAATGAGTGCGGTTGGAGTTCTTCCCCAACCGCCTTGGGCTCGACCGCATCGAGAGCAAGGTCCGCGCGCCAGCGCCCATGTCCCGCACTGCGGGACCACCCCACGTTACGGGGGCAATCCTGCATATCCAATGCAGGCAGGAGGAGCTCGATGAAAGCAGCAGTATCGATGTTGTTGAGTTTTGTTTTGGTGTGTGCCGCCGCGCCTCCCAGTTACGCGGAGCCACGCCAATTGCCTTCGGGGACGGAGATGCATTTGACGCTGGTCACTCCGATCAACACGGCGACCATAAAGACGGGGGATGCGATCATGGCGGTCACGACGGAGGCGGTGGTTTTGGAGAACCAGACGATCGTTCCGGCGGGAACACGGATTCGCGGTGTGATCGGAACGGTCAAGAAGGCCAAGTATTTCTCATCGTTCAAAGGGCAGGCCTACGTGAACATCTCGTTCAAGACGATTGAGGTTGATAGCCGGCTGATCCCGGTGCAAATGAGCCTGCAGGCGATCGGGAAGCCGCGCGTCAATTCCAAGTCGAGCCCAATTCGCAAGGACGTGAAGGTGATGGAAGGCGAAGTGGTGCAAGAAAAACACGACTACAAAGAAGATGCGATCGCGCTGGCACTGGGCGGCGGGACAGGCTCGACGATCGGACTGATCGCGGGAAATCTGGGACGCGGCATGGGGATCGGCTTTGCGGTCGGCGCAGCGTACGTCGTGGCGCACAAGGGCAAAGAAGTGAACATGCCGGAAAACACAGCCATGCTGGTGCGCGTGGATAACACGATCACAGTGCCGTACGTAGCGGCGAACAACGAGAGCAACAGCGCAACACAGGTTGCGAGCGCGCAATAGGTTTGTGGTGTAGTTCCTCCGAGAACCGCTCGCCGGGTAGAAGGCCTGGCGGGCGGTTCTTTTATTTGGGGAGGCGTGGAGAGCTGTGTGAAGACAGAAAGGCCTCACCCCTCGAAGGGATGAACCACAGGGGCGAACAGGCTGAAGCCGATGTTACCGGAGGTGGGGAGGTGCGGGCGCCGTCGGTTGTTCGGGGAGAAGCCTTCGACGCCCGGTTGAGGGTTCTGGCGGGTAAAAGTGAAGTAAGTTCCTTGGGGGATGAGGCTCACTCGAATCCAACGCGAAGTTCTTGACTGGTTGCGAGAGATTCGGGTTTCGATCCAACAGCTACAGGGAAGAAGCGCAGGAAGGGGGCCAATCCTCAGGGGATTGAATATGCTGGAAATGCGAGGGTTAGGTATTGGAGGAGAAGGCTAAGACTGAATCATCGCGGGCGGTGGGTTCCGTTCTGAAACACGACTCGTGGAAATCTGATCAGAGAAACGGGGGCGTGAAACCAGCTTGCGAATCAAAGACGATACACTATGCGCTTTTTTCATTCATTCCATCGGTTTTTCGTCTGAGATTTCCACCGTTTTCCATTTGACCCTTTGCGGATGGCCGCGATACTTTACCTAACGAAAGGCCAGGCATGGCGATTTCAGATTTCCACCAAAATTTCCCACAAAAAATTTCAGAGGAGATTCATGTCGACTGATTTACGTAATTTTCTAGCTCTTTCCTATGAAGAGCTTGAAGAATTGAATTTGAAAGCGAAAGAGCAGCGCAAGAAACACATTCCGATTCACAAGATCCAGGAAGAGCGAATCAAGTATTTGACCGACGAGAAGCGGATTAAGGCAGTGACGGTGCTGTTCAGCGATTTGGAAGGCCGTCTGCACATGCTGGATTACGACAAGAAGTTCCTAATCAAGAGCTGGGACAATCTGACGTTTGACGGCTCGTCGATCCGCGGGTTCACGGCGCAGCGCGAAAGCGATTTGCGCTTGGGGATGGATTGGGGGTCGTTCTACTGGGCGCCAGCGGATATTTTCGGTGGCGGCAAAGTGTTGGTGTTTGGCGAAGTGATCGACAAGGACGGATCACCGTATAGCGCAGACATTCGCGGTGCCCTGAAGGGATACGCCGAAGGCCTGTACAAAAAGGAAGGTTACACGCTGAACGCGGCAAACGAGATAGAAGGGTTCCTGTTCCAGGGTGCGGACGCCGAGCGGCACTATCATGAGACAGGGAAGTTTGAATATGTAAACACGGGCGGTTACTACCATTCGCTGCCGGGCGATCCGCTGCGCACGTTCATCGATACAACGGCGGAAGTTCAGCGCGCGATGGGCTTCCAAAACGAGAAGGACCATCCGGAAGTGGCGCCATCGCAATTCGAGATTAACTACGGCTACGGCGAGGTGCTCGCGGCGGCCGACCAGATTCAGTTGTACAAGCTGATCTGCCGGCAAGTGGCGAACAAGATGGGGCTGACGGCGAGTTTCCTGCCGAAGCCGGTGGTGGGCGTGAATGGCAGCGGCATGCACACGAATGTCTCGATCTCGAAGGATGGGAAGAACCTGTTCTGGGATCCGAAGGGCGAAGAGAAACTGAGCAAGCTGGGCTGGGCTTTCCTAGATCGCATTCTGACGCACGGCAACGATATTTGCTTGCTGCTGAATCCGAGCGTGAATGCGTACCGACGTTTGGATCCACACTTCGAAGCGCCGAACCAGATTAAGGCATCGCCTGTGGACCGCGGGTCGATGATCCGCATTCCGATTGGAAACGAGAAGAGCATGCGCGTGGAGGTGCGGTCTGTGGCGCCGGACGCGAATCCCTATCTGGTGATGTACTCGATCTTCAAGACGGGAATCGACGGCGAAACTTCGAAGATCAAGAACCTGCGACAGGCGGAACGCTACCTGCCGGACAATATCTATACGGCCATCGAGAATTTTGAGAAGGCCGACTGGATCAGCAAGCTGCTTGGCGTGGACGTGAAGGCGCGGTATGCCGACCTGAAGAGGGCATCGGCGGATCGTTGCGCGCGCAGCCTGGGCACCTTCGTGAAGGCGGCCGAAGTGCAGTATCACCACGAGGTGTATAACCAGTACCTCTGGAACATGTTCTAGAATCGATTTCGCGAGTGGTTGGAAGAGCCCTCCGGTCTCGGCCGGGGGCTCTTTTTTTTTGTCTCATTTCACGGATGGAGAGAAGGCAGGGACATGACGTTTTCTTGACGGCGCCGTGACAACAGATGGCGCGTGGACCGCTACTGTGAAAAAGACCACTGCTTGTAATCCCACCCCATGCGCCCTCCGGAAAGGACCGGAGGGCGTCTCTCCTTTTGGTACGTTCAAGACAATCAACGCGACGAGGCAATAGTTCGTCAGAAACAATCCTGACCAACGTTCGCAATCAGTATGGCTGAGACAGGGGCCGCTAGATTTTTACGCCCCAGAACGAGGGGTCGGGTTCAGTAAGGGCGATGCCGAGATCCCAAGCTTCATGACCTCGCCACACCACTTCGGCTTGCGCGCTGCGACCGGTCTCGGGGACGAACAGGCGAACCTTGCGACGAAGGGGAAGATCAGCTCCGACGACCGCCATGCAACCGGAGTGACTGACGTCTACGGTGATGCCATTCGCTCGGCGGCGACTATCGTCCTCTTCCCACTCAACCTGAAACCGCAGGCTGGCAACAGCGCGCTTATGAGATCGGAGTTTTGACCAGCGATCCTCACAGGCTTGGGAGGCGCGGGTGACGGAATTCAAAGTGGTAGTTGACATTGGGTAACCTCGGACAGAGAGATTACAGACAGCAAGGGGGGCCAGAGAAACGGTAGTCCCATGGGGAGCCCGAGTCAATGGTACTTGTACCAAAAAATGACGGTTCACGGTAAGGGCTGGAAGCTAGGACGGCCGCCTGGAATTTAGCTGCAGTCGGGGAGCAAGCGGATTCTCCCTGAGGCGCGAGAGCAGGCGCCGCAGATGAGGCGCATCTTGCGTCGATACAGAATTGATCTTCATGCCGAGCCCGCGCCCATTTTCAGCCACGTGCCGCACTTCCGCCTCTGCGCGAATTTGGCCCTCTTGAACGAGGAAATGCAATCGCACTAGTTCGCCTTCCTTCTTGCGCGCCCTGGTTTCAAGAAAAAGCCCGGAAGGACTGAGATCACGAACCCGGGAAATGTCACGATACGGCGCCGACTCCCAATAGACCCAGACGTCTTCGATGGCGGGGATGCGAGACGAGCGCCTGCGGGAGGGGCCGGTTGTTGAATACGAAGTGCTCACCGTGTTCACCCATGACCGCGAAATCAAATACCCGGTTTGGCGGAAAAAGTACCGGAAAGGGAAAACTAGTCCCTGAGTCTCTCAAACTGCACTGAGGTAGTCAACAGAATATTAAGCGCATGTAAAAAGGTGCGGAAGGGATGTCTTGACGGCATCACAACGAATTGCAATATGACCGGCAACGGGGAGGAGAGCTGCGCGGGCCACAGGCGAGCTTGAGGAAATTCTGTTGCGTAGCGGACCTTGTAGAGGGAGAATCGAACCAAGATCGGATTTGTCCCCCGGTCAGTCCACAGCGAGCGAGTGTGAGTGGATGCCACAGTGCCGCCTATGTCGGGGACGTGTAAGTGCGTGGCGAAGCACTGTCTTGCCGGGCATCGCGTTGTTTTTTCTCAGCACAACTTTACTAAACGCCCAGGACGTGGCGGAAGCGGCGCGAAAAGAACAAGCGCGCAAAGCGGCGGAGAAAAATACATCGAGGCACGTTTACACAGGCGACGATCTGAGAAAAGCGAAAATTCTAACGCCCGATGACGAGACCAGAGTTGCGGAAAGAAAGCGGCAGCACGAGCAAGCATCGGCGGAGGTGAAGCCGCAACAGCCGCAACCGGCTAATGACAGCGTGCAGACGGGGTCGCTCGGCGACATTGCGCGCCGCTACCGGAACGAGAAGGCGGCGCGCGAGGCGGAAGAAGCCGCGAAGAAAGGCTATACACCATTCCAATATGAGCTGTCGAACACAGCGGAGGCAGCACCGAAGGCAAGCGTTGGACCAATGACTGCGTCAGATCTCAATCGATCGAGCCTCTCGGATGCGATGCGGGCAAGCGCGCCGCAGAAATACGCTCCTGGCAGAGTGTCGCCATTTCAGCCGCGGCCCCTAGCGGCCGGTCGACCAACGATCGCTGCGAACTCGGCACTGATATCCCCGCCAATTGCCACGGTTCCGCGGCCGACGTTTCAGGTTTCTCGTCCCCCTCTGGAGCGCAGGTCCGATTCGGGGCTGCAAGCCGTAACCGTGAAGCGTGGCGATAGTTGGTGGAGGTTGGCAGCCGTCTATTTAGGGAGCGGTTCGCGCTGGACGGAATTGCGCGCGATGAATGCAGAAGTGACGAGTCCACCGGAATTGCTCAGGTGCGGCGCGAGAGTTTTTGTTCCCGACGGAAAAGGATTTCATGCCGATTCTCCCAGCCGAACGGAACGTGCAACGCGGTTAAGAATCAAGGCCGGTGATACGCTTTGGACTCTGGCGCGAGAGCACATGGGCCGCGGAAGCGCCTGGACGTGCCTAGCGAACGCGAACCCACAGATTCAAGATTATCGACGAATGATGATCGGAACCTTGGTAGAGCTTCCGGTGGCCGGGGCCAGCCATACCTGTGCGGGTCCAGATGAGCGGCTGCGGAGATAGAAGCCGGTCGGAGTTCTCCATCCAAGCCTGAAAATGAAGCGGGAATAAGAGGCGGCGCTGTCGGGTGTCTCTCAATGCCGGAGCGCGAAGGAATAAGTGCGTCCCGGCGGAAATAGTGAGGGTTCAGGGCCGCCGGAACGCACCCGTGAAGAACCTTCTGGATGTGGCTCTTGCGCACTTCTTCGAGTGAGAGTGGCTGCCAGTCTTCGTCTCCGGGCAGGCGAGGTGAGCGGTGCTGGAGATGTTCGGGAAGGTCGCTCAGGTCGATGAAGTCACCCGTTGCGGTGACGCAAGCGGTAGAGATGACGTTTTCGAGTTCGCGGACATTGCCGGGTCAGGGATGTTGCAAAAGAATTGTCTGGGCGCGGCGTGTCAGGCCGGAGATATTTTTCCCGTAGGCGTCGTTGTATTTTGTCAAGAAGAATTGGACGAGAAGAGGAATGTCCTCGAGGCGTTCGGACAGAGACGGAATGCGAATTTGAATGGAACTGAGGCGATCGAAGAGATCTGCGCGGAAGCGCCCGGTGAGGACTTCGGCGCGGAGGTCGCGATTGGTGGCGGCGATGAGGCGCACGTTCACCTGCTTAATTTCAGGGGAGCCGACGCGCTGAATTTCGCGATTCTGAATCACGCGAAGAAGCTTGGCCTGCATGGCGAGAGAAGTTTCACCTACCTCGTCCAGGAAAACGGTGCCCCCGTTAGCATATTCGAACAGGCCGGGACGGGTGTCCGTTGCGCCTGTGAATGCACCGCGAACGTGGCCGAAGAGCTGACTCTCGAGAAGTGTATCGACCATGGCGGAACAATTACAGACTGCCAGGCGCTGCTGTGCGACGGGACTGATCTGATGGATAGCGCGGGCCACGAGTTCCTTACCGGCGCCGGTGGGGCCAACCAGAAGAACATTGGTGTAGTGACGCGCGACTTTGCGGGCGAAGTCAAAGACTTCGAGCATGGCCGGACTTTTGCCGATGATTCCGTGAAACTCGAGGTCCTTGAGGAGTTGCTCCTCGAGCGCACGGACGCCGCGACGCTGATCGTAAAGAGAGGCCATATCGTCGAGTGTGCGTTTGAGGCGCAGGTGGTCTAACGGTTTGGGAAGAAAATCAGCGGCCCCGCGACGAATGGCTTCCAGCGCGGCCTCAAGTGTGTATTCGGCGGCCATGAGGATTAGGTGGATACCAGGGTCGCAACGAAGCGCACGGGCCAGGAACTCGTAGGGATCCTGGACGTCAAGACGAATGCTGGCGAACACGAGGCGACAGCGCCCGAGACGGATGAGGCGGAGCGCCTCTACCGGATCACTGGTGCAAACGGGTTCATAGCCCATGTCAGAGATGAGCGCGTTGAGCGAATCGCGCTCGGCAGGGTCGTCGAAAATGCACGGCGTCAAGGTGCTTCGGACCGTAGAAACTTCAACGGTTTTGTACGGGGCATAAGTCATGCAGGGGAGAGAGGCAACAAGTGTGCCAACGGGAATGGGGATTGTTTCGAGTCAGAAGGATGGAGATTGGCGAGATCTTATTTCGGCCGCTCAGGGATAAACACCTTACCGACATTGAAATACGAGGCACGAAAGAGATGAGCACCGTGCAAGGTGGGACAGAGACGAACGAGATTGGGAAAGGCGAGTGATTTCAAAATGGGGCGTTGTGCCGAAGTGGAAGGGAATCAGGATCAGTGAACGTTGGTTGGTTCATGGCCGTAGCGAGGGTGCACGGCGTTAAGGAGGAACTGATGCATACCCTCGGCATCGCAGCCAATGAATTCGACGTGATAGGGCACAGGGGGTGCCTGGCGCATAGCAGTCGGTTGAAGCATTAGAACGAAGATCAAGGCGCCTTCGGGGAGCATATGTTTCAGGGAGAGATGCTTGCCTGCGAAATCGTCCCAATCGAGACTTGATTTTTCGACGAAATAGATTTCGTCCTGATCCCAGCCCGATACCTCCACCCGGAAGCTATCTGTAGTCGGCAGAAAGTCCGTAACCTGCATTGCCACCTCAGCAGCGGAGAGAGCAGTTTGTGTGCCACCGAGGGGAGGCTAAGTGAAGCGAAACAGGAGAGATGACGCGGCGAGATAACGTACGCTATTTTTCGCACATTTGAGGAGGAGCAGGTCTGGTTGGTAAAACAGAGGGTCTGAGGAAGGCCCGAGAGGAGAGGCCATGGAGCCCACCAACCAGGGGGAAGTAAC
>Ga0335077_10012023_pt1 | contig 10820 bp, 13 predicted proteins | sample Lox_Sample_31_FD_207151 | JGI IMG/M metagenome (GOLD analysis project Ga0335077, IMG submission 207151) | Soil microbial communities from Loxahatchee National Wildlife Refuge, Florida, United States - Lox_Sample_3.1 | ecosystem: Environmental > Terrestrial > Soil > Wetlands | place: USA...
CGGTGGTTGACGCCGCCGGAGCCGGAGATGTAAGGTCCGCCGCCTCCAGCGCCGACGTAGCTCAGTGGTAGAGCAACTGATTCGTAATCAGTAGGTCCGCAGTTCGAACCTGCGCGTCGGCACCAGCTATCGCTTTGAATAGGGTCGGGTTAATTCTGGCCGCCGGGCTTCTGCCTGACGCGCGATCACGGCGTTGGCTTCCCGGATAGCGCGGCCTTCGTTGGCGGTTCGCTCCAAGCACTCGTTGGCGACTTTCGCCCACAGCTCTTTCAGCTCCTGGGTTGTCGCCTTGTGCGTGTGTCTTTGGGCGTCATCCGGAGTCCACGGCATTGACCAGGCTCCCGTCCGTTTTCGCACCCAAATCCTGCGCTGACGCCGCCGTCGCGTCCAGCAGTCCCAGCGAAAATTACGACACGCCCTGGCCCGAGCATTCATCCCCTCAGGGGCTCAAGCGCGACTCAAATGTCACACCAGAAGAGATTATGAATACGGGCGCTTTTCCGTTCATATGCCCGCCACCATCTCATGCAACGCTTCACCATTCGACGCCGGCAGCCGGCGTCAGAGGAGATGGTCGTGTCGGCGCACCTTATTTGGCGGGCAGCCCTGCTTGGCGTCGTGTTCGCCGCCGATGTGCTTGTGTTCATCGGGCTCTGCCGCGATGAGCTTCGCGACTGGCGCATCCGCCGGCAGGCTCGCGCGAGCGAGCCCATGGGCGAAGGCGCCTCGGCCTTGCCGTCGAGCGCGCGCTGAGCGCCTGTTGCGGCCAAGTCTGTCGTCGACCGCGGTGACCAGCCATCCCTGCCGCGGCGATCCGCCTCGATCGGCGGAACCGATACGCTTGCTCAGTCGTTTTCTTGCGCCGTATGGTTGAGGCCGTCGGCAGCGTTGCCGCAATTCGAACGAGGGCGCGTGATCCCGCCGCTGTTGATGCGTATCGCCACCATCTTCCTGGCACTGATCCTCGGCGTCAGCGGAGCCTTCTTTACTTTTGCCAGCTTTTACGACGGGCCGTCTGGGCAATACGCCGTGGCGACCCTGTTGCCCTGCGCAGCCCTGATCTGGGCGCTGCCCACGGGCAAGCGGCCGAAGAAGAAAACGCGCTAGGCGGCTCCGCCTCCACCCCGTCCCGATCGGGTGAGCCGAGTAAACCCCGGTTGGTATCTTGGTCATGTCTGCGGATCGACTCCGGGGCGACTGCCCTTAATCGGCGAGTAACCATTCCCATCTACGGTCATCCTTGCCGTTTCTTGGATCGAGGAGCTCGTTGTGACCGCAAGTCAGGTGCCGGCCTGGCGGGATTTCTATGAAGCCGCATGGGCCTATCGGGCCGAGTTCATGCGCTCGAAAATTCGCGGCGGCGAGACCGATCCCTATCGCATCATCAAGCTGTTCGAAGCCCACGAGCGCAAATACAGCTTCACCCTCCGGAACGGCGAGAGCATCGTCGAACGGAAAACCTGGCCCAAGGACATTTACGGCGAAACGCCAGCCGGGGTCCCGATGCTGCGGGGCACGTCACTGCGAGGCGAGATCTTGCGTGTGCCGTTTCACGCGCGCGATCATCTCCACGATTTCATCATCGATTACATCGACGAGAACGGTCCCTACGACTGCATCCTCGAGCTGGGCTGCGGCTATGGCAGGGCGCTGTTCGAAATCTTCTATGGCGGCGGCCCGTCGAACATTCCCTATTTCGGTGGCGAGCTCACCAAAAGCGGCGTCGCCATCGCGCAGGAGCTCGCCGCCTTACGACCCGATATGAAGGCGACCTTCTTCGCTTTCGATCATCTGCAGCCGGATCTCAGCATTGTTCCGAGAGTCGATCGTGCGTTGGTCTATACCATGCATTCGATCGAGCAAGTCGCGCTCATCGACCCAAGCTTCTTTGCGGCCGCCGCGGGCATCGCCAAGGACGTGACGGGGCTGCATTTCGAGCCCTTCGGCTATCAGCTGGGCGAGACCGGTCCGGTGACCAAAGACCATAAGAAATTCATGCAGGAGCGCGGCTGGAATCAGAATTTCGCCGTCGCCCTGGCGCAGGCGATGCAGCGCTACGGACTCAACAGCGACTTCACCGTTACCGAACAGTTCCTGCCGGCCGATTGGCAAAATCCAACCTCTCTCACCATCTGGCGCTCGGCCGCGGCATAACGAGAGGATCCGCGGTTCGAGCTCGCGCAGTGGCGTCCATCGGCCGCGCAACCCTTTGAGCCGGTGTTCACCGGCTGGGGCAGCCGCCCCACCCGCCCCTGCTTTCAGACAAGAAAGGACGCACCCCCGGCGGTCAAGGCCGCGGCGAAAAGCTTCATCGGCATGGTCCAGCCAATGATCGGAACGATCGCGGTAAACAGCACGAAAGCGCAGAGAAACAGCGCTATTCTCAACATGGCCCAACGCATCCCGTCCCCCTTTTGCGCGTTTTCTGTATCGTACCGGGAACGCATGGGTTGCGTGCGTGAGAAAATTGTGTCGCCAGGGCCCTCTTCTACCGCAGCGCAAAATTAACCGCTTCGTAGCGATAGCCGGATAGTCTCGGTTCTTTGCCAGACTTTTCCTGCACGACCGCTGGGCACCGAGATGCCGCAAGAAAGCACACCGGATGCGGCGATGAAGGACCGCCGCAAGCATCCGCGCACCGAGACCTTCTGGCGCGGCATGCTGAGGACATCGAGCAAGGTTCTCGACTGCCGGATCGTCGATGTCTCGACGGAAGGCGCGCAGCTTCGGCTGGTGACGCCTCAGATCGGTCCTGCCGTCAGCGTCAGCGAAAGCGTGATGCTCACCGTCGAAGGCATCGGGCGCGTGATGGGACGCGTCGTATGGCAGCGCAAGAGCTCGATCGGGCTGAACTTCACCGATCCGCACACCATCGCCATCTGGAGCGCCGCCATCGCGACGCACGCCCGAGACAAGCGCGGCCGGCTCCTCGGCACGAAGCTTCCGGCGGAAAGACCAGTCGACTGACACCGCGACCGGCGTCCCCTGTGCGGCTTTGCTGAGTCAGAAGCCGAAAGCGGCGAGAGACGCCTTCTGCGCGCTGTGGCCGGCAGCGCTCGTCTCTGCCGTGACGGCCAATGGCGCGAGCGGCATGTGAAGCGCTGCCAGCACGGCGAGATCGAGAACACCGAGACCCAAAGCGATCATCAAGAGCACGGCATTGATCTCGCCCGCCAAGCGATCGAGCTTGCGGAGTCGGCGTTCGAGGGAAAAGCGGGGCATGGGCTTCGTCGCCTGTCGGCTGTTTTCCCCCGCCAGATAGGGCCTCGCGAGACGCGCGTCCTTAAGCCGGCCCTGAAATCTTCTGAATCGATCGAAACCTCTGCGCGCCATGCTTCGCCATCAGGAACGCAGCCTGTCTGCCTACTCATTTTCTGTGGATAAGCTCCAGCGATTGGCGTGGCGCCGGTAGGATTGCGTGTCCCCGCATGCTAGCATCCGGCTCTCAGGCCGTGTCGTGGGGGGCATATGTATACAATTGAATGTGATCAAGCCGGCACGACATCCACCCTTCCCGTCTCTTTTCCGGACAAGCACCTTGCTGTTGCAAATGCTTGTGAGCTTCTACGCGCCGGCTTTCGCGTGATTCGCGTTGTCGGACCTGGCTTCGAGATGAGGGCAGACGCGCTGCGCGCGCGCAAGCGCGTTGCTCCCGGCGAGGTCTGGGGCGTCAACCCGGCGTTCTAGCGGGAAGCGGTAACCGGCAAGGATGAGCGCTGCGGCTGCCCGCAGCGTTTAGCGGCGCTCGCGTCTGATCGCATCCGCGCGGCGGCGGGCCGCGGCGGAAACGGCTGCGGCTCGGCCGCGGCGAGCCGTTCTGCCCGACCTTCCCCCTCCGGCCTTGCCGCCACCTGCGGCGCGCCGCACCGCCCGCCGCGAGCAATAGAGATCATAGAGCAGGCGAAGCACCTGCGCCGCCGCGGAGCTGTTGATCCGATAATAGATCGTGCGCGAATTGCGCCGGGTGCGCACCAGCGCGTCGCGACGCAGCCGCGCCAAATGTTGCGACAGATGCGGCTGTCGCACGCCGAGCAGCGCTTCCAGCTCGCCGACGGATTGCTCGCCGTTGGCCAGATGGCAGAGGATAAGAAGCCTGTGCGGGTTGGCGAGCGCCTTGAGCAGCGCGGTCGCGGCCGCGGCGCTTGCCTTCATCTTCGCTGTGTTCATCGCCGACGAGCCGCCTTGTCCAGTCAGCCTGATCCCGGTTGAGCATAGTGGCCACGCGCTTGCAATCAACTGTCTCGCGCGACTCGCCGAGGCCGGTGATGGTCACGGCTTCGTGTTCGTCGCGCCGCAAGCCGGCGTCGATGACGGCATGGGCGCGACAACATCGGGATCCTGTGCTCCGACGCAACAGGCGACCGGGCGGCCGGGTAGTATATTCTCGACAGCGAATATTGGACGCGCGAATATTGGCCGACAACAAAACAACCAACGGGAGGAGGCGCCTCATCATGCCATATCCGGATGCCCATCGCCGGACGCTGACCCGGCGACGCCTCATCGGCGGCGCCGGCATGGCCGGTCTTGCGCTTGCCGCGACGCCGGCCTGGGCTGAGACGATGGTGCGCTTGCCCTTGCCGGGCGGGCCGGACGAGCGCCCCCTCACCTCCTCCTTCCCGCAGAAGGGGACGATGGTCCTGCAGCGCGTCCGACCGCCGCTGCTCGAGACGCCGTTCGACGTGTTCGACCACGGCGTCTTCACGCCCAATGACCGCTTCTATGTGCGCTGGCATTGGGCAGCCATTCCCAGCTCGATCGATACCGGCTCGTTCCGCCTCGCCGTGCACGGCCATGTCAATCAGCCGCTGTCGCTGACGCTCAAGGAGCTGTTGGCCTTCCCGCCGGTCGAGTTGGCCGCGGTCAATCAGTGCTCCGGCAATTCGCGCGGCTTCTTCGAGCCGCGCGTCGCCGGCGGTGAATGGGGCAACGGCGCGATGGGCAATGCGCGCTGGACCGGCGTCCGCCTCAAGGACGTGCTCGACCGCGCCGGCGTCAAGCCCGGCGCGGTCCAGGTGCGTTTCGACGGCATGGACGAGCCGGTGGTCGCCGAGGGGCCCGACTTCATGAAGTCGCTGGCGATCGATCATGCGCGCGACGGCGAGGTGATGATCGCCTATGCCATGAACGGCGAAGCGCTGCCGCTGCTCAACGGCTTCCCGCTGCGGCTCGTCGTCCCCGGCTGGTATGCGACCTACTGGGTGAAAATGCTCAACGACATCGAAGTTCTGGACCAGCCGGACACGAATTTCTGGATGAAGACCGCCTACACCATTCCGGACACGCCCCATGCCGACATGAAGCCGGGCGAGACCGGCATCAAGATGGTGCCGATCAACCGCATGGTGCCGCGGTCCTTCATCACCAATCTCAAAGCCGGCGCGCATGTGCCGGCGGGCCGGCCGATGTCGCTGCGCGGCATCGCCTTTGGCGGCGATAGCGGCGTGGCGCGGGTCGATATTTCCGCCGATGACGGCAAGACCTGGCATGCAGCGAAGCTGGGCAAGGACGAAGGCAAATACAGCTTTCGCCGCTGGGAGGCCCGGCTCACGCTTCCGGGCAAAGGCGATCACACGGTGCTGGTCCGCTGCACCAACAGCGCGGGTGTGGCGCAGCCCGATCGCCCGAACTGGAACCCCGCCGGCTTCATGCGCAACGCGATCGAAGCCACCCCCGTCGTGGCAGCGTGAGAGGGAGCGGGACCATGGCGCAAAAGATGCCGCTCCTCGCCCTCGCGCTTGCCGCTCTGCTGGCGGCGCTGCCGTCGCAAGCCAAGGCTCCCCGCTTTCCCGAGACGGTGTCGGTCGATCTGCCCGACGGCTTGACGCTTTACCCGGAGCCGGGCGCCGATGCGATCAACGACAATTGCCTTGCTTGTCACTCGCGCGACATGGTGCTGAATCAGCCGAACATGCCGAAAGCCGCATGGGAGGCGGAAATCGCCAAGATGCGCAATGTCTTCAAGGCACCGGTGGCCGAAAGCGACGTGCCCGCGATCCTCGACTATCTCGTGCGCGTCAAAGGCACCAAGTAGCGGCCGCTGCCTGCTACTGCTGCGGCGCGGTGAGACGCTGCATGAGCTTTGCGCGAACCGTCGGATCGTTCTGCGCAACCGTGAGGATCTTGTTGTACTCGTCGACCGACAATCCGTGATCGGTCACCGCTTTCTTCAACGCCGCATTGCCTTCGCTCGCCAGGCGTTGCTTGTCGGCCGGCGCCGCGGCGTCGATCTTCTGCCGATAGTCGCGCTGCAGATCGGTCACCTGCTTCATCGCAGCGGCGGCGGCATCGAGCTTTTGATCGGGGATCGCGGCGGACGGCGCAGCGGGCGCTGACTGCTGGCTCTGAGCCATGACGGTCGGGGCCGCCAAGACAACGCCGACACCGAGCAGAGCGGCGGCGAGAGGCGATATCACTGGACGCATTGAACTCTCCTTGCTTACGCGATTCGCGATGAGCCGAAGATGAAGCGAAATGGACGATAATCGGTACCTAACGGGTCCGGCCAGTAGCGGTTCCGTGATGCCACACCGTTGCCCGACATCAGAACGCGGCGCTCGCATGCCCCCGCAGTCGTCCTGTGTGGAGGGTTCTGGGCGCCCGCGCTTTCGGCGCTCCTAGACGAATTGTTAACCGTCGCGCCCTAGGCTCCAGGACATTGCGGCGGAGGGCCTCTCGTGGATCGGTGGCGCCAGAACATCCACGCGGCAGAGGTGAGGCTCATCGCGCTGCCGCCAGCGACGTTGCTGGGCGTAATCCTGACGGCGCTCGTCGCCATCCCCATCCTCTGGTTCTATTTGAACCAGGCACTGATCCTCGGCTGGGCCGGCGCCACGATCGGCCTCACGCTTCTGCGCATCGTGCTGTGGCGACGCTTCCATCGCATCGAGAACGACGATGCCGCGGTCATCGCCTGGGATCCGCTGCTCACGCTCACCATCGGCGCGAGCGGCGCGCTCTGGGGCGCCTTCGGCATCGGCTTCTATCTGCTCGACGATGTCGAGATCCGCGGCGTCGTCCTCCTGATCCTCGCAAGCATGCTGGCGGCCGGCACGATCTTTTACGCGGCGCATCTGCGCGCGCATCGCGCCTATCTCCTCGCTTGCGCCCTGCCGATCGCCATCGCTTCCTTCCTGCACGGCAAGCCCGCATCGATTCTCTTCGGCTGCATCACCTTCATCTACATCGTTCTCATCAGCCGCGCCGCACAGAGCGTCAACCGCGCCATCACCGGCGCGATCCGCCTGCAGCTCGAAAACGCGGCGCTGGTCGACGGTCTCAAATCGGCCAAGGACAGCGCCGAAGAGGCCAATCACAGCAAGTCGCAGTTCCTGGCGAATATGAGTCATGAGCTGCGCACGCCGCTCAACGCCGTCATCGGCTATAGCGAGATGCTGCTCGAAGACGCCGAGGCCGAAGGCGGCGCCGATGAACGGGTGGCCGATCTCCGCCGCATCCACAGCGCCGGACGCCACCTCCTGGCACTGGTCAACGACGTGCTCGACCTCTCCAAGATCGAAGCGGGGCGCATGGAGATGGCGGCGAGCCCGATCGATCTGCGCAGCTTCCTCGACGATGTCGTCGCCACCGTGCTGCCGCTCGTCGACAGCAACGGCAACACATTCGAGACAAGCTGCGCGGCGGATCTCGGCACCATGCTCGGCGACGCCACCCGGCTGCGCCAGATCGTGCTCAATCTCGTCGGCAACGCGGCGAAATTCACCAAGAACGGCCGCATCAGCCTGGCGGCGCTGCGCGAACATTGGCCGGAACGAGACTGGATCCGCATCGCCGTCGCCGATACCGGCATCGGCATCGACGAGCAGGCGCTCGCCAAGCTCTTCACCGCCTTTACCCAGGCCGACGCGAGCACCGCCAGCAAATATGGCGGCACCGGATTGGGCCTCGCGCTGAGCCAGCGGCTGGCGACACTGATGGGCGGCAGCATCACGGCGACAAGCGAGCCCGGCTGCGGCTCCTGCTTCACCCTCCGCCTGCCGGCCGCGCGGGGCGATGATGACAGGGCGGAGCCCCTCACAACCGCGCCGCTCCCCATGAGAGAGATCAAATTAGCCTAGGTCTCTCCCGAGGCGTGCAGGATCGGTGCCATGTGTGCTATAGCCACAAAAAGGCCATGCCATCGCGTGGGGGGTTCGGCCGAAACTACGGATCGACAGGCGGATCAAGCACTTCACGACAGTTTCATAGGTCTTTGTTAACGGGGATAGGGTATTATCGGGTGTATGCCGCCTTCCGCCCCGGATGAATCGGAGAGCTGGATGCGCTTGAGTCCGGAGGCGCTCGAAGCGATCGTCCAGCTTCACGAGCGCTTCCTTGCCCGAAAGTCCGGCGGCAGGCGGGCGCTGCTCAGCTACACCGATCTGTCCGCTTGCGATCTCGCCGGCTGCGATCTGTCGGGCGCCGACCTCACCGGCGCGCGGCTGCGCCGCGCCAATCTCGCCGCAGCAAGCTTGCGCCGCGCGCGGCTCTCGCTTTGCGATTTGCGCCAGGCCAATCTCGATGCCGCCGACATGACCAAAGCGGATATGCGCGGCAGCTCCTTCCGCGGCGCGGAGATGAACAAGAGCGTGCTGGCCCATGCCGATCTGCGCGAAGCAAAGCTCACACTCTACGAGAAGCGCCATGCGGAGATCCTGCGCAGCTTGCGCGAGCCGCTGAGCGAGGACGGCAGCGACGGCGAAACGGCGCCGATCCCGCACGGCAAGTCCTACGATCTGCGCACCGATTTTACCGACGCGGCCATGCGCGGCAGCAATCTCGAAGGCGCCGATTTGCGCCGCGCCGATTTCACCGGCGCCATTCTCGAAGGCGCCAATTTCGCGCAGGCGAAGCTCGCCGGCGCCACCTTCCACTCCGCCGTGCTCACCGGCGCCAATCTGCGCGGCGCCGATCTCGAAGGCGCCGATGTCAGCGATGCCGTCCTCGATCCCGAGGCGCTCGAGCTCGCCGAGCTTGCCAAGGCGACGCGCAGCACGCCGGTCGTCCGGAGCGAAGGAGATATTGCCGAGGCGCTGCGCGAGCACGCGCTGTGGCTCGACAGCCAAGGCCAGCAAGGCACACGCGCCCTCCTTGCCAAGGTCGATCTCAGCGACCGCTCGCTGGCGAAGGCACGGCTGGTGATGGCGCTCCTCCCCGGCGCCAAGTTCCACCGCACCGATCTCGCGCAAGCGCTTCTCGCCATGGCGGATCTCACCTCGGCCGATCTGCGCGATGCGCAGCTCGCCGGTGCCGATCTGCGCGGTGCCACGCTGCGCCGCGCCTGCTTCAACGCTGCGAACCTGGCCGGCGCCAAGCTCGGCGCGCTCATCGATGTCGGCTCACATCACACCGATTTCCCGGCCAATGGCGAGCGCGCCCGCTTCGTCGGCGCCAACCTCGCCGGCGCCAATTTGCGCCGCGCCAACCTCGTCGGCGCCGACTTCACCAATGCCGATCTCACCGGCGCGCAGCTGCAGCAAGCCAAGCTCGACGGCGCCACCTTCAGCGGCGCCAAGCTCGACGAAGCCAATCTCGACGGCGCCAGCCTCCGCCGCGTGAAAGGCCTGCCGAAGGCGCCGTGATCACGCGACGGGATCAGGCCGCGTAGAAGCGCTTTCCCGTTGCCGCCATCTCGCGCAGCAGCTTTGGCGGCGCAAAGCGGTCGCCACAGCGCTGCGCCAGACGGTCGCACGCGGCGAGGAAGGGCTCGATGCCGAGGCTATGCATCTGGCTCACCGTGCCGCCGAGATAGGCCGGAAAGCCCCAGCCCAAGATCGCCCCGACATCGGCGTCGCGAGGATCGAGCACCACCTTTTCCTCGAGGCAGCGCGCGGTCTCGACCGATTGGACATAGAGGAGGCGCTGCTTCACCTCCGCCACATCGGGCGGCGCCCCGGCCGGCTTGAAATGCTGCGCCAATCCGGGCCAGAGCCGCTTCGGGCCGGTGGCGGGATAGTCGTAGAAGCCTTTCCCCGCCTTCTTGCCGATGCGGCCGAGCTTCTCGACCATCAGCTCGATCACCGCATCGGACTTGGCGTTGCCGCGGTAATCCTTGCCGAGATCGGCGCGCGTCTGCTTGCGCACCTTGTGCATGAGCTCGATCGACACCTCGTCGGCGAGCGCCAGCGGTCCAACCGGCATGCCCGCGAGCCGCCCGGCATTGTCGATGAGCGCCGGAGCGACGCCTTCGGCGAGGAGAGTCAGTCCTTCGCTCACATAGGTGCCGAAGACGCGGCTGGTATAGAAGCCGCGGCTGTCATTGACCGTGATCGGCGTCTTGCCGATGCGCCGGACATAGTCCATGGCGCGCGCGAGGGAGGCATCGGAGGTCAGCCGCCCGCGAATGATCTCGACCAGCGGCATGCGATCGACCGGCGAGAAGAAATGGAGCCCGATGAAGTTCTGCGGCCGTGCGCTCGCCTCGGCGAGGCCGGTGATCGGCAAGGTCGAGGTGTTCGAAGCGAAGAGCGCGCTGTCGGCCAAGACCGCCTCGGCCTTCCGCGTGACCTCGGCCTTGATCGCGCGATCCTCGAACACCGCTTCGATCACGAGCTCCGCGCCGCTCAATTCCTCGAAGCGGGTCGTGGGGAGAATGCGCGCCAGCACCTCGTCGCGCTGCGCCGGGCTCATCCGTGCTTGCTCGACGCGTCGCTGCAACAGGCGGCCGGCCGCGTCCTTGCCCTTCCCGGCCTCGGCCATGCCGGTATCGAGCAGCACCACCTCGAGCCCGGCCAGCGCGCTGACATAGGCGATGCCCCCGCCCATCATGCCGGCGCCGAGCACGCCGATCCGGCGATAGCCCTGCTCCGGCACCTGCTTCG
>Ga0335077_10012024_pt1 | contig 10820 bp, 8 predicted proteins | sample Lox_Sample_31_FD_207151 | JGI IMG/M metagenome (GOLD analysis project Ga0335077, IMG submission 207151) | Soil microbial communities from Loxahatchee National Wildlife Refuge, Florida, United States - Lox_Sample_3.1 | ecosystem: Environmental > Terrestrial > Soil > Wetlands | place: USA: Florida...
GCCGGCGGGCCGGCTCCGATATGCTGATCGGCTTGGCGACGAGCGCCAGCCCTACGCGGCCGTCTCAGCCCTTCATCACCTCGGCGAGCTTGGCGGCGTCGCGCCCGCCGCCCATGGCGAAGTCGGACTTGCCGCCGCCCTTGCCGCCGAGCTTGGCGGACAATTCGGCCACGAGCTTGCCGGCCTGGTGCCCGGCCTTGATCGCGGCGGGCGAGCACAGCACGACCACCGAGGCCTTGTCGCCGGCCGCGGCGCCGAGCTGCACCACGCCTTCGCCGAGCTTGGCCAGCACCTGCGCCCCGAGTCCGCGCAGGGCCTCCGGCGATTCCACCGGCACGACGGCGGAGACGAACTTCAGTCCGTCTTTCGCCCTGGCGCCGGCGGCGAGGTCATCGGCGAGGCCGGAGGCGGCCCGTTGCTCGAAGCCCTTGAGCTTCTTCTCCAGTTCGGCGCGGTGGGTCAGCAGGGCGTCGACTTTCTTCGCCACGTCGAGCGGCCCGGCGGAAAGCTGGCTGCTGACGCCCTTGAGCGCCTCCTCCTCCTCCTCGATGAAATCGTAGGCCGCCTGGCCGGCCACCGCCTCGATGCGGCGGGTGCCGGCGGCGATCGCCATCTCGGCGACGATCTTCAGCATCCCGATCTCGCTCGTGCTGGCGACGTGCGTGCCGCCGCAGAGTTCGCGGCTGTAGCCGCCGATGTCCACGACGCGGACGATCTTGCCGTACTTCTCGCCGAAAAAGGCGAGGGTGTCGGCCGGCTTCTGGTCGAACTCGACCTCGTAGGCCTCGACCTTGGCGTTGTCGAAGATCCGGCTGTTGACGAGGCGCTCGATCTCCTTGAGCTGGTCGGGCCGGACCTGCTCGAAGTGGGCGAAGTCGAAGCGCAGCCGGGTCTTGGTCTTGGACGTGCCGGCCTGGCGGACGTGGGTACCGAGCACCTTGCGCAGCGCCCAGTGCAGCAGGTGGGCGGCGGTGTGGTGGCGCGTGATCGCGCGGCGGTTCAACGGGGAGACGGCGAGCGTGGCCGTCTGGCCGACGACGTTGGCCTTGGCCAGGTCGAGGGCGCAGGCGGGCGCGAGCCGGTGGAGAAAGCGCCCGGCCTCGTCCTTGATCGTGTAGACGATCGCGACGGCCTCGCCGGCGATCTTGGCCACGCCGTGGTCGCCGGCCTGTCCGCCCATTTCGGCGTAGAACGGCGTCTGGTCGAAGACGAGATAGGTGTCCTTGCCGCTCTTGACGACGTCGAGGATCCTGGCGTCGGCGGTGAGTTGGTTGTAGCCGAGGAACTTGGTGGGTTGCTGCTCGGTCTTCTTGTCGCCTTCGGTGGCTGCCACGATGATCTCCTTTTTCTGCGCCGCCCGGGCGCGTTGCCGTTGTTTTTCCATCTCCGCGTTAAAGCCCTCAATGTCGACGGTCAGCCCGCGCTCGGCGGCGAGCAGCTGGGTCATGTCGAGCGGAAAGCCGTAGGTGTCGTAGAGTTTGAAGGCGAGCGCGCCGGCGAGCTGGCGCGGCTGTTTGCTCCCGCCGACGATTTGGGTGAATTCCGCCAGCCCCCGGTCCAGCGTGTGCCCGAAGTTCTCCTCCTCGGCGCGGATCACGCGGCGGATCGTGTCCTGGCGCTCCTTCAGCTCGGGAAAGACGCCGCCAAGCGATTCCACCACCGCCGGCACGAGCTGCTCGAAGAATCCGGTGGTGAGCTTGAGGTCCTTGCGGCCGTAGAGGATCCCGCGGCGGAGGATGCGGCGGACGACATAGCCGCGGCCGTCGTTGCTGGGCAGGATCCCGTCGGCCACGGCGCATGCGACGCAGCGGGCGTGGTCGGCGAGAACCCGGAAGGCGACATCGGTCTTCTCCTGTTCGCTCGATCCCTCGCGTTTTGCCGGCACCGTGCCGCGATAGGTTCTGCCCGACAGCGCGGCGATCTTCTGGAACAGCGGCGCGAAGAGGTCGGCGGCGTAGTTCGTGGGATCTGGCGTGAAGTCCTTGAAGCCCCGGGTGACGGCGTGGATGCCGGCGACGCGCTCGAAGCCCATGCCGGTGTCGACGTGGCGCGCGGCGAGCGGCGAGAAGGTGCCGTCGGCGTTGGCGTTGAATTGGATGAAGACGTGATTCCAGATCTCGATGCAGCGCGGCAAGCCGGCATTGACCAGCTTTCGACCCGCGGCTTCATCGGCGGCGGGCGAGAGGTTGAAATGAATCTCCGAGCAGGGACCGCACGGCCCGGTGTCGCCCATCATCCAGAAATTGTCTTTCTTGCCGCCGGTGAGCAGATGGACTTTGGGGTCGAGGCCGGCCTTTTTGAAGATGCCGGTCCAGATGTCGGCGGCCTCCCGGTCGTACTCGGACGGCTCGCCCGGGCCGGGCTGGTAGACGGTGGCGAAGAGCCGCTGTGGCGGCATGCCCCAGACCTTCGTCAGCAGCTCCCAGCCCCACTCGAGCGACTCCCGCTTGAAGTAGTCGCCAAAGGACCAGTTGCCGAGCATCTCGAAGAACGTGTGGTGGTAGGTGTCGAAACCGACGTCCTCGAGGTCGTTGTGCTTGCCGCCGGCGCGGATGCATTTCTGGGTGTCGGCCGCGCGGGTGTCCTTGGCGGGTCGCGCGCCGGCCCAGCGGGAGACATCGGGCTTCCGCTCGCCGAGGAAGACCGGCACGAACTGGTTCATCCCGGCGTTGGTGAAGAGCAGGCCGGGCGAATCGGGCAGCAGCGGCGCCGACGGCACGATGGTGTGCCCGTGCCGGGCGAAGAAATCGAGGAAGCTCTGGCGGATGTCAGCCGACGTCATGACGGGAGGAAGTACACAACCAAGACGCCAAGGCGCCAAGCAAGCACAACTTGGTGCCGCCTTTGTTCCCAGGCGTCCCGGTGATTCAATGCAAAGCCGCCAGGATGGCGTCCGTCATGGCCCGGGTGCCGGCCGGCTTTTCGCCGAAGGCGATGTCGGCGGTGCGGGTGCCGCCGGTGACCGCGGCCCTGACCGCGGCCTCGATGCGCGCCGCCGGCGCCTCCAGGCCGAAGCTGTGGCGGAGCATCAGCGCCAGCGAGAGGATCTGCGCGCAGGGGTTGGCGATGCCGCGGCCGGCGATGTCGGGCGCGCTGCCGCCGGCGGGCTCGTAGAGGCCGAACGGCCGGCCGAGTGAGTTCCGCCCGGTGCCGAGCGAGGCGGAGGCGAGCATGCCAAGGGAACCGCAGACGCACGCCATCTCATCGGAAAGGATGTCGCCGAACATGTTTTCGGTCAGGATGACGTCGAACTGCGCCGGGCTGCGCACCAGCTGCATCGCGGCGTTGTCGACGTAGAGGTGCGAGAGCTCGAGGTCGGAGGCGTGTTCGGCCATCCAGGCGGTCACGGTTTTGCGCCAGAGCACCGAGGTCTCGAGCACGTTGGCCTTGTCGACGGAGCAGACCCGCTTCCGCCGCGCGCGGGCGGTGTCGGCCGCGACCCGGGCGATGCGGGTGATCTCGCTGCGGCGGTAGACGGAGGTGTCGACAGCCTGCGCGTCGCCGTCGGGCAGCGCGGTGGTGGCCTTGGGCTGGCCGAAGTAGATGCCGCCGGTCAGCTCGCGGATGCAGACGATGTCGATGCCGTCGGGGATGCGGTCGGCCCGCAGCGGGGAGGCGCCGATCAGCTCGCGGTAGAGCAGTCCGGGGCGGATGTTGGCGAACAGGGAGAAGTGCCGGCGCAGCGGCAGGAGGGCGGCCCGTTCGGGCTGCTCGTGGGGCGGGAGCTTTTCCCATTTCGGCCCGCCGATGGAGCCGAAGAGAATGGCGTCCGCCGCGGCGCAAACCTGGAGCGTGGCCTCGGGCAGGGCGCGGCCGTGGCGGTCGATGGCGATGCCACCCACGTCGGCCTCGGTGCAGTCCAGGCGCAGGTGCTCCCGGCGGGCGACGTGATCGAGAACGCGGCGGGCCTCGGCCATGACCTCGGGGCCGATGCCGTCGCCGGCGAGGACCGCGATCTTGAGCGTGGTGGGCATGATTCGGAAAGGGAATGGCTAGCGCGGGGCGGGGGAAAGGGAAGGGGAAAGTTTGATGGAGCGGCCCGGGCGCGAAAGCCCGGTGAAAAAACCCTTCGATCGGGGCCGTCCGCCACTTCGCCATTGCAGGGGCCGGGCGGAATCCGCTTTGATAAGACGATGAACGTGCACGTCCTGCCGTCCGGCCCCATTGCGACGAACGCCTACCTGCTGACAGCGCCGGAGTTGCGGGAAGCGGTGCTGGTCGACGCGCCGGGCGGAATCTGGCCGCAGATCGAGCCCCTGCTGGCCGCCGAGCAGTGCCGCCTGGGCGAAATCTGGCTCACCCACGGGCACTGGGACCACACCCAGGGCGGGGCGGAGGTGGTGCGGGCGACCGGGGCCCGGGTGCGCGCGCACGAGGCCGACCGCCTGCTGATCGAGAACCCCGAGGTCATGGAGATGTTCATGATCCCCGGCACGCGCCAGGGGCCGCTGAAGATCGACCTCCTGGTGCAGCCGGGCCAGCGCTGGACGGCGCTCGGGGAGACGGTGGAGGTGCGCCACGTGCCGGGCCATTGCCCGGGCAACGTCCTGTTTTATTTCGCCGCCCAACACGCCGCGTTCGTCGGCGACGCGCTCTTCCACAGCGGGGTGGGGCGCACGGACCTGCCGGGCGGCAGCATGGAGGTGCTGGAGCGCTCCATCCGCGAGCAGATCTTCACCCTGCCGGAGGACACGGTGGTGTATCCGGGCCACGGGCCCGAGACGACCGTGGGCGCCGAGCGGGAGGGGAATCCGTTCGTCCACGCCTAGCCGCCGGGATATTCCTTCCGCCGTGAAACCCGAAACCCAGCCCCCAGCCCCAGCTGCGCCGCACGAGCGCTTCATGGAACTCGCGCTGGCCGCGGCCCGCCGCGGCTGGGGCCTGACTCATCCCAATCCGATGGTCGGCGCCGTGATCGTGGAGCAGGGCGAGGTGGTGGCGGAAGGATTCCACGCCAAGGCGGGCGAGCCGCACGCCGAGATCATGGCCCTGCAGCGCCTGGGGCGCCTGCCGCGCGCCGGCGCGACGATGTACGTCACCCTCGAACCCTGCAGCACCCAGGGCCGCACCGGCCCGTGCACCAGCGCCATCATCGCCGCCGGCCTGCGGCACGTGGTCGTCGGCGCGACCGATCCCAACCCGGTGCACACCGGCCACGGCTTCGAGGTCCTGCGCGCCGCCGGCGTCGAGGTCACCACCGGCGTGCGGGCGGGGGAGTGCGCCGACCTGAACCTGATCTTCAACCACTGGATCACCAAGCAGACGCCGCTGCTCGCCGCCAAGGCCGCCATCACCCTCGACGGCAAGATCGCCACCCGCACGAACGACTCCCAGTGGATCACGGGCGAGCCGGCGCGCGAGGACGTGCACCACTGGCGGCGCCTGTTCCCCGCCATCGCCGTGGGCGCCGGCACGGTCATGACCGACGACCCCGCCCTCACCAGCCGGACGGGCGAGGAGGTCTGGTGCCCCCTCCGCTTCGTGTTCGACGGCCTGCTGCGCAGCGTGGTGGAGAAGCCCAACGCGAAGGTCTTCACCGACGAGCACAAGGAGCGCACGATCGTGGTGACCACGCCGCACGGCGGTCTGGGCTACGTGCGCAAGCTGCAGGCGCAGGGCGTGCAGGTCTGGAACCTGCCGTCCTCGACCGTGCGCGCGCCGTTCGACGCGTTCCGCGCGCGCTGCGTCGAGGCCGGGATCCCCGGGGTGATCTTCGAGGGCGGGGCGCAGATCATCAGCGAGCTCATCCAGTTCCGCCAGCTCGACTACCTCTTCATCTACCGGGCGCCGATCCTGCTGGGCGACGAGAAGGCCAAATCGGTGTTCAAGGGGCTGCGCACGGAGAAGCTGGCCAACGCGGTCCGCCTCGAGGACGTCCGCCACGCCTTTTTCGGGGCCGACCAGCTGATGCGGGGACGGGTGGCGTATCCGACCCGACTCCAGGTGGACGAGACGACGTTCAGCCTCGGGTGAGGCGCCGGCCGCGCGCGCGATGAACCCGCCGGCCATTCCGCTCTACCTGGCGTCGGGCAACGCGCACAAGGCGCGCGAGTTCCAGGCCCTGGCGGATGCGAGCGCGCTGCCACTGGAGGTGATTTCGGCCGCCGCGCTCGGGGGCATGCCGCCGGTGGTCGAGGATGCGGGCAGCTTCGCGGGCAACGGCCGCAAGAAGGTCTGGGCCCTGAAGCCGCGGCTCCCGGCCGGGGCGTGGGCGCTGGCCGACGACAGCGGCCTCTGCGTCGATGCCCTCGGCGGCGCGCCGGGGGTCGAATCGGCCTACTACGCGGGGCCGCACGCCAGCGGCGCCGAGAACCTCGCCAAGCTGGTCGCGGCGCTGCGCGAGGTGCCCGACGACCGCCGGGCGGCCCACTTCCAGTGCGTGCTCGTGCTGGTCACGCCCGACGGCGGCGAGCGGATCTTCGAGGGGCGGACCGACGGGACGCTGCGCCGGGAGCCGGCCGGGAGCGGGGGATTCGGCTACGACCCGCTGTTTGTGCCGGCCGGTTACGACCGCACGTTCGCCGAGCTCGACCCGGCGGTGAAGAACGGCCTCAGCCACCGCGGCCGCGCCTGGGCGAAGCTGGCGGCGTGGGTGCACGAGCAGGCGCCGGCGTAGCGCCGGCGCCGCGCGGCGGTCAGGGCAGCGAGGGCCACAGGGTGTGGCGCGTCGTGGTGTAGTCGCTCGCGCTCATGTCGGAGAAATCGACCCGGCGGTAGGACATCACCTTGGGCGTGAGCGGCGGGTAGCTGCCGTTCTGGAAGATCTGGTCGAAACCCCAGTTGCGGGTCGGCGCGCCGTAATAGCGGGTCGAGAACGTGCCGGTGGCGGTCTTGCTCTTGTACATCGACACGAGCGAACCGCGGATTGCCACGGTGTCCCCGCTCCAGTTCTCCAGAAACCGCGGCAGGTTGTGCGCCCCGCCGCTGTTGGCGGAGCTGGTGGTTGACACCAGTCCGGTGATGAACGCCGCCGCCACCTCCGTGTTGCCGGATGCGCTGGGGCTCGCGGTCGACCAGCTCTTGTAGGCATTGGTGCTGCTGCCGTTGCTGGTGGCGGCGGCGCTGCCGTTGGTGCCCGCCGACCCGAAATAGCCGGGCGAGAGAATCGTGATCGCGTCCGAGGCGAGGGCCACGGGCACCTCGGCGCTGGTCGTGCCGCCGGAAGCGTCGGTGTTGCCATCGTCGGGCGTGGTGGCGCTGGTGGAGGAGGTGGCGTTGGAGCCATCGGCGTTGAACGCCCCCGCCACGTACATCGGGGCGTTGGTCGCGATGGTGAGCCCGCTCGTGCTGTTGACCGTCGGGATCAAGCTGCTGCCCGAGCTCACCAGCCCGTTGCCGACGGCGACGCTGGCCTGGCTGGCGGAGCCGTCGGAGGTCTTGACCTCGACGTAGACGCCGCCGTTCCAGCCGCTGGAGCCGGAGACGTCCGTGCTGTAGCCACCCGCGCTGCCGGAGCCCCAGACGTTGCCCGAGCTGTCGAGGATGGCCTTGCTGTCGGCATTGCTGTTGCTGTTGGTGTCGGTGAGCGCCGCGCGGAGGACCGACATGTCGACCTGGACGAGGTCGATGCCGGCGAGCTGGCGCTGGTCATACATCCCCTGGTTGACCACCTGGCTGCTGCTGACGGTGGTCGTGGAATAGGTCACGGTGGAGGTGGACGTGGTGGAGGAGTAGGTCGTGGTGGTGATCGGATATTTGTTGTAGTTCGGATCGCCGGTATTGGTGATCTTGCTCCCGGTGCTGACCTGGGTGGCCTTGTAGGGGATGAACGTCAGCAGGCCGTTCGGCGTGGAGCCGGTGGTGTAGCTGCCGAGCAGAATGCCGGTGTTGGGGCCGACCTGGCTCGCCGGCGTGCCGGTGGGCGCCGAGCCCGGCCAGCCGTAAAGATTGATCGTGGCGGTGTCCGCCGCGCCGCTGGCCCCGGGGGTGATGGTGATCTGGACGTAGAGGCCCGATTTGTTGGCGAACTTCTCCTTCTCCACCTCCTCCTTGGCCGTGTAGTAGGTGTCGCCGGTGGAGAGCGCGGTGTTGGGGGCATCGATCATCGAGTGCGGCCCGTAGCCGAGCGAGTCGGCCGCGTCGGTGTTCGCGTCGATGGCGTTGCCGGAACCGTCGACGCCGACCTGGCCGCCCGTGCCCACGGGGTTGTACGCCGAGATGCCCATGGCGGCGGTCTGCACGTTGCCGCCCCACAATTGGGAGGCGGTGGTGCGGTAGCTCGATGAGAGGAGCGGCGTCAGCTGGGACAGCGCGGCGGTGGTCGTGTTGCGATACAGGCCGCTCGAGAAGAGCGTCTGGTCGGTGCCCATGGAGCTGTCACGCCAGGTGCCGCTGGAATCCTTCATGGCGAGCATCGTGCCGGCGCTGGTCACGAAGCTGACGGGGTTGGACCCGAGCGCCTCGCTGCCGGAACCGTCGCCGGCGTGCGCCTCGCTGGCCCACGCATGGTAGATGTTGCCCGACGCCGACACGGCGCCGTGGAAGCGCAGGCCGGTCGAGTTGCTCTGGTTGCTGAGGAACATGTTGCCGTTGACGTGCACCGGGCCATAGATGTCCATCTGGGGGCCGGGGAAGATTTCGAGGTCGTTGTCGCTGTAGAAAATGGCGTGGGCGAACAGCGGCGCGCCGCGGACCGAGACCTTCTCCGTGACGTAGGCGGTGACGGACTTGTCGCCGTTGGCCGGCACGACCGTCGCGCGTGCCAGCACCTGGATGTCGCGCCGGTAGACGTACTGGCCCTTCAACGGGTCGCTGGCGTTGTTCGGATCATTGGGATCGACGTAATAGAGCGAGCCGCTGGAGGGGACCGTGGCGGCGGTGCCGGCGATCAGTTCCCAGCCGGTGGGTTCGGTCGACGAAGAGTAGGCGTTCGTGTCCACGTCGCTGCCGGAGAAGAACGAGGTGGGCGGCGCGCTCAGCGGGGACGAACCCTGCGGGTCGAACGAGGGGACGGTGGCATAGCGGGTGAACTGGGTGGCGATCTGGGAGAAGCCGTACTCGGCGAGCGCCTCGGCCGCGTTGCGCGCCTCGAGGAAATAGGACGCCCGCATGTTCATCTTCCGCTCGTTCAGCGACCAGTCCAGGATGGCGGAGACGAGCGTGAGGATCAGGAACGTGTAGAGCAGGACGGTGATGAAGGCCGAGCCGCCGGAGCGACCGCGGGGTGGGGAGGAGGAGGGCGCATGCATGGCGGGGATCGCGGGGGTCAGCCGCGCGGGGAGACGGTGAAGTTGTAGGTGTTGACCGCGTTGCGGACCAGGCTGCCCGACTCGGTGATCTGCCCGCGGACCATCACGCTGCGGTCGTAGAAGTCGTAGAAGAGGTTTCCGCTTGCCAGCCCCGATGCCAGCTGGAGCACGATGCTGTTGGTGTGGACGGTGGTGGTCGGGACGTAGGCGTTGAGCAGGTCGTACATCGTGTAGACCGGCGGGCTGGCGCCACTGTTGGTCACGGTGCCGATCTCCGCAGCCGGGCTGACGGTGACGTCGAACTTTCGCACCGGACCCGAGGTGGTGGTCGTGGCATCGCGGTAGTAGCCGACCAGCCGGCTGATGGTCGTGAGGCCCGTGGATGCGCTGGTGTCGGCATAAACCAGCACCAGGAAATCGCCGGTCTGGCCATCGCGCACGTAGGCGTCGGTCGTGGAGCCGCTGGTCGTGGTGCTGCGGGTGCTGAAGTCGGGATAGATCCGGAAGTAGTTCGAGTAGACCGCGTCGGTGACCATGTCGCCGGTGAACTTGCGGATGTCGTGGTTCACCAGCAGGCGGCCGCTGTCGTAGGAGTAGACGTTGAGGCCCTGGTAGGTGAATTCGACGACGCTCGCCATGACGAGGCCGAGCACGACGAGGGCCACGACCATTTCGAGCATGCTGAAGCCGGCGGCGCGGCGGCGCGGGGAGATGGGGAGCGGAGGCTTCATGGTCAATAGGTGGGCACGGCGGAGCGGATCGACCGGATCTCGCCCATGATGTATTTGAGACGGGCGCCGTCCAAAACCTGGTAGGTGTAGATGACGGTGATGCCGTAAACGGTCGCGGCGTTGGAGGTGGTGCCGGAGAGATCCTGAACCCAGACCCACATGTTCAGGTGCAGGTCGCCCGGGTACGCGGTGGACGTCTGCACCAGCGAACTGGGCGTGGGATAGTTCTGCGCGTTGGGCCAGGCCGTGGACCAGGCCTCCGACGAGCCCTGCGTTCCGCTGTTGTCCGCAAAGTCCTTCAGGTTGTCGACCACGCCGCTGGGCGTGACGCCCGGGGTGAAGGTGCTCAGATTGGGGGGCGTTCCGGTGGTGGTTTGCAGCGGATCCTGGCCGTCATCCGAGCCCGACGTGGGCGGCTCCTTGTAGCGCGTGGGGATTGAAAACGAACTGGACAGATTGGCCGTGCCTCCGCTCGCCGGGTCGCTGGTGGCGTTGACGATGTCCTTCAACTCCATGTTCTTCATCTGCTCGACGTAGCCTTGGACAATCGTCAGCGCGGAATTCTGGGCGACACTGCCCTCCGTCAGCCGCCGGGACTGGATCAGCGCCGCCAGGACTCCGCCGAGCGTCAGCGCGAGAATCGAAAGCGCGATGGAAACCTCGATAAGGGTCATGCCATGCTGCAAGCGGGAGCGCAGAGACATTGCGCCGGGCATCGGGGTATTGGTGCGGTTAATCGCCAATAAGCGGCAAATCATCGCGCCAAAGTAGCACGTCGACGCCATTCGCAACAGAGGCGGATGGGTGGAAAATCGCCTCTGCAACGCTATGGGCTTTCGCCCCTACCGGCGTCTGGCGGTCTCCGACCCCGACCAGGCAACTGGCGCCGGCCGAGGCCGTT
>Ga0335077_10012025_pt1 | contig 10820 bp, 6 predicted proteins | sample Lox_Sample_31_FD_207151 | JGI IMG/M metagenome (GOLD analysis project Ga0335077, IMG submission 207151) | Soil microbial communities from Loxahatchee National Wildlife Refuge, Florida, United States - Lox_Sample_3.1 | ecosystem: Environmental > Terrestrial > Soil > Wetlands | place: USA: Florida...
AAGAGGAAATGGCGCGCGTGCTGCCGGTGATTCGCGGTTTGCGCCGGCGTCGGCCCGGGCTCGCGATCTCCATCGACACCACCAAGTCGGAGGTGGCGGAGCACGCGCTGCGCGCCGGCGCCGGCATCATCAACGACGTTAGCGGCCTGCGCTTCGACGCGCGCATCGCCCGGATTGCGGCGCAGCACGGCGCGCCACTCGTCCTCATGCACCTGCGCGGCCGTCCGGCAACCATGCAACAGGGCCCTTTCGCGAGATCGGTGTGGCGCTCCGTGGGTGATGGGCTAGCGTGGTCGATCCGGCGGGCCCTCGAGAGCGGAGTCCGGCGTTCGCAGCTCATCATCGATCCAGGCCTCGGCTTCGGCAAGACGCGTCGGCAGAATTTCCAGATCTTAGCTCAACTTGGCCGCCTTCGTCACTTCCACCTGCCTATTCTGGTGGGCACGTCACGAAAGTCGTTCGTGCAGGCAATCGTGGCGGGTGAAGGACTCGACGTCGCACCCGGTAAGAAGCGTGGGAGTTACTGGACGCTGGCAGCCGCTGGGGCAGACCCTGTGCCTGCTGGTGGCGAGCGGCCCACCCAACAATCTGCTGGCCGCTCTGCGAGCGGGTACTCAGAAAGGATGCCCCTGCCTCTCCTGGTCGGGGACGCAGCCGCCGTCGCCGCATCGATTCTCGCCGGCGCGCACATCGTCCGCGTGCACGATGTCGCCGCCACGCTGCCGGCGGTGCGAATCGTTGACGCGGTCCTGGGGAGTCGAAAGTGAAAGTCGAGAGTTGAAAGCCAAGACCGGCGGCTTGTCTTTTTTAACTTTCGACTCTTGACTTTCGACTTTCGACTTGGACGGAACCAAACACAGCTCGCCCCCGTAGTAGATACCGAAGGGAAGGCTCGACTCAGGCACAGGGCTGTTGCCTGGAGGTGATCCGATGGTGAGTTTCTGGCAAGACGTTCGATACGGAGTGAGAATGCTGCTCAAGGCGCCCGGCTTCACAGCCATTGCGGTTCTGACGCTGGCGCTGGGGATCGGCGCCAACACGGCGATTTTCAGTCTCGGCAACGTCTTCATGTTCCGGCCGCTGCCGGTAAAGGACGCCGACCGCCTGACGGTGGTGGCGATCCAAAACAGAGCCGACGCCGATCCCGAGCAACTCTCTTACTCTGACTATCTGGACTATCGCCGGCAGTCCACCGCCGTCTTCACCGACATGACCGGTTATGTCCTCAGCCTCTCCGGGCTCGGCACGCAAGGCCATGCCGATCGGATCATTTCGGCTTTTGTTCCCAGCAATTTCTTCACGATGCTGGGGATCAGGCCCGCGCTCGGCCGACTGATTGCTCCCGGTGAGGGCGATCAACCGAAGACCGGCCCGGAGGTGGTTCTCGGTTACAGCTATTGGAAGAAACGCTTCGCTGGTGACCCCGGCGTGATCGGCCGCAGCGTGGTGCTGGACGGACAAGCCGTTACCGTGATCGGCGTGGTGCCGGAAGAGTTCCACGGGCCTTACAACATCGTGGAGCTGGACGCCTACGCGCCGGTGGGAATGTACGGATTCCACACCACCAATTTCTTTACCTCGCGCGGGGACCAGGAAGTCCGCGCCCTGGCGACCCTGAAGCCTGGAATCAAGATCCAGCAGGCTGAGGCGGCACTCAACGTCGTGGCCCGGCAGTTGGCGCAGGAGTACCCCCAGACCGACCAGGGTTGGACGGCGCGCGTGATTCCCGAGAAGTTGGCGCGGCCGGAGCCTTCGGTGGGCAATTCCATGCCCCTCGTGGCCACTGCCTTTCTGGCAGGCGTGGGACTGGTTCTGCTGGTAGCGTGCGTCAACGTGGCCAACATGATCCTCGCCAGGGCCGCGGCGCGCGAGAAGGAGATTTCCATTCGCGCCGCCATGGGTGCCGGACGCCTCCGGTTGGTCCGGCAACTGCTCACCGAGAGCACGCTGCTGGCTATTGCGGGTGGCGCGAGCGGGGCGCTGGCGGGGAACTGGGTTTGCCGCACGCTCAACAGCCTGCGGCCGCTGGGCGACTTCCCTATTCGGCTGGCGTTTGCCTTTGACTGGCGCGTCTTCAGCTACGTGGCGGCGGTGGCGCTGGCTGCCGGAATTCTGGCCGGCTTGGCTCCGGCGTTGCGCGTGTCGCGAGCCAACCTTAACGAGACGCTGCGCGAGGGCGGCCGGGGCATGATTGGCGGAGGCCGGCGCCACACCCTGCGCAACGGCCTGGTGGTGGCGCAGGTAGCCGGGTCGTTGATCGTGCTGGTGGCGGCCGGGCTCTTTACGCGAAGCCTCTCGCGCGCCCAATCCATCGATCTGGGATTCGATCCGCATCACGTCCTGAACGTCGGCATCGACCCCGGAATCCAGGGGTACGATCAGGCCCATGCCGAGGCCTTCTTCCGCGAGTTGCTCCGGCGCTCCCGCAGCCTGCCGGGGGTGGAGACGGCCAGCCTGGCCTTCTCGGTGCCCATGAGCTACTACAGCGACGGCGGCCCGGTGTACGTGGAAGGCCAGACGCTTCCGCCGTCCACCCGCGTCCCCGGCGCGGGTTACAACTGTGTGTCGCCGGATTACTTTGCCACCATGCGCTTGAGCATTCTCGCCGGGCGTGCTTTCACCGACGCCGATACCAGCACTTCCCCGCCCGTCGCCATCGTGGATCAGGCCATGGCCAAGCGCCTGTGGCCCAAACAGGATCCGGTGGGCCGGCGCTTCAGTTACCAGGGTGCCTCCGGACCCTGGGTGACCGTGGTGGGCGTAGCCCGGGACGCGAAGTACCAGAGTCTGCTCGACGAGCCCGGCTCGTACTTCTTTGTGCCGCAAACGCAGAAGTACAAGTCGATCCATGTGCTGCAATTGCGCAGCGCGGTGGCGCCCGAGTCGATGATTCCGGCGGTGGAGGCGCAAGTGCGCGAGCTCGATCCTAACCTGCCGGTCTACGACGTGATGACCATGGAGCAGTCGCTGGGCAGCGCCAACGGCTACTTCCTGTTCAAGATGGGCGCCATCTTTGCAGGCTCGCTTGGTGGGCTAGGATTGTTGCTGGCGGTAGTAGGTGTTTACGGGGTCGTGTCCTACCATGCCAGCCAGCGCAAGCACGAGATCGGCATCCGCATGGCCCTGGGCGCCGAGCCGCGCGGCATTTTCGGGCTGGTCATCCGCCAGGCGGTGGTGCTGGTGGGCGCCGGCGTGGGCATCGGACTGCTCGTGGCGCTGGTGGTGAGCCGGGCGCTGGTGAGCATGCTGGTGGGGATAACTTCCTACGATCCGCTCACCTATATCGGCGTGTCGGCGCTGCTGATGGCGGCGGCCCTGGTAGCCTGCTACGTCCCCGCCTACCGCGCCGTACACATTGACCCGATGGAGGCGCTGCGTTATGAGTGATCCCGCGGCGGGGCCGCTGAATACGGTCAAGAACTGACGCAGGGCACCTCCGGCCAGGGCCCCGTGATCCTTTTTCTTAGCGCTTTCGTATCTCCGCCAACTCCCGGTTGAGCCTCGTATTTTTTCGCTCGACACAAAGGCATGGGGCGCCGAACGGTGCTTCGTCACTGTGGTATGATCTCAGTGTCGGAGGGCGCCAAGCCATGACTTTTTTGAACACGCGTTACAAGTTGCTGCGGGAGTTGACGCCGGCGGAGTTACGGCGACTCAGCAGCGTCGCCACCGTGTACGGCATTCGGGGCCTCTCGTTCGAGGGCCGCGAGTTGGTGGTAGAGTACGACGCCTCGCGCATCCACGAAGCCGAAGTGCTGGACGCGATCCGCACGGGGGCGATTCCGGTGGCGGCGGAAAAACCCATTCCACTTGGCAGCTTTGATTACCGAGGCGAGTTCAAGGACTTCGCGTGGCCTACCACCGGGCTGAGCCCCGTCAACAAGAAGTGACGAGTAGCGAGTGTCGAGTGACGAGCAAGAACAGTTACGAGGGGCGCGCGCAGACCGCTCTTGCTCGTCACTTGTCACTCGTCACTTGTCACTGCCTTCTACTTATGAGCGAAGCGCCAAATCACCTTGACTGTCTTACTGCTGTTGTCGAGTTTCTCCGAACGACTAACGTTCCACGCGCTTGCCGGCTGAGGTACGTACCGGGCATTATCTCTGAGGAAGACCTTCCAGTATTGCCGATGGTGGATATCGCCGGCGTGGAGCTTACACCCCCTCTCGATGCCGCTCACGAGGTCCGGTTCCTCCCTTGGCTTTGCTAGCGTACTATAAGCGGTGATCAAAATCTTAGAGGGTGCCCAGTCGATGCCGGACAACTCGGGTGGGAAAATAATAGTGGTCAATCCGCCGCGTTCGCCTTTGCTGATTTTCGACGGCGATTGCAGTTTCTGTCGCTACTGGGTTGACTTTTGGAGGGACCAGACCGGCGACGCAGTGGAATATGCTGCCTCGCAGGAAGTCGCGAGCCGGTTTCCGGAAATCTCCCCGGAGAGTTTACGCCGGTCGGTTCAACTAGTAATACCGGACGGCAGCGTTTATGGCAGCGCGGACGCGGTGTTCCGAAGCCTTGCCTTCGCGCCGCGCGGCCGATGGCGCCATCGCGTCACTTTGTGGACGTACCGGAAGGTTCCCGGCGTTCGGCTACTCACCGAGGGCTCGTACCGTTTCATCGCCTCGCACCGCGATCTTTTCTATTGGGTCACCCGGTTCCTGTGGGGCAAGCGCTACGAGCGGCCATCCTACGCGCTGGCGCGCTGGATCTTTCTGCGCCTGATGGGTCTGATTTACTTCGTCGCCTTTTTCTCGTTCTTCACTCAGATTAGCGGACTCATCGGACAGCAAGGCGTGTTGCCCGCCTCTCGTTTGCTGGAAATCGTGCACCAGCAAGTCGGCCCCGAGCGTTACTGGTACTTTCCCACGCTGGCCTGGTTCAGCTCAAGCGACGGTTTTTTGAAGTTCCTGGCGGGCGGCGGCGCCGCGCTTTCGCTCCTGGTCGTGGGAGGTATTCTCACTGGGCCGGTGCTCGCTCTTCTCTGGGCGTCCTATCTCTCGCTGGTGGCGATCGGCGGCGACTTCATGACTTTCCAGTGGGACGTTCTGCTGCTCGAGGCCGGTTTCCTGGCGATCTTCTTTGCCGTAACGGAGTGGGTGTCCGCGCCCTGGCGGCTCCCGGGTCCGAGCAGAGAAGTCCGGCCCGAAAGGACCCTGGACCCGGAAATAGAAAACAGAGGTTCGGAAGCACGGGGCCTGCGATCGTCCAGCGCCCAGCGTCCATCGCCGATCGCATTCCTCTGGTTGCTTCGCTGGCTGCTTTTCCGCCTGATGCTTTCCTCGGGACTCGCGAAACTCGTCAGCGAAGACCCGACCTGGCGCAACCTCACGGCTCTCGATTACCACTACTTCACCCAGCCGCTGCCAACGCCGGTGGCGTGGTACGCCGCACAGTTGCCCCAAGGGTTTCAGAGATTTTCCTGCGCCGTGATGTTTGGTATCGAGCTTGGTGTTCCGTTCCTCATCCTTGCGCCGCGCCGGCTTCGGCATTTGGGCGCTGGCCTGATGGTCTTTCTTCAAGCCCTCATCGCGCTGACCGGGAACTACACTTTCTTCAATCTGCTCACTGTCGCCCTGTGCGTTACTTTGCTGGACGATGCCCTCCTGCGGCGATTCGTCCCTCGCCGCCTGGCGGTGCGTCCGTTCGCTTCGCTCCCGGGTCAAAGTGAGGACGCCGGCGAGAGCCCGGGGCGCCGCCCGCTGGTGGTGCGGATCCTGACGGCCGCCCTGGCAGTTTTTCTGGTCGTGGGAGGAGTCCTTCACATTCCCGGAACCGGAGGGCTACAGCGCTGGCTGCCGCGCCAGGCGCTCGAAGTGGTGTACGGCGCGGAACCGTTGCATCTGGTGAATGGGTACGGGCTTTTCGCGGTCATGACCACGTCGAGGCTGGAGATCATCGTCCAGGGGTCGAACGACGGGCAAACGTGGCAGGATTATGAATTCAAGGACAAGCCCGGCGATCCCAGGCGGAGGCCTCCCTGGGTGGAACCTTTCCAGCCGCGCCTGGACTGGCAAATGTGGTTTGCGGCGCTTGGCAGCTACCGCGACAACCGCTGGTATGTGAATTTCATGGTCCGGCTCCTGCAGGGGTCGCCGGGCGTCCTACGCCTTCTGGCGAAGAACCCGTTTCCTGACGGGCCTCCCCTCTACATCCGGGCCGTTGCGTACGACTACCACTTTACCAACTTCGCCGAACGGCGCGCCACCGGCGACTGGTGGCGGCGTGAGCTGACGGGGACCTACTTCCCAGTAGCATCTTTGCGCCGCTAGGGACTAGGAGGAAGGGGCTAGGGACCTTTCTTGCTGGTCTCCAACCCATAACCCCTCGTCGCCAGTCCATGAGCCGCATTGCCGAACCCTTGGCTGGCCGCAGACCCGGTGGACAGAACGGAGTTGCCAAGCGGTCATGGCGAGTATAAACTAACTTAGTAATGCGGAAGAGGCTGGAGCTGTGGTTTCCGGCGCCATCGGAACTGCTGGCTCCGGGACAGCCGGAATGAATAGTGATCGACGACGATCGGACCGGTTGATGTTGCGGGTGCCCCTCCGTATATCTTGGCTGGAAGGGGCAGTGCGCGTCGAGTGTGACGGGCATACAACCTCGGTCAACCGGCACGGGGCAAGGGTTCAGGTTTCACGTTCTCTTCCGGACGGGGCAACGGTGCGGATGGTCAACACGGCGAGTAACCGCGAGGCGGATTTCCAGGTAGTGGGACTCGTAGCCCCGCTGACAGGCGAGGGTGCCGTCTACGGCCTGGCCGGGCCGATGGCGAACAGGTCGCCGCAGTGGGATCCCGAGGATGAGGAGATCACTTGGGCCGGCGAAGAATTCTGGGGCCTCCACTTCCCGCCGCCGGAACCGCAAGAGGCCACAGAAGCCGTCGCCACGATCGAGTGTCGCAGTTGCCACACGCTGGCGCAGGGCCGGCTCACCCTGGTCGAGGCCGATGTGCTCGAGACCGCGGGAATGCTTTCGCTTCCCTGCGACGTTTGCCATCGCCTCACACCCTGGGTCTACGCGACGCAGACGTCGATGGCGCCTGTGGCGGCCGATGTCCCACCCGAACTGAGCGCCGAGCAGATCATGAAGTCCCGCCGACACAATCGCGTCTCTTTGAAACTTCCCGCTCTGATCCGTCGATACTCCGGCGGGATCGAGATCACGAATACGGACGACGTCTCCAAGGGCGGTTTTGCGTTTACGAGCGAGAAGGACTACTACGTCGGCGAAGGACTGATGGTGGCGTGCCCTTACAGCGGAGCCAACGGGAACATTGAGGTGCAGGCGCAGATCGTCCGCCGGGAACTAATCCCGGGCACCGATAATAAGCAGTACGGCGTGAAGTACGCAGGCTGAGCACCGTGAAGAGGCGGCACCTTACCGCACTAACTGCGCATCGTTAGTGTCTGGTGCCCCCGCCCTGATGTGTGCCTCGCTGGCATCTGATCCTTGCAGGGCCATGAGGATCTCCGCGATCTTCGCCCGTAAAGCCGCGGCCGTCTCCGTCGCGAGGCGCTTCCTGTTTTGCGTCATCAGCTCGACAAACTCCTTGCCTTTGTCCTCTATCAGGGCCTGAAGGTGCATTTCTGCGGACTCGGTGAGACCTTGTATCATGGCCTTGATTCTGTATTCCGCGGCCTCGGCATTCTTCTGCTCCACCAGTTCACTGGCCTTCCGCACCCGGTCGCAAGCGTCGTCGACCAACACGCCCGACTCCTTCTGAATCCTCTCGAGAACACCGCTGCCGAGTTCGGCAGCCTGTTGCCGGAGGGCCGCGCTTGCCGCTTCGGAGTGTGACGCGGTCTCAGCCAGCAAACCGCTGAGCCGCAACTCGACTTCATGAGCTGTTTCGTTCAGGCCTCGTGCTACCTCGGCCGCACGTTGGTTCATCTCCTCGACCGTCTGGCCAAAGGCCTCTTCCCTTTTCTGTTCCGCGATTTCATTAGCCTTCCGCACTTGGTCGCAAGCTCTGTCGACCAATACGCCAGAGTCGGTCTGAATCCTCTCCAGCACACGGCTGCCGAGTTCGTCGGTCTGTTGCCGGAGGGCCGCGCTTGCCGCTTCCGAGTCTGACATGGACTGAGCCAGCAGGCCGCTCAGCCGTACCTCGACTTCGTTAGCTTTTTCGTTCAGGGCTCTCGCCACCTCGTCCGCTCGTTTGTTCATTGCCTCGACGGTCTGGCTAACGACCTCTTCCCTCTTCTGCTCCGCGAGTTCATTAACCTTCAGCACCCGGGCGCTGGCGGCGTCGACCAAGACACTCGACTCCTTCTGAATCCTCTCGACCACACCGACGCCGAGTTCGTCAACCTGTTGCCGGAGCGCCGCCCTTGCCGCCTCCGCCTGTGAAGTGGCCTCAGCCAGCAAGGTTTTCAGACGCAACTCAAGTTGCTCATGTCTTTCGTCCATGCCCCTAGCCACTTCGTCCGCATGTTGGTTCAGCGCCTCAAGGGCCTTGCCAACAGCCTCTTGCCTTTTCAGCTCTGCGAGTTCATTTGCCTTCAGCGCCCGGTCGCAAGCACCATCAACCAACACGCCAGACTCCGTCTGAATCCTTGCGAGCACACCCGTGCCGAGTTCGTCCGCCTGCTGCCGGAGCGCCGCGCTCGCCGTTTCCAAGTGTGCGGTGGTCTGAGCCAGTAAACCACCCAGTCGCAACTCAATTCTCTCAACTCTCTCGTTCAGGCCTCTTGCCACCTCGTCCGCACGTCTGTTCATCTCCTCGAGGGCCTGGCCAACAGCCTCTTCACACTTCTGGCGCGCCTGCTCCGCGCCCTGCTGGATGAGGCTTTCAAACTGCGTGTTCGCTTTCTCGATCGCCGCCTGGTGGCAGGACTCAAGGGACTCTCGAAGCCTGGCTTCCGCGGCCGGCTCGTGAGCTTGCAGCCCTTCGGTGAACCACCGGTGCAACCGTTGCGCGCCCTCGCCGTGCAGCAACGCCTCAAGCGATGCGGCGGCTTCCTGCTCAATGCGCTGGCACGTCTCGTCAACCAGGTTCAACGCGGCGGGCCGAATCTTACCATCAATCACCTCATTCACTTCTTCGAGGGCAAACTCCACCGCCCCGCTGGTCAGCTCGGCGAGGCTTTGACGTGCTTTTTGAATCTCCGACTCGTAACGGCTGGCATCATGCAGCTTGGGAAGCACCGCCTCCGCCTGCGTCACGGTCTCCTGCAGGCGTGTCTCTATGGTTCCCACACTCTCGGCGAGCTCGTTCTTGGCCTTTTCCTCAAGACTGGACGCCACACCCTGGAGGCTCGCCTCGGTCCGAGCGACAACATCATCGGCAACCTGGACCAGTTGCTCTTCGCAGAGCTTGGAACGTGTCTCGATCACGCCCAACCTTACGGTAAATTCCGCCTTGGCTTTCTTCTCCAAGCCCTCCGCCAGGCGGTGGAGATCCGCTTCCGTGCGCGCGACAACGTCGTCGGCAGCCTTGACTAGTTTCTGCTCAAAGAGCGCGGAATGCGTCTCGACGGCGTCCTGAACCTTGGTGGCGAAGCCCATCAACGTAGCCTGCAGAGCGGAGTCCGGCAACGCTGCCGCAGGCGGCGTCGGGCTGGCGCACGAGACTTCAGTTGAAGAGGCAATGGCTTCCGGGTGTTCATCGTCCGAGGTTTCGCCGGCCTCCGGTTGAGGCTCCGGATCGGTTGAAGTCGGCCGAATGAGATCGCTTGACGCGGAGACCAACTCAATCTCGGGTTGCGTCTGCGAATCAGCCACCACACAGGAATCCAGCGCGACCTTCGGCGGTTGGGGCGCGGCTTCGCTATGCGGGTTGCTTTCGCCGGCTGCGGGCTGCGGGATTGTCCCCTCAGCTTCCGGCGCAAGTCCAAGACCCCAGAAGTCTTCCGCCTCCGTCAGACAAATGCCGATTTGGTTGGGACCTCTGCTTTGACCCCGCCCTTCGGTCCAGACCACGTTGCCCTTCGAAGCACGCCCGAGTTCCTGGTTTTCGATGGTGATCTCGGCGCCGACCGGCAGGTCGTGCATCGTCTCAACTTTGGCCCCGACCCTGCTCACCATAACCGTGTAACAGTGCTCGCGGAATGTTCGCCCTGTCGTGTCCGTGCCGCTGAGCGTGATGGCAACACGTCTGGCCAAGCGAGTATTGCCGCGACGACTCGCTGTTAGTTTGAGTTCCGGCCTTTCGCGCTTAAAAAGGGTGATAATGGCCACTTTGCGCCTCCCGCACCGACCCATTCAATGGTGAATATCGGCAGGAAACGCACCGAGAATGAGTGTCGTGTGGGAGGGTGAACGGGAAAGATGATCGAGGGCACTGGGGCGCGCCGAATCCATTAGCCGATGACCTTGGAGGCCGCTTGGACGTCGGAGACGGCGAGGATCACCGTTGCCTTCTCCGCGCCCGGCAGGATGCTGCCATAAGCGTACTTCACGTCAATGTTGTGATTCGAGAGCTTGCGCGTAATCCTGCCCAGCGCGCCGGGGCGATCCGTGAGTCGGGCCGATACGACTTCTTCCTCGTTGAACTTCAGTCCCAGCCTCCCGAAAACCTTGACGGCGGCAGCGAGATCGCTTACCACCATGCGGATCGGCGCCACGCGCCCTTCCTCCGGTACCATCAGGGCTCGAATGTTTACCGCCGCCTTCGCCAGTTCGGAGCACAACTCAGCCAGAGCGCCCCGTTTGTTTTCCGCCAGAACCGAGAGCTGCTTCACGCCGCCATGCGCCACGCCTCTGCGAGGTAGCGGGGGTTGCTCACGCCGCGATCACCCTCTCAACCCGTCTTGACACGGTGGGACGGCGCTCCGCAATGGCGTCGGCAACTGGGACGCAAGAGGCTGCGTTCTTGCTTG
>Ga0335077_10012026_pt1 | contig 10820 bp, 7 predicted proteins | sample Lox_Sample_31_FD_207151 | JGI IMG/M metagenome (GOLD analysis project Ga0335077, IMG submission 207151) | Soil microbial communities from Loxahatchee National Wildlife Refuge, Florida, United States - Lox_Sample_3.1 | ecosystem: Environmental > Terrestrial > Soil > Wetlands | place: USA: Florida...
CGCTGCCGGGGCTTTCCGGAACGGCCTGGTTCACAGGGCCAAAAGTCCCGGCATCCCGCGATGGTCAGGATGGCTGATCACGGCTACGTCCATGCCGGCCACGCGCAGAGCGGCGATGCAGCGATCTGTGTTCCTGCTGCCGTTCGTGCGGCTGCCTGCTGGCCATGGTGACTAGGTGCTGGCGCTGCGGCTGAGCGGGAACCGGAGGTCGGCAGCGATGCCGCCGGGTGGGCCGGGAACCGCCTGAACCTGGCCGCCGTCATGGATGGTGCTGACGGCCGCTTCCTCGATCAGATCCGGGACAGCGAACGCCGCATTATCTGCGTGGGCGCAACCGGTTCCGGCGATGCCGGACGCGCCGCACCGCCGGCACGCGAACCCCGGGACAAGGCCCTGACCGGGTACGGCAAGGGTGTGGACCGCGTGCTGGCGGACCGCGGTCAGGCATGCCGCCAGACCTGTTGCGGCGAGACCGCCGGGCGGCTCCTGCCGGATCCGGGTGACCAGCTGCTGCCCGGACTTCTCCACCCAATCCCTGATGATGGGGTCAGCAAGCGCCCGGACCCGGGCGGGCGCGATGGTGGAGGTGTCCGCTATGAAGCTGCCGGCGAAGCGGTCACGCAGGTCCGGCGGGAGGAGAGCGAGAAATTGCGGGATGGTGTCGGCGTGGCCGCCGACGACGAGCCGCTCCTGCCCGGGGCGGATGGCCTGGGCGAGGATGCCGGCGGTGTCGTGGAAGTGATGGTGGGTGAGTTCGGCGATACGTTCGTTGACCCGATAGGACTCCAGGCCGTACCAGCCGCCATATCGCGGGCTGCGCACGCTTGCTGCCGCTGGCCGGGTCACCGTGTCGATCCGGTCTCCCGCCACGGCGAAGAGCCAGGCATGACGCCGGTTGACCACAGCGACGCGATAGGCGGGCTGCCGCTGCAGCGCCACAAGCAGGGGGCGGACATGCGGACCGGGCCCGAACACGGCCTGTTCGCCAAGCCCGGTAGGCAGCGGGATCGCCTCGGCCAGGCCTGCCGGGCCGCAGATGAAGACCGCGACGCAGTGGCCCAGCCAGTCGCGTGCCCTGTCCTCCAGCAACCGGCGCACGACCTGCCGGGCGTGCGCGAGTACCCGCCCGGCGCCCGGGCCGGCCGGCCCGCAGGGGCCACCCGCGGCCGAGTTGAGCAGGTCACTCGCCCGGGCCGGCAACCCGTGCAGCGCCGACGGGTCCAGCGGCACCTCCAGGTAGAGCGACAGCACTGGCGGGTCCTCGCTGTGCACTGCCAGCAGCTTTTCCACATCCGTGTAACTGATCATCACGCGCCCCCTGTCCGCGGCGCCGCGGGATCCGCGCCGCAGGGCATGATCGTTCGTCCCGGTCCGCGCTCAGCTCGCCTGCTGCCCGGCGGAACGGTGCTGTACCAGCGTGCCGGAGGACGGCATGAACACGCTCTCGTGACCGTCCTTCCACCGGACCAGATACGGCGCCGCGCCGTCTTCTCCGTGGACCTCCACGATCACGCCCTCGCGGTCCACGTCACCCACGTGCCGGCCCCTGACCAGCAGCTCATCGCCTGTAACCGCGCGCATCGCCATCCCTCCTCCGCCTCGATGCCACGACAATCACCGCCGGTGCTCCCGGCGAAACAGGGCCAAAGGTCCAGACGAGTGCGTTCCCTCAGTGAGTCGATCTCGGCTGAGCCGCGCGCTGGGAGATGTGGGCCTTTAGGCCCTGGCTGGCCGGCTGCCCTCAGCGAAGGTTGGAAGTGCAGTGCATCACTGCTTCCAGGCGGCCAAGGGCGATGACGGTACCGATCGCGGCAGCCGGTGCGGCGCGGGCGGGCTGCCGTGTCATAGGCCGTAGAACCGTATTGGAGCGCGCTGCGGCTGATCCGCAACCCTGCGGACGCCGAGGATCTGGTGCAGGGGACACCGCATCGTGGACCGTTTGCTGACCGCGCCTGCATATGAGCGATCGCGAAAACAGAGCCTGCGGCAACGCAGAGATCCCGGGGAAGGTGACGTGAGCACAGGGACCCAGGCCAGTGCCTACGCCCTGCTGACCGACGGCACGACGATTAAGATCCGGCCCGCGCGGCCCGGCGACTTCGGCGCGGTGCGGGACATGCACACCAAGATGTCCCCGGACAACCTCTACCTGCGTTTCTTCGGCGTCAGCGCGGTCGCGGCCGAGCGGGAGGCGCGCCGGATCTGCCGCGAGCCCGCACCCGACCACGCCGCGCTGCTGGCCGTGCTGGACGGCGAGGTGGTCGGCTGCGGCAGCTACGAGCGTGCTGACGACGGCTCCCGGTCCGCTGAGGTCGCCATGGCGGTCGCCGACGAGATGCACAGCCGCGGCGTCGGCACCCTGCTGCTGGAGCACCTGATCTCGCTGGCCCGCAGCCGGGGAGTCCACGCTTTCACCGCGGAGACGCTGAGCGAGAACGCGCTCATGCTGCAGGTATTCGCCGACGCCGGGCTGCCGGTACACCGTACCCTGGCCGACGGTGTGTACGAGTTCACGTTCCCGCTGCCCACCGACGAGGCCGACGCCGCCCTCGGCACCTACCGGGACGCGGTCGCCGAACGAGAGCGGTCCGCTGACGTGGCCAGCCTGCGGCACGTGCTGACCCCGGCCTCGGTCGCGGTCATCGGCGCGAGCAGACGCCCCAGGTCGATCGGCCGGGCCATCCTGCAGAACATCATCACCGGCAACTTCCCCGGCCCGGTCTACGCGGTCAACCCGGGCGCGGCCGAGCTGGATGGCGTCCCGTGCGTGCCGTCGGCCGCCGCGCTGCCCGGGGAAGTCGACCTGGCGGTCATTACCGCGCCGGCGGCTGCCGTGCCCGGTATCGCCGAGCAATGCGGCCAACGGGGGGTCAGGGCCCTGGCCGTGATCACGGCGGGCCTGGACGGAGCGGCCCGGGCGGAGCTGCTGGGCATCTGCCGCCGCCATGGCATGCGGATGGTCGGGCCCGCCTGCTTCGGCGTGGCCAACACCAGCATCGCCCTGGACGCGACGTTCGCCGCCCGCCATCCCATGCCGGGAAGCACCGGCCTGGCGCTGCAGTCCGGCGGCGTCGGCGTCGTGCTGCTGGAGCACCTGTCCCGGCTGGGCGTCGGCATCTCCTCCTTCGTCTCGCTGGGCGACAAAGACGACGTCTCCGGCAACGACATGCTGCTGTGGTGGGAGTCTGACACGGCGACCAAGCTGGCCGTGCTGTACCTGGAGTCGTTCGGGAACCCCCGCAAGTTCGCCCGCACCGCCCGCCGTGTCGCCCGCACCAAGCCGGTCCTGACGGTGAACGTGGGCCGGTCCGCGGCGGGCCGGCGCCTCGCCGCAGCCCGCGCCGCCGCAGCGGTGGCACCCCCCCTCACCAGGCAGGCCCTGCTCGAGCAGGCCGGCGTGATCGCTGCCGCCAACCTCGGCGAGCTGCTCGACACCGCCGCGCTGCTGGCCTCGCAGCCGGTACCCCAAGGACACAGGGTCGCCGTGGTGTCCAATACCCGCGGCGGCGGGGTGCTCGCCGCCGACGCGTGCCGCGACGCGGGCCTGCAGGTCGCCGGCCTTGCCCAGGACACCCGGCGGGCGCTCCGGGACATGCTCCCCGCGGGTGCCGCGGTGGCCGGGCCGGTCAATACCACCGCGGCAATCGCCCCCGGCCTCTTCCGCCGGTGCCTGGAACTCACCGGCGCCGACCCGGGCGTCGACGCTGTCCTGGCACTGACGGCCACGACCGCAACCAGCGACCTGGTTCCGGAGGTGCAGGCGGCGCGGTCGCCGGTGCCGATCGCCGCGACGGTGATGGACCAAGTTGAGGCGGTCCGCCTGCTGCCAGGCCCGGGCGAGGACGACCCCGCCATCCCGGCCTATGCCTACCCCGAGTCCGCCACCCGCGCCCTCGGTCACGCCGCGCGCTACGGCACGTGGCAGGCTACCCCGCCGGGCCGCGTACCCGACCTCGACGGCCTGCGCCAGGACCGGGCGCGGGAACTGGTCAACGGCCTTCTCACCGACGCCCCGAAGGGCGGCTGGCTGCCCCTGGACGCTACCGCGGAGCTGCTCGGCTGCTACGGCGTGCCGCTGGTCGACAGTATCGCGGTCACCACCGAGGAAACCGCGATCGCAGCGGCGGCACGATTCGCCGCCCCCGTTGCGCTCAAGGCTGACGTGCCCGGCCTGGTGCGCAAGAGCGCCGCGGGCGCTGTGCTGATCGGCCTGCACGGGGCAGACGACGTCCGGCGCGGGTTCCGCTCGCTCCGGGAAACCTTCGGCGACCGGCTCGCCGCCGTCATTGTCCAGCCGATGATCACCGGCGGTGTAAAGGTGATGATTAGCGTGCTGCAGGAGCCGATGTTCGGCCCGCTGGTGCTGTTCGGGCTCGGCGGCCCGGCCGCCTACGTGCTGGCTGACCGCGCCGCCCGGCTCGCTCCGCTCACCGACTCCGACGCCGACGACCTGATCCGCTCGATCCACGCCGCCTCGCTGCTGCTCGGACGCCCCGGCACCCCCGCCGCCGACCTCGCCGCGCTGCGGGACATGCTGCTGCGGGTCTCCCAGCTGGCCGACGACCTGCCGCAAATCGCCGAGCTCGACCTGCCCGTCATCGCCCAGCCCGACGGGGCCCAGGCCGTCGACGGTCAGATCCGCATCCAGGCGGCCGAGCCCGCCGACGCCTACCTGCGCCGGCTGCGATGACAGTCGGCTGAATGAACGAAGCAATCTGCGGTAATCCGCGCGGTTGATCCCTGTCCCGCCGCGGCGGCCCGGGGATACTCGAAGCGCTGTCCGTTGATCGACGTGAGGGTCGCACGTGGCTGAGCTGAGTGTCAACAGCTTCCCCCGCCACGTCATCGTTCCAGCGTGCACCTTAAGTACCGGTCAGCCCACCAGCATCCGCAGATCGAGAGTCCGGTCGCACCTTTCGGCGACTTCGGGGTCGTGTGTGGCCACCACCAGGGATCCGCCTGTGGCCGCCACGTCGAATATCCGGGCGAGCACGATGGCGCGCGCCGCGGGGTCGAGTTCGGCGGTGGGCTCGTCCGCGACGAGCAGCCTGGGCTTCAGCGCCAGCGCGCGAGCAACGGCCACGCGCTGCTGCTGGCCACCGGACAGTTCCTCCGTGATCTGCCCGGCATGATCACCCAGGCCAAGTTGTTCCAGTGCCGCGCGCGCGGCACCCTGGGCAGCGCGCGCGGGCAGGCCGGCTGCCCGCAGCGCCACCTCAATGTTCTCGGCCGCCGTCAGCAGTGAGACCAGGCCGTAGCCCTGCAGCACGAGGGCCACGCCAGCGGGAGGCCCGGCGAACCCGGTGAGCCGCGTCCCGTCGAGGCAAACGTCGCCACTGGCCGGGGCCGCGAGCCCGGAGATGATCGCCAGCAGGCTTGTCTTTCCTGACCCGGAGGGGCCGGTGACCGCCAGGCTTTCGCCTGCTGCCACGGTCAGGTCGATGCCGTCCAGGATGAGCTGGCCATCCCGCAGGTAGCGGATGCCGCGCGCCTCGAGCACGTCAGCCTTCTTCCAGGTCGGCGCGGTGGAGCTGCACGCCGTCCGCGGTGGGCACGGCACGGACCAGCGTCCCGGGTGGCAGGGTGGCTTCCAGCACGTCGGCGGGCAGCTGGACCGAGCCGTCGCGCGAGACAACCAGGTATTCCTCGCCCGCGTGACCCTCGGCCCCGACGCGGCCGTCGCGGATCGTCACGGTACGGCCGAGCGCGCTGCCCACGGCCGGGTCGTGGGTGACCACGACGACGGTCGTGCCCAGATCCTGGTTGGCCGCCTGGATCAGGTCGATGACCGCTGCCGCTGATCCCTGATCGAGCTGGCTGGTGGGCTCGTCCGCCAGCAGAAGCTGCGGTCCGTTGGCCAGGGCGACAGCGACCGCGAGCCGTTGCTGCTCGCCGCCGGAGAGCCGGCCTGCGGGACGGTGAGCCACCCCGGCCAGGCCAACCGCGTCCAGCAGGTCAGCGGTCCTGCGGCGCTTGACCGCCCGCGAACGGCGCGTCGGCCGCTGAGCGAACAGGACGTTGCCCGCGGCGTTCTCGTTGGGCAGCAGGTTACGTCCGGGGTTCTGCAGGACGATGCCGACCTCGCGCAGCCGCATCGCCGCGGCCGACCTGGGGGTGAGGTCGTTGACCCGCCGGCCGCACACCTCCACCACGCCGGCGGTGGGCCTGATCAAGCCCGCGAGCAGCCACAGCAGGGTGGACTTCCCGGCCCCCGAGGGGCCGAGCAGGGCGACGGTGTCCGCCGGGCCGACCGCCAGATCGACGCCGCGCAGCGCGGTCACCTCCTGGCCCGGCGCCCCGTACACCTGGACCAGGCCTTCGCAGCGCACGACGCTGGTGGTCATGTGGGTGTCTCCCGGAGCTGGTCGAGGCTGACCCCCCGGATCAGCATGATGCTGGCGGTCACCGCGGCGGTGATCAGCAGCCCGGCGGCAGCGCCGAGCAGCACAGCCAGCGGGACTGCCGAGGGAACGTAGGACAGGGCAGGCACCGGCGGCGGGGTGAGGAACTCGGGCACGCTGCGCAGCGCCACCACCGCCGCCAGCAGGCCGGCTCCTGTCCCGATGACGCTGCCGAAACCGAGGACCAGGCCCAGTTCGGTCAGCACCGAGCGGCGCAGTGTCAGATGCGGCACGCCAGAGGCTGACAGCGCGGCGTACTCATAGCGGCGCCGCCGCGCGGACAGATACAGGCCCAGGACGGCAGCACCAGCGGCAAGCAGCACTGCTGCCGCCGCATCGGCCAGGAACAGCGCGCTGGCCAGGGCCGGGCCCTGCCGGGCGAACGTCGCGGCGACGCTGGCTGCGCTGAGGCTGGACAGGATGTGCATCCCGGCGGCTTCCAGGCGCGGCTCGATGATGGGCCGCGCGCCGTCGGCGAGCCACACCTGCTGTGCGGCGAGGGGCAGGTTCTCCCCCGCGGCCAGTTCCGCGTAACGGCGGTCGACGATCACCCCGTCGCGGGGTGCGCCGGGCACCGCCGCCGCCGCGCTGATGACCCGCAGTTCGAGCGGGCTGCCGTCAAGCCCGACGCCCGTCGCCAGGGTCTGCCCCGGGCTGACCAGCGCCGCCGAGACCACGGCGGGCAGGGGCTCGGGCCGGTTCACCGACGTCAAGATCGCGTCCTGGCGTGGCCGCCCGGTGAACTGCCAGTTCAGCGCGCCCTCGGCCGCCTGGATCCGGTCCGGCGGATCATCGGCGCGCCCGGGACGCCAGTGCCCGGCATCAGACAGCGCGCTGGCCGCGCCAGCGGCCACCCATCCCGAACGGCCCTGCACCTGGAGCTTGGTGATCGTCACCGAGCCGCGCGCTGGACTCTTCAGGGAGCGGAGCGGAGGGCTGAGGTCAAGATCCTTCAGCACGCATGGGCAGCCAACCAGCTGCCCGGTCAGCGTGGCACTGCCGTGCGCGGGCAGCGGGCCGAGGCTGACGGGTGAGGAGCCGGTCGTGACGTCCGCCGCCAGCAGGGCGCCGGGAGGCGACAGCGCATGGACCTCGACGGTGAGGCGGACAGCATTCCCGGTGAGGATGACCGGCTGGGGCGCCCGGGGATCCAGCTTGGCTGCGAGGGCGGCCAGGGGCTGCCTGCTCAGGCCGGGCTGCCAGGCTGCGACGCGCGCGAAGCGTAACGGGTCGACGCCCAGTGTCGTCAACCCCGCGGTGCCGCTGGAAAGGCTGGTGTAGCTGTCCACCGCAGCGGCCATCCGGCCGCCCGGATCCGCCTGGGCGACGATCGTGCTCAGATCCTTACCCGCCGGGACAGCGACGGTGAGCACCGTGGGTGCGCCCACTTCGATGGCGGCAACGCGCCGTTGGTTGTCGCGTCCGACCGACCAGGCGCTCACGGCGAAAGCGGCGAGCGCGAAAGCCGTGGCGAGCACGATGGTGGTGCGCACCCCGCCTGGGCGGCGGGCCACGTGACGGATGGCGAGGAACAATCCGAGCCCGCCGCCCCGGCCCGTGCGGGCGAAGGCGGCCCGGCAGCCCAGCGGCAGCAGCCGGGAGGCGATGACCGCGACAGCCAGCCCCAGCAGCCCGGGCACCAGCAGGATGAGCGTGCCGGGCCGGGCGGAGCTGATCTGCCCGGTGACGGCCAGGTCGAGCAGGCCCGCGGCCGCGCCGGTGGCCAGGACAGCGTCCACCACCCAGCCGCGGTGCGTCGCCTGCGGTCCGGAGCGCCGCCACTCCTCCAGCACAGGCCGGCGCAGTGTCCGCCGCGCGGCGAGGGCGGCGGCAGCCAGCCCGCCGGCCGTGGCGGCCGCGGCCGTGGCCCAGGCCAGGCCGGGCAGCACCACCGCGGCGCCCGGGCGCAGCAAGCCCCGGCAGATCGCTGCCGTGGCGCCCCACCCGGCCAAGGTGCCGACCGGCAGCGCCACGGCCAGCAGCATGACCGGTTCCGACAGCCCGAAGGCGACAGTCGACCACGGCCCCCGTCCGCGCAGCTTGGCCAGCGCGACCTCGGGGCCGCGTGCTTCGACCGCGTCGGTGACGGCGAGGAACAGCAGCAGCAGGCACAACACCAGGAGCTGCGCGGTGATCAGCGCGACCGGCACCGCCACCGAACGCCAGCTGGACTCCACCGTCTGGATCGTGGCCGGGATCGCGGTGCTGACGAGCACCTGCTGGTCCGACAGAACCGGGCTGATACTGAACGCGGTCATCGCCGCACTCAGGGGTGCTACCTCATCGCCGGTGATCCGCCCGGTGCTGAGCACGTCGTCCACGACGGCCACGCCCTGCTGCGCGGCTGGGCCCTGCTCCAGCGTGGACCGCGCGGTGAACATCGCGTCGATCGGTGCCGTGGCCGGGAAATACGTTGTGCCGCGGCCGAACCAGTAGTCCAGGCCCTGGTCCGGCAGGCGGTAGAGACCGGTGATCGTGAGGGCACTGTAGCCGGGGAAGCGCAGCTGCCGGCCGATGTGCCAGCCAGTCACGGCCGCCATGTCACGGCTGACAATGACCTGCCCCTGACTGGCGGGACAGGCGCCGGTGATCCGCAGGTGCGCGCATACCGCGCTCCGCCAGACAAGCGGGACCGAGGTGGTGTACTGCGGGAACGTCAGGGCCGTTTCGACCGAGTAGACCGGCGGGGCGAACAGCCCGCGGCCAGCCAGGCTGCCGAGACTACTCGCCAGCTGGCCCTGCTGCACCGAGGTGAGCTGCCCCAGCAGGCGGGCGACCGCGCCCGTCTCGTTGGCCTCATAGCCCCGGCCGGTGACCGACGCGGTGGCCAGTGTGTCACGCAGGATCGAGGTTCCAGCCGCCTGATAGTAGATAGGCCCAGTGGCGGCTGCCGCGGTCGCCACCAGAGCCACGGCCAGGATCATCACGGTCGTGCCCCCGCGCTGCGCAAGCCCGCGCAGCCTGGGCAGCAGCCATAAGGTCATGGGCAGCACCTTAGGCAGCCTGTGCGCCACCACTCAATGCCGGCCAGATCACGGTGCCGGGGCAGCCTGATCGCTGAAAACCGGAGCCGGCGTCACATGCCGCTGATCGGGCGACCCGGCCGGCAAGAGTGTGTACCTAGGCGTTACCCCTGTTATGGGCTCATTTGTTATCGGCTCGGCTTCCGGTTGTGGCCCCGGCGCGGCTAGAGTGCGGGTCTTGTGAGGGGCTTGCGGTGCTCGCCGGTGCGGCTGTCCACCGGGACAACCGGCGCGGCACTCGTGATGGCGCTGATCGCCGGGGCCGCGGTGGGGTGCTCGTCGCCGCCGGGGGCTAGGCCGCGGGCAACGGCCCCGACGGCGCGCCCGCCCGCGCCGGTCAACGTGTATGCGCACATCCGCCCTGGCATGATCAACCCGAAGTGGCGCGGTGACCCGGTCAGGGTCTACGTGCCGAACAGCGTGAGCAATACCGTCACCGTGATCAACCCGCAGACGTACAAGGTCATCGGCCAATTCCCGGTGGGCGCGCAGCCGAACCACGTGACACCATCGTGGGACGGTTCGGTGTTGTTCGTCAACGACACCGCGGGCAACTCCCTCGTCCCGATCAACCCGGCGACCGGCAGGCCCGGCGCGCCGGTCCCCGTCACCGACCCCTACAACCTGTACTTCACCCCGGACGGCAGATACGCCCTGGTGATGGCCGAGGCGTTCAACCGCATCGACTTCCGCGATCCGCACACGATGCGGCTCCTGTCCTCGATGAGCGTGCCCTGCGCAGGTGTCAACCACATGGATTTCACTGCGGACGGCCGCTACGCCGTGGCCAGCTGCGAGTTCAGCGCGCAACTGCTGTACATCGATGTGCGCAGCCACAAGGTGACCGCCTCGATAAGGACCGGGGTACCCACCGACATGATGCGAATCCCCGGCGGGAGCATGCCCCAGGACGTGCGGCTCTCCCCTGACGGCAAGATTTTCTACGTCGCTGACATGATCGCGGACGGAGTATGGCTGATCGACGCCACGCGTTTCCGCGAGATCGGCTTCATCCATACCGGGCGCGGCGCGCACGGCTTGCTGGTCAGCCGCGACGCCAGGTACGTGTTCGTGTCGAACCGGAACGAAGGCTCGGTCTCGGTGATCAGTACGGCCACCAACGCCGTGGTGCACACGTGGCGGATCCCCGGCGGCGGGTCGCCCGACATGGGCGGCATCACCCCCGACGGGAAGGTCATGTGGTGGGGCGGCCGGTACAACGGGGTGGTCTACGCCATGTCCACCACGGACGGCCGCCTCATCGCCAAGATCCCGGTCGGGGCCGGGCCGCACGGGCTATGCGTCTTCCCGCAGCCGGGCCGGTATTCGCTCGGCCACACCGGCAACTTCCGCTGATCCCGGCCCGGGTGGAACCGGTCAGCGGAAGCGGCACGAT
>Ga0335077_10012028_pt1 | contig 10817 bp, 6 predicted proteins | sample Lox_Sample_31_FD_207151 | JGI IMG/M metagenome (GOLD analysis project Ga0335077, IMG submission 207151) | Soil microbial communities from Loxahatchee National Wildlife Refuge, Florida, United States - Lox_Sample_3.1 | ecosystem: Environmental > Terrestrial > Soil > Wetlands | place: USA: Florida...
GCTGGCGCGTACAGATACGGCACGTCGGCGGGGATGTTCTCCAGGTTCGTGCGATAGTGCTGAGGGAGATCGAGAAGCGCCACGTGCCAGTCGGCTGCAATGCTCAGGCCGGGCTTGAGCGCAGTCAGCCGAGGCATGCTTTCCACCAGCGCCGTCAGCTCGGAGGGGACCGCGCAACACACCGTAGCACCGTCAGCCTGCACCAGTCTTGCGTAGCGGATGAACTGGATCACATCGCCCAGACCCTGCTCGGCGTAGATCAGGATGCGCTTGCCGTTGAGCGGCTGCGCCTGCGGGCCTTGCCACTGCAGCTGCGGTGGATAGCGGGGCGGCCGGTGCATGCCTTCGGGGTCGTTCCACCGGTACTGGTAAAAACGCCAGGCTTCGTCGAATCGGGCGCTCTGCAGCAGGAGCAGCGCGAGTTCCAGGCTCGCAGCCGGAGAGTCTGGCATGAGCTCCAGCCCACGCCGCAACTGTGCCTCGGCCTGCTCCACGCGGTGCAACTGCTTAAGCGAGGTGCCGAGGATTTGGACTGCCAGGGGGTGGCCAGGGCTGAGTTGCACTGCACGCTGCGCGTGCGCTAGCGACCCGTTGAAGTCACCGAGGCGCCACAGCACGCCGGCCAAGTTTCCGTGTGCCTCCAGGAATTCCGGCCGCAGCGCGATGGCGTCGCGGTAGCGCTGCGCAGCGTCCTCCAGCCGGTGAACATGTTGGAGGCAGAGAGCGTAATGCAGCAGCGTCTTGCCGTCGGTGCCATCGAGCGCGAGAAGTTGCTCGTATGTCTTTACGCCGTCTGCATAGCGTTTGCAATCCAGGTAGTACTCTGACAATGCCTGGACCAACGGTTTGTGCTGCGGGTTGGCTGCCACCGCGCTGCGCAGGACTGGCTCGACCTCGGCCTGACGGTTCTGCGCAGCCAACAAATCGACAAGCCTCATCCATAGCTGCGGCTGCTGCGGCGCTACACGGCACGCATCACTCACCCAGGCGGCGGCGCTGAAGCCGTCGTTGAGCGCCAGATACGCCTCCGCCAGCGCGAGCCGGGTTTCGACCGACATGGGATCGAGGCGGACGGCGTTGGTGAGCTTGGTGAGAGCCTCCTCGGCGCGCTCGAGCCGAAGAAGCACCAGCCCGCAGCGGTGCTGAACCGCGGCGTTGCCGGGATGCTGCTGCTCGGCGCTGGCGGCGGCTTGCAGCGCTTCTTGCAAGTCACCGACGGCCAGGGCCTGGTCGATCGGCGCTTCCGGACGCGCAATACGGGAGGACATTTTCGATCGGTGTGGCGGATATCGAAGGCGGGAGCGCCGGCAATGGGAGCGCTTCGCGGTAGTCGCGGCTCGCACCCGTCCTGCGATCGAGCGCCCGCGTCTCGCGCAGGTGCCAGCCGGTTGATGCCGTCGAGCAAGTGCTGTGCCCATCCAGCGGGCCCGGAGGCCGCTCATGCGACTGAGGTAGACGTCGTCTGCTTGGCCTGGCGCGTGGGCGGCCCTTGCCGTTGTTCCAAGCGGCATGACCCTCTACACCGCAAGAGCGGCTTCAACAACTCAGCCGGCGGGCGGGCTCGTCCCGCGCGGGCGCAAGCCGCGCAACGCGCCTGCGCATCGCCGAGCTTGGCTCACGAATCGGCCGCGCATAGCGAGCCGCCCGCGAGTTTTCAGCTCCAACTCACCCGATAGACCGCCCGCTGCCACTGCGCTAGTGTGCTCTTCGAAGAAAACCAGCGTTTCAAATTCCTTCTATGCGCCGCACGGTCTCTCGAACGAACGGGTTGGAATCCCGCGAGCAGTGAGACTCGGCTCGCGGACTCAACGCGAGCTGTCAGCGGGCTCGCGCAACGTCCGATACAGCGCCTCGCTTTCGGCCGAGGGCTCGATGCCCAGCACGACGGACAAGACTTGCCGCATGCGCCGATAGGCGCCCAGCGCCTCGGCGCGCCGCTGGCGCGCCAGGTGACATCGGATGAGGCCCTGATAGAAGGTCTCCGCGATCTCGTCCGCCTCGATGCCGCGTGCGTACCACTTCATTGCCGTGTCGAAATCGGAGGATCGCTCGCGTTCCTTCGCTTCCTCGGCGAGATGCTGCAAGAACTTGGCGCGCAGGCGCTCGCGGGCGGGGATCGCCCACCGAGCGTCCGGCTCCTCGTGCAGGAAGGGGCCGCGATACAGCTCAAGTGCATCGGCACGGGGTGCAGCACCGGCGTTCGCGTCTGTCATCCGCACGAAAGCACGCACATCGGTCCAGCAACGCTGCGGGTCGAGTCCCACTTTGCCGTCGCGCTGGCGCACGACATCGGGATGGCCGAGCAGGTCCCTTAGCCTGCGGACGGCGACGCTGAGAGCGCGGTGCCCTGCGTCGCCTTCGAGGTCCGGCCAGATCGCGTCGACCAAGCGCTGTTCGGAAACGTCCTGTTCACCGAATGCCACGATGGCCTTGAGCAACCGCAGCAGCGTACGAGGTGCCTTGCGGGAGAGCCGCAATGGCTCGTCGTCGCACAGAACGGCGAAACGCCCCAGCGTGTAGATCTTCACCGGCCAGGGCCAATCCCCCGTCTCTTGCTGCGGCTGCCACGCATGCTCCCGGATCTGTTGCTTCACATAATCCGCCTCGATATCCGCCGCCAATGCTTCGGAACACAGACGCGGCATCCATCCAGGCAACCAGGCGAGCATGTGACCGAACTGGTGCTGCCGGGCCCTGCCAAGAAGGTCGCGCAGTCGCCCCTCGAACCGCGTTCGGTTGCCATGGGTGAGCGCTACCCACGCGTCGATCGCGTCCAGGCATGGCAGCCAGAACCCGCAGTAGTATTTTTCACAGCGCTGCCTGCAATCGGCTGCGAGCTCGCTTGCAGCCTGGAGATCGCCTTCCTGGGCCAGTCCCCAGGCAATGGGCACGCGGTACATGATGGGATGCATGTACGAACCGATGCGGTCGAAGATGTCGATTGCAATACGCCCGTGCCGGATCGCCGCCTTCGCGTCGCCGTTGAACAGCGCAAACCAGCTGCGCATGCCGGACACGCTGCCGGTGTCGTACAACGCCGCAGGGTTCGCGACCTGCTCCATCTCGCGCAGCCTGGATTCGGCCGCCTCGAGGTGGCCTTCAGTCGCTTCCAGGTAGAACCCTGCAATCGCGGCAAAGCGCGTGACCAGGCGCAACCCCTCCTTCGCGCCGATCTCCTCCACCCGGCGCACGGCACGCGAGCCGATCTTGTAGTCTCCCGACACGCAGCAGTACCAGGCCAGGATGAACGAGCACAAAGCACGGTTGAGTGCGCTCGCCTCTGGATTCTCCAACAGCGGGTCGAGGATCGGCAGCAGGCGCCGGCCGGCATCGAGCGAGATGTTGTGCGCATAGAGCAGGATCTGATAACAGCCTCGTAGCCGCGCATTGGCACTGGCGTTCGCGCCAAGCAGTTCGGTGATGCGGGCCACGCATCGATTCACCAGAGCGTCTGCGCCGCGAATCAGCTGGACCGCGATCGCCACAGCGGCGAGCGCGCTCAGCTCTTCATCCGGGCTGGGCAGCGCCTCGCCGTGGATCAGCTCCTCGAGAATCGGGAGCCATGTCTCGAGTGGGCGGAAGTTGACGTACTCGAGCAGGTAACTGTCAGCCATTGCGGCCGCAACGAGGAGCTGGGAGCGCCGGTCCTGACGCTCTGCGGCCAGGGCGTACGCCTGCTCGAGCGGCTGGCGCGCCCCTTTTGGGTCGACCGGGCTCAGCGCGAGGCCGCGCCAATACAGCAGCCACGAGTCCGTCGCGAAGCACTCGGCGGGAAGCGCGGTGAGCCACTCCAAGACGGTCTCGCGCCGGCCTTGACCGATGAGCGTGCCAGCGGCGTGTCGCACCTGCGTCGCGGCGCGCTCGTACTCGCGTGCGGCGATCAGCAGCTTCACCGCATCTTCGATCGAGTGCTCCGCCTCCAGCGCCTCTGCCGAGCGCTGCACTACCTGCGCGTGCTCTTCGGGCGTGAGCAGTTGAGCCGCTTGGCTTTGCAGGAACTCGCGGAACAGAGCATGGAACTCATAGGCCGGGACCGACCCCGCGCGGCGGTCGGTGAATAGATGACGGCGATAGAGGTAGTCCAAGAGGCGTGCAGAGCCCGGGTCGCCGGTGACTTGCTCGGCCGCGCTGGGCGTGATCCTCGGCAGATAGGCGAGCCGCAGAAGGATGGAGCGCGTCTGTTCGCTCGCTTGCGCGAACATCTGTGTCGCGAAATAGTCGAATACGGCCTGCTGCGAAGCCGAGTCGGCGATCTGGTCGAGCGTGGGCTGACTGCGTGCGCGCTCGAGCAGCAAGCGCAAGCCCGCGGCCCACCCCGAGCAGCGCCGGTGCAGCGCTTCGATTACTCCGTGGTCGACGGCTTCGTGGCTGACGACGATATCGCGTGTTTCCTCGTACGTGAGCTTGAGCTGCTCCCAGTCGATGGTGACCAATGCGTGGTTCGCGCGCAACCGCGCGAGGCAGCGAGGCATATCACTGCGGCTCAGCAGATGGACGGTGATGCCTGCAGGCACTTCTTCGAACGCCTTGGAAAGCGCTTCGAGCAAGGGAGACTCTTCCCCGAGCTCGTGGAGGTTATCGAGCGTCAGCGTCGCTCCGCCAGCCAGCCGCGAAAACAGTTCTCGGAAGAAGCGGCGCGTGAAGCCGGTCAGGTCGGGGAGATATTCCGGGGTGAAGAGCGGCAGCGCGGGCGCCTTTGGCGCTCGGCGGCGCGTGAGCGAGGAGGCCGCCAATCCGAGATAGTAGAAAAACGTCGCCGGATCGCAGTCGCCGCTGTCGATCTGGTACCAGATTCCGGAGATCTTGCGGGCGTCGAGATAGCTCGCCATCAAGGTCGTTTTGCCCGCCCCCGGGGGACCTGAAACGAACGTGAGCGGCTGGAGCCGCGCTTCGTCGAGCGCAGCGAACAAACGGCCGCGCATTACCGCGTCATAGGGACGCGGCCGGGTAAGCTTGGCCAGCGCGGTCATGGCGTCTCCGCGCTAGGACCCCGCACGCCCCGCGAGGCGTGCAGGGTCAGTGGTGGATGGATGCGTGCGTCAGCGCACCTTCTGCCAGACATCGATGAACGCGCCCGGTGCAGTGGCGGTGAGCCGATCGGCCTCGAAAAGCGCCGTTGGCAGGTCGAAGGGGAACTTGAACTGTACGCTCCTGCCGGTGAGCTGGACGGGCACGGTCGCGGTCTTTGGCTCCAGTCCGTATACCGGTCCCGTGCTTTCCGGGGGGCGATTGTACAGGGTGTACAGGAGCGTCTCGGTGTACTCGGAGGAAGTCAGCTTGTAGGTCGAGACCAGCGAGTACGACCGCGGCGTTCCATCGGCATCGGTCCACATCACGTTCAGGTTGCGATGCTGCCGGCTGTAGGACATCAACCCGTTGATGGTGGGCGGCTTCTGGAGCGTACCGTCAGGCAGCGTGCGTGAGACCAGCAGGTAGGTTCCCTCTATGTTCGGCCCGTCTGCATATGCCGATGGCAACGACAGCGGGGCGGCTGCGACGACCAGGGATACCGCCAGCCAGGCGCGAAAGATCGAAGAACGGAACATGGTTTGCCCTCCTTGGATGGTAGTGAGTCGACTCGGTTTGACGTCATCGCTCCCGCTCAGTTAGTTGAGCAGGTAGCGCTTGAACCAATCCACCGCCGGCAGTACGAACGCTTCATGCTTCGCGCCTTCATACGCGTCGAAGTGTCTTCCGGGCACGATGACCAGCTGCTTGGGCTGCAACGCGCGCTCGTAGGCGGCCAGAGCCTGGTCGGTGGGCGTGATGATGTCCTCACTCGCCACGATCATCAGCAGTGGAGTCGGCGAAATCCTCTGAATCTGCGCACCCGGGCTGAGCTCGAGCGATCTCTCCAGGGTCTCCACGGTCACGCGATTCTCCCAGCGTGGCGCCAACTGCGCTGCACGCGTGAACCACTCCAGCGCTTCCTTCTGCGGCAGCGAGGAAGGTCCTTCCGCCGCCACCACGGGAATATAGTTGATCTTGCCGGTCGTGTAGCGCTCCCTCCGGTCCTGCGCGAACCAAGCGAACATCCCATCCCATTGCGCCCCGGTGACATTCCGGCGCACCAGGTCCCAGCTGTCCAGCCCGGGTACCTGCGCGACCACGGCCTTCACGCGCCGGTCGAACGCAGCGATCTGCAGGACATGCGCGCCGCTGTAGGAAGTGCCCCAGATGCCGATCCGGCTCGGGTCCACTTGCGATTGCATCGACACCCACGTGATGGCGTTGCGGTAGTCCTCCTCCTGGTCTGCGGGAAAGAGTTGTCCGCGGGGCTCGCCTTCGCTGCTGCCGAGGAAACGGTAGTCGAAGGCCAGGACGACGAACCCGGCGCGCGCGAATCGGCTGGCGAAGTTGTCCAGATACATCTCTTTGGTTGCGCTCCAGCCATGCGCCATCACGATCGCGGGGTGCTTCCCGCCAGCGGTCTGTGAATGGGGAAGATAAAGCCAACCGGCGCACTTCAGGCCCTGGCTGACGAAGGTGACATCCCGCCGGTCATAGTCCTGCGCCCGTGCCGTACCGGCGCAGGCCAGCGACGTCATGGCAGCGACCACGAGCCCGAAAGACCCAATCCAACGCCTCGCTCTGTTCATGCTAGATCCTCCAGTGTGCTCGGCTCTACCATGGCCGACGCCACCCAGCATAGGGCGAGCACCTGCACAGATCAGAGACGAATTGCCGCTACGAAATGCAAAGCCCGCGAGTGCAGCGATCGCGAAGGCGTTACTTACGCGGAACTGACACGATCTGCGAGACGACCCGCTGGCGAGCGTATGCACCGTGCGGACCCATTGCGCGATGTGCGAGCTTCTTCGGAGGCCGCTCCCAGGAAGCGAGTCGGCCGGATGTCCGCAGGCTTCTGAAACCCGCAACCTCGGCTCTCCCAAAGCGGGACCGAGGCCGGATGCTACGGTTTGATCAGCAGTGCAACACCAGACAGGACCAGAGCCAAGCCGGCGAAGCTGGAAGCGAGCCTTCTCCCGGGCAAGAGCTTTTCGACGAACACAAAGCCCGCGATGAGCGCGACCCAGAGCAGGTTCATGACACCGGCGACAAAGAGGAGCAGCATGAGCACCCAGCAGCAGCCCACGCAGTACGCGCCGCTCTCGGCGCCCATGCGAAGCGCTCCGCTGGTGCCGGGGCGCCACCGGGTCACGAAGAACTGCAGCGGGCTCCGGCATCTGCGGAGGCAAGCCTCTTTGAACGGAAGCCATTGGTAGATTCCCGCGGCGATGAGGATGGCTGCGCTGAGGCTCCTGCTGGCCGAGACCATCATCGGCGTTACGAGCGACGCCTGCTCGAGTGCCATTTGCAGCAGCGTGGCGAGAAGGCTAAAGCCCGTCCAGACGGCGAGGTAGCCGCTCGTGAAAACCCAGACTCCGGGCAGCACGGTCCCGCGCTCGCCGTTCTTGCGGACCAGGGTCCCGTAGAGAAGGATCGTTGCCGCCGCACTCGGCAGCATCATGCCGACCATCATCACCGTCCACATCGCGAAGGTCAGCGCAAACGCTGCCGGACCCGTGGCGCGTGCCATGCCCGGCATGAGCATGTCAGGCATGTCAGGCATGTACATCTGCCGCATCGATTCCGCATCGCGCCAGAGATAGAGCCACGCCAGCGCAACGACTACGACAAGGCTCGCCGCGACGAGCCAGCGGTCGCGCCGCAGCGTCGCTTCGAGGCTGCGGTCGAGCACGCCTCGACGGGCTACCCCGCCCACGAGAACGGTGCGAAATGGCCGTTGCGAGTACCGCTGGCGTCGTCCCAATCGATGCCGAAGGCATGCATGCTGCTGCGCGTGGCCTTGGCGAGCGCAATCCGGGGATTCACCGGATGGCAGGTGTTTTCGAGATGAATGGGTTCGCCCGTGCGCGCGGGCCCGGGCACGCCCTCGCAGGCCTGGTCGACGAGCTCGCCCGCCTTGACGCTGCGCTTCAGCCCGTCCACTTCGAAGCTGATCGGCCGCTTCTCGACGCCAGCCACGCGCCCGACGAGCGGGCCAAGCGCCGCCATCGGTCCGCCAGCTGCACCGGTGGCGATTCCGCTGATCGCCTCGGCCTGCTTGTCGTTGGCACGCGCGTCGACGATCAGGCCCACGGTGATGTTCCCCTCTCCCATCGCCTTGGGCGAGTGCATGAGCACAATAAAGGACAGCCCGTCGAGCTTGATGCCGTCCTTCTCTCCTTTGTCGATCTTCATCGCGACGGCCACCTTGCACTCCCCCTCCGTGGGCCGTGCCGCCAGATTGGAACTGATGCACGGGCAGAGATAGCTGCAGTTGCAGGTCTCCATGTATTGCCCTTCGACACGCCAGCCGGCCATAGTCGTCCTCCTCCTGTTCAGAGTTGGTAGGAAGGTGCAAACAGCGTCCGATGATCCGCAGCCTAGGGTACGCCCGCACTCGGTCGCTTACAAGCCGCCCCCCGTCTATTCCAGCACCAGGCGGAGCTCACTCCGGCGGCGACCTCATGCCGGCGGATGGAGGGCAGCTCATCGCCAGTCCGGACGGATTTGCTTGCACGCTGACTTGCACGCCTGCGGGCTTCGCTCGCGCCCGTTGCGTGTTCCATGGAAATGCTGTCCAATGGGCGAGCGGCACCCAGTCGTTCCTGGCGACCAAGGGGGAGAGCATGGACGTCCCGCTCGAACGTTCGGCGATGCGGAAGATCTATCTGCGTCTGCTTCCGTTTGCCTTCATCACCTACAGCCTCTGCTATGTCGACCGCATCAATGCCACCTTCGCGGGGCTGACGATGCGCGGCGATCTCGGCATGTCGGCCACCGCCTATGGCTTCGCCGTCGGCACGTTCTACTGGGGTTATTTCCTGTTCGAAGTACCCAGCAACATCATCCTCGAGAAGGTGGGGGCACGCCTGTGGATCGCGCGCATCATGATCACCTGGGGCGCGCTCGCCGCCTTGACCGCTCTGTCCACCGGAACGACGAGCTTCGCCATCATCCGCTTCCTGCTGGGTGTCGCGGAGGCCGGCTTCTTCCCCGGCATGGTGCTGTACTTCACCTACTGGTTCCCTGCCCGGCATCACGCGCGCATCGTGTCCGGCATCCTGGCCGGGTTTGTCGTCGCAGTCGCGGGCGGCGCGCCGATTTCCACCGCGCTCCTGAGCCTCGACGGCATGTTCGGCCTGCGCGGCTGGCAGATCATGTACATCGCAGAAGGGCTGCCGACCATCGTCGCCGGGGTCGCGACCTTGTTCATCATGAACGACAAGCCGGAGCAGGCGAAATTCCTCACCGCCGAGGAGAAGGCCTGGCTGGCCGCGAAGCTCGCGTCGGAGCGGCAGGCCAAGGAAGCGGTGCGCAAATTCGGTCTCTGGGAGGGCATGTTCAATCCGAAAGTCCTGCTTCTGGCGCTCAACTATTTCGGGATCGTGACCGCCAGCCTCGGCATGCTGTTCTTCATTCCACAGATCATCAAGTCGATCGGCGTCACCAACAACATGACGGTGGGCTGGCTGACCATGCTGCCCTACATCTGCGGCGGCATCTCGCTCGTCGTCTGGGGCCGGATCTCCGACCGGATGCACGAGCGGCGCTGGAACCTGCTGGCTGCATGCATCGTGTCCACAGTGGGCCTGGTGATCGCCGGCATGACGATGGGAACCTGGTGGGCGCTGGTCGGAATGTCGGTCGCCGCGATCGGGTTCTATGGTTCCAAGGGTCCGTTCTGGGCGATGCCGCCCATGTTCCTCACCGGCACGGCCGCCGCGGCGTCGCTCGCCTGGATCAACTCCCTCGGCAATCTCGGCGGCTTCTTCGGTCCCTGGTATGTCGGCGTAATCAAGGACCTCACCGGCAGCTTTGCCGGTGGGCTATTCGGGCTCGCGCTGCTGGGCTTGGTCGCCGCGACGGTCGCGGCGTTCTACCTGCATATCCCCGATGCGACGAAGGACGCGAAGCTCGCCCCTGCCCAGTCCGACGATCGACCGTTTCCGCTTTCCGAAGCGCGGTGAACGACCGTTGCGCTGTCGATCGGGAGCGGATGACGCGGCGGACTCACTCGAAACGGCCCGAACCGCTATTGGGCAGCGGTCGAATCCGCAGCCAGCCGACGGCGAGGAGCCGCTAGTGCACCGCCTTCGATCGCTTCGGTTCCGCCGGGATCGCTAGAGGCCAGACTCGAGCGCCGCCTCGAGCACAACAGGACACCCACGCGATGCGCCGCGTCTATCTCGATTGGCTGCGCGTGCTGGCCATCCTCACGATCTTCTTGTTTCACAGCGCCCGCTTCTTCGATCGGGGCGACTGGCACGTCAAGAACGCGACCACCTACCTTGCGGTCCAGATCTGGACGGATTTTCTTGCGAGTTGGGGGATGCCGTTGATCTTCGTGATCTCCGGAGCAAGCTCGTTCTTTGCACTCGGCAAGCGCAGCCCAACCGAGTTCGTCAGGGAACGGGCACGGCGACTGCTCGTCCCGCTCGCAGTCGGAGTCTTCACCCATTGCGCGGTGCAGGTGTATCTCGACCGAACCACGCACGGTGTTTTTCGGGGCTCCTTCTGGGCCTTCTACCCGCACTACCTCAATGGTCCGATGGGCCACGACGGCAACTTCGCCTGGCAACCAATGCACCTGTGGTACCTGGAAGTACTGTTTGTCTTCAGTGTGCTTCTGCTACCGGTCATGGCTTGGTTGAAGCGGGGCAGCGGCGCGCGCTGGCTGGCTAAGACCACCGCGCTGCTCGCCGTGCCCGGGATGCCCTACGCGCTTGCACTGCCCGTCATGCTTGCCGTCGTCACGCTCGATCCGAGCACGTTCTTGGGCAGACGCGGGTGGGCGGGCTGGTGCCTCG
>Ga0335077_10012030_pt1 | contig 10817 bp, 8 predicted proteins | sample Lox_Sample_31_FD_207151 | JGI IMG/M metagenome (GOLD analysis project Ga0335077, IMG submission 207151) | Soil microbial communities from Loxahatchee National Wildlife Refuge, Florida, United States - Lox_Sample_3.1 | ecosystem: Environmental > Terrestrial > Soil > Wetlands | place: USA: Florida...
GGTGAAATATGTGCGTTTGTACGGATTTCAACACAAGCGCACTGAGGCGCAATTCGAAACCACGTGGAAAGAGTTACAGCAGGGAATGCCTGCGGGGCGCGATAGTGGTTTCCTTCTCGGCGTTTCCGATAACCGGCTGCTCCTGGATGGCGTTCCTCTTGAAACTGGCCAAGCAGAACGCAGCTTTGCGCAATTATTGACGGCGGCGGGCCTGGCGAGCATTCATTTCTCGAACCAAGTCACTCTTGATGACTTTGCAAAACTCATTCGCGCGTTTGCTGTAGGCGGCTCCAAAGCACAGGATGTTGTCAAGGAAATCAAGCAGACCTTTGGGGATAACAAAGAAGCCTCCATTCGCATTAATGAAGTAAAGTTCGTCGCCGCCGATCCAGCGACGGGCGAAGTGAGCGTGGCTGCGCAGATCGCGGCACAAACTCTGGGACCTGAGTTCAAAGACTGGTTGAATGATCCCCAGAAGCTGCTGCAGTTAATCGCTGCGGCAGAAGGATCGCAGGGGGGTGGAGGAACTGGCACCGGCGCTCCCATGGGCAGCGTTCCAGTACGTCCGAAGGGAACGGTATCCGAAGTATCACAACCCGGTACCGAAACCGGAGTCTGGACCGCTGGAGTCGTGCCACTGGAAGAAGAGGAAGTGATCCGGGCGATCCGCCTGTTGACCTCTTTCGGAGAAGTCAGCACAAGCCCGGACGCCAAACCAGAGCTTGTCCAAAAGGAACTAAGCCAAGTCGATCAGAATACCAAGATCAATCTGCAGCAATTGCTGGAAGCACTTTCGGCAAAATACAGCGCCGAAAAGAACGATACGCCGCTGTTGATGAAAGCCGCCGAGCACATGGCGATTCGCTTTGCCATGGAACGTTTTCAGAAGGGCGATGTCAAAGTCAACGCGGTCCACCAGATGCTGGAGCACATGAGCCGGCAAATGGATAGCCTGAGGCGGATCCTGAGGATTCAGGAAGACAAGATGGGCAAGGCCGGCATCCTGGTGGAATCACATGCTGACATCCTGGATCGCATGTTCTGGGCGGAAGTTCCCGAGGAAGGCAAAAAAAGCGTGCTGCTTTCGGCCGAAGCTGCGTGCGTGCCGTCTCGCAACATCCGGCAATACCTTGAGGTGCTTTTGGAGCGTGGGGACAAGCAAACGATTGCAGAAATTCTGAAGAACTACTCCGGTTGCCTGAAGAGCCGCGACGTCGAACCGCGCCGGAAAACAGCCATCGGCCTCAGCCAGTTAGCCGACCTGTTTGCAACGCCCGGCATCGACCTGATCGGAACGACGATTCACGCAACCGGCCAGGCGCTCGCTCAGGAAAGCGACAGCGAGGCGGAAAGCCTGCTGAGTGCGGCTTTTGTAAGACTAAGTTCGGAAGTAAATAATCGCAAGAACTTTGCGGCTCTGAAAGATGTCTGCATAGCGTTGGACAGTCTGGCCCGGCAGCGACCAGCGACGGCACAGGACTTGCGTCCCAGAATCGGAGTAGAAAACCGCATTCCCGAGTTCATTGAAGAAGCGCTGCCCACGCAGCAGATTTCTCAGGATCTCGTTACCGTCCTCCGCCTGACGTTTCCTGCATCGATCGAGCATCTGGCAGACCGCTTCTTTCGTTGCATGCGGCGCGAGGAATGCGATCACATGGTCGAACTGGTCACTGAGCTTGGCCCTGACGCGACACACCAGATGCGTGAGATGTTGCGCACTGGCCAGCCTCGGAATTCAGTGGCAGTGGTGGGACTGGTAAGCCGCCTCGATGTGCCTACCCTGCTCGAGTTGTTGCCGGTACGGCTGAAAGAATGGAACCGCTTTTACCACGATTTAGTGGTCCGGCAAATCGCCTATGGCGCAGCCCATGACCGCGGGCGAAGCTTATTGGAGATCCTGGAACTTTTGGATCCTGCCGTTTTGCCCCAGGCCATTGACGAGATTGGAATGAGCGGGGACCGCACGACCGTACCTCCTTTGATGGTGATGGCGGAAGCGGGTGAAACTCCTGGCCGTTCTCCTCTGATCCAGGTAAAAGCGGTGGAGTCATTAGGACGACTGCGGGAACCAGAATCTGTCCCGGTGCTGCGGAATTTGCTCGAAGCCAAGAAAATGTGGAAATGGATACACCATCGCGAACTGCGAATTGCGGCGGCACAAGCGTTGGCAAAAATCGACCCTCGTTATGCGACTCAGATCATGTCGGAAAGCGGCCTTTCGCCTGGAGAACTGGCCATTGCGCCGTTGGACGCAGCGCCGGCCTGCCCGTGGGTCAGGCAAAGGCGGTACGAGCGAATCGTTTTGCGCAAAGCACTCTCTGCAACCATTAGCAGCTCGTGGGGAAGATCCAATCTGCTGGTTCGCGAGATGAGTTTGGGCGGCGGCATGGCCACGAAAGAAGATAATTTGCGGGTTGGCTCGGAAGCCAACATCGATATCTGTGTTGGAGTACGCCACATCCGCGGGCAAGTCCTGCTACGCCGCGCGCGCGTCAATGAAATTGGTTTTGAGCTGGTCAACACAGACCTGGAAAGCCGTTATCGCCTACGGACTCTGCTGATGGAAACCATTGATCGCGCTCCAGAAGTGAAAGAAGCGGATTGGAACGGCGAGCGCAAACTCTAGTATTCGTCGTCTCGAAAAATCAAGAAATCATCCTGAGCGCCTTTTGCGCCCAGGATGATGTGCAATATTGCCCCCGCTATACCACCTTAACGAAGATGATCACCAGGGTGTACAGGGCCAAAGATTCGATAAACGCCAACCCGATAATAAGGCCCAACTGAATGCCGGGCCGTGCTGCCGGGTTTCGCGCCAGTCCTTCCATTGCAGCCGCGGTGGCCTTCCCTTGTCCGAGGCCGCAAATTGCCGACGCAATCGCCATTGAGAAACCCGCGGAGATGGCAACCCAGTTCACGGCGCTGGATGCCGCCCCGCCCTGGGCAAAAACAGGCATGGCGAAACATAAAACAGCCATCGCCATGAAGAAGTAGCTGAGAATTCGACGCATTTGTTTTCTCCTTATGAATCGGCACCGTCTCGGATGCCGTGTTTACCGGCAGTGGGTGGTTGACGTCATCCCGTCCAGACGCCCTCACACTGTCGGCAACCAGCACGCAACAGCTAGTAGCTGGTAGCTTGTAGCTAGGGAGATTGGTCATTCCTCCTAGGTACCAGCTACTCGCTCCTAGCTACTTCTTAGTGCTCTTCCGCCAGTGCGCCCTGCAGATAGATCATCGCCAGCAAAACAAAAACATAGGTCTGGATGATCGAAACGCCGAGATGCAGGCCCATAAACACGATCGGCAGCCCGATTGGTATGAGAGAAAAGAAAACCATGGTCACCAAGTCACCGGCAAACATGTTGGCATAAAGACGAACCGTCAGCGACAACATTCGGGCTGTGTGACTGACCATCTCGATGGGGACCATCAGAATTGCTAGTGCCGGCATGGGTCCGGCAAAGTGCTTGGAGTATTTCCACAATCCCTGCTTCTTGATCCCGGCTGCATGATAGTAGATGAATGTCAGCACTGCGCATCCCAGAGGCACTACTGGTGACCCAGTCGGCGACTCGAAACCTGGAATCAAACCCAAAAGGTTACAGAGAAGAATGAAGAAGCCCAATGTGGTCAAATAGCCAACGAATTTGTCGCTTCCGTGACCGATAATCTCGTGTGCCTGGCCGGAGATAAACCCGTGAGCGCCTTCGAACATGTGCTGCAAACCTCCAGGGCTGTCAACGGATAACCGGAAGCGAACAAGCAAGAAAATTAGGATCAAAAATCCAAAGACAAGAAATTCCATCGCAACCGCGTTTGTAATGGGAGCTTGTGGATATTGCGGTTCAACATGCAGTGCGCGAAGCAGGGCCGTAACCGGACCGGCAAAGGTGTGATTCAATAACGCTGTAAACCAGAGTTGCTCGGGCATTCTATTTCACGACTCAATTCTTCTCGGGGTTCAATGCTAGAAGCCGCGCGCGTAAGCCGCATAAAGCTCATATACGGCTTCACAGGCAATTCCCGCGACGGGCAAGAACAAGCCCGCAAACAAACCATAAAGGCTAGCGGGAGAAACACTGAATATAGCATAGGCAGCGACCGCCATCAAAAAGTACCGGAGCAGAAAACGTGCGACGACGCCGCGACTGGACTGCACTTTTCCGGTTCCTGTCACCCGATCTGCCAGTGCACCTATCACGCGCTCCAGCCAGTAAAAGTTGAGATATGCGATCCCGCAGCCCACGGCAAAGCCGAGCGCGATTCGCCAGCCGTAGCGAAGCCAAGTTGCAGCGCCGAGAACTAGCGCCAGCCAGATCATGAAACGCGGAATGCGTGCCAGGGCGGCGTCGTAGAAAGACTCACTTTTTTTCTGCAGACCGTCGGCCATAGCGTTCCATGTAGACGCAATCTTCATATCAATTCTCCGTCACATTGCAACCGGTTGTACAGGAGCGGCCACTCATAGATGCGCGACCAGAATGCTCGTACTCGGTCGGACTGCTCCTTCCGTTACTCATGAAAATGTAATGCGACACCTATACTGGCCTTGTACGCCAGCGACGGAGGTGCATATGAGCCAGAGGCGCTTTCACGTGTCAGCCCTGCTGCTGATGATTGGCTTCTGTCTAAGCGCTGTGAGCCAGGATATCCCGATGGGCTGGGTGCAGACTCGTCCCAACCAAGAGATTCGAGTCGCACTGCCGCCGTCGACGTCTAAGAACCCCACGGATACTCCAGTAGCCAGCGTCGAAGTCGCTGTAATGGATCCAGCGGTGTGTTGCGGGCGCAGATCTGCACTAGAAGACGAAGCGGCTTTGACTGCACCAACCTCCCTGAAGCAACTCGGAGAAAAACTTCGTGGCAAGCATTACCTCGATAGCGGAGAGGAAATTACTGTCATTGACCAATACTGGCCTGGAACGTCGGCGAATGCGGAAAATATTATAGGTTGCCTCAGAGAGCATCATCCTCTGTTAATGGAGTGGGACGAGCACCTGTATGTACTCTACGGAGCGATGTTCGATGAGTACAACTATTCCAGCGGTGCAGTCACGGACGTGATCAAAAAGTTGTTACTGCTCGATATGCGATATTCGGGCAAGCGGCGGTACATAGCTTTCGATCGACAAGCCGATGATTGGAGCAAGGTTACCGGCCTGCTAGCGTTATCGATCACTCGTTAGGTCCAGCTTACACTCTGTAGAAAGCCGCAATTGAATCCGCCACCAATTCCTGTTGGTCCTCCGCCATCTCAGGGAATATCGGAAGCGCAAGAACTTCCTGACTTGCGCTTTCTGATTCAGGCAAATCGCCGAGCTTATACCCCAAATAGGCAAAAGCTTTTTGCAGATGCAGTGGTAACGGATAGTAGACTTCGCTGGGCACTCCCCGCTCCCGCAAGAACCCCTTTAGTTCATCGCGACGTGGGGCGCGAATCACATACTGGTGATACACGTGATCGCATCTTGGCTGCGCCTCGGGTAGGCGCAGAATTCGATCCAGCCCACGATCTTGAAATAGCTTTCTATAGCGCTGCGCATTTTGCTGTCGCTTTGCCGTCCACGAATCTAAATGCCGCAATTTGACGCGAAGAATCGCAGCTTGCAGCGCGTCGAGTCGGCTATTCATGCCAATGAGTTCGTATTCGTATTTCGTCCGGCCACCATGAAGGTGCAAAAGCCGCAGCTTGTCGGCAAAAGCTTCATCGTTGGTAACCAGCATGCCACCGTCCCCAGCCGCTGCCAGATTTTTTGACGGGAAGAAACTGAAGCACCCACATAAAGCCATGGTTCCTACGGGTTTTCCGTAAAAGTTGGCTCCTATTGCCTGCGCGGCGTCTTCAACCACAGGTATACCGCGATCCGCCGTGATCTTTGAGATCGCGGCCATGTCCGCCGACATGCCGAAAAGATGTACCGGAATGATCGCTCTGGTTCTTCGCGTTATTGCTGACTCGATGTTCTTCGGATTCAAGTTGTAGGAGTCGGGGTCGATATCGACAAATACCGGTCGAGCACCTAGGCGTGCAATGGCCCCGGCGGTCGCGACAAAGGTGAAAGATGTTGTCACAACCTCATCGCCTGGGCCGATTTCCAGAGCCATCAGCGCCAGCAGCAACGCATCCGAACCAGAGGCGCACGCAATTACAAAACGCGCTCCCAAGTAGGCTGCGAGTTCGTGCTCGAGACTATCCACTTCCGGGCCAAGAATGAATTGCTGCGATTCCATAACTCGCCCGATAGCGGCTTCGATTTCTGTTTGAATGCTGCGATATTGGGCTTTCAGGTCGAGAAATGGGAATGGCCTAGTCCCGGCAGTCGCTAGTTTCTTAGGCATGCTTCGCGAGTGAATGGTCGGGTAGTTAAGGATGCAACCACAATTATGATGTTCAATGTGTTCGTTTGGCTTTTGCGATTCGGTCGTCAATTGGCTTTCGTCCTGCGAAGCCCTCGCTCACCCCGTGCCAGTGGGTAATGCTTTTTTCTCCCAATTTCCAGCAAAGAAGCACTGTTCGACCCTCGACCTCGCAGGGAAAGTCCAGCAGGCCGATGTCGAGGTCTTTCACTTGAACACCGGTTGCATCGATTTCCGCTAAGGCATCCTTGACGCGCTGGATGGCCTTTTCGCGCTCAGCCTTGCGGCGCGCCATCTGGACGATGTTGACCAGGATGCCGCCGCGAAGGAAAACGCGATGCGCCAACTCCTGTAGTTCAGAATCTACCGATTCGATCAGCTTCTTGCCATCAATCGCAGTGCGCAGCAAGGATTCCAAGACCGGCAGTAAAGATTGCGCTTCTTGCAATGTAAAGCTACGTTCAGCCATAAGGTATGTGCTCATTGTAATTCATTAGGAGAGTCGTCCTTCGTCGTGCGCCATTCGCCATTGGCCTGCAAAACTTTTGCGCTGTGTGGTGAGACGCCACGGACAGCAATCCGACCCATTTTCAACTGTGCTCGCGCATAGGTTATTGACTTCTGCCGTTAGAGGGATCGGCAGAGGTGGCGCTCTCGACGTCTACATGAACTCTCGAATTGGCGTCCATACCCGGTGGATAGCAGTTTCCGTCAGGGCTGTAATTGTGGCAGGCCCCCGCAAATTCGGGACGCTTGGGCGATTGTGCAAACTGCCACACATCTGCGAATGAGATTCCACTCTGGCCGGAGTTCGGCGCTGTTTTGGGAAAAGCACAGCCTGGCGAGGGCGGACAGCCGTCATTCGTTACGAAGTAAACGACTTTCCGGCCTCCCGCATTTTCTCGGATATCGTTCGCCGTAATGATGCTCACCCCATGCGATTCTTTAGCCGCGATGCCGGAACAATAAATGCCCGCCCGAAATCCGGCAGCGTTGATCGTGTCCACCCAGCGGTAAATGTAAGCTTTTTGTTCGGGAAGCATTCGGCCGCCTTGTTCTTGGTCAAGAAAAATTACAGTGCCGGCAGGAAAACCTTCTCGTTTGGCTGCTGAAGTGGCCGCCTCACCATCGGACTTTCCCATTCCGGTTGCCCGCGAGACGTTCTTGAGGTCAGCATCAAGGCGCCCATTGAATAGAACCAAGAACCCAAGACCAGCGGATTTAATCGCTTCTCGTTTGCCAACCCATGTATTGCTGGTCTCTCCTGGCGGATTGTTGAGCCAGTAGCCGGCAAACGAGAACGTCTGACGGAGTACTTTGAGGTTTTCGTCACCCGGATAGGTGTTACGGTCAAAGCCGAGATACGTAGCTGCAGCCGCAACCTGCGCATCGACAAACATGGGCAGGAGTACTGACAAGACGATAACTGTGAGCACCAGGATTGGGAAAGCTGTTATAACGGCGATGCCAGTCATGAAAGTGCTTCGCACAGAGATTTAGAAGTTATCCCCCGATATGCACCATGGTCCTGGAGGCTGGCACGAAATCGGGCTCCCCGATGTGGTGCCGTTCTTCCTTTCGTTGCACCACGCCACGAATGAAATCTGCGAGCTCTTCATCCGAGGCACCACGCTCGATCAATTGGTGAAGATCGTGGTCCCAAACCGAAAACAAGCAAGTACGAATTTTGCCGTCGGAAGTAATGCGAATCCGGCTGCAGTGGCCGCAAAAAGGATGCGAAACCGGGGCAATGATTCCAATCTCACCGATGCCATCATCGAAATGATAGCGACGCGCGGTTTCACTGCGAGCATGCGAAATCTCCACCAGAGGGCGGTATTCAGCCATGCGCCTTACAATCTCGTCCAGGGTAACCACAGTCTCGGGTGACCAGACGCGATCTTCTTCCAGCGGCATGAATTCAATGAAGCGTACGACCACACCCTCCTCACGGGCGAACATTCCGAAGGGAATGACCTGATCCTCATTGAAACCACGCATGAGGACACAATTCACCTTGACAGGCCATAACCCGGCCCGGCGAGCAACTCGGATTCCCGAGAGCACATTGTCATATCCATTCGGGACGCGGGTGATGCGCGCGAAGCGGTCGGGATCGACTGCATCCATGCTGACTGTGACCCGGTGCAACCCCGCATCTTTCAGTGGTTGGGCCAGATCTGGGAGCAGATGGCCGTTGGTCGTCAGGGCTAACTCCAGAGGATCGCCATCCAAATCCTTCAACCTTGCCAAGTCGCGAACAAAATCGACCAGCCCATTGCGCAACAACGGCTCGCCACCGGTGATGCGAATCTTTTTGATACCAAGTCCGGCGAAGACGCGAGCCATTCGCAAATAGTCCGAAAACGGCAGGTCGCCATAAAGCGCACCCTCATTGCCGGTCCGGCAATAAACACATCTGTAGTTGCAACGATCCGTGACAGAAATCCGCAGGTCACTGATCGCGCGGCCGAATTTATCGATAAGAACAGCCATAAGCACTTAGCATGTGGCATTTCGTCCTCCGGTGGCCTGCAGAAAGTCGGTTCGACTAAATGCCAAGTGCTAACTGCTAAGAGCTGTTTAGCCAAGTCACTGTTTTAGATTCATATGACCCTGGGAAGGAAACACACCGGCGAGAGTGTCCTCGTAAGCATTTCCTTTCCAATGGCTTCCCGCGAAGCCGGGAGGCACCGGCGTTTCCACCCAGTACCCTCAGAGCTCGTGTGACGCGGGCACTCGCCCACGCACCGTCTCTTCGCCGCCACAGCCAAGGTGGACCGAAGGCTATGGCGGTCGGAAACTCAGTGTCTATTGTAGATGATGATGAGGCATCTGGGAGAGGAGCATCAATAATAGCTTACATGCCGTCGTAGTTCGGCCCACCGCCACCCTCCGGAGGAACCCAGGTGATGATCTGATAGGGATCCTGGATGTCACAGGTCTTGCAGTGCACGCAGTTTGACGGATTCAGGCTGATGCGCTTGCCATTGGGTTCTTGCGTGTCATCCACCATCTCGTACACGTTCGCCGGACAGAAATTCTGGCAGGGGCTGCCGAACTCCTTAATGCATCGCGCATTGCAGATGTTGGTGTCACGAATGATCAGGTGGGCGGGCTGATCTTCCTCGTGCCTGGTCCCAGAATGATAAAGATCGGTGAGCTTGTCGAATGTGAGCTTTCCATCGCCTTTAGCGGGACCTAACAAATGCGCTTCATCTCCGCCGTCCGGAGCTAGCTTGGACAGTGGACGCATGTGTTGGTAACCGGCGACTCCCGTGTAGCGATTACGCAGTCCACGTCCACCAGTGAACTGCTGAATTCCGGCGTGAAAAATTCCAGACCAAAAACCATGTTCGAAGGCCTGATGGAAATTGCGCACTTTCCACAGTTCGTTTTTGATCCAGCTCGATTCGACCTTTTTGGGATACGGCGCAAGGCTTGCCGCCGAGAAATCGCCCTTGCGCAGCGCTTCAAAGGCGGTTTCCGCGGCTAGCATTCCGCTCTTGATCGCCAGATGGATGCCTTTCAGCCGGGCAGAATTCAGGAATCCGGCAGAATCTCCCAGCAGCATCCAGCCATCTCCTGACAGCGGCGGAATCGACCACCAGCCACCGTAGGGGAATGACTTCGCGCCGTAGCGAATCATTTTGCCGCCTTGCAGCAGTTTGGCAACGAACGGATGCCGCTTGAAATCCTGCAAAACGTGCTGCGGATCCAGACGCGGGTCGGGATACTCCAGTGCAGTGACAAAACCAAGCGAGAGAATGTTGTCTTTGCTCCCATAAATCCAGGCGCCACCATATTCCTTGCTCGTCAGAGGCCAGCCCATCGTGTAGATAACCTGGCCGGGTGCGATTCGACCCGAGGGCAGTTCCCAGAGTTCTTTAATACCTTGGCCATAGGTTTGTGGGTTTCGGTCCTTCATCAAATCGAATCTCGCGATAAGTTGCTTTGTCAACGAACCGCGAGGGCCTTCGGCGAGAATCACGACTTTCGCTTGCAGATCGTATCCGGGCTCGAAATTAGACTTAGGCTGGTTCTGCTTGTCCACACCCTTGTCGTCGGTACGAACTCCAGAAACACGATTGCCGTCAAAGAGCAACTCGGAACCGGCGAAACCGGTGAAGATCGTGATCCCAGTCTCTTCGACTTTGCTGCCCAACCACTTCACAAAACGGTTCAAAGAAATCACGTAATTGCCGTGATCTCGCAACGGCGGTGGAGTAATTGGCAGTTTGAACTTGCCGCTGCGCGTCAGAAAATAAACCGCTTCTTGGCTGACCGGCGCGTCAATCGGGGCTTCCTTCTCGAATCCGGGCAGCAGTTCACGCATGGAACGCGGATCAAGTAGCGCACCGGATAAGCAATGTTGACCGATCTCGCGTGCTTTCTCGAGGACGTATATGTTTTCCTTCGTTAGCTGCTGATCGGGATGTCGCGAATTCTGCTGGTCG
>Ga0335077_10012031_pt1 | contig 10816 bp, 8 predicted proteins | sample Lox_Sample_31_FD_207151 | JGI IMG/M metagenome (GOLD analysis project Ga0335077, IMG submission 207151) | Soil microbial communities from Loxahatchee National Wildlife Refuge, Florida, United States - Lox_Sample_3.1 | ecosystem: Environmental > Terrestrial > Soil > Wetlands | place: USA: Florida...
AGCCGGGTGGGGCTTTACGCTCAGGACTCCACGGGGGATCCTCACGGTCTAAACTGGAGTAGAAGCTCTTTATACCTAAAATGTGTAGGAGGCATGTCATGGAAGCAGCAGCGATGGCTGAAGAACTCGCTGAGGTCACCCAATGGGATGATGCTCCTCCGCCGAAATTCGAGGAGGAGGAACTGGACATTCTCGCCTTTATGCTGTGGAAACGGGCAAATCCTTCAGAAGCGGGGGCGGACGAGTACTGGTTGAGCGAAGAAGAGGCGCTGCGATGCCACGCCAGTTGTCTGTAGACGCGGAAGCCGGCCTTGCGGGAAAAGAACGACGTAACGGCCAGCGCGCCACGAATCGTCCTCGCGCAAAGCACGAAGCGATGGACCTCAGCGGCGTACCGGCCGGTCTTCGTTTGTCCGCGGTAGACGCCGCCTTCCTTTACATTGAGCGCAAGGAAATTCCCTTGCACATGGCCTTGGTTTCCGTGTTTGACGGCCCAATACCCTTCGAGGAATTCGTCGCCAGCATGACGTCGAAGATGCATCTGATTCCGCGTTATCAGCAGATCGTAGAGCTGACACCTTACAATCTCGGTTACCCGAACTGGAAGGAAGACCCCCAGTTCGACATTCGCCGCCATATATTCCACGTGACCCTGGAACCTCCGGGCGGAGATGCGGAACTGGAAGCCTTGGCGGGGCGCATTCTCACCGAATTGATGGACCGCAGCAAGCCGCTGTGGGACATTTACATCATCGATGGGCTGAAGGACGGCCGCGGGGCTATGATCGCGCGTGTGCATCACTCGCTGGCCGACGGCGTAACGGGTATGGCGATTCTGAACATGCTGTTCGATTCGACGCCGGAAGCATCCGTCGCGGCCCCCAAGCCGCGCTCTCGCCCATCGAACAACCCGCCTGCGGAACCTTCGCTGGCACAGGCCATTGGCAAGGTGGTGCAGAACACAATCGAGGGAGTGATCGCCGCCGAAGCGAGCCTGGCGAGTTTCGCAAAAGCCCTCTTGAGTGACGCGAGCTGGGGGGACCTTGGGGGGATTCTGGGTTTGCTGCCGGAACTGGCGGTATCCGTCGAGAGGCTTCCGTTCAACAAGCAGTGCATCAGCGATCGGAAGTTCTGCTGGACGGAGTTCGATTTCGCCGATGTGAAGGCTATCCGAAAGGCTGCCGGAGGCACGGTCAATGACATTATCCTGGCGGTGTTGACGCGGGCGCTGGCACGCTATCTGAAACGGCACCGGCAAAGCGTGGTCAACCGGTTCGTGCGGATCGTTTGCCCGGTTAGTCTGCGGCACGGGGAACAGAATGGGGACTTGGGCAACCAGCTCTCGTTCATGCCCGTGGCGCTGCCACTGGATGTGAGTGATCCTATCCGGATGGTGCAGGCAGTCGCGCGTAGGACAGAGACTATGAAGCGCTCGGGCGCCGCCGACCTGGTGTCCCTGGCGGCAGGTTGCATCGCCGCCGCTCCACCCCCAGTGCAGGCGTTGTTCTGGAAAGGCATTTCGCAGACGACCCTACCCGTCCCGCTCTTCAATATCATCTGTACCAACATACCCGGGTCGCCGGTGCCTCTCTATGCGGCCGGGAGACGGATGATTGCGTCGTATCCGCAGGTACCGACCGGCTATGAATTGGGTATCAACTGCGCCGTGCAGAGCTATGACGGAAAGCTATTCTTCGGGCTCATCGCGGATTCTCGAGTAGGCCGGGACGTACACCGGTTGCGCGACTTCATAGGCGTATCATTTCGTGAACTGGCTCGAGCCGCGGGGGTGAAGACAGCACCGCGCAAGCCGCGTCCAGTGCGCGCGGCGAGAACCGAAACCGCGAAACCACCAGAACCTGTGCCGGCGGCTCCGGAAGCAGCGGCGGAAGCGCCGCCCGAGACACCACCGGAGGCGCCAGTGGTGATGAGCGACAAGAATGCTGCGTGACGGTGGCCGAGCCGATAAGAACAGCGCCAGATTACCGAATTCAGTAGAACTTGAAAAAGGGGGATAGAAGCATGGCAGAGAATGATGCAAGCCTGAGTCAAGACCGGATTGCTTACCTGGAAGGATTAGTCAGCCAGGCCAGAACAGCCGCCGCCGTCTTTTCGCAATACACGCAGGAGGACGTCGATTGCATCGTCAAGCAGATGGCGATGGCCGGGATGGAGCAGGCTCAGCATCTGGCCCGCATGGCGGTTGAGGAGACCCACCTGGGAGTTCTCGAAGACAAGGCCATCAAGAACATGGTGGCCACGGAGTTCGTCTACAACTATGTCAAGAACAAACGCACCGCCGGAGTGATCGGCGAGTATCCGGAGCGTGGCTTGGTGGAAGTGGCGGAGCCGATCGGGGTGATCTTCTCGTTAACGCCGATCACCAACCCGACGTCGACGGTGCTGTTCAAATGCATCATGGCGATCAAGACGCGGAACTCGCTCATTTTCGGTCCCCACCCCATGGCTGCGCGCTGCTGCCAGGAGGCCATGCGGATCATGTATGAGGTCGCGGTGAAGCACGGCGCGCCGGAGGGCGTTTTTACCTGCGTGGAATCGCCAACGCTGGCGGACAATGCCTACCTCATGCATCACAAAGACGTCGGCATGATTGATGCCACCGGCGGGCGGGGCGTGGTCAAAGCCGCATACAGCTCCGGCAAACCAGCCTTGGGTGTCGGGGCGGGGAACACGCCGGTCTATCTGGAAAAAACGGCGGACCTGGATACCGCGGTGGTGGACATCATTACCTCCAAGACGTTCGACAACGGAACGATTTGCGCTTCGGAGCAGACAGTGGTGATCGATGATGAGATCTATGAGCGCGTGCTAAGAAAATTCGCGGATCTGGGCGCGCACGTCTGCAATGAAAAAGAAGCGGCGCTACTGGGACGCATGCTGGTGGATCCCGAAAAGGGAATGGCGCGGCCCATGGCAACCGGCCAGAAGGCCGCGGATATCGCTCGTGCGGTCGGCCTCTCGGTCCAGCCGAATACCAAACTGCTCGTCGCGCCGATTCAGGGCGTAGGTAAGGAACATCCACTGTCGGTGGAGAAACTGTTCCCGGTGCTGGCGGTTTATCGGGCGAAGTCGGTGGACGAGGCGCTGCGGGTCTGCATCGACGTGAATCACGCCGGAGGGTTGGGACACACGGCGGTGGTTTTCTCACACAACGATGAGGTCATCCGAAAGTTCGGCGAGGTAATCAACGCCGGGCGGGTGATTGTGAATTCGCCGGGGTCCATCGGGGCAATCGGCGGCGTCTACAACGATATGGTGCCCACGTTCTCGTTCGGATGCGGGACCGGCGGCGGCAACAGTACGACGGATAACGTCAACGTATTTCACTATCTGAACGTGAAGCGCGTGGCCAGGAGGGTACAAGCGCCTATGTGGTTCCGTGTTCCCAATCAGATTTACTTCAACATGAACGCCGTGGAGGTTCTACGCCAGTTTCCGTCGCGCTCCACGATCATCGTCACAAATCCGGCCATGGAACAGTTCGGCCATGCGGAGGTGGTGCGGCGGCATCTGCCGGAGGAAACGCTCGTGCATGTGCTGGCGATTCCCGAGGCGGAGCCCGAAATGAAGGTTGTCATGCAGGGGGTAGAGACGCTTCATGCCTACAAGGCGGATCAAATTATCGCATTGGGCGGCGGAAGCGTGATGGACGCGGCGAAAATGATGAAGTTGAAATATGAATCGCCGCAAGCGGATTTCGAGGAGCTGGGCGCGCCGTTTCTGGATATCCGCAAACGAATCGTGCAATTTCCGGTGGAAAGGGCGAATCACGCGCGGCTGATTGCCATCCCTACGACCAGCGGAACGGGGAGCGAAGTGACGCCGTTCGCCGTGCTGTTCGACAAAGAGCACGGCCGCAAAGTGACGCTGGCCGACTATTCGCTGGCTCCGGACGTGGCGATTGTCGATCCGCAGTTTGTCATGTCCATGCCCAGAGGTCTGACGGCGGATACGGGGATCGACTGTCTGACTCATGGCCTGGAAGCGGCGGTTTCGGTTTACGCTTCGGCGTACACCGACGCGAACGCCTTGCAGGCGATTCAACTGGCGTTCAAGTACCTGCCCATCGCGTATGAGAACCCTCGAGATGAAGAAGCGCGCACCATGATGCACAACGCCGCCTGCATAGCCGCGCTGGCGTTTTCGAACGCGTCGGTGGGAGTGAATCACGCGCTGGCCCACGCGTTCGGCGCGCGGTTCGGCGTGGCGCACGGCCGGGCGAACGCGCTCATGCTGCCACACGTGATTCGATATAACGCGTCGGTACCCACCAAGTTCATGCCGTCGCCGCATGTGCGAGCGTTCACCGTGCACAAAAAATACGCGATGATTGCAGACCTGCTGGAACTGGGCGGCAATACGGTCGAGGAAAAGGTGGAGAACCTCGCGGCGGCGATCGAGCGGTTGCTCGACCGGCTGGCCGTTCCCCGTTCGATCGCTGAGCTGGGGATCTCGAAAGAAGATTTCGAGCGGGCGGTGCCCGACCTGGTCAAGCTCGCCTTTGACGATCCTTCATGGCGGCCGACGAACCCGCGCATGCCGCTGATGAACGAACTAGCCGATCTGCTGTGGGCCGCTTATCGGGGGCGGGGTGTGGCGAAAGCCGCCGGCGCGGCGGAAGAAAAAAAGGAGACGGAGGGTGTATATGCCAGCCAATACAGTGCGGCTTGATATCGACAAAACGCGCATAGCGACTGCTTTGCAGGACGCGCTGGAGAAGCTGGACGGCGCCAGTGGCGAAGTGGTGCTGAATTTTTCTTCCGTCGATTGCGTCGATGCGGGTGCGCTTAAGCTGATGGAGAAGCTGGCGGCGAAGGCGGACGAGAAAGCTGTCAAGGTCGGGTTGCGCGGCGTCAATGTCCGGACTTACAAAGCGCTGAAACTGGTTAAGCTGTCGGAGAGATTTTCGTTTCAGAGCTGAGAAGTGTTTAGTAATGGCGCCCGTCAGGGTTTCGCCGCGACGGTGATCCAGTTGGATTCGAATCCTCGCGGGACCACATAGCGGCCCTTTGACGCGGTGAAGACGAATGTCGCGACGGTAATTGGCTGGCCTACCGGGGGCAGCATGATTGGCATTGGGCGGCGGAAGACGCTGGACGCTAGTCTGTTCTCTCCACGGTCCGGCTTGGCGAAAAGCGGCAGCGCCGCTCCCTTCTCCTCCCAGTTCTCGAGCTGAATCGCGATGTCGAAACGGCCGGGCGAATCCATCCAGTGCTGCATTCGGATAATCCGGGCATGCACGGTGGCTCCTGCCGGGATCAACACTTTATCCGATCCATGAGCCCGCACGGGTTTGCGGACCTTTTCCAGAATCACATCGCCGGCGGCCGCGGTGTCTGTATCGATCGGCGTAACCAAAGCCAACGAGACGGGCAGGCCCGCGGGTAGAGCCACAGGATGGGCGGTCTCCACCTTCTCGCTGGCACCGGGGACCGCGGGTTCATCGCCGAATCGGATGGTTGCCTCACCATGATATTCATGGCACCCGGAGTATGTCGTGGTGGTATCGGTCTCGTAATTGTCGGTCATGACGATGTGAAGCTGGCTATGCAGCGGCAAAAGAAAATCGCCGGTGCCTATCCGGACCCTTTCATAGTCGACGTTGGTCGCCACGTCGCAAGTGTCGGCTTCGAACGGCAGTTCGCTGGTGTGAACCAACAGGTGCCGGAGGTCGAAAGAGTGGGGATCGATTCGAATCAGGCCGTCGTATGCGACCAGTTGCCAGTCGTGTCCTGCGCGCACCAGGTAGTGGCTTGCGCTGAGGGGGACTTGATAACTGTACTGATAGAGCGTAACGTCATCCAATGATTTTTCACCGTCGAATTCGAAACGGGCGCCTCCGCCGGTGAAAATGTCGGCAAGGAAAGTCCCCAGCGCGCCTGTGCCGAAGGGCCCGCCGCCGACGAGATCGAAGATGCTTTTCGAATCGAACTGGCTGGCCCCCGCCCACGAGCCGATTTCATGGCCACGCGAGACTTTCACATCGAGGCGCAACCGGTCTGCCAGGTAAAGTTGTAAGGGGTAAGCCGCCCTTTCCTCATCGGTGATCCCGCTGCATGCCGGAACCGGATGCGCCTGTTTCGGCCGCTGGAAGTATTTTCGGTTGACGTTTTGAACGCAGGTGTAGTTAGGTAAGAGCTTGTCCCTCGCGGCGAGACCGTCGCGTGCGTGCGCCAAGACTTCGGCGGGGTCAGGCGGGGACTGGGCACAGAGTGCGCCGGCTATTGCGAAGAGAACGGCGGCGCGCATACCTTGAGCATACGCCCGGTATGATTCCAGGTAGCACGGGTATACTCAGAAGCGCAGGCCGAGACCGATGTTCAGAACGAACCACCGATCGTGTGCGTAGCCCTGGTTGGTGTTGGCGAAGAACAACTGCGGCGAACCGGTTAACCAGAAATGCCGGCGCCCATCCAGGGCTACGGCCGCTGCCGCGGAGCCATAGCCGCCCCAGCCGTTGCGGGATACAAGGCCGACGGAATCGGCTGGATTCCCGACCGAATATTTCTCATACACGCCGCCTGCGCCGGCAGAGACTTCGACGCGGCCTGATAGCAGGGGCAAGACTCCCCTCAATCCGAATGGCACCCAGATGAGACGATCGTCCGCTTTGATGTCATAGTTGGCGCCGCGGACCTCGGTTCCAAGCGCCAGCGCGGTGGTGATGCCAGCTTCCATGTCCACATGCGGAAAGAGGCGATAGGCGTAGCTCACAGCGAGGCTCGGGGCGGACTCGCCCCAGCAATTTCCGCCCACATTGTGGGCGAACCCTCCGCTGAAGATAACCGTATTTCGCATTTCCGACTGCGCATTCGCGCACATGGTCAAGCTGAATAAGAATAGGATTGCTCTCATTTCCAGCCTGCGCGGAAGGATTCGAGGTGCCACGCGCCCTCGGGAGTGGACTGGTCCTGGCGGAGGATGTACAGATTGCCGTCACCGGCTCGGATTTTGAAGTAGGCGTCGTGCGGGCCATGCCAGCGGTCGAGCACTTCTTCGACCACGTAATCGCGGCCATCGAGCTGAAAGCGGACGGGGCGTTCATCGGCTTTGCGGCCAGAATAGCATTCGACGTGGATTTGCATCTGTAATTTATTATCCGGCATTGTTCCGTCAATGCGATACAATGACGCCCCGGAGACCCATGATGGAGCCTCAAACAGGCAGACGACAGTTTGTGAAGGCGGCCGCTGCGGCGATCGCGACCGCGCAGTTTCCGATTCTTGGAGCCAACGACCGGATCAATGTGGGAATTGTGGGATTAGGCGGGCGCGGCACGGACCATATCGACTATTACGCGACGCTCGATTCCGACGCCCGTATCGCTGCGCTTTGCGATGTGAACCAGAGCGCTCGAGAGCGCGCGCAGGCGCTGGTGCGGAAGATGAAGGGCTATGAGGCGAAAGAATACGGCGACATGCGCGCGGTCTTCGATTCGAAAGATGTGGATGCCGTCTCCATGCCGCTGCCCAATCACTGGCATGCGCTGGCGACCATCTGGGCATGCCAGGCGGGTAAGGATGTTTACGTCGAAAAGCCGGCATGTCACAACATATTCGAAGGCGCGCAGATGGTAAAGGCGGCGCGCAAGTACAACCGCATGGTGCAGGTGGGATCGCAGAGCCGGTCGCAGGCTCACAAAATGCGCGCCATGCAACTATTGCAGGATGGCGCGATCGGGCAGGTTTATCACGCGCGCGGGCTGTGCTTCCGGCGCCGTTTCTCCATCGGCCACGCGCCGGACGAGCCCGTGCCGGCGGGGCTGGATTGGGACCGTTTCCTGGGGCCGGCGCAATGGAAGCCGTACAGCAAAAACAAATTTGCCTATAACTGGCACTGGTTCTGGGACACGGGTAACGGCGACATCGGCAACCAGGGGGTACACGAAATGGACATTTGCTGCTGGGGGCTGGGGCGCACCGGCTGGCCTGCGTTGGTCTCTTCGACCGGCGGCAAGTTCGTCTGGAAAGACGATCAGGAGACGCCGAATACGCAGCAGAGCACGTTCGATTTCGGCGACGCGCAGATTACTTTCGACGTGCGCAATTTGCCGACGCCGCCCGAGGGTCTGGGCGGGATGCGCGGGTCAAGCTACGTCGGCAATATTTTCTACGGCGACGGCGGCTTCATGACGGTGGACCACGGCGGTTTCCAGATCATCAAGAGTACCGCCGGTAATATCAGCGGCGATGCCGCAAGAGGTTCCGGAGCCGGCGGGCGCGAGAAGTATGAAAAAACCATGGATGAGCGGGCGCAGGAAAAGGAGAGCGACTCGACGATTCCGCATATCAAGAACTTTCTCGACGCTGTGCGCGCGCGTGACCACAAACTGCTGCACGCTGACATCGAGATCGGCGCGCGATCCGCGGCGTTCTGTCATCTGGCGAACATCAGTTACCGGGTGGGCCGCGCGCTAAAGATGGCTCAATCGACCGGCCGGTTCCTCGGCGATGAGGAGGCGGACGCTATGTTGACGAGAAACTATAGGGAGCCGTATGTGGTGGCAGAACAGGTGTGAGGGCGGCAGAGGCCGCCCGATTCCCTGCTCAAACTAGCTGTAATTCGCTTTCCTCTTCGCTACGCGCCGGGGCGGGCATCATCTCTGCGCGCAATTTCCGCTCGTACTCAGCGAGCTTGGCTTCAACGTCCCTGGCTTTGGTGGCCTTCTTGATGACGTCTTCGCGGTAGCGCCGCAGGAAGTAATCGATGGTCTCCACGCGGATCCGGATCGATCCCGACGGCTTGTTCTCGTCAAGGTCTTTGAAGCAGAAGTATGGCGTCCCGGACTTCTCGATGATGCCCTCGATGACGCCGTAGATGGGGGCGTCATGGCCGCATTTGAAGCTCGACATTTCGAGCGCCACCAGGTTGGGATGCCGCGCCGTGAACTTCGCGGCCCAGACCTTGTGGTTGGTGCTGCACGAGTAGGAGTTTTTCCAGACGTCCTGGATTTCGAGGGGATGCTTGATGAGCCCCATGCGGACATCGTCGGTAAACAGCCGCTCCAGAATATCCTCATCGAGCGGCAGCGTGCTCTGCGAGAAGATCGGGTACCCGAGCTTCTGGAACTCTTCGAGAATTTCGTGATTGAGGCCGGGATCGTGGTGGTAGACGCGGCCCAACATCACGATGCCGATGCGGTCTTCGCGTTCCAGTTGGTCCAGGCATTCGCGAGCCCGCTTGCGGATTCCGGTTTCGTAATCCTTAAGCGCCGCGTAGCCGACGTCGATCGCGCGCTCGTTCTCCTCTTCGGAGAGACCGAGAATGGGCTTCCACGCAGCGAACATTTGCTGGGAGAAAAGCCTGCGGTCCGCCAGGTTCACGACGGGGTCGAGATACTTGATCCCGTGATCCCCGAAGACGTCGGTTTCTTTGGTGTAGGCGGCCTTTACGGTCTCTGGAGTCGCCGTCACCGTGGGGCAGGCGTTGGCAGCCACGATGTTGAACAGCGGGGAAGTGAGCACGTCGAACATCGGGAAGAAAATGACGTTGAACTGCTTGCGCGCGCCCTTGATGGCGATCAGGTTGTGCACGTGCGCGATGCCGATCTTGGCCGGGAAACACGGATCGATGGCGCCGCGGCTTGATCCCGCGCGATACAGTTCGCCGCTGGTATAGTCCGAATACACGATGTTTTCGCTGGGGACACCCAGGCTTTCCAGGTAAGCGCTGAACAACGGCGCGTGGCTGTACATATTAAGGACGCGTGGCATGCCGATTCTGAGGCTCTTGCGGTTCTTCATCAGCTCGATGCGCTCGCGTGTGGCTTTGGTCCAGGCGCGCGCGGGAATCGGGTCGGCCACGCTCTTCGGATTACGCGACCGGAAGACATCGTGCGCCGCAACATCGACGAAGTTGGGATAGAGGTTCTTCTTCTCGTCGAGGCAGGCCTTGATCTCCTTCATGGCGTTGACATCCTCGACGGTGCCTTTTTCGCAGGTGGCGATGATCAGACGCTGCTCGCCGGCACGCAGGGGGACCTTCGAAACACGAGTGAGCGGAACGAACTTGTCAGACTCGCCAAGATTGATGTCGATAAACGTGCGCAGGCAGTTGTTCTTGCAGAAATTGCACCGCGTGTCCTCGTTGCGGGTGGTGCGGTATTGAACATTGCGCACGGCGTCCAGGCCGATGAACGTGGTTTCCTTCCCGTTGCGCCACAGCCGGAGCGCTTCCACGCCCGCGCCGATCGCACCCGATTCTCCGCAGTGCTCATGCACGATGACTTCGGGCTTTTTGCCGGCAGCGCGGAAGCTCGCGCGGATGAAATCCACTTCCGCCTTCACTACGGCGAGATTGTTCTGCGTCCCGCCCTGCAAAACGAAACGCGATCCCAGCGCTGCGAGGTTGGGAATGCTGGCGACGTAGAGGAAGACGTTTTTGGGCAGCACTGCGGCAAGCCCGGCCAGAATCTCTTCCGCACGCCAGCCCTGCCGCTGGAAATTGACGATGTCGGACTGCATGAACACCGCACAGCCGTAGCCGAATACCGGCATGGCCTGAGCGGAAAACGCCAGGTCTGCGTATTGCTCGACCTTCAGGCCGAAGCCTTCCACAGTGGATTGCAGAAAGTAGCCGTTTCCCGCCGAGCACTGCGTGTTGAGTTTGAAATCCTTCACGCGGCCGTCTTTGAGAACGATAAGCTTGATGTCCTGCCCGCCCACATCCACAATCACGTGCGGGTCGTCATAGAAGCGGATAGCCGATTCGGTGTGCGCCACCGTTTCGACCAGCGCCACATCGGCTTTGAGAACATCTTTGAGGACATCTTTGGCGTAACCCGTGGTGCCGACGC
>Ga0335077_10012034_pt1 | contig 10815 bp, 8 predicted proteins | sample Lox_Sample_31_FD_207151 | JGI IMG/M metagenome (GOLD analysis project Ga0335077, IMG submission 207151) | Soil microbial communities from Loxahatchee National Wildlife Refuge, Florida, United States - Lox_Sample_3.1 | ecosystem: Environmental > Terrestrial > Soil > Wetlands | place: USA: Florida...
GGCGGTCAACCCGTGCGGATGATGCTCGAGCGCGATAGCGAATTGGAAGTCGCGGGTGCCCGCCCGTCCGCCTATGCGCGCGTGAAATTAGCATCTACGAAGGACGGCACGATCACCGGCTGGCAATCGCAATCATGGGGAACAGGGGGGCCGGCGGGAGGTAGCATGCCGCCGATCCCGTACATATTCAACGTTCCTAACCAGCGTAAGGAACACACCTCGATTCGCACGAACATCGGGCCGGCGCGGGCCTGGCGCGCACCCAACCATCCGCAAGCAGCCGCGATCACCATGTGCGCCGTTGATGATCTCGCGGCAAAGCTCAACATGGATCCAGTGGATCTTTGGGTCAAGAATCTGGAGATCACTGGTCCGCGACGAGACAATTATCGGGAGGAACTCGGAATTGCTTCGGATCTGATGGGGTGGAAGGACAAATGGCGGCCTCGCGGCCAAAACGTTTCGGGAACAACGGCTCACGGTCTTGGATTGTCAATCCATACCTGGGGCGGCCGCGGTCATGCGAGTGATTGTGATTTCACGATCCATCCGGATGGATCGGTCGAAATCAAAATGGGGTCGCAAGATCTGGGTACGGGCACTCGGACAGTAATTTTGACGGTTGCTGCGGAGACATTAGGGCTTCCGATCGATGCGATCCAATTGCTCATTGGAGACACGCTCTATCCGCCTTCCGGCGGCTCCGGAGGTTCGACAACCGTCGGAGGAGTGAGTTCTTCGACACGCCGCGGTGCTGTTGATGCTCGCGACGCGCTTTTCGCAAAAGTTGCTCCCGCGCTGAATGCTCAAGCTACAGATTTGGAAGCGGTGAACGGAAGTGTTCGGGTAAAGAGGGACCCAAGCCGTTCCCTTTCCTGGAAGCAGGCGTGTTCGAAGCTTGGTGCGGTGCCGCTCACCGTGCGCGGCAAGAATCCGGATAAGGGCAAGCCGCCCGACCTTACAAACAGCGGCGTTGGTGGTGTGCAAATGGCCGAAGTCGACGTCGACACGGAAACCGGCGTTGTGAAGGTCAAAAAAATGGTTGCCGTGCAGGATTGCGGGCTGATCATTGAGATGAAAACCGCGGAAAGCCAGGTTTATGGTGCGCTGATTATGGGAATCAGCTACGCGCTTTATGAAGAAAAGATTTTTGATAACAAGACTGGGCGAATGCTCAACCCCAATATGGAGTTTTATCGCCTGGCCGGCATTGATGACATTCCAGAGCTGGTGGTGCACATGATGACGGGCAAGGGCTACGACGAGCGCGGTGTGATCGGCCTTGGCGAGCCCCCAGTGATTTCGCCCGGCGCCGCGATTTCCAACGCGGTGGCGAACGCCATCGGCGTGCGCGTGCCATTTCTTCCGCTAACTCCGGACCGCGTGCTGAACGCGATGAGCCAGAAAGCAGGTGCGTGATGAGACCGTTTGAGTATGCGAGTCCGACAACCAAGGAGCAAGCGGTTGGGCTACTGTCCACCACCTGGGGACAAGCCGAGGTTCTGGCCGGCGGCACGGATCTGCTCTCGCTCATGAAGGACGACGTGGTTCATCCCAAGCGGCTAGTAAACATAAAAAACATCAAGGACCTGGACGGGATTAAAGCCGAAGCTGGTGGACTCCGTATTGGATCATTGACCAGTCTCGGCGACCTCGCGGACAACGATGATGTGAAAAAGAGCTATCCGGCTCTAGCTGACGCTTTGAATGAAGCCGCCAGTCCACAAATTCGAAACATGGCAACGATCGGCGGCAATCTCTCACAGCGGCCTCGTTGCTGGTACTTCCGCGCAGGCTTGGGGTTGTTGCCCAAAGAGGCGTCCGGCGAAGATCTCGTCACTGAGGGCGAGAACCGGTATCACGCAATTTTGGGAAACGATGGAGCCGCGAAATTCGTGAGCCCCTCTACGATTGCGCCGACGCTGATTGCGTACGGAGCTTCGATCCGGATCGTCGGGCCCAAAGGCGCTCGGGAGATCCCGCTGGAAAAGTACTTTGTGATTCCGAAGAGTGAAGGCGAACGGGAGCACGATCTCAGGCCAAATGAGATCATCTGGGAAATTCTGCTGCCTGCGGCGCGAGAGGTCAGAGCCGCACATTATGAAATTCGGCAGAAACATGCATTTGACTGGCCACTTGCGGTTACCGCGGTGGCACTGAAGATGAATGGATCGTCGGTAAGATCAGCGCTTGTGGTGATGGGGTATGTCGCCCCGATTCCATGGATCTCGGAGGAGGCTGCTGCGGCGTTAGCAGGAAAAGAGATTTCCGAAGAAGGCGCCCGCGCCGCTGCAGAAGCAGCTCTGCACAATGCCAAACCGCTCAGCCACAACGCCTACAAAGTTCAGCTTGCGAAGGTCGCCGTGAGGCGAGCCATCCTCAAAGCTGCGGAAGGTGCTGCATGATCTCAGAAACTGACCGCTTCAATACCGGCCATCCGAATTTGTGTTCCGCACTACGTTGGAAAGGACAGTTCATCCAAGCGGAGGCTGATCCCACTGTGCCTAGCATGAGTGATCGGATGTATTGGTGTATTCACACGCAGACCTGCGTTGGTCCAGATGGCAAAATCGCGGAGCCGGGAAATTGCTCTTCATCGCGGCGGGCGTGCCACGGAACAGGAAAGTGCGGATAGTAGAACCGGGATGTTATTCAAGCCCTGGGAGGGACGCGAACAGAGCCGTTCCATACGCTTTACAATCTTTAACAACCCAGAGACATTACTGTGACAAACACTCGGGGTGGTGGGTTTAACTTCGGACAGTCCTGTTGGGTGCAGATTGCGATCTTTTGGATCGAGATGGGAAACGCGCACAGGGAGATGTCATAACTCCTTACCACTACACACCTCAGGACTTTGCTTTGGACGCTTAGGGAGCATCGGCGCCTACCCGTGGGTGCCGACTTTGCGTCCTGGCATGGCGGCGTCACTCTATGCCGAGCTGTGCCTTCCGGTTTTCGGTCAGAGTGACGCCGAACTTTCCGCAATATAGACGGCGCGCAAATGCTTCAAGCTTGGGGCGTAAGAGAGGCCTGGCGCGGATGCCAACTCGTTAGCTTTTCAGGGCTCCTTTTAGGCGTTCGTAGGTGAGATCGAGAGTTTCCGGCAGGATCCGCGTCTCTCCAACTACAGAAATGAAATTGGCGTCTGCCACCCAGCGTGGTAGAGCGTGCATGTGAATGTGACCGGCCACTCCCGCTCCTGCCGCTTTGCCGATGTTCATGCCGAGATTTACGCCGTCTGGAGTGTAGAGCTGCCGCAGGATCCTTTCCATCTTTTGCGAAAGATCAATCATCTCGTGTGCGGCGGCAGAGGACAGCTTCTGCAATTGATCGAGATGCGCAAACGGCACGATCATCACGTGCCCGGGGGTGTACGGATATGTGTTTAAAACGATGTAACAATGCTCCGCGCGATCTACGATGCGGGCCTGAGCGTCGTCACCTAGCTTCGGTAAGTCGCAGAAGATGCAGCCGGAGATCTTTTGAGCCGCGGTAACGTATGCATAACGCCAAGGAGTCCACAGATAATCCATCGCTGGGCAGAGTAGCAGATGCAGCCACGGTTATGAAACGTTTGTGAATCAACTAAGGCCTTTTCGGGCTCGCGCATGGACAGGCAATTCGATCCCTTGCTATGTAATATTGGGTAATTCAATTCTGTGAGATTACAAACGCGTTAATTGAAGTCTGGCACTCGCGATTGGCGTTTGACCTATTTGGAGGCGATTGTTATAGTCGAAAGGTTCCCTTTTGGACGCGGGTTCGCTGTTTAGAAGACGTCCGACCGCTGGGATTGTCCGGTCCGCTCGCCAGGGCGGGCTCAACACAACCAAAGACTCACGCCAGCTGTCCGCTAAGTAGCTCCCGCATCCATCGCACCGCTGGTGCGAATACAGCAGAGAGGCCACAACTTTGTTCGACGATAACACTGCCCCCGTCCTTGATTCAGCAACTTCAACCCTCACCGAGCAAAACCCTGGAAGTCCTGAATTGCCCAGTGAAAACTCATCGGCCCTACTCCGGCCTGATGAGAAATCGACCGGCGGCTCAGGCAGCGAGGATTTTGCCTCCGCGCTCGAGAGCTTCACGACAGAGACCGAAGAGGCGGAAGGTGAAGAGCGGATTATCAAAGGAACGGTGCTGAAGCTTACTCCCACGCACGTAGTTGTCGACATTGGCGCGAAATCCGAAGGGATGCTACCGATCAGTGAAGCGTTAGACCACGACGGAAAACAGAAGTTCCAGCCAGGTGATCCGATTGATGTGATCAGGGAGAAGGGAGAAACTGAAGAAGGCTATATTAACCTTTCCCATCAGAAGGCACAAAAGCTTCGCGCGTGGGACGAGATTGAGAAAGCTTATAACGAAAAAAAGGCGATTCCGGCAACAGTTGTCGAGCGAATCAAAGGTGGATTGACAGTCGATATCATGGGCGCGCGGGCGTTCCTGCCCGGCTCACAGGCTGATCTCCGCCCAACACGCAATCTCGATGCAGTCAAAGGTCAGGTTTTCGAGGTTGCCGTCATCAAGCTAAATAAGAAGCGGGGGAACATCGTAGTCTCTCGCAAGCAGGTCTTAGAAGAGGAGCAAAGCGAGAAGAGAAACAAGACCCTGGAGCATTTGGAGGAAAGTGCGGTTCTGACGGGCGTGGTGAAGAACCTGACGGACTATGGTGCATTCGTTGATCTGGGCGGAATTGATGGGCTTTTGCACATCACAGATATGTCTTGGGGACGACTCACGCATCCTCGCGACTTGGTCAATGTGGGCGACCAGATCCAAGTCAAGATTCTGAAGTTCGACAAAGACAAACAGCGAGTGTCGCTTGGGTTCAAGCAATTAACTCCTGATCCATGGCTGGATGCCGAGCATCGCTATCCTGTGGGCGCCCACGTTCAGGGACGCATTATCAGCGTGACCGATTACGGTGCCTTCGTGGAATTGGAGCAGGGCATTGAGGGGCTGGTGCATGTAAGCGAGATGACCTGGTCTAAGCGGATGAAGCATCCTTCCAAGCTGGTAAGCGTCGGCGATCAGGTGGAGTGCGTGGTTCTGAACGTGAATCCGCAAGAACGTCGGATATCTCTCGGTATGCGTCAGCTGGCAGCGAACCCTTGGGACTCCCTGCACGACAAATATCCGGTCGGTGCCACGGTGGAAGGCCGCGTCCGGAACCTCACCGACTTTGGCGCCTTTATTGAAATTGAGGACGGGATTGACGGTTTAGTGCACGTCAGCAACCTAAGCTGGACGAAGCGGGTCAAGCATCCATCAGAGGTCCTCAAAAAAGGAGACCGGGTGAAAGCTGTGGTACTGGCGATTGAACCGGACAAGCGGCGACTCTCATTAGGCGTGAAGCAACTTCAACCTGACGTGTGGGAGACCTTCTTCGCGCAACATCATGTGGGCGAAGTCTTACGAGGCAAAGTGCTGCGAGTGGCAGGATTTGGCGCTTTTGTGGAGATCGCTGACGGGGTCGAGGGCCTGTGTCACAATTCTGAAGCCGTAGATCCCAACGGGCAGTCGATGAGGCTTGAACCCGGACAAGAACTCGACTTCAAAATTATCAAAGTGAATCCCGAGGAAAAGAAGGTCGGGCTCAGCATCAAGGCGGTTGGGGAGGAAGCATCGCGATCAGAGGTCGAGGCTTACAAACACCCGGCATCGAGCACTGGCAGTTCTACCATTGGTGACCTGATCACCTGGAAACGCGCAGGTAACGAGAACGGCTGAGCGGCGGTTTCCTTCAGTAAGCTGCTCATGATGTCCTAACAAGATTGATATTGCGTGTTCTACGTCTGATGCGGCTAGCATTCTGGCGCGCGTTTCAGCATGACGCGTTTGCAGTCGCCAAGGCATCGGCGTATTCGTCGATTCTTACGTTTTTCCCTGCCCTTCTGGTGGTCGGTTCTGTTCTGGCAACCTCGCGCCGTACCACGGTTTATTTGCAAGAGATCTCGTATGCAGTAGGACGAATCCTGCCCGCCGGAAGCAATACAGCGCTTGCCTACCTGAGAGGAAGCTCCTTGCAACGACCGATCAGCGTTTTGGTTAGCGCTTCTTTGATTACACTCTGGACCGGATCAGGCGTGATGATTTCCTGGATGGAAGGCTTCCGGAATGCGTACCAACTCCCGAAAATCTGGGGACTGATCAAGGAGCGAATGATTGCGTTCGCACTAGTAATCCTGGCCGGCATTCCATTGACCTTTGCCACCGTGCTCGTGGCCTTCGGCAGCGGCATCGAGACGCGCATCTTGTTTGGTCTAGGCCGGGAATTTGGACCGGTGATTCTCTTGCTGTGGATGGGAACACGATGGCTCATCGCGACGCTGACCAGCATCGCTGTAATCGCGCTGATATATCACAATGCCGTACCGCGAACTCAGCCCTGGCACAGTGTTCTGCCGGGAGCCACCATGGCAACGGTGCTCTGGTTTGTCTCAACCGCGCTCTTTGGCTGGTATTTGCAGAATTACGCGGATTATAGCCTGATCTATGGTTCGTTAGGAGCGGCGATTGCTCTGCTGGTTTGGATGTACATGATTTCACTCGTAATCCTGGTTGGGGCAGAATTCAACGCGATGTTGTTCCCGCGTGCGACACTGGGAAAGGAATTAAAGGAAATGCCGGTGCCGAAATCGGGAACCTGTGTTGGATAGCCGAGCTTTTGAGCTCGCATATAGAATACTCACACCTTCTCTCAAACACCGCGACTGTGGATGAACTCTAAACAACAAACACAGAGTCCGTTCTCCTCAAGCCTGTCGCCAGGGCGGCGAGCGAAAATCATTTGCACGGTAGGTCCCGCTTGCCGTTCAGAAGAGATGTTACGTGACCTGATGCGCTGCGGGATGGACGTTGCCCGCCTGAATTTTTCCCACGGAACGCATGAGGAACATGGGCGTGTGATCCAAAGATTGCGCACGGTGGCGAAGCGCGAGAATCGTACCATCTGCATCCTGCAGGATTTGCCGGGGCCGAAGATTCGCACCGGGCCTTTGAAAAGTCATGCACCCATCAAACTGGAAACCGGTTCACAGATCACCATCACACCACGGGCGCTAGACGGCACTCCGAAGATGATTTCGACAACCTTCCCGGATTTGGCAAAGGAGGTCGAACCTGGAGCGCGAGTACTTCTTGCGGATGGATTGATTGAGCTTTGCGTGCTCGCTATCGACGGCCAAGATGTCGAGGGCAGGGTCATTAACGGCGGGGAACTTGGAGAACACAAGGGGATCAACTTGCCAGGCATTGCGCTGTCAATCCCCGCTTTAACAGAGAAGGACAAGACGGACCTGGAATTTGGCCTCAAACACGGCGTCGACATGGTTGCGGTTTCGTTTGTGCGCTCCGCCTCAGATGTGGTGAACGCCAAGCAGATTATTGCCGCTCATCGCGAAGATATTCCGGTAATTGCAAAACTAGAGAAGCCGCAGGCCATCGAACATCTGGAAGAAATTTTGGAAGTAACGGACGGCGTAATGGTCGCTCGCGGCGACCTCGGAGTCGAAATGCCACCGGAAAAAGTGCCGGTAATCCAGAAACACGTGATTCGACGATGCGCAGAGTGGCGAAAGCCGGTGATCACGGCCACGCAGATGTTGGAGTCGATGGTTGAGAACCCACGACCTACACGTGCGGAGGCAAGTGATGTTGCAAACGCAGTCTTCGATGGCAGCGATGCTGTCATGCTGTCGGCGGAAACGGCGACTGGGCAATATCCACGCGAAGCGGTTGCAATGATGGCGAAAATCGTAATTGAAGCCGAACACAATATGCGCGATCTTCCGCCGCGACGTCGCGACCGGCGTTCGCTCGGGATAGCGGAAACGATTTGTGAGTCGATAGCACATGCGGCGGAAGATTTGAAGATGGGCGCCATCGCTGTGTTCACTGAGTCCGGAAACACGGCGCGAATGATTTCCAAATATCGGCCCAAGGCCGGCATCTACGCCTTCAGCCACTCGTTGACAGTTTGTAATCGCATGAATTTGTTGTGGGGAGTGCATCCGATTCAACACGATCGGGCCCGCAGCGCAGAGGAGATGCTTTCCGCGGCCGAGCAGGAACTGCTTCGCCAAGGACGGATCCAGGTTGGTGACGTGCTTGGCGTAGTGGCGGGGACACAAATGGCTTCAGGCTCAACGAATTTCATGCGCCTTCATGTCGTAACCTCGAAAGAGGCGCAGGAGGCTGCGACCGCAACGGGTGGACACAAAGCTCATGCCTGAAGAGATTCTGTCGCTGGCGATCGTCGAGCCGCTTCCGGGGAATGATGAAGCGTTTACCGCGACTATGCGGAGCTTGACAGGTGCTCTGGCAAAAGGAGGCTACAGCCGCGATCTGTTCTATCGAGACGCTAAGGCAGGTCACGAATACGTATTATTGCGGTATTGGAAATCGGAGCAGGCCCGACGGGCAGCGCTGGAGGACCCGGACGTGCTACGCTGCTGGGCGGAATTATCTCACCAGATTCGTACGATAAAGGTTTATGAGACCTTGGAGAAGGCCTTATAGTTCAAGAATAAAGCAGTGCTTGTGAGTGCATCTTTTATGCAGGTTCCCGCCGATCTCGTGTCCAAACGCGCGATGCTTGAAAGCAATATTCGGGGATTAGGCCGCACCTTGGTAGCCTACTCGGGCGGCGTCGACTCAGCTTTTCTTGCATGGACTGCGCACCGGGCTTTGGGATCGAACATGCTGGCCGTGATCGCCGATTCGCCAAGTCTTGCACGCGTGCAGCTGGCTGACGCGATTGGGTTCGCGAGCGAGGAAGCGATTCCGCTAGAAGTCGTTCACACCCAAGAACTGGATCGTGCTGAGTACGCCCGCAATGACGGATCTCGTTGCTACTTCTGCAAAGATGAGCTGTTCACGCTGATGGAAGAATTCCGGAAAACTCATCCGTTCGATTCAATCGCCTATGGCGTGAATCAGGACGACCAGAGCGACTTTCGGCCTGGTCAAATCGCGGCCGCTCGCCACCATGTCGTGGCGCCACTGCTCGAAGCGGGCTTGACAAAGGCAGAGGTGCGTCAACTTGCCCGTGATGCGGGCCTTCGGATCTGGGATAAGCCCGCTTCAGCCTGCCTATCATCACGGATTGAATACGGACGCCCAGTGACTCGTGAGACCTTGAGTGTAGTGGAACGTGCCGAAGATGCTGTTCGCGAGCTCGGGTTTCGCGAATTTCGCGTTCGTCATCACGGAGACATCGTACGTATTGAAATTGCCGCGGAAGAGATGCCACGCGCCCTTGATGCGGAAATGACGGTAGCGCTCACACGCATCTTCAAAGCTCTTGGTTTTAAGTTTGTGACGCTGGATCTGGAGGGGTTCCGATCGGGGTCAATGAATGCATTGTTACCGGCAACTTCCCTTTCCCGTAAGTCCTGATTCCTGCCACGCAGAGAAGCGTGTGAGATAATCTCTTAATCCCTAATGTACAGGCGGTATTTATTGAATTTGTTGCGAAGTTCTTTTATTTTTCTTGCGCTCGTGTGCCTGGGTTGTTCAGCGCAATCGGCACCTCCTGAGCAAACCCAACTGATCGAGCGCGAGGTCAGGTCGTATTATTCACTACCTCCAACGGTGAAAGTCACAGTTGGCCCGCTTCGGCCGAGCGAGTTTCCGAATTACGACGCCCTCACCATCAATATCCAAGGTGACGCGAAGAAGCAAGACTACGATTTTCTTCTCTCTAAAGACCGCAAGACTCTGATGCGAGTGACGAAGCTGGATCTAAGCAAGGATCCTTATATCGAGACGATGAAGAAGATCGATTGGAGTGGCCGGCCGGTCCGCGGCAACAAAGATGCAAAAGTAGTGGTAGTGAACTTCGACGATTTGGAGTGCCCATTTTGTTCGCGGATGCATCAGACCTTATTTCCGGAATTGCTGAAGGAATATGGTGATCGCGTCGCATTTGTATACAAGGATTTCCCGCTAGCCGAGATTCATCCTTGGGCAATCCATGCCGCGGTGGACGCGAACTGTCTGGCTGCTCAGAACAACGATGCATATTGGGATTTCGCCGATTACATTCACGCCAATCAGCATGAGGTAAGTTCGGAGAAGACTCGGGATGCGCAGTTTGCAGCGCTGGATCGGCTAACCACACTGCAAGCGCAGAAGCACAATCTGGATCAGACGAAATTGCAATCGTGCATTAAGGCGCAGAACGATGATGCGATCAAGGCTTCCGTGAAACAGGGGGAGAGTGTAGGAGTAAGTGCGACTCCGACTCTGTTTGTGAATGGACAGGAACTGGATGGGGCATTACCGATTGGGGAGCTTCGGGCGGTGCTGGATCATGCTTTGCAGGAGGCGGGGGTTCCGGCCCCAAACCATGCGGAAGCTTCAGCCTCGAGAGAAACACAGACGAGCAGCAAATAACAACGGCTTCGGGAGGAACAGTTTGAAAGGGTCACTTCGCTTTGCACTGGCGCTCGCGGTGCCTGTAGCGGTGGGCACCGCATGCAGCGTTAAGCCACTTGGTAGCGACGTGGCGGCGTCAGTTGACGGGCACAAGATCTACAACGCAGACGTCGAAAAGTACTACCAGAATCAAACCGCCGGGTCAGATCAAAACCCTGCAGGAGAGCAGGCGACGAGCCTGCGCCTCAGCATTCTCAGCAAATTGATCGATAACGAAATCCTGATGCGGCGGGCGGAGAAACTTGGACTACTGGCAACGGACGATGAAGTAGATCGAAAACTCAACGAGATCAAATCTCCATTCACCAAAGAAGAATTTGATGCCCGGTTGAAAGAGAAGAAACTCACGCTCGACGACTTCAAACATGA
>Ga0335077_10012035_pt1 | contig 10815 bp, 12 predicted proteins | sample Lox_Sample_31_FD_207151 | JGI IMG/M metagenome (GOLD analysis project Ga0335077, IMG submission 207151) | Soil microbial communities from Loxahatchee National Wildlife Refuge, Florida, United States - Lox_Sample_3.1 | ecosystem: Environmental > Terrestrial > Soil > Wetlands | place: USA...
CGGGGGCACCTTCGACCCCCAGCAGGCCGCCGCCCTGCTGGGCCAGACCACACAGCAGGCACGCCGGCAGCTTGAGCCCAACCCGCCATGGGTCCTGGCAACCAGGGCCGTCATGGTCCTGGCCGCCCTCGGCGCGATCTGGCTGTCGGTGCGCGGGCAGCACCCCTACCGGGGCCCGACCGCCGCGGACATCCCCGTCCTGATCGCGTTCGTTGTGGTCAACTTCGTCCTGACAGTCGCCGTTCGCCAGCGCGCGATGGCCGGGGTGCGCGGGAGGACCCGGCTGCGCCCGGCCGAGATCGCCGTCGCGGCGCTGGGATGGGTCGGCGCCGCCGTGCTCATGGCGGCGCTGATCAGCGCCGGGGTGAGCTACGGCCACTACCCCACCACGGTGCTGATACTCCCCGGCCTGGCCTGGGCGGGCGTCTCGGCGGCACGCAAAGACCGGGGCAACTGCACCGCCGGGCTCGCGGTCGCCGTGATCGGCGTCGCTGGGTTGTTCGCGGGGTCGGCCGGGTCGTGGGCGGTCGCCGGTGTGGGCCTGTGTGCCTTGATGCTGGGCCATGCTGCCGCCGTCGCGTGGCGGCGGCGCGGATGAGGGCCTGCCATGAATGACGACGCGCTCGACCCGCTGATCCACGTCCCCACCCGGCTGAAGATCGTCGCCACGCTGGCGGCACTGCCCGACGGCGACACGCTCTCCTTCACCCGGCTGCAGGACATGATCGGGCTCACCCCCGGCAACCTGATCATCCACCTGCGCAAGCTCGAAGAAGCCGATTACATCAGCAGCGAGAAGACCAGGAACGGGACCGTATCCATCACCACGGTCGCGCTCACCGGCCAGGGCCGCACGGCGCTCGGCGCCTACACCCAGGCGCTGCGCGACCTGCTCGGCGGCCTGTGAACCAGGCAGGACGGCCATGAGCACCGGCGCGCTTGACCCGCTGATCCACGACCCGCAGCGGCTGCGCATCGTCGCGGCCCTGGCGGCACTGCCCGACGGCGACGCGCTGACCGTCACCCGGCTGCAAGACATGACCGGGCTGCCTCCCGGCAACCCGATCTGCCGCTTGCGCGAGCTGGGCACCGCCGGATACGTGCGGACAGAAATCACCGGCGGCCGCAGAGCACAGGCCACCGTGGCCCTCGCCCGCCTGGGCCGGGACGCGCTGGACCGCTACACCGCCACGCTGCGGCACCTGCCCCAGGCACCGGGACAGGATCATCAGCCACCAGCACCAGACGTGCGCGTTGGCGATGCTGACCGGGACGCGGCAGCCGCCGCCCTGGGCGAGCACTTCGCGCAAGGCAGGCTGACACTCGATGAACTGTGCGTGCGGCTTGATGCCACGCTGACTGCCACCACCCACGGCGAGCTATCCCAGGCCGCCCACGATCTGCCAGACCTGACGATCTTCTCGGCCCAGGTCAGCTTTCCCCGAAGGAAACGGGCAAGACCAGGGCATAAGACCGGCAAGCCCCCGGGCCACCGGCCATGGCAACACCACCACGGCTGAACCCGGCGGCAGGTCACTCATGAACCAGACTCGATCCCGTCCATGCACGTATGAGCGCCTGCGCCCTGGAACCTGTGCGAGGCGCTCCGCCGTATCCACAAGCGTTCAGATGCGCACTCATCTGGCCCAACTCTGGCAGCGGCGCGCTCGATGCCCGAGACACGCTGGCAATGCCTCAACTTTCTGACAGGACGCCCGGCGCGGGAATGATCGCACGGGTCGGCGAACAGAACGCCTCAACCCAGTGGCAGCGACCCGCCGAATGCCTCAGGTGCGGTGGCAAATGCCTCAAGATCTCTGGCACAGGACACGTCCAGACCTGGCGCGGGCGGAGCCCACTGACATTGGCCGTCAACCTCCGCCACCATCTCTCACTCGTGTTTCCCCTCGTCAGATGTCCTGTGCCATCGGATCTGAGGCAGTGGCATGCTGCTGACCTGGGGTGCCTCAGTTTGAGTGGCGAGGCGTTGGGTGGCTGCGGGCGCTGGTCTGCCAACGGATCTGAGGCATTTCGGCGTGGCTTCTGTTAGGTAGGTGCCCGATGCTATTGGGAGGAGCGGACGATATCGACCGAGACCTCCACTGCCGGAACCGTTCCTCTGTTCTCGAGCCAGTGCATGGTGTTCCTGTCCTCGGGCCAGCCCACTCCCGGCCCGTAGTTCGTAGCGACTCCATCTCGGTGGTCGGTGATGGTTCCTTGCAGGATGTAGACGATGCCTGGTCTGTCCTTATGGTCGTGAATAGGCCCGAAGACGGCTCCAGGCTCGAAGGTGAATACACGCATCCGAAGTTCGCGTCCTGCCATACCCTCGATCTCAGGGCCAAGGTCAACAGTTGCGAGCAACTCCGCCGTCACACCCCTCGTCTCAGGTACTGCCTGTTCATCGCTCATCGGTCCCACCTCTCTGTACTTCCAGGGAATGACGTCCAGCCACTTGTACTCGTCCGCCAGGCGGCCCACTGGCTTCGAGCCGGATCGCCTGGCGTGCTGTCTTTCGCGCGGGCGGCGGCAGCCCATGCCAGCGACGTTATCGTTCATCTTGTGGGGGTCGCGGTCGTTGGCCTGGGTGCGTGGTCGGAGCTGGCGCGCAGGGACCAGCGGGGTATGGACGTCGATGTGCACGAGTTCGCGGTCTTGGGTGACGGCCGCCGCCTGACGTTGCATCGCGGTCGTGGCTTCAGCACGAGCGCGACGCGCCTGACCGCCGGGCAGGTCGAGAGCAGTGTGCTCACGACGGTGCTGCCGGACGACGCCGAGGTCACTGGTGAGGATCATCCGTGGGAGTGGCTTGCTTCGCTGATCCGCAACCATGGGGTGGCGGTCACGCCGGAGCAGCTGAAGGCGGTGCCTTATGTCCTTGAGTTCGGTCCGCGCCTGTCCGCACTGCTCAAGTCGGAGGACTGACAGGAACGGTAGCGGCCGGCGCCGGTTCGCGCTCACTTTTGACGAGGTGGTGGTGATGACCGGTCCGCTGGGCGGCGCCGTGGAAGACGCGGAGCGGTGGTGGCTGTCCTGTGCCATCGGACCCGAGGCAGCAGTAGGTCGCTGACCTGGGGTGTCTTAGTTTAAGTGGCAAGGCGTTGGGTGGCTGCGGGCGCTGGTCTGCCAACGGATGCGAGGCATTTCGGCGGCATGGCCGCTCGGCCCCAGCAAGGGTCCTGGCGTTAGCTTCCGGCTCGCGGTTGATCGTCTGGCTGGCTTCCAGCACGGCCAGGTCGCGGACCGCGAACCGGTAGTGCTCGATCTCCTCGTCCATCACCACGGCGACGCAGTCGATCACGGTGCGCTCCTCGCCCGGGTATCCGGGTGATGACGCCGTTAGTGATCACCGCGGACCGAGACCGGTGCGTCCGTCGATGAGTTCCCGGGCGAGGTCGAGGTGGCCGGCGTGGCGTGCGGTTTCCTCGATCATGTGCAAGATGATGTCGCGGGCTGTGCAGATCTCGTCTGCCATGTGGGCAGCAACCTGCCCGGAGGGGCGGGCGGTGAGCGCGGTCCGGGCCAGCACCTCGTCGGAGGCCTCGCACTGTTCCTGGTAGAACGCGACAACCTCCGCCAGCGGCTCTGCGGCGACGAAGGGGCCGCCCTCGTTGTCATCCTCGCCAGGCGGCCCCACCGGGGCCGCCTGGCCGGCAAGCACCATCTGGAACCAGAAAAACTCGGCGCCCCCGAGATGCTCGATGAGGCCCAGCGGCGTCCATCCGCTGGGCACCACGGCATGCCGGATCTGGTCGTCGCTGAGGCCCTCGATGATCGCCAGGACGCTGCGGCGCTGGGCCCGCAGGAACGTCATGAGGGTGGCCCGCTCGGCCTGCCAGACCGGGTTGCCCGCCAGGTCCTGGTAGGCGGGCAGGAGCTCGTCCCACCGCGCGTCGGCGTCGCCGAGCTCGCGGCCGGTAAGGTGGGCGGCGAGATTTTCCACGTGGATCTGCACCCCGGCCCCATAGGCGGCGAGCAGGTCCAGGGGCACGCCCCGTTCTTCGGCGACCAGGATGGTCTGGCCGCCGCCGGAGGCCAGCGTGGCTTCGATGACCGTCTGGTCCGGCTGACCCGGCTGAGGGTCGGCGTCGCGCATCGTCAGCAGCAGCCGCCGCGGGGGCTCGCAGGCATCCACCCGCCCGGTAGCTTCCCCGGCACCGGTAACGCGCGCGCGGAACTCACCACCGGGTCGAAGGTCGCCCTCGACGTCGCCGTACCAGCGGGCCAGACGGCTCGGATCGGTAAGCGCCGACCACACGTGGCCGATATCGGTGTCGAAGCGGTTTTCCATGCGCACGACGCCCGTGCCATCTTCTGATCGCAGACTGCCCAGGATGCGGGTGCCCGCACGTGCGTTGCTGGTCATCTGGTGCTCCTTGTTTCGGGCGGGCGCAGGCTCTGGCCAGTCCGCTCGCTGGCTATGACGGCTCGGCAGAGCCGGACTCATCGGCCGGGCCCGCTCCTTTTGGGCCCGGAGGCTGTAAGTGGCGAGCCGGATGATGTCGGGGTAGATCGCGATCTCGATGGCAACAGAGCCGAGCCCGTCGCCTGGCCATCTGGGGGTTGGCGCGGCCGAAGCCCAGGTGCCGGGACCGAGCTGGTGAAGGCGTTGCTGCTGGTGCGGGGTCCAGCCGCGGTCGCGGAGGGTCCGGTGGATGGTGTGGGCGGCGTCGCTGATGGCGGCGTCGGCGCGCCGCCAATCCGGGTGATGCGACAGGGCAGTATGACAGCGCTGAGCGTAGAGGACCTCGGGGAGCTGGCTGACGTCGAGCTGGGCGGCGTGGGAGCGGGCGGCAGGGCCGATCCAGAGCCGGTGGCGGCGGCAGACGGTCTGGTGCGGCGGCAGGTGGCAAGCGACCGGCTCGGTGATGCCGACTCGGGCGGTGCACCGGCGGCAGGCCGGGCGCAGCATCCGCCGGAAACCTTCGGGGTCACCGAGGTAAACGCGGGGGTCGGGCCACCAGAGCCGGGCGATTCGGGCCAGCGACTGCCCGGCGGCAGCAGCGAGACGTTCCTGCTCGTGCTGTTTCCAGCCGCGGGGGCTGTGGAGGGTGATCGCCGCGGTGTCGTCGAGCGCGCCGGTGAGCTCGCCGAACTCGAGGTGGTTGGCGGCGGCGAGCCGGGCGATGTAGTCGAGGTGGTACTCGCCGGCCAGGGGGGTGACGGTGCGCGGCAGCGGCCGCAGCGGCAAGGTGGTGACCCAGTCGGTGAAGTGGGCCAGACCAACGGGGTTGAGGTTGAGGGTCACCGGGTGCTGCTGGACCGCCGGGTGGCCGACTCGGCGGCGTGGTCGATGCGCACGGTGTCCAGCAGGGATCGGGTAATTGCCTCCTGCCCGCCCAAGATGGCGCGGATCGCCGCGCCGCGGATCAGGTGGGTTAGGCTGCCGATCATGCCGCCGGTGCGCTGGTGCAGGTACTTGGCCTGGGCCGCCAAGGCGCCGGGCTCGTGACGGTGCAGCCGCAAGGTGGCTTCCAGGGCGGCGATCAGCTGGGCCCATTCCTCCCGGTAGGGGAACGCGCCGGTGCAGATCAGCCCGCACCGGCCGGCCAGCTGGCGGCCGCGGGTGCCGGTGAACACCCCGCACCGTTCCACGTCGATCCCGGCGTAAATAAAGGTCGCGGGCAGGTGCTCGGTGAAGTACTTCAAATGATCCGACAGGTCCTCCCCAGCCGGGGTGCCGTGGTTGAGATTGTGGATCTCATCGACCAGCACCAGGTCGGTGCGGGCGTCGACCAGGACCTGGCAGACCGCATCGGCGATGTCGGTGACGTTGGCCCGGGTGCGCAGCGGCAGGCCCAGGAACCGGGCGAACTCCATCGCCAGCTTGCGCGGGGAGCCTTGGGCGGGCAGGTGACGTAGACGACCGGGATGCGGTCCCGCCCGGCCGGGAACCGGGCCCGCACCCGCAGCTCGTGCAGGCGGCCGAGTTGTTTGATGCTGGTGGTCTTGCCGGTGGCCGCGTCCCCGGAGACGATCAGCCCGCGGCGGGCGCCGATCTCCCGCTGGTTCATCAGCACCAGCATCTGCCCCTCGGTGGTGATCTCGGTGATCGCCGAGGTGGACACCACGACCAGCTCGGCGTGATGAGCGATCCGGGCGTCGTCATAGTCGCCGCGGTCCCGCTCCTCCAGCGCCTCCCACCGGCCGCGGGGCAGCAAGGCCAGGTCGGAGGGGTCGGCGTTGACGAAGCTGCGCCACCCCTCCAGCGTGGTCGTCGGGGCGCGCCGGTTTTCCAGCTGGCCGGTATCAGCTACTGCCACCATTTCTCGGCCTCCTTGCGGGCGTCGAACAACGGCAACGGGATCACTTCCGCCGGCGCGGTCTCGGCCGGGGCCGGCTGCCCAGCCCGGTCATCCGCGGTGGGGCTGACGCGGTCAGCGCTGACCTGCCCGGCGGAGTCTTCGTCGCCGTCGGCCTGGGCGGGTTCCGGGCGGGGCCACTGCGGGGCGGCGGTGGCCGCGGTGCGCCCGGCGACCCGCCGGGAACGCGGTGATCGGGTGCCGCCCGCTGCTTGCTGCTTCGCCGGTGCCCTCTCGCCTGGCCCGGGCTCGGGGCCCTTTTCGGCCCGGTCGAGCAAGCCGGCGGCCGCGGCGGCGATCTCGGCCTCGGTGGCGGGGTCGTGGCCGCGGGCGGCCAGCAGCTGCCGGGCGTGGTTCCAGGCCTGCTCGCCGAACGGCACCGGGGCGCTGCGCAGGTGGGTCCAGGTCGCGGTCAGCCAGCCGCCGTGGTGGTGGTTGCGGATCCAGACCCGGGAAATGTCGTAGGGATCGTAACGGACCTCCCACCGGCCACCTTTGGCCTCGATCCCCGAATGCTGGCGCCGGTAGGGATTGAGCGCGCCGCTGTCATAGGTCCGCAGGCCGATCCTGACCCCGTAGGAGTTGATCACCCGCCACTCGGCGGGCAGCAGCTCGATGTAGTCCTCCGGGCCGAGCGGGACCGGGACATAGCCGGCGACCGCGACCAGGGCGGCGTAACGCTCGTTGGGGGTCAGCGCCTTACCCGGGGACAGCGGATCCCGCAGCCCCTCATGCGGGCGGTTCTGCCACACCGCGACGATCCACTCATCCAGCAGGGCCTGCAGTTCGGCCATCGACCACACCGCCGCCTGCTCGGCGTCTTTGCCCCGGTGTTCGGTGCTGCGCCCGGTATAACCGGCGACGTACTGGGCGAACAGCGTGGTTACCGACCCCAGGGTCCGCTCGATGACCGGCTTGTCGGTTGGGGTATCCGGGTGCGCTGGAGCCAGGCTGATGCCCAGCGACCGGCACGCCGAGCGAAACGTCGCGGACAGGTAGGCCTTGCCGTGGTCACACACGATCGTCTCCGGGACGATCACCGGCCGGGCCGCGGCATGCTCCAGCCTGGCGTCGATGCTGGTCAGGCTCTGGTGCGGGAGCACCGACCGGGTCAGGCGCAGCGCATCAGCCCAGCCCGGGCGCATCGGCTCCGGGGTCAGCGCCCGGGCCAGCAGCAACGACGCATCGACCGCCTTGGTCGTCGGGCGCAGCACCGCCGCAGCGATGGTGCGGGTGGCCTGATCGACCAGCCCGGTCAGTTCGACCCGGTCCACCGTCCCGTCGTCGAGCACCACCCGCACATCCAGCGGAGTGGAATCGATCTCGGTCCACTCACCCGGCCGGGCCGCGGTCACCGTGCCAAACGGCCCGGCCGGCTGCTTGGCCAGCGACCGGCGGGTGCGCGCCGAGCCGAAGGTGTGCTTGCCAGCCGACAGGCGCGCGACCAGCCGGTAGAAGGTGCGCTCCGGCGGCATCGGCGGCCGGTCACCCGCCTCGGTGGCCTCGGCGAGGAGCTGTGGTGACCAGCTCGAAGCTCGGATCGGCCAGCAGATGCCCGACCAGCATCACCGTCGCCGCGCCGGTGACATCAACCAGCCGCGCCGAGGACCCGTCCAGCGCGACCACCTGGTAGGTCTGCCCGCCGAGGCGGACCTCGTCGCCCGGTCCCAGCACCGGCAGGCCCCGCGCGCTCACCCGGCCGGCCTGTCAGCCGCGCTGTCCCGCCGCCCGGCCGCCCCACCGCGGCGGGCATGCACCAGCGTCGCCGCGCCCAGCAGGCCCGCCTCCACGTCCGCGGCCAGCTCGCCCCGCCACAACATCCCGAACAGCACCGGCAACACCGCTACCGGATCCCCTGCTGCGGCTGCCCCGCCCGCCAGCGGGCCCGGTTCCGCGAACACCTCCGCAAGCCGGGCCGCCAGCCGCGGCTGAGCGAACCGGGGATGACGGTACCCAGACAGCCAGCGCAAGTTGGCCGCCCGCACCGGGCCCAGCTCCCCAGCCCGCTGATAGTCCCACCCCACCTCGGCGCACACCTGCGCGGTGGCCGCGAACACCGCCGCGTCCTTCTCGCCGATCCGCTCATCAGCGCGAACATCGATGACCACCCCGGTGCCATCCACGCGGCGGGCGAAGAAATCCGGGGCATGACGCACCGGCCGGCCCGACTCGGTGACCCAGTGCAGCCACATCGGCTGCGCCGCCACCCCCACCACCTCAGGATCCGCGTCCAGGGCCATCAGCCGATCCCGCTCCAGCCAGGACTCGTGCCCCACATGCTCCCCAGTCCTGGAGAACCACCACAGGCCCGGCCGGTTGCGCTGCCCACGGAACGACGCAAACCCCCGCACCGGGACCACCCGCTCAAACGCTAAATTCCAGGAACCACCCAGCGGCTCGCGCCGCACGACACCGTCACCGCCGGCGAACTCGACCTCAACGCCCCCGGCCGCGCCAGCAGGCTGCCACCCGGCCGACCCCTCACCAGCCACCAAGCACCTCACGATCCGGATTGATCACAAGGTGCCTCAACATAGTGGCAGCGATCCGCCCGATACCCGAGACACGCTGGCAATGCCTCAACTTCTCTGGCAGGCCGCACCCGGCAGGCGATCCCGCCGGCCGGGGGAGCACGGTGCCTCAACATGCTGGCAGCACTCCGCCCAATGCCTCAGGCACGATGGCAATGCCTCAAGATCACTGGCACCGGACATGTGACTCTTCTGCATGGTGGCCGACCGGCCCTTAGAACTCCTAACGGTTTGAGATGTTGTGGAGGCGTCGCCAGCAGATGATGGCGCAGGCGAAGCGGAGGAAGGCTTCGTAGATGTCGTCGCGGATTTCCCATCGGATGCGGAGCCGGGGGAACCATTGCAGTAGGGCGAAACCCTGCTCAACGACCCAGCGGTACACGCCCAGCCCGGAATCAAGTTGCGCTGATCCACGAGGAAGGCAGGACCGGTCGCTGTCCCGAGTCCTCACGGACGAACGCTGATGATCGTCTTCCCCTTGCGTCGCTCGGTCGGGTTGAGTGCCGCGACAGCATCGTCGAGGGTTGCGACGTTGCCGATGTTCGTCCGCAGCTGTCCGTCCCGCACCCGCTGCACGACCTCACCCAGTTGGGCACGATCGGACTCGACAACGAAATCGACCGCCAGGCCGTCGTCGGGCCGCGCCTCGGGCGGCCCGACGACGGACACCAGCGTTCCCCCGGCTCGAACCAGACCCGCGGACCGCTCCGCTATGTCACCGCCGATGACATCGAACACCAGGTCGACGCCGCCGACGTCTTCCAGCGCGTCGTTCTCAAGGTCGACGAACTCCATCGCGCCGAAGTCGAGCGTCTTCTGACGGTCGACGGCGCGTCCGGTGCCGATGACGTATGCGCCGAACTCACGTGCGAGCTGAGTCACCATCGACCCGACTGAGCCGGCCGCGCCGTGCGCGAGGACGCTCTGCCCCGCCTGAAGGCGGCCGTGGTCGAACAGTCCCTGCCACGCGGTCAGACCCGGCATCGGCAGGCTCGCGCCCGCCGTGAAGTCGACGTCGCCCGGCAGCGGCGCGAGGTTGCGCGCCTCGACCGCCACATACTCCGCCAGGGTGCCGTCGCGATGCCAGTCCGTGAGGCCGAACACCCGCTGTCCGACCGACAGCCCGGTCGTGCCATAGCCGAGGGCGGTGACCACTCCGGCCAGCTCGTGCCCAGGAATCGACGGTGTTCGGTCACGGCCGAGGCGATCGGTCCAGGTCGAGGGCCACGCCAACTCAGTCGGGACGAATCCCGACGCATGAACCTGGACAACGACGTCGTTTATCGCCGGTTCCGGCTCGGGCCGCTCCACCAGCGTCATCCCGGCCGTTCCCGCAGCCTGGTCCGTCACCACAATCGCCTTCACCAGGCACCTCCCTGTATCCAGTCCTGGCCGCTGCACCATGAGGCCTGCCCGGCCTTCGCGAGCGTCGTCAGCATGGCAAGGCGTGCATCAACAAACTATTGCTGGCCGGACCAGGCCTCAGCGGGGGAGGGCAGTTGGTTGACACCGGTTTGTGGGCGACTACGTCCTCACCGCGGAGAACCTCATCACCGGATCCCTCGCTGTGGATGACCTCGCCATGGGTTGGTACCACACCCGGGATCCACCGGCCGAGTAGAAGTGAATGGCGGTGGGATTGCGGCCGCCCGGCCACAGGAGGAGGGTTGCATGGCGGTGATCACGCGCGGTTTCGGCGGCCGCAGACGTGACGACACCGATCTCCCGCCTGGTCAGTACCACACGGACGACTTCAGCCTTGTCCCGCTCGGGAGACGGCACCGACGCGCCCCGTAGCTTTCGGCACTTCGGCGTCATCCTTCGAACCCGACGTGAGAGAACCCGAAGTGCAGATGGCGACCGGCTCGACCGCCTGGTGTTTCTGGCAGGCTGGCACGTCGGTGTACGCGGCGAGCTGGTCGTCGGCCGCCTTGCGCCAAGTTGGAGCGTGCTGCCCTTTGTGGCACTCGCCGGGCGAGCGG